>Ga0209722_1003249_pt1 | contig 11563 bp, 8 predicted proteins | sample BioC12SIPDNA_2_FD_185745 | JGI IMG/M metagenome (GOLD analysis project Ga0209722, IMG submission 185745) | Anaerobic biogas reactor microbial communites from Washington, USA - Biogas_R1_A C12 SIP DNA (SPAdes) (version 2) | ecosystem: Engineered > Bioreactor > Anaerobic > Unclassified | place... | reverse complement strand
ATCTGCTCTTCGACCTCAGAGAACATCTGATTGCCGCCAAGCTCGAAGACGAAGTCGGTGGCCTGCATATTCTCGACGGGCTCACCCTCGTAGGTCGCCCGGAAGTCGGCGTTGACGAAGTCGCCCATCTGAGCGGGACGGCCATCCACCGGGCGCAGTTCTGCGAACTCATCGCGCAGCCGGTCCATCTGGCCGTCGACCTCTCCGTCTTCGGCCTCGCTGGCCTCCCTCACGGCTTCAACACCCTTGTAGTCGCCAAGCACCACGTCGGGCATCACCGTGACGGTGGCGGTGAAACCGAACGGCTTATCGAGTTCGGGGATCTCGTCACCGGTCTCGATCTCGGGCCGGTCCACCGGTTCGATGTCCAGCTCGATGGCCGCTGTAGCGAACCACTCGCCCATCGTCTCCTCCACCGCCTCGACCAATATGGCCTCGTCGCCCACTCGTTGGCGCACCATGGTGAGAGGGGCCTTGCCCGGCCTGAAACCGGCGATGCGGATCTCTCTGGCCAGCTTCTTCAGCTGACTGTCGAAGGCATCCTGCAGCTCCTCGGTGGAAACCTCGACCGCCATCTTGACCGTGTTCCCGTCGCGCTCGGTGAGGGTGGTCTTCACATCGATCCTTTCTTCGCGTCTCGTCCCCGACTCTGTTCGAATGCGGGTGAGAGGACTCGAACCTCCACGTCAAAGACACATGATCCTAAATCATGCGCGTCTGCCATTCCGCCACACCCGCCGGCTCTTGAGGGGTGAACGATGGGACTTGAACCCACGGCCGCCGGGGCCACAACCCGGTGCTCTACCATCTGAGCTACGTTCACCACGTCGTCCACTCCGGAACCCGGAGCCCTAGCAGTATAGCGGATTCGCCAATAGAGGCGCGCCTGGCAGGATTCGAACCTGCGACCCACGGATTAGAAGTCCGTTGCTCTATCCAGCTGAGCTACAGGCGCACATGCGTGCCGGCAGCCATGGAGACCGCCCCCGAGGGCATCCCGGCCGTTCTTGACCGGCCCCGGCTCAGGAGCGGGCGACGGGATTCGAACCCGCGACAACCAGCTTGGAAGGCTGGAGCTCTACCAACTGAGCTACACCCGCCGGTGCTTTCGACCACCGAGACCGGACTTTGGTCGGGACGAGAGGATTTGAACCTCCGACCCCCTGCTCCCAAAGCAGGTGCGCTACCAGGCTGCGCCACGTCCCGCTCGCATGCGTTTCTTGGGCCTCGGCCGCGAGAGTATAGCGTATCGGTTCTTCCTCTGACCTTCAGGCGGTTTGTGCATTACACTTGACTTCTAGTCTGCCCCAGTCGACAAGGAGCGCACATGAGGATACTGGTCACTGGAGGAGCGGGTTTCATAGCCTCGCACGTGAGCGACCGTCTGTTGGCCCTCGGCCAACGGGTGGCGATCGTCGACAACCTGTCCACCGGAAAACGCGAGAACCTCCCTGCCGAGGCGGTGTTCTACGAGGTCGATATCCGTGACAAAGCCCTTGACAAGGTGTTCGAAGAAGAGAAGCCGCAGGTAGTGATACACCATGCCGCCCACGCGAACGTGACCGAATCGGTGAGAAACCCCGGATACGACGCATCAGTCAACATCGGGGGGTCCATCAACCTGTTCGAGAGTTGCGTGAAGCACGACGTGGAGAAGATAGTCTTCGCGAGCACGGGCGGCGCTCTCTACGGCGAGGCGTGCTATCTGCCGGCGGACGAATCCCACCCCATCGACCCGGTCTCCCCCTACGGGGTGAGCAAGTACGCCGTGGAACACTATCTATATGCGTACCGCGAGAATCACGGCATGGAGTATGTCGTGCTCCGTTACCCCAACGTGTACGGGCCCCGGCAGGACCCGCACGGCGAGGCCGGAGTCGTCGCGATCTTCTCTTTGCAGCTCCTATCGGGTCAGCGGCCCACGATCTTCGGCGACGGTGAGAAGACGCGAGACTACTGCTACGTATCCGACATTGTGGATGCTAACGTCCTTGCTCTCAACTACGAGGGCACGGGGACGTTCAACCTGGGCCGCGGCATCGAGATCAGCGATCTGGAAGTCTTCGAGACCGTGCAAGACGTGATAGGGTCCAGCATCGAGCCGAACTATGCCCCGGTGAGACCGGGAGAGGTAGAACACATCGCCCTGGACGCGTCCAAGGCCGAGAGGGATATGGGATGGAAATGGAAGGTGGACCTGGTCGATGGGGTCGCCGAAGCCGTGAAGTACTACAGAGAGGCAAGCGAGAGGAAGCCGGCGTGAGCAAGAGAGACCGACATGACAGTGACCGCCGCGGCGACCGCCGCGATAGCCAGCCCGAGGAAGATCAGCAGCAGCGGCGTCCGGGCGAGACAGATCTCCAGGAGAGCGACTCCTTGACCGCCCTCAAGGCGATCTTGTCCAAGGTCTCCGCCCATCTGCATCCACTCAAGTTGACACAGGAGGAGTCCATCCGCCTCGTCGAGCAGCTCTATGCAAGCGTGCTGGAGACTGACGTGAAGCTGGCCGGAGAGGCCGACGATACCCGCAAGTCGTCGATACTCGCATACATCCAGAACACCAGCATCACACGCGACAACGGAAGACTCGTCGTGGAGTACCAGCCCCCCAAGGAGGCTCCGGCCGAGGCGGCCGCTTCTGAAAGGCCCGCCACCACCTCCTCGGAGCCGGCCGCAGCCGAGGCGCGGCCGGCCGTCACGCCGGCGACGACCACGCCACCAGAGACCACTGCACCACCGGAGGCTCCCCCGGCGGCTCCTGCAGAAAAGCGTGCTCCGTCGTCGAGCAGGCCGAGACAGAGTTCGGGCACGCGCTCCGGAGGCTCCAAGAGGACAAGCGAGCCGAAGAAGGCAGAGCAGGCCGCAGAGCCGGTCGCAGAACCGGCGGTAGCAGACCCGCCCCCGGAGACGCCCGCGAGCGAAGACTAGAAGCGCCGAGCCCGGGTCACGGGCTCAGCGGATCGCGAGCCCCCAGCAGCCTCTTAGGCCTCGTCGAAGAACGTCAGGCGCCTGAAACAACGAAATCGTTCGGTGATTTCGTCCTGCGTCAACCGCAGAAGGCGGTCCAGACTGAAGTCCTCCACCGCGAACGAGGCCAGCGTGCTCCCATAGATGATGGCACGCGCCAGTGTCGCATCGTTGATCTCTCCACAGGCGGCGAGAGAGCCGAGGAACCCGCCGGCGAACGTGTCGCCGGCCCCGGTCGGGTCGAAGACCTCTTCGAGCGGCATGGCAGGGGCGGCGAAGAACTCTCCATCTCCCGGCCGGGTCATCAGCACACCGTGCTCCCCACGCTTGATGACTACCGTGGTCGGGCCCATAGCCCGGATGGCCCGCGCCGCCTTGACGAGGTTGGACTCGTTGGTGAGTTCCCTGGCCTCGGCATCGTTGATGATGAGCACATCCACCCGCTTGAGGACCTCGCCCAGCTCATCACGCGTGCCCTCGATCCAGAAATTCATGGTATCGGCGGCCACGAGGCGAGGTGCGGTCACCTGGTCTAAGACCTCGAGCTGCAGACGGGGATGGATGTTGCCCAGGAAGACGAAGGGCGATGCCCGATGGACCTCAGGGATAACGGGCTTGAACTCCTCGAAGACGTTCAGCTTCGTATAGATGGTGTCGCGCTGGTTGAGGTCGAAGCCGTATTCGCCTTTCCACCGGAACGTCTCACCCGGCACGGTCTGTAGTCCGGTGAGATCGATGGACCGTCCCGCGAACAGCGCTGCGCCGCGATCGCCGAAGTCATCCCCCACGACCGCCACCAACCGCACATCGGTAAAGAACGACGCCGCCACCGAGAAATAGGTGGCCGAACCTCCCACCACCCTGGTCGCTTCGCCGAACGGGTTCTTGATGGTGTCGAACGCTACCGAACCCACTGCAAGGATAGGATCCATCTGCACCTCACCCAACGTACTTGCCGATGATGGGAGCCAGGTCGCGCTTCGTCTCCGCCGATATCGCGTCGGGGCTCGTGATGATCGCCGTCGCCAAGGCGTCGCCACAGGTACAACCCCGCTCCGCCGGGACCCGGCCCACAGCCTCGGCGATGAGCCGCTGCGCCACCTCCACGTTGCGCTGCAGGTTGGCGACGATCATGTCCACGGTCACGTGGTCGGCTTCGGGATGCCAACAGTCGTAGTCGGTGACATGCGCGATGGTCGTGTAGCAGATCTCGGCTTCGCGGGCCAGCTTCGCCTCTTGCAGGTTGGTCATGCCCACCACATCCATCCCCCAGCTCCGGTACAGGTTCGACTCGGCCAGAGTGGAGAACTGAGGACCCTCCATGCAGACATACGTGCCACCCAGATGCACCCGCGCACCCACAGCCTGCGCCGACTCGAACGCGATGCGGCTCAGATCGGGGCAGACCGGGTGGGCGAACGACACGTGCACCGCGATGTTCTGCTCGTGGAAGAACGTGGAGATGCGCCCCTTGGTGCGATCGAAGAATTGGTCGGGGATCACCACATCCAACGGCGGATACTCTTCTCTCAGACTACCGACAGCGCTCACCGAGAAGATCCGTTCGACGCCGAGCAGCTTGAGCCCGAAGATGTTGGCCCGGAAGTTGAGCTCTGACGGGGGGATCCGATGACCGGCCCCGTGGCGGGCGAGAAACGCCACGTGGCGCCCGCGCAGGCTCCCGGTGATATAGGGACCACTCGGATCACCAAAGGGTGTGGAAAGCCGGACCTCCTCACGGTCCGTAAGCTCCGCCATGTCATAGAGACCGCTCCCACCGATGATGCCAATCTGAACCGACATGTTCCTCCTTCACGGATAGAGAACCGTAGTGCGCCAAGAAGACCAACCGGATCGCCCCGGGCCGCGACCGGCCCAGCACATGACTGCCCCCGCCTACTCCGCCGGCTCGTCCTCATCGGCAGCCGGGGTCGGCGGCTCGTTCGCATCGGCCGCCGGGGCAGGCGGCTCGTCCTCATCGGCAGCCGGGGTCGGCGGCTCCTCCGACGCCGGCGATGAATCCGTTTCTGCCGCCTTGACAGCCGTTTCTGCCGCCTTGACAGCCGTTTCTGCCGCCCTGACGGCCGCCGCGTAGGCCAACTGGAGTTGCGACAACGTCTCCTTGTGGATGCGTGTCTCGTCGGCCGGCCGCGCCTTTTCGTCGACCTCGATGAGAGCCTTGAACGCCTCTATGGCCAGCCGGGCCTCGTCGAGATCCCGCCGCCCGGCCGTATCGGCGGTGAGACCCAACCGGCCCACAGCCAAGGCCGACAGCGAATGCATCATGTACAGCAGATGCTCGCTGACGGGCAGGTTGCGGATCTCTTCTTGCAGGCGCTCCATGGTCTCGGCATCACCGGCCTGCACATGATCAGACGTCTGTTTCCTCTTCTCATCTTCCATCAGCGTTCAGTCCTCCTACTGCGGACGCTTTCTCCCTGGACGTTACCACAGTATCCGCTGTTAGAATGACAGGCGGGTGAAATCTACGTCGACCGAAGGGGACGGGAGAGCTTGAGCTTGAGCGTGACCGAGAACGGACACGACGAGGGGGTAGATCTCGACATCGCATTGGTCGAGCGGGCCCGGACGGGCGACCAGAACGCGTTGACGGAGCTCTACCGGCGCCACGAGCGCCGCGCTTACAACCTGGCCCTGCGCACCCTGGGGAACTCCTGGGATGCGGCCGACGTCACCCAGGAAGCCTTCATCAAGGCCTTTCGCAACCTCGACTCGTTCAAGGGTGAGGCCCGCTTCGGCACCTGGCTGCACCGCATCGTCGTCAACGCGGCCTATGACCACATACGCAGGCACAAACCAGAACCGATGGACGGTGAGATCTTGAACGATCTCTCCGGACCGGGTGGACGTGCCGCCGTTGTGGCTTCGGGAAGAGACGGCATCGATCCGGCTGTGGATGGTCTGTCCGACCCGCTCCGTGACGCACTGATGAGCCTGAACGAAGGCTTCCGGTTCGCGGTGGTGTTGTGCGACCTGCTCGGCTTTCCCTACAACGAAGCCGCCGAGATCCTTGAGGTCCAGGAGGGCACCATCAAGTCGCGTATCTTCCGGGCGCGGGAGGCGCTGGCGGCCGCTCTCGAGAAGGTGGGGTACGAGATCCCGGATACACGGACACCGCGGACGCAGGAGACGCATGAACAGTCAGGGGGCAACAGGAACCTGGGCACATCGGACAACGTCACACCCCCGCATAAGATAGGGGATGACTCATGATGATCCTGGGTGATGAACACAAGGACCGTGGTCCGATGTCCGACGGCGTGCTGTCCGGCCATGTGGACGACTGGGAAGAGTTGGCCGTCGACTACCTCGACGGAGTGCTCGACCCGCAGTCCAAAGCCGCTGTGGAGACCCATCTCCGCGAGTGCCCCGCCTGCGCCGCCCGTCTGCAGACCCAGGAGAAGCTTGTTGCTTTCTTGGAAGACATAGACTACGTAGAGCCTCCCGCTCGACTGGAAGACCGGGTGCTCGGCGCGATCGTCTCACCGCTCTCCAGTGAGCCGGAAGCCGGGCGTGCCCCCAGGTCCGTCGCACCGTCACGCTGGGAGACATTCTGGCGCCGCAAGATCGTGCCGTGGGTCCCGGCGACAGTGGGCGTGGTCGCCGTTCTTGCAGGCATCATCGCCTTCGGGCTCGCCCGCGATGGAGTGCAAGAAGCCACCGTAGCCACGGCGGACTCGACTATCGCCCAAGACGTGAACGTGAAGACGCCTGCCGCCGCGACCACGGCGGCTCCGCCGGCCGCCCAGCCGGGAGGCGGAGGCTTGACGGCACTCGGATCTACCGCACAGGAATCAGCGGACGCTCCCAGCACTACGGCGGGAGCCGCGGCCACGACCACAGCGGCGCCGACCGAGACGACTGCCGGTACGCTCGTCGCCGAAGGTGCCGACACCACGGAGACGACGGCCGTCACGGTGGCCGCCGCCGCGGGGCCCGATGACATGGACGCCGGCACGGTTCAAGACGCGGAGACCATGATCGCCGATCTCAAGGCTGCCGGCGAACCGGTCTGCTTCGCGTTGGAGCCTCCGGGCTCCTCCAGCGAGGGCGACGGGGGAACCAACGCCGGTGACTCCCACGACAGGGCCGGTACGGCCATGGCGCAACAGCTCACCGCCGTCACGGGACTGGAGCCGCTGGACGATTCGCTGTGGATCGATGGCCCAACGTTCGCCGCCTATGTCCCCCGCGATCAGGCCAAGCAGCTCGTCGAACTACTGATGTCCGTAGGGGCATCCTTCCAATACGGCGTGGTGTTCACGCCGCACTCACAGACGACCTACGCCGGCGGTCAGGGACCGGCCCCAGGCGGCGTCGATGCTTTCGCCCGGCTCATGGAGAGAAAGGCGGAGTTCGTGGAGCTGTCGGCATACCGGACGCCCCCACCTGCCGTGACCAAGTGGTCGTACACCACGTCCACACTCGTCGCGGCGGGACAGGCCGGCCAGGAAGCCCCCGCACAGCTGCCGGACGAACTCGGGACGCACGTCCTCGTGGTGATCTACCTGGATAGGTGAGAAAGATGGTCGGGGTGCCGGGATTTGAACCCGGGACCTCATCGTCCCGAACGATGCGCGCTACCAGGCTGCGCTACACCCCGCCTCGAGCAGTAAGACTCACTGAGCCCAACGGCCGACTATTGTATACCATCGTCTACGCGGGGGCCACGTTCGCACAGAGGTGAGCCACCGGGCACCACGAGCACTGCTCGCCCTGTAGCATCGGGAACTCACCCCGCTCGATCCCCTGCAGCGCCCGGCCGAGGCGTCCTAGCAGCGAGGCGACTGCTTCCTGCGCGTGCCGCACGGTCACCGGGTCACCGGGTCGCTCGAGAAACACAAGGTCCATCTGCACAGAGGGCGCTCCCGCCAGGAGTGCGGCCAGACAATACGTGACCATCTGCAGCTCGTAGCCGGCAGCCAAGCCGGCGGGCGACCGTCCCCTGAGCGCGTTGGTCTTGTAGTCGACTATGCGCCACGGGTCTTCTCCTTGCAGGACCAGATCCATGATGCCCGAGACCATCACGTCGCCCACAGCGAAGAAGAAGGGCGCCTCCCGCGTAGCCGCCGCGTGAGACCAGACCTCCGCCACAGGCGAATCCCAGAACGATAGAGTCAGCGCCACGGAACGGTCGAGATGGTCGGGATCGAGCTGCAGCTCCGTCTCGCCGAGCAGGTCGAGCGCGGCCGCGCGCACCCGCTCGGCGGCGGGCCGCCCAGCCTCAAGCGGCATTCTCTCGAGGAGGGCGTGCACCAGCAAGCCAACGTCCCGCCCGGCCAGCTGCTCCTCTTCGTCGAGTGGCGTTTCGTCCGGGACCACCTGGTCGTCATCGGAATCGTGCCGCGTCAAGCCAGGCGTCCGCCGGGACACCGGCGCATGCGCCGGTAGGGTGGCAAGGCCCAGGACTCGCTCGAAGTAGAACCGCCTGGGACACCGGTGGTACGCCGCCAGCGCCGAGAAGCTGACCTGCCGCACTCCGGTGGCTGTGGATCCCCCAGAAACCGGCGGGCCCGCGGCGGCCGTGGCGGGACCCCCAACCGGACCCGGGGCGACGAGACCCACGTCCTCGAGGACCCCTGGGCGCCCACCGGCCGCTGCGATCTCCGCCGCCGGGTCGACCGTCGGCGGCGCGACGGTCTCGACCACTGCGTCCAGCCCCTCGAGCGCCACCCGCTCCCCTTCGTTGGGTAGGGCGCTCAGGCCGAGCGCCACCACGATGCGCCCGACGCGGCACTTCTCCAGGTTGTCGTTCTGCGGTCTGGCCCCCACCAGCACGAGCCGGTCCTCAGCCCTCGTCATGGCCACGTAAAGCAGGCGGTTGTCTTCTTCGCGTTCGTTGACATGAAGAGCGCCCACTATCTCGGCGGCCGGCCCCCGATAGAGGTCTTGGGTCTCGTATGTGGAGTTCTTCGAGCCTTTGAGGAATACGCCAACACGCCCGTCCTCACCCACCACGAACTCCGACGGGGTGTCGCAACGTACATCCGACCCCAAGCCCGCCAACACCACCACGGGGAACTCAAGCCCCTTGGCTTGATGAACGGTCATAACGCGCACCACGTCCGCCGCCTCAGCGAGCGTGGACGCACTCCCCTCGTCGTCGCCGAGATCGTCCAAGGATTGGACTGTGCGGACGAACCCGGCCAGATCGGGTCCTTCCAGAGCCTCGAAGTCGTCGGCTATGCGCATGAGTTTGCGCACATTGGCGAACCTGCGCCCACCATCCGGCGCCGCCAGCAGACAGAGGTCGTAGTCGCAGGCCTCCAGCGCGTCTTCTATCAATCGAGCCAAGCCGGGCCGCCCGACACGGCGCTCCATCTGGGCCAGCTTCTGAATGAAAGCAGCAAGGAGATCACGGTCGCTATCGCCCAACGGATCCGGACCACCATCTCGCGCCACTTCCCACAGCGACGACCGTTGTCGCCGACCCTGCTGACCGAGGATGTACAAACCGTCATCCGACAGGCCCACCAACGGGGACCGCAGCACAGCCAAGAGCGCCAGGTCGTCATGGGGGTTCAGCAGCACCCGCAGGAGTGAGACGATGTCGGTGACCTCCTCTCGAGCGTAGTAGCCCTTGCCGCGCACCACATACACATCGAGCCCGCGCGCCATCAGAGCCCGCTGATACGACTCGACATGGGTCTGGGCAGGCAACAGCAGCACGACGTCGCGCTGCCGGCGGCCTTCTTCCTTGACGGTCCGCCGTATACGGTCGGCCACGACCTGCGCCTCCGCTTCCTGCATGGCAGGCCGGGACCCACCGTTTTCCGGCGCCTCGAGACGCTGCGCCACCACCACCTCCACCGCCGGCCGGCCCGGCGTCGAGCCGGGAGCGACAGTTTCTGTGGCCTTGTCGGCGGCAGGCGTCTCCAAAGTGTCGAATTCTGTGCCGAAAAACGTCAGGTGGCTGAAGAGCGTGTTGATGAAAGCGAGGACGGACTGCCGGCTGCGGTAGTTCACCGTGAGCCGGTGGACACCCCCTGTCTGTTCGTAACCACCCGCTTCAAGCCGCCGCTCGCGATCGCTGAAGACGTTCACATCGGCGCCGCGGAAGCGGTAGATGCTCTGATGCTTGTCTCCCACCATCAGCAGCCGTTCCGCCCCGAGACCCTCGATAAGACCGCACTGCACCTCGTTTGTATCCTGGAACTCGTCGACCAGGACACGGCAGCCCGGCATGATGGGCCCAGAGCCTCCACTGTTCGCAGCCTCCACCAGCGCGCGGGCACGCAGCTCGAGGTCGTTGAAGTCGAGCAGGCCCTGCTCTTGCTTGTGCGCCTCGTATCGCTCGTGGAACTCGGCCAGCAACACGTTCATGGCGTCCACCACCGGCCCCAAGCGCACGCCGGCCAGGACCTGCCTGTAGCGCGTGAGGGCTTCGCGCACCGGCGCGAACCAGCTCTCCATGGAGGAGGTCTTGCGGCTGGGGAAGAAGGCGTTTGTGGCATCCAGGTCCGCCGCCCGCTCGTCGAGGGAGGTGGACATCTCCAGCCAACTCAGACAGCTTCTGAGCTTCCCGAGAGAATCCAGCAGAGCGGCTCCCGGCTTGGCGACCGCCTCGCCGGCGGCCAGAGCCTCGCGGACCGCGGTGATGAGCGCAGCTTCGGCTCCGCCATCAGAAGGTGACGCCGGGACATCGAGCCGGGGACGCTCGAATCCCATTCCCCGCAGCCGGTCGTAGAGCGCCACCACATCCTTCTGGAGACTGCGAGGGCGAGTGGCCAAGACCTCGAGCGTAGCCTCGTCCGCCTTCTCGGCCACCGCTTCCCAAGCCAGCCCCGAGATCTGGCTCTTGAGGAGTTTCGCAGCCTCCGCTTCGAGCACGCGGAACGCCGGGTCGACGCCCGCGTCCAAGGACCGATCTCCGATGAGACGCCGGCAGAGTCCGTGGATGGTGCCGATCGTAGCCGAATCGAGCGCTCTGGCAAGGTCGGCACGCCCACATTCCTCGAGGCTCTGCCGGATACGCGACACCAGTTCTCCCGCGGCCTTGCGGGTGAAAGTCACAGCGGCCATTCGATCGACTGGGATTCCCTCTTCAATCAAGGCGCGGACGAAGTACGCCACCAACAGCCGGGTCTTGCCGCTGCCCGCGCCGGCCGACACCAACACCTGCGAACGCTCGTCGAAGAGGGCTTCTCTCTGCACCTCCGACAGCTTCATCCCGTCGATGACGCTCACCATCGGTGACCTCCCCGCCGCGCACGGCACACCGGACCCAGCTCACACCACGAGGGGCAACTGCGCTCGGGCCGCGGCTCGATGATGCCCGACCGCACGCCCTCCACCGCCGACATGGCGACCTCCCGTACCGCTTCGAACAACCGGCCGGCGTCCTCGTCGTCCAAGACTCGATACTCCCGGCGCTCTGAGCCGAGAGGCTCTTCCGATCCTGCTCTCACCACGCCAGAGCGTGTCTTGGTAGACAACCCCAGGTAGGCGCCCCCACCCACGGCCGCGCCGGCTCGCCCGGCCTCCAAGGCCATGAGGTACAGCGGCAACTGCAGCGCCTCACCGGTTCCGATTGCGGACTTGGAGGGTATGGAACCGGTCTTGTAATCGAAGACGT
>Ga0209722_1003235_pt1 | contig 11600 bp, 10 predicted proteins | sample BioC12SIPDNA_2_FD_185745 | JGI IMG/M metagenome (GOLD analysis project Ga0209722, IMG submission 185745) | Anaerobic biogas reactor microbial communites from Washington, USA - Biogas_R1_A C12 SIP DNA (SPAdes) (version 2) | ecosystem: Engineered > Bioreactor > Anaerobic > Unclassified | place... | reverse complement strand
GTCGTAAAGATCGTCTGGAGCGCCCCGCCGTAGCCCTTGTTGGTCTCATGCCGGACGACGATCGCCCCGAGCGCCTCGGCGATCGGGACGGTCTCATCCTCTGAGCCGTCGTCGACGACGAGGACGGCGTCGGCGTGCTGCCGGGCGCCGAGGACGGTCTTAGCGATATAGGCCTCCTCGTTGTAGGCAGGCATCGCGACGAGGGTCCGGATAGACCGCCGCGGCCTCTTCCCGCCCGCAAGCTCGTCGACGAGGAGGCTCGCATCCTCCCCGTTGTCACCGGCTCTGGTGACCGGCCCGGCCGGGCGGGGAGGAGAAGAAGGTCTGCGTGTGCGGGTGCTCATCGTGATTCCTCCGGTGGGGTCCCGGCATACGCCGGAATAACCGCCGCGAGCCCCGGATCCGGGGCGGCATGAGTGCTCTCCGGGCAGGAGAGGGTCTGGGAGTTAGCGGGTTCGATCATGGATATGCCGGGATGCTGGGTTGTTAGAAGTCCCCTGGTAAGGGATGGGACGACTGTCCGCCGCCCGCCGGGGCAGGGGGCGGGGCTGGGACTGCTGCTTCTGATACCATAACTACTACAATCGAATGAATAAACATGTCGATGTAACTCCGGGGATGTTGCAAGGCATGAACGAAAAACTGCCCGTCCCCGGGGTGAGAAAAAGGATCTGGCCACCAGGGGCCGGCCGGGCTTCCGGCACAGCCCGGCGATTGCCATATAAGAATGTTCCTAAAAAAGGATTCTTCCTGAACGCGGCCGGTTACAGGTAATCGCAGATAATAATCGCCCTTTGGGAAATATTCTTTCCTCTATCCCCCAAATTCGCCATAAGAGTGTTATAGTTGCTCAGTTGGGAGATCTGGCGAACAACCGGGGTTTTCCCCGCCCGGGTCACCCGCGGCAGAAGGCCTCCCGCGGGCCGGTGAGCCGAAGCGCGTTGCAGTAGCCGCCCGCGCCGGAGACTGAGCGCCCATCGAGGCCCGGAGGGGGATACAGTGCTGCGGTGAGCCCGAGAAACCCCCAGGGGAGCCCGCTACCCGATCTCCCCGGCAAGCCGGAGGTATGCCGCCTCGAGCGCCTCGATATCCTCCCTCGCGGGGTCGTCGTGGCCGTAGGCAAGGCGGTCCGCATCCGCAAAGAACCGGGCAAGCCCCTCCCGATCCCCGGGGAAGGCATCCAGGGCGTCCGCAACGGTGATGATGCGGGAGCCGGTACGGCCCCGGATCAGGGCGGTCATCTCCCGCGAGAGGAGGCGTGCTGCTTCCCGGCCCCTTCCCTCGTCAAGGGAGACCCGCCACGGGGCCGGAGGCGTCTCCACAGCCGCAGGGGAGAGATCAGCCGGCACCTCCTCTCCCATGACAGGGGAGATCTCCTCTTCAACAGTCAGGGAGACCTCCTCCGCCACGGCCGGGAGGTCCCCCTCCTCCATGGCCGGGGAGGCCTGCCGGCGCTGCCGGTAGAGGTACCCGGCGCCGACGGTCACGCTGCAGGCAAGAAGGCCGAGAATGAGGAGAGAGGGATCGCCATCCTCCCCAGGGGACGGGGTGGTCGTGTTCCCCGGGGTGGTGGGAGCCGCGGTTGCCGCGGAGGGAGAAGGGGTTACCTGGGTCGGAGAAGGAGTTGCCGCGGAGGGAGAAGGAGTTACCTGGGTCGGAGTGGGAGTTGCCGCGGAGGGAGAAGGGGTTACCGCCGTGGTCGAGACCCCGATCACCTCGTGGAGCGAGGCCGCGGCGCCCCTGGTGCCGTCCGCGGTGAGAGCGACATGGTTGACCCAGCCGTTGAGGGCGTAGGAGTCGAGGAGGCGCCCGGCGCCGTCGAGGAGATAGGCCTGCCCGTCCATCGAGCCGGCAAGAACACGGGAGCCGTCCTGTGATACAGCAACGTCCCGGATCCACCCGCCGGCAGAAAACGTCCAGACCTCCCCTCCCTCCCGGTCAAAGCAGGTGAGGGTGTTGTCCTGCAGCCCGAAGAGAACACGGGAGCCGTCCTGCGCGATCGCGAGCGCGGTGACCGGGCGGGGGCACCGGTGCGTCCAGAGAGTTGCCCCCGTGCGGTTCAGGAGGCGGACGCTCGCGTCCGAGCCGGCAACGATCTCGTTCCCGGTTCCGGAGACGGCGACGGCGATCCCGCCCGCGAGACTCTCCTCCAGCGCCCAGAGGCTCCGCCCGGTTCCTGTGTAGTAAAAGAGGCCGCGGGTGGAGATGACCGCGACGTACTCGCCCTTCCCGGAGAGGGCGACGTCGCGGATCTTGGAGAGGGCCCCGACCCCGTCATCAAGATCGCCCCGGGTGTCGGCCGTGGCACGGAGGGTGCCGTCGGCGTCATAAAAGTACACCTTGCCGAAACAATCCGCCACCACAACCCGCTTCCCGTCCGGGAAGAGGGCAAGAGCCACGGCGGCGGCGGGCAGGTCCCGCCGCCAGACCACCGCAGCGTCCCGGCCAAAGAGGGTGAGGGACGGACCGGCCGCCCCCGCGATCAGGCGCCCATCGGCAGAGCAGGCGGTCAGCCCAGCCGTCCCCTCCTGCCAGAGAGGGGTGCCGTTGCCGGCAAGGAAGCAGAGCCGCTCCCCGCCGGTCAGGACATACGAGCCGTCCGGGGTCAGGGAGAGGCCGGTGATCTCGGACGGCACGGAGTGGGCCCAGAGAGGGCTCCCTGCCAGGGCACCGGCCGGCAAGACGGCAAGGAGGAGACAGACACCAAGAAAGACCATCACGCACCGCATACGCCTGAAGGTTTCTGGAGCGATACCATAATGTTTCCGTTTTGTGTAAAGAGACAGTTACACCGGTATAATCGGAACCGGCCCTATGAGACCGGGGACCTCTGGTCCCGGCACCCAGAGTGCCCGCTCGCCCCACGACTCGCCCCCCGTCCGCCCGGAGACGGGAAGACATCATTTCAATAAGATTATCTCTTGCAGAACCGAAATTTAGTCAGGATGACGGGGAGTGCGAAGAAATACTATGCGGCGGCCGTACTTGCGGTCTGGCTCATCATCGTCGCGTTCTTCATGATCCTCAACCGCACGCTCGACCTCGAGGTCTTCTTTGTCCTCTCGCTCATCGGCCTCCTCGTCGTCGCGGTCCTGATCGACGGGGCCTTCTCGCGGCCGCGGTATATGCGGTATATCGGCTATCTCATCGCCGCGGGAGTCGCCCTCTTCGCCTACATCGTCGCCGAAAAAATCCTGGAGATCATTGCCGCATGAACCACCGGGCCTCGCGCGCCGTCCTCATGGCGGCAGCTGTCCTCGTCCTCGCCCTCCTCGGAGCCCAGGCGGCCGATCCCGTCCTCTACACGGCCGAGAACACCTCGACCGCCGCCCACACCGACCCCGCGACGGTCCAGAAACGCTCCCCGGGCGACGCCAACGCCCTCGTCCCCCTGATGGACGAACTCCTGGGCCAGACCGGGACCCTCACCCTCACGATCAAACTCAAAGACTACGAGAGCGCTGAGCGTGACCTCGCCCGCTACAGCGAACTCTCCCGCCAGTTCGACCGGCTCGTCGTCACCCTCGACGTCTCCGGAACCGACATCGGCGAGTTCCAGCAGAACAACCGGCAGAACCAGGAGTCCCTCGCGGCCCTCTTGAACGACACCCGGCGGTTCGAGGACCTCCAGCGCCTCGAGATCGAGGTCCGGGGCAACGACGAGCAGCACATGGCCGTCGTCTACGAGGGCGAGGCCCTCCGGCAGAAGATGCGGGAGGGTTTCTCCGCCTACGCAAAGAGAGAGGCCGCAGCGACCCGGATCGCCGAGCACTACGACCTCAACGCCACCCCCTACCGGGAGAGCGTCGACCACTTCGCGGAGATCACCGACGCCGCAGACGACTGGTGGAAGGAGACCGGCGGCAGAAGCGCCCCGAAATCCCCCCTCAGGATCGCGGTCACCCCTGATGAGGGGCGCTACGGAGACACCCTTCTCATCGCCGGGACCCACGACGGCGGCAGACCGGGAGATCCCGTCGAGATCTACATCGACAGCAGGCTGACGGCGACCGTCGCCCTCGACGACGGCGGGTCCTACCGGTACCCCTACCGGATCGGCAGGGTCCCCGCCGGATCGCACATCGTCTACGCAACCGCGGGCGCGGTCTACTCCTCCGTCGTGACGTTTGAGATCCTCTCCGGGAACACCAGCACCACCCTCGCCCTCGCGGAGGTGAACGAGACGACCGTCGCCTGCACCGGAAACCTCACGACCGACGACGGCCGTCCGGTCACGCTCGCCCCGGTCCACCTCAGGATCGATGACGATACCCTCACCACCGCGGAGACCGACAAAAACGGCACCTACAGAAAGGAGATCGCCCTCCCCGCCGGGGAGCACACCCTCCAGGCCGAGTTCCACGGTGCGGGCTATCCCTTGAACGCATCGGAGAGCCCGGTCGGGACGATCATCGTCCGGGGCGAGGGGCTCTCCCCCCTCCCCTTCGCCGTAGCACTTGCAGCTCTCTTCGGGACCGGGTGGTACCTCCGGCGGCGCCAGTACCGCAGGGAGGAGAGCCTGGTTGTCGAGAGACCCGAAGAGGAGGTGGAAGTGGCAGAAGAGACCGCGGAACAGGCACCGCAGGTGAGCATCGTGGGCCTTCCCCCGCGCGAGGCCGCGACCGTCCTCTTCTGCACGCTCCGTGCCCGGCTCGGCATTCCGGAGACAAAGACACCGCGGGACTGCGCCCGCATCGCTCCCGACCACGCCGGGTTCTTCGGGCGCTACGAGTTGATCCGGTATGCAGGAGAGACCCCGTCGGAGGAGGAACTCCGTGCGATGGAAGAGGAAGTCCTTGGGGGGGATAAGAATGCAGCGTGAGGCCTGGACGGTCCTCCTCATTCTCCTCCTTGCCGGCGGAGCCGTCTTTGCCCACGTAACCACCACCACCGAGGAGTACAGCCGCTACAACACCGGCTGGAACGGCACATCGGGCTTCGCCGGGAAGGAGGTCCGCGACCTCGGCGACCTCGACCCCGGGGCGCCCCTCCTCATCCTCGCGCCCGACCGGCCCTTCACCCTCGACGAGGTCGGGTACCTCAGGGCATTCCTCGACGATGGCGGGCGGGTCATCATCGCCGACGAAGAAGGAGCGGCAAACGACCTCCTCGCGGACCTCGGGAGCACGATGAGGGTCCGGCCGGGAAACCTCGCAAGCCTTGACCGGGACCACGCCGACCCCGGACTCTTTGTCGCCCGGGTGGTCGGGAATGACACGCTCTTCGCCGGAGTCGGGACCATCCGGGTCAACCGCCCCGCAGCGGTCGAGGGGGGCGTTCCCCTCCTCGAGACATCGATCCTCACCTGGGATGACGCCGATGGCGACGGCCGGATCACCGGCTCCGAGACCTTCGAGGCCGCGGTCGTCTGCGCCCGGGAGGGGAACCTCACCGTGCTCGGCGACCCGAGCCTCTTCATCAACGCCATGCTCACCGAGAACCCGCAGTTCATCCAGAATACCTGGCCGGTCCGGATCGACGGCATCCACAGCAGGACCGGCACCGCTAATCAAATCATCAACACCAGACTATGGATACAGGAGACGCCGCTGGCCGTGGCGGCCCTCGCCGCTCTCGCGGTCCTGCCGGTGGCCTACCGGTTCGGGAGGAAAGAGAATGAGTGACAACCTAACCGAGCGCATCGAAGCGATCAAAAACGCCTACGAAGAGATCAGGGCGACGACCCAGCAGGTGGTCGTCGGAAACCAGCCCCTCATTGAGGTGATCTTCATCAGCATGATCAGCAGCGGCCACCTCCTCATTGAGGGGGTCCCGGGAACCGCGAAGACCACCGTCTGCAAGATCGTGGCACGCCTCATCGACTACGACTTCAAGAGGGTCCAGGGAGCCGTGGATATCCAGCCGGCCGACATCATCGGCGTCCGGGTCTACGACCGGAACCGAAACGAGTTCGTCCTCCAGAAAGGCCCGATCTTCACGAACTTCCTGATGGTCGACGAGATCAACCGCTTAACGCCGAAGACCCAGAGCGCCCTCCTCGAGGCCCTGAGCGAACGCCAGGTGACGATCGATGGGATCACCTACCCGCTCGCCGACCCCTACTTCACCATCGCCACCCAGAACCCTCACGAGTCCGAAGGAACCTTCCCCCTCATCGAGGCCCAGCGGGACCGGTTCATGTTCAGCACCACCCTCACCCACCTCAACCCGGAGAACGAACTCGAGGTCCTCCGGCGGGAGCGCGCCGGAGAACTGGACTGGAGGATCTACCGGGACCGGATCGCCCCCATCATCTACCCCGCCGAGGTGGGGGCCATGGCCGAAACCATCCAGGAGATCAGGGTCGATGAGATAGTCCTCGCCTACATACGCGACCTCGTCCTCGCCACGCGGTCCCACGGCGACATCCGGCTCGGGGCGAGTTCCCGTGGCTCGATCGCCCTCCTCCGGGGTTCAATGGCCCGTGCGGCCCTCAACGGCCGGACCTACGTCATCCCCGACGATGTCCGGGATCTGGCCCACCCGGCGCTGCGCCACCGCATCCTCCTCTCCCGGGAAGCGGCGATCGCCGGGGTCACCCCCGACCAGATCATCGACGAGATCCTCGAGAGCATCGGGGTGTCGTAGCGATGATCCGGCCGACCCGGACGACCGGGGGGGTTGCGGCCCTCGCCCTCGCCCTTACCGCCGTCGCCATCCTCATCGACAACCCTGCCGCGGCCCTTGCCGCCGGCTCCCTCGCCATCTTCCTCTTCTGGCGGGCCTGGCGCTTCAGCCGCGACTTCCAGACCCTTGCAGCCTCCCTTGCTATCGAGCGCGAGGTCGACCGGACGATCATCCGGCAGGGGACAGAGGTACACGTCAGGGTGAAGGTCGACCTTGCCGTCCCGCCCGGGATGGAGGTCAGGGTGCGCGACATCCCGCCGGCGGTCGCCGTCGGCGATGCTCCCCCCTCTTTGCCCAGAAAGACCGTTGCCTACACCATCAGGCTCATGGCTCCCGGCAAGACGGCGTTTGGAGGAGTCGCCCTCGAAGCGAGCGACGCCTACTTCTCCCACAACCTCGTCATCCGCCGCCCCACCACCCCTTCCCTCAGGGTCTTTCCCGTGGGGACCGCAGAAACCAGCGGGAAAAAGGAGGCCGGGGTGAGAGACGGCGAGGTGGACCGGAGGTCTACCCTTGAAGGGCCCAGCGTCCGCGGGTTCCGCCTCTACCAGGTGGGCGACGGCCCCGGGCGGATAGACTGGAAGCTCTCGGCCCGGCGCGGCACCCTCTACGTCCGGGAACTGACCGGCCTCGAGGCCGGGGCGCCCCTCGTCGCCGTCGACATTCCCACGCGGGAAGGGAGCGACCCGGAGGTGTTTGCACGATACTCGATGGTCGTCTGCGACGCGGTGGAGGGCGCGATCGAGTCCCGCGTAGGCTGCTCGCTCCTCGTCATCGCCGGCGGGGAGATCCTGCGCTTCCTCCCCTGGACCCATGATGTCAGGAAGGCGCTCTCGACCCTCGGAGGGCTTGCCCCGGTTGAGCCCCGCGCCCCCCTCTACCGTGCACCGGGGCCGGCCATCCTCGCCGCCCGGGCCCGGTTGCCCGGGAGAGAGGAAGGTGGGGAAGGGACCTACATCGCGAGACTCGGCGGCGTGCTCGCGGCGTTTGCAGCCGAGAGTACCTCACCGTTCGCCGTCACGGTGGGGAAAGCCCTGGACCGGGTGGAAGCGTCTGAGCTCCACCTCTACACGCTCCTCAACCAGGGCGATACGAGTCACCTTCTCCAGGTCGCCCACCAGGCAAAGATCCGGGGGATGCAGGTCGTTCTCCTGGCCCCCCCCGGTTCGCCCGTCGCCATTCCGGGCGTCGACGCCGTGGAGGTGATCTGATGACCGACCGGCGGTTCCTCCTCCTCTGCGCGGGCGAAGTCCTGGTCGTCGCCGTGGGCAACCTCGCAGCGGCGCTCATCCTCCAGGTCCTCATCCTGGCCGCCCTCCTCGACGACCGGCGGGGCTACTGGGCCTTCATACCGGCCGCCGCCCTCTTCGCCGCGGTCATTGCGGCGAGCGGCACCATCCTCCTCCCGCTGCTCGCCCTCGCGGCCGCCCTCGGGTGCGGCTACCTCGCACTCACCCTCTACGACTACCGGCTCACCCTCTGGGCGGGAGGAGAGGCATGAGGGCAAACAGCCCCTACCGGGGAGCATTCCTCCTCATCATCGCGGCTGCAGCCCTCCTCGTCATCGCGGCCGCGACCGGCCGGGGGGACATCACCACCGCGACCCTCGTCCTCGCCGGCGCAGCCTGTTTCATCACCGGGGTCTTCTTCCTCGCGCTCCACAAGGGCGAACCCCTCGACCCGGACCTCGTCGCCCTCCTCCCGGCCCAGGGGACCATCGGTATCGCGACCCTCTGCGCCGACCTCGGGGTCCAGGGCGACGGCCGGTTCATCCCAAACGGAGAAACGGTCATCGAGGTCATCCCGGTCGCAGACGCCCTCCCGGAGAACCCCAATGACGACTACTCCTTCATCACCGCGGGCGGCGCATGCGCTGTCCGGCTCACCCCGACCTGCGCCCCGCTCCTCGCACGGCTCCAGGAGAAGCACGCCCTCGAGGTCCCGGGGGAGGATGAAGCCCTCCTCGCCTGCATCACCGAGGTCTGCGACGACCTCCTCGAGATCGCAGAGAAGACCGAAGCAGTACGAGACGGCGAGAACATCATCGTCACCCTCCACGGCTACCGGCTCCTCCCCGGCTGCCGGGCGGTCAGGGCGGCCTCACCGAAGTGCTGCACCATGGTCGGCTGCCCGGTCTGCAGCCTCATCGCCGCGATCACGGCGCTCGGGACAGGGACACCGACGAAGCTCGAGCACATCAGTGTCGACGAAAAAAGAGGGGTTCTCCGGGTGATCGTTAGACCGGACGGACCCGGACCCAGAGGTGCAGGTCCCGGTAACTTGCGTTGATCCGGTCAGCGCCCGTGACCGCAGGCCCCGGCACCGTCTCGTTGAAGAGCAGGAACTCGACCCGGTTGTACTCGGGCGACGGGACCGTGAAGTTCCAGACCACCTCCCTGGTCTCATTATGGGGGACCGCGAGCGTGAACCGGTCCAGGGGCTCGGCCGCGTGGATCGTCGAGGTGTTTGTCCGGGTATCAAACGTCTGGTTGAGGAGGAGCGCCTCGACCGTGTAGGTGATCTCCCGGTACTCGTGGTTCCCGACCCCGACGATCAGGGTCTGGGTTGAGTTGGCCGCAAAATCGGTCGGGTAATCGGCGGCCTTCCCGCCCGGCCCGAGGATGTAGAACTCGGTGAAGTGCTCCCCCTCTTTTGGCACCGCGATGACGTAGGCGGTTGTGGCGACCGCCACGACGATAGAGACCAGGAGCAGAGCCGAGAGCCCCCGGTCGAGCGGGGTGGCCTCAGGGTCGAAGAGTTCATTCCGGGCGGCGCCGAGCATCTCCCGGGCCGGGACCGAGAACCGCTCGCCGGCCGGGAGGAGGAGACGCCGGTACCACGCGATCCCGACCATCGCGAGGGTGAAGAGCGTGAGCGAGGTAAGGATGGGGTCGAGCCTGATCCCCCAGGGGGTGTAGTTCAGCGCAAGCCCGATGAGGGGGCTGACTGCGATCGAGAGCCCGAACGAGAGCGCGACCCGCTCGATACCGTCGAGGTCGTCCCGTGCCGGAAAGAGTGCGGCGATCAGGGCGTAGCCGGGGATGAAGAGGACCATCGCCACGCCAAAGAGGATCCGGAGGAGACTCTCGTTCAGTACCGGGACGTAGACACACGAGATGGTCGCGATTGTTGCGAGCAGGATCGCGATGAGGTCGCCGGGGCGGTCCCCGGCGGCCTCCGCGATTAGCGGTCGTTGATCGTGGGCATCCATGGGTTGGTCTGTCAGACTCTTCTCCCCCACGCAAGCATCAAGATTGCGCAGGCAAGGACCGGGAGGAGGGGGGCTAGGGGGGTTGCCGCCGGCGTCGTCGCCACGGGAGTGGTTGTGGTGGTGGTCGTGGTGGTGGTCGTTGTCGCCGTCTGGGTCGGCACCTGGGCCGGGACAAGGACGACGTAGGACCCGCCCCGGGAGATCGTGGCCGTGATCCGGTCGCCCTCGATCCTCGATGGGACCGCCGACCAGGCCCCGTTCTCGTACTGCGCGATCGTCGCCGCGGTCTCGGCCGACGGGAGGGAGAAGGAGAGGACCGCAGGAGAGCCGAAGACCCGGTCAGCGGGGGTCACGGCATAGATGCGCCCGGCCGCGGACCAGCCGGGAGGGATAGCGCCCTCGAAGGGGCGCGAGAGGAGCCCGGCCCCGTCGATATCGGTCCCGGTGAGGGAGACCTTTCCGTCGACAGAGGAGGTCGTCGCGGGGGCGGGGGTGGAGGAGCCGGAGGAGCCGCTGCTGCCGCTGGAACCTGAGGAGTCGCCGTTACCGCCGTTCCCACCGTTACCGCCCGGGGAAGGGGTCTCGGTCTCCACCGGAGCCGACCCGATGGCGATCTTCTGGGAGAGCGCTTCGGACCCGTCGATATAGACCGCGACCGTCGCGGTGCCGCTCTCAACACCATCGAGGGCAAAGGAGATCGTGCCGTTGTCGGGCCCCTTCTTCTTGCCCGTCATCTCCACCTTGGTGACGATGCTCCCGGCTGCAGCCTTCCCGGTGAGGGTGACGGCATCGAGGGTTCCACGGGGGAGGTTGCGGGGCTGGCTGATCCAGAGTTCGCCGTCCTTATTTGCGGTATAATTCATGGAGACAGAACCCCCGTCCGGGAGCTCTGCCGCGAGCATGGTCCAGTTTGTGCCCTTTGTGTACGCGTTCACCTCTCCCTGGTCGAGGGCGAAGGGAAGGGTGAGGTCGCGGGCCCTGAAGGAGAAGGTATCCCCTGCGGTTACGTCAAACTCCGCGCTGATGCCGAGGGTGAATGTAGCATTCTCAGAGAGGTCCTTTACGTTCACGGTGACCGTATCCCCCGGATCGATCGTTGTGGGGGTTATGGTGACCGAAGCCGCTGTCGCGGCCGGGATCATGAGGAGGAGCAGGATTAAAAGTACACTGGATTTGTTCATAGTAGGAAATCTCCTGTTGTTGGGTAGGATATAGTGATTTCTGGAAATAAAAAAGGTTTATGAAACGATTGGCATGATCCGCGCCGTCAAAAACGGCATGGTTTCTCCGGAGAACATGGGGCAAGATGTTGGGGTGTCGTCTCCACCGGCCTGAAGGGCTGTTTCCACCCCCGGCGCAGGCACCATCTGATGGGGTTGGTGGAGCATTGCACCTAATCTCTGCGGGTCCTGGTACAGATCACCACCTCACGCGCTCTCGCGCGAAGGAGGGCATAACAATCCCACGGGCTTCGCGAACTTCCGCGCGAGAGCGCGTGAGGCATTATCCCCTCCCTGTACTGAAGACTGACGCGGAAGTACGTGGGAGAATTCGTGGGGCGGAGCCTTACGCTGCATGAGTGAAAACAACCTGATCCCCGGGTGAGCCGGGCAGGGGACCGTGGTGGGAATCGCCCTAGTGGAGCATTTCATCTAATATTGTCCATGCAATACCATCTCACGCGAAGGGCGCGAAGCCGCGAAGTTCGGTTGCTGGGCGGCAGAGTCCCCTTCGCGTTCTTCGCGTCTTCGCGTGAGGTGGC
>Ga0209722_1003228_pt1 | contig 11619 bp, 8 predicted proteins | sample BioC12SIPDNA_2_FD_185745 | JGI IMG/M metagenome (GOLD analysis project Ga0209722, IMG submission 185745) | Anaerobic biogas reactor microbial communites from Washington, USA - Biogas_R1_A C12 SIP DNA (SPAdes) (version 2) | ecosystem: Engineered > Bioreactor > Anaerobic > Unclassified | place... | reverse complement strand
TGCGCACTGGTACGATGTGTCGGGCTTCGCCCGCCTCTCCTGCCGCGTGATCGATCATCTCTGGTGGCTGTATGCCTCCGCCTCTCAGGGCTTTCGCGCCCCGGGGCTCTCAGACTTGACGCGTTTCGATGTCAGCCGCAGCACAGACATCGAAACGCCGTCGACGAACCTCGATCCGGAAACCTTTCTGGGCGGCGAGGTCGGGTCGCGCCTCACCGCTGACCCCGTGACGTGGCACGTCGCCTATTTCTACACGCGCATCCGCGACATGATCGTCCGGCAGGCCGCCGGCGGCGGGACCTACACCAAGATCAACGGCGGCGACGGCTATGTGCACGGCGTCGAAAGCGAACTGGACGTGAGGCTCGGCCGACGCTGGCTCTGGCGCAGCGGCTTCACGTGGATCGAAGGCTACACCGACTATGACGGCCCCGGCGGAGGACGGATCAGCGAGCCGGTACGGACCATGCCGTTGACGGTCTATTCGGGACTCAGATGGGAGAGCGACGACCGCCGTTTCTGGGCGGAGGCGCTCGGCCGGGCTTCGGCGCGCGAAGACCGGCTGACCGCTGCCGACCGGGAGGACTCCCAGCGGATTCCTCCCGGCGGCACACCCGGTTATACCGTGGCGGACCTGAGGTTCGGCTTCCGGTGCAACGCCGCCTGGTCGCTGGTGGCGGCCTGCGAGAATGTGATGGACAAGGACTACCGGATTCACGGATCAGGCAGTAACGAGCCCGGGCGCAACTTGGTGCTTTCGGCCGAATACCGCTTCTAGTACCATGACATCCGATGACACAGGGAGGTTGAACCATGAAAAAAGCCATATGCATGACGGGGCTCTGCGCGTTTTCTTTCTTGCACACGCTGTGCGCGCAGCCGCTGCCGGCCGATCTCGACCGGCAGGCGCGCGCGTCGATTGACAAAGGCCTGACCTGGCTCGTGGCCCGGCAGCGGCCCGACGGCGCATGGTCGGATGCGGGCATGCCCGCGCTGACCGCGCTGCCGCTCTGGGCGCTGGCGTCCGCCGGCACGAACGTGCACCTTGCGGCCCAGGAGCGCGCCGTGTCGTTCCTGCTCGGCTGCCAGCGGCCGGACGGCGGTATCTATGTGCCGCAGCCCGGAAAGAAGGGCAGCGGTCTGGGGAACTACAACACATCCATCAGCGTGATGGCGTTGGCTGCCACGTGTCGGCCCGAGACTGTCCCCGCGATCCTCAAGGCGCGCGACTACATCGCGTCGTCGCAGCACGCCGGTGACGATGCCCACACCGGCGGCTTCGGCTACGACAAGGCGGCGCAGCGCGCCTACACCGATCTGAACAACACCCATTACGCGCTCGACGCGATGCGGCGCACGCAGCATCTCGAAGAGCTGCGCCCGGCCGGCCAGCGCCGCGCGGACCTCGACTGGGAGGCCGCGCTCGTCTATGCGCTGCAGATGCAGAACAGCGAGGGCGAGGGGCGCGGCGGTTTTGCCTACAATACGGGAGACCCCAAGGCCGGGACCGCCACCAACGCCTCCGGGCGCGTGATGCTGCGCGCCTACGGCAGCATGACCTATGCCGGCCTGCTCGCCATGGTCCACGCGCGCCTGGACAAGAGCGATCCGCGCGTGCGTTCGGCGGTCGAGTATTGCGCCCGCCACTGGACGCTGGAGGAAAATCCCGGCCAAGGCCAGCAAGGGCTCTACTTTTATTTCAACGTCATGGCGCGCGCCCTCAGCGCGGCGGGGCTGGATGCCGTGCCGCGCGAGCAGCGGACAGACGCGATCCGCTGGCGCGAGGAGCTCGCCGCGCGCGCCATCGCGCTGCAGCGCGCCGACGGGTCGTGGCAAAACGACAACAACCGCTGGTGGGAGAATGATCCGGTGCTGGCCACCTCGTACACGCTGCTGGCGCTCGAGATGGCGGCCGGCCTGACACGCTGAAACGGCAACGGGGGCGGCATGGGCGCGGGGCGCGGCTTCAGGATCCTTCACACGCGGGCGGCTGCGGCCGGTCTCTGGCTCGGCCGTCAGCCTCTGCTGGCCGCCGCCGCCTGCCTGCTGGCCGGGATTTCATGCGGCTACCGGGCTGGCCTGTGGGGCGTTGCGGCAGCCGCCGCGTTGCTGTGCGCGGCCGCCGCTGCCTTCACGCGCGCCCCGCTGCGAAGCGTTCTGGGCGCTCTCTTCCTCCTGCTGGCCGGCTGGACGCTGGCGGCGCGCGACCGCGCCGGACGCGACGGCGAGGCGTGCCGCTTCCGGGCGCTCACCCAGCCGCAGACCTACGTCTGCCGCGTGGGTCCGGAGGTGACGGTCCTGCCGCTGCGCGGGCGAGCGGCCAAACACACCTTCCGCGCCGAAAGACTGAGGACGGAGGACGGCACCTTCGTTTGCCGCCACCTGCCGGCGGAGGTCGCCTGGTTCGGCTCTGCGGACGAGAGCGCCGGCGCGACGCCGCAGCCCGGCGAAACCTGGCGCCTGCGCGGTTCGGCACGCGTGCGCAAAGGACGCGACGGCCTGCCGCTGCTGACCCTCAACACCGGCGAGGGGCGCGCCGCCCGGCTGGCCGCGATCAGCCCCTCGGCCTGGCGCGCGCGCATCGCGAATGCCCGGCGCAGCGCCGCCCGGCGCGTGGTGATCGGCATCGAGACGTGGGGCGATATCCCGGCGCTCAACCAGGCGATGCTGCTGGGCAGCCGCCATGCGCTGCCGCCCGTGCTGCGCCGAGTCTTTGTGGACTCCGGCACGATCCACGTCTTCGCGATCTCCGGCCTGCACATCGTGCTGGTGGCGGCCGTGCTGAGCCTCGCGGTGGCCGCCTGCGGCGTTCCGCGCACCTACTGGGTGCTGGCCATCGGACCGCTTTTGATCTTCTACACGGCGCTCACCGGCTCGCGGCCGAGTGCGGTGCGCGCCTGCCTGATGGCCTTGCTCTACCTGGCCGCGCCGCTGCTCGGCCGCCGGCCGAACGGCTTGACCGCATTGGCCGGCACCGCGCTGATCGTGCATGCTCTCTATCCTTGGCTGATTTTTGACATCGGCTGCGTGCTCTCGTTCACCGTGATGGGCGGGCTGGTGGTCTTCTGCCGGCCCTTCTGCCAAGCGGGACAGCGGCTGTGCCGCGTCGCGCGTCTGACCGAACGCGTGAACCTGGCGCGAGCCGCCGGGGAGAAGGCGCGCGCGCGCCGTCTGCAGATGCTGGCGCGCGCGGTCATGTGGGTGTCGGATTCGTTCGCCGTGTCACTGGCGGCCTGGCTGGCGTCAGTCCCCTTGACTGCCTATTATTTCGGGCGTTTCACGCCGGGCGGACTTTTTGCGAACCTGGTGGTGGGGCCCTGTTCGTTCTTCATCGTGGTCGCGGGCTGTCTCGGTGTGGCGGCGAGCGTGGCGAGCGAGTGGGTAGCCGGCTGTTTCAATCACGCCGCCGGCTGTTTCACCTGGGTGATGGTCAAGACCGCGCAGGCGACGGCGGCCTGTCCGGGCGCGAACCTGCGCATCGCGCCGTGGCCGCTCTGGTGGGTCTGGCTCTGGTTCGGCGCGCTGCTGGCGCTGGCGGTCTGGCTGCGCACGCGCCGTCCTGACGGACTGGCGTGGCTGCCGGACGCACATTGATTACGAAGGGGTGTGACATGCAGGAAGAGATTCATATTGCGGGCATCGGCGGCGTCGGGATGAGCGCGTTGGCGCAGGCGCTGCTGGACCAGGGCGAGACGGTCTCCGGTTCGGACCGCCTGCTGGACGCGGGGGACGAGACCGGTACGCTGGCCTGTCTGGCGGCGCAGGGCGTGCGGCTCTGCCGACAGGATGGGACAGGCCTCACGCCGCGCACCGCGCGGCTGGTGATCAGCAGCGCGATCGAACCGGATAATCCGGAGGTCGTGCGCGCGCAGGCGCTGGGAGTCCCGGTCGTGCACCGCGCGGCCGAGTTGGCGCGGCTGACTGCGGGGCGGCGGCTGGTCGCCGTGACCGGCACCTGCGGCAAGAGCACGGTGACGGCGATGCTGGGCTGCCTGCTGGAAGGCGCGGGGTTCGACCCGCTGGTGGTCAACGGCGCGGCGGTGGCGGGCTGGAGCGCGGACGGTACGCGCATCGGGTCGGTCAGAAAAGGGGCCGGCGAATGGGCGGTGATCGAGGCCGACGAGTCGGACCGCTCGCTGATGGTGTTCCAGCCCGAACACGCGGTCATCACCAACGCTTCGGCGGACCACTTCGGACTGGATGAAACGCTGGCGCTCTTTGCATCCTTCCGCGACCGGGTGCCGGGGACAGTGATCGACGGCCGCGGCGCAGACGGCGTGCCGGAGGGCGCGCGCGCCGAAGGCTGGAGCGGGAGCTTCCGTTTCGAAGGCGTGGCGTATCAGGTGCCGATGCCCGGCCTGCACAATGTCCACAATGCGTGGCACGCGGTGCGCATGGCGCGCGCGCTGGGCGCGGCGCCCGACCGGCTGGCCGGCGCTCTGGCGGCGTTCGGCGGCGTGGAGCGCCGCCTGCAGCGCGTCGGCCGCTGCGGCGCGGCGACGGTGGTCGATGACTACGCGCACAATCCAGAGAAGCTTGCGGCGGCCTGGACCGCACTCGCGGCCGCCTTTCCGGCCGGCGTGTGCGCCGTCTGGCGGCCGCACGGCTACGCGCCGCTGCGCAAGATGCTGGAGGGGCTGGCGATGACGTTCGCCGCAGTCTGCCGACCGCAGGACACGCTGTTGCTGCCGCCGGTCTACGACGCGGGCGGCACCGCCGACCGCTCGGTCGGCAACGACGTTTTGGCTTCCCTGCTCCGCGAAAAAGGTGTTAAAGTCCTGTGCGTCAGAAGCCTTGATGACGCTGAGACCATCATGCGTGCCCAGGCAGCCGCCGGCGGGGTGCTGGCGACGTTGGGCGCACGCGACCCCGGCCTGCCTCGCCTGGCGCTGCGGCTGGCCATTTCAGGGTGAACGAGGTGTCGGCGCACGGGCAAGGACGCGGAGGAACAGGCATGAAGAAGACAGTGCTGATCACGTGTGCAGTGGCCATGGTTGCCGCCTGTGTGCAGGCGCAGTCCTGGACGAAGAAGGAGAAGGAGCCCGAGAAGTCCAAGGGCTGGATGGATAATTTCGAGCAGGCCAAAAAGGAGGCGGCGGCCTTCAAGCAGCCGATCTTCGCCTTCTTTACCGGGAGTGACTGGTGCGGCTGGTGTGTGCGCCTCAAGAAAGAAGCGCTCGACACGAAAGCGTTCGAGAAGTTTGCGGCCGATAACCTGATCCTGTTTGAGGCGGACTTCCCGCAGGCCAGGAAATTGTCCGACAAGGTCAAAAAACAAAACAGTGAGTTGGCGGCCGTATACGGCGTGCGCGGTTATCCCTCCGTGTTTCTGCTCGATGCCGAAGGCAAGCAGCTCGGCAAGACTGGATACAAGGAGGGCGGTGCCGAGGCTTATGTGAAGCATCTCAAAGAGCTGCTCGAAGCCGCAGGCGTCAAGACCGAGGAGAAACCCGAGGCGGGCAAAACGCCTTCGGCGTATGAGAAAATGAAGGCCGAAAAGGCCGCCAAGGCGGCGCAGGCCGCCGAGAAAAAATAGGCGGGAGCGAGAGAGTCTATGGAGTTTTCATACCCGCCCGGCAGGATCCTGCTGGGCGAGACCCAGTCGGTGCGGCAGGCGGTTGAGCGGTTTCACGCCCAGTCCGTGGATCAGGCGCTGCTGTGCGAGGGCGACGCCGGTTATTCGCCGCGCCGCACGACGCTTGGCGGCGAACGGTCGGTGACCGGCCCCGGCACCTTTACCGGACGCGCCCAGCGCACGCTGACCTTCGGCCCTTCGGCCGTTCCCGGCTGGTGGATCGACCGCACCGATCTCGACGAACAGCTCATGACGCGGGTCTCGATCCGCAACGTATGGACCTCCGCGCGCAACATCGTCCTGCGCAGCGGCAACCCGCACAACTACCTGCGCATGGTCGAGCACATCATCGCCCTGCGCCTGGGCATGGGCGTAGACGATGTGGTGATCAGCACCAATGCCGGCGATCCCCCGCTTTTTGACCGCAGTAGCATCGATCTGGTCGAGGCGGTCGAGCAGTGCGGGATCGTCGAGCGCGACGAGCCCGCGCAGTATGTGACGGTCAAGGAGCCGGTCACCTTCGGTGGCGACCGCGGCGACTTCCTGACTTTCATGCCGCCTGAGAACGGCGAGAAAAAGCTGCGCCTGGATGTGGCGATCGACTTCAACTCGATCATCGGTCGGCAGCGCATCGTCTTTGATGTCACGCCGGCGAGCTTCCGCCACGGTGCGTTCGCGCGCACCAACGCTTCGCACAGCCAGATGTTGATGGTCCGCGTGTTCGGCTTTCTCTTTGCGGACACGCGCAATCTCGGTTACACGACCGACAACATCCTGATCCACGGCAAGCGCAGGTTCTACGGCGAGCCGCGCTTCGTGCAGGCGGACGACGGCAAGGCGCTCGAGCCGGTCTGGCACCGCGCCACGCTCGACTTGCTGGCTGCGATCGCGCTGATCGACGCCGGCCGCTTTGTCGGACGCGTGGTCTCCTACCGCGCCGGTCATACGCTCGACGTGCGCGCCGTCGGCCTGCTCCATAAGCACGACCTGCTTGCGCCGCTGGCGTAGCGCGGAGACGCGGGGGCGGGGAGCGGGAGTAACGCAAAGACGCAGAGGCGTGGAGACGCGGGAGGGAAGAGGCGTTGGCGACGGACTGGTACAAGCTGGCGGATCAGGAGGTGGCTGCGGTGTGCGCAGCGCTGCCGCCCGCTCTGCGGGATTGCCTCGCGGGATTGTCGATCACGCTGGAGCCGCATCCCGAGCCTGATGAGCAGTCGGAAGAAGGCGACGACGAAAACCTGCTCGGTCTCTTTGTCGGCGCCAGCTTTGCGGAGGCTGCGGACGATCTCGAGCCGCTGCCGGGCGCCATCCGCCTGTATGTCGAAAACATCCGCGACGAGGCCGAAGACGACCCCGTCCGTTTCCGCCAAGAGGTGCGCGACACACTGCTGCACGAGCTGGGCCATTATCTGGGGCTGGACGAAGACAGCCTGGCCGTGCGCGGCCTGTAGCGCGTCAGATCAGCTCGCACTTGCCGCCGGCGCAGGCGACGGTCTGCGTGACCGTCGTGTTGTCCTGGCGCTCGACGAGCAACGTGTAATCCACCGGCATGTTGGTGCGGTTGAGATCTTCCCACAGCTTACAGGCGTCGATGCGCTTGAGGCAGCGCGTCATCTTCAGGGCGTCTCCGCCGAAGTAGTTCTTGGCGAATTTGTGGGCGCGCCGCAGCCAGTCCTGCTTCGCCTCGCGCACGCCTTCGATCGCCTCGTAGACGCGCTTGGGATAGATCTTGGCCGTCGGCATCTCAAGATTCTCGCCGCGGCCGAGCACGCAGTCGCAGGCGGCCCAGAGATTGTCGTCGAACGCCTGCAGGCCGTCCACGATCAGGCCCGAGGCGAAGAGCGCACCCACGCCGTAGATCGCCACGATCTCGTCCGCGCCCAGCACTTCGCAGAAGGGGGCCTGCGGATAGTCGAGGTCGCCGCCGTCCGGCAGCAGCGACACGCCGGCGAAGGCGTGGCGGTGCTCGAAGATGAAGGCTTCGACCGACTCCCATTCGCCGTCCTTGACCGAGATGGTGTTCGAGACGTTGTGGCTGAGCCAGGGCTGCACGCACAGCTCGGGGCGCTTGCCGGCGTCGATCCAATTCTCCTTGGTCAGCTTGACCTTGCGCAGCAGCTCCACGGCGTCGACATCGCGCTTGGTCAGCGAGTCGGGGCTGGCCTGCACGCAGAAGGTGAGCACGACGTCGGTGCCGTTGGGGTTCCAGACCGACTTCTCGACCGCCTTGGGATTCTGCGCGCGGAAGAAATCGACGAGCAGCTCGTCCTCGTTCGCCTGCGCGCGGCGGAAGTAGCGCTTGGCGTGGTGGGGATGGATGCCCGACGAGGTGCCGAGGATGCTGCTCGTGGTGCCGGCCGGCTTGACGCAGGTGGCGCGGGCTGCCGGGTTGATGCCGATGCGCTTGGCCACCTGGGCGTTGACCTCGAGGATGAAGGTGGCCATCTCGCGCTGCAGGCCGGCGTCGAACGACACGGCGGGGTGCTCCATCATGCCGGTCATCGAGATGCCCAGCAGCGCTTCACGCTTGGCGATGCGCGTGCTGGCCTCGCCGAGATAGCCGAAGTCGGTGTAGTCGGCCTGCAGCGTGCCGAGGATCGCGGCGGCCTGGCAGGCGATCCGGAACTTCTCCTTGTCGTCCACGATCCCCATGTTGATTTCACAGAGGTTGCAGAAGGCGAAGCCCGACACGCCGTCGATCTGCGGATAGAGGCCGATCTCGCCGCACGGATTGAAGGTCATGTCCAGATGGTCGGTCCAGACGAAGCCCGGCTCGCCGAATTCTTTGACCGACTTCATGAGCTTGGTAAACTGCTCGCGCGGGGTTTGGTTGCGCAGCAGCACGGCGGAATTGTTGGAGCGGGCGCGCTGCGGGTTCTCTGTGAACCAGTTACCCGTCTTGGCGGTCGCCATCAGGTCATCTTCCGGCGAGAAGAGGCAGATCGTGGCGCTGCGGCGCACGCCGCCCGAGAGCACGGCGTCGGAGGCGTGCATGAGGATGTCGTAGGCATCGACCGACCGCAGGCGCGTGTGGCCTTCGGCCAGGCGCTTGTCGAGCAGCCCGCGGATCATCTCCAGGCTGCGGCGCAGCGGCTCCGGCCCCGGCGCGCGGCCCATGCCGGAAGAGATCGGGCGCCCTTTGGGGCGGATCTGCGTATAGTCGAACTGCACGGTCGCTCCCGCGTACTCCGGGAAAGGCTGGCGCGTGGAGAAATAACTGGAAAGCAGCACGCCCAGCGCGTCGGCCCATCCCTCGATCGTGTCCGGCACCGTGAAAGTGACGTTCGCGCAGCCGGGTTTGGCGATGCCAGGCAGCTTGGCGATGTGGTGCGTCTGCACCGAGAAACCCACGCCGCAGCCGCACAGCAGCAGCCAAAGCGCCTCCTGGAAGAAACGCGGGCGGTCGCAGTACGAGGTGGTGCAGTTGTAGATGCGCGCGTGCTTGCGCAGGATCGGCTCGCCGCCGAACTGCATCGCCCGCTGGCTGCCCAGCACCATCCGCCGCTTCATCGCCTGCTCGCAGACCTGCAGCAGATCCTCGACGTCGATCCCCTTCGCCGCAAAATGCCGGCGGTGCATGTCGATCACGCGCTCGACCGCCTCGGGGAAGGTTTCGCGCCGCATCTTTTCGGGGATGTACCGGCTGTATTTCGAGGTGAACACATAGTTCTTCAACGCTTCAATGCTCATGGTGCTTCCTTTGCGTGCGGGAAAGGTAAAAAAGTGACACGGCGGTCTGCGGGGGCACGCATCTCCTCCCGTGAAAACCCTCTGGCTGGCCGGTATCCTCACGCCTTACACCTTCCGGGGAACCCCGGGTCTGACGTTGGACGAAAAAAAGACAACCTCGTGAAACGTGTCTATATATAGTAGTTCGCATAGGTGATGTCCACCATATTTTGTGTTTTTTCATAACCTGTTGTCCATCAACGGAATCCGGAAGGCCATTTTCGGCTTCCTTCGCGGCGGGCAGCGGCGTAACATGGCCGCATGACGCAAAATCCCCCGCCCGGCAGGCCCCGCGGTCGGCTCGCGCCCAGTCCCACCGGCGCGCTGCACCTCGGCAACGCCCGCACCTTCATGATCGCGTGGCTGAGCGTGCGCAGCCGCGGGGGCTCGCTGCTGCTGCGCATGGAGGATCTCGACCATCCCAAAAACAAGTCCGGCGCGGCCGCCGCGGCACTCGACGACCTGCGCTGGCTCGGCCTGGACTGGGACGAGGGGCCGGATATCGGCGGCCCGCACGCGCCCTACACGCAGACGCAACGGCGGACCCGTTACGCCCGCGCCCTGGAGACGCTGCGCGCGCGCGGCCTCGCCTACCCCTGCGTCTGCTCGCGGCGCGACGTCGAGTCCGGTCAGTCCGCGCCCCACTCTGAGGACGGTCTCTTCTATCCCGGCCTCTGCCGCGGCCGCTTCGCGGACTATGAGGCCGCCCGACGCGCGCTGCCGCCCGGCCGCCTGCCGGCCTGGCGCTTCCGCGTGCCGGAGGGCGAAAACGTGCGCTTCGAGGACGGTTTTCACGGCCCCTGCGCGCAGGAGGTCGCCGCGCTCAGCGGCGACTTCGTGCTCGCGCGCGACCCGGACGGCGCGGGCTACATGCTCGCCGTGGTCGTGGACGACGCCGCAATGGGCGTCACCGAGGTCGTACGCGGCGACGATCTGCTGCCCGCCACCCCGCGCCAGCTCCTGCTCTACCGTGCGCTGGATCTTGCGCCGCCCGCCTTTATCCATGTGCCGCTGGTCGTGAGCGAGGAGGGGCGGCGCCTCGCCAAACGCCACGGCGACACCCGCATCGGCGCCCTGCGTGCGGCGGGCCTCGCCCCGGAACAGGTCATCGGCCTGCTCGCGTGGTGGTGCGGCTGGGCCGCGTGGGGCGAACGGCTCACGCTGCGCGAGCTGCTGCCGCGCTTCGATCTCGCTACGCTGCGGCGCGAGCCCGCCGTGCTCACGAAGCAGGTCAAGGCGGCCATGAAGATTCAGGATTGAAGCTCTCGGCCGTCGGGCCCTCCAAATATCCGGCCGGAGCGTGCGGCCCCGGCGGACGTGAGCCTGTCCGAGAGCACCTTCCGGCGCAGGGCAAAATAAACGTTCTTGTTGACAAGCTCTGTCGGCAGGCCTAAACTCTAAGCTGTTTAATTTACGGAACGGTGTCCTAGGTATATCGAGGTCATCAGGGCGCAGAGAGCGAGGTGTCATATGAGCGACGTGTCGTCGGTTTCGCGCAGGCGTCTGCACCTTTGGACCACAGTTTTCGTTTTGGCCACAAGTGTCATGGCAATGGTTGGTTTGCTCGCCTATCAAGCAGACCGTGTGCAGATTTTGGAGAACCGGGCCAGAGAGTTGACGTCTGTCGGCACCCTGAAAGCGGCAGAGATCGCGGCGTGGCGACGTGAGCGTCTGGCTGATGTCATCCGTTTCACGCGCGGACCGACTCTGATCCGGGCGATCGAAAGGGAGAACCCTGCGGATGTGCGGCTGATGCTTTCTGTCAACCGCAAAGGCGGTATTTATGATGATGTGCTGCTGGTCGCCTCGAGCGGGAAGATTTTAGGTTCCGCACTCGCTCCGCCGCCTCACCTGCCCGCAGAGACGACACGCGCCGTCACACAGGCCTTTGCTTCTCGCCAACCGGTTCTTTCAGATTTTTACATGGACGAGGCCGGTTCGGCGCACATCGACGCCGTGGCAACCGTTTCGGGCGCGACTCAGGCAGAGTGCGTCTTGGTCCTGCGGTGCAATGCGTCAGAACGTTTGTACCCGCTCATCAAGGCGTGGCCGGGCTCAAGCACAAGCGCGGAGTCTGTGCTGGTCCGCCGCGACGGCGACCAAGTGGCCTACCTGAGTTGCCTGCGCCACCAGAGCCACAAAGCCATGTCGTTGAAACGTCCGCTGTCGGAGGCCCATCTGCCAGCCGTACAGGCGATCTTGGGACGCCAAGGTGTTTTTTCGGGATCCGACTATCGAGGGGTTCGCGTCTTGGCCGATCTGCGTCCCATCCCCGAGTCTGACTGGTTCGTGGTCACTAAGGTCGATGCGGCGGA
>Ga0209722_1003218_pt1 | contig 11646 bp, 10 predicted proteins | sample BioC12SIPDNA_2_FD_185745 | JGI IMG/M metagenome (GOLD analysis project Ga0209722, IMG submission 185745) | Anaerobic biogas reactor microbial communites from Washington, USA - Biogas_R1_A C12 SIP DNA (SPAdes) (version 2) | ecosystem: Engineered > Bioreactor > Anaerobic > Unclassified | place... | reverse complement strand
CCGCCGGCGATCATCTGGATAAGCTCTTCTCGGAGATGCGCCGCCTTTCCATTCGCCAGACCACCACAAAAGACGCCGCCCGCCTCCTCGGAGTCAGTAAGCCGCTAGCTAAGAAGCTAAAGCCGTATCTAGCGGCCGATTCTCGTTTTGTGATCCTCCGAGACCCCCATCACAAGCAGCGCCACCTTATCAGATTAGCGGGGACGTGAAACCGGATAATTATCCGGTTCCGGTTTACTGGAGAGATCGCTAGCGGCTAAAAATCGAAGTATCGGATGTGACGGTCATCTGATAAAATGTAGTATTGTTTAGTCGGAGATATAGATATAAATACAGAGATAGAATATAAACAAAAGAGAAAATCCGCATCTAGTCTTAAAATCCAGTAAACCGAAACCGGATAATTATCCGGTTCGTTCTCGCCTCTCTTTTCTGAAAAATATCGATTCGTCGCCGCGACGGTTTACCACGACCCCATAGTTCTGTGATATCTTCGACGAATAGGATAAGAATATCACAGAACTGACGGGCCAGTTGGCAACCCCGTCAGAGCTTTTTGCCATATACATAATCGTGGTGCTTAACACTTAATAATGTTACAATTTTATCTTTATCTCTTATTTTGTATAGTATGACATAATGATTGGCAACGTGAATACTCCATTTGCCGGCCAAATTCCCTGATAGTGGCTCGCCGCGTTCGGGATATTCGCATATATCCTTGATTTTGCTGCCGATTCTTTCAGCTAGGACCTTATTCTTTTTCGTAAGACGTTTAAAATTAGTTTTAAATTCGGGGTCGGTTTCGTATGTGTAAGCCATAAAACCATGTAGAATGTCTCAGTCGCTTAGCAAATCAGCGATCAGGTCGTCTACGTTATCAAAACGCTTCCCGAGACCCATATCACACCTGCGCTCAGCTTCCAGCACCTCTGCTATGAACTCCTCGCTGAATTCGCCATAGGAGTCGGAGGCATGCAAGCGGGCGCCCTCTTTGCGAACCTCTGTAAGAGCCATCTATTGGACATGTGTTAGTACTAATACAAAATACTATCCTGATCAACGAGGCTCATTTCTCCAGCTCGCCGCTATCCAGGCAGTCTTTGATGTACTGCTGGACGGTTCGGTTCTTGTATCCTACCTGCTGAGCTATCGCTTGTCGGTTCCGCTCTCCGGCCCTCCACAGCTCTTTGATCCGTTCCTGTGTCGCTGTGTCCTCGGATAGCCTCTGAATTGTGGGTTTAACCTCTGGTTTAACATCTTGTTTAACCGGTTTAATGTTTGGTTTAATTTCGGGTTTAACTTCTAGACCCTGTTTAACCTCGGATTTAACCTCTGGTTTAACCGTTAAACCTTTTTGTTTAACCTCCCGTTTAACCCCCAGCCGGCTGTCAATCAGATTTATAAGCTTATTTTTATCTAATACGATTAGGCTCGTACCTTCAGGGATCGCGACGTTAAACTATTGGTTTAACGCATCCCTCACGATATCGCTTTTGGACTTGTTGGAGCGTTTAACCTCTTCGTCGATCAGGGTCTCCAGCTCCTCTGAGATCTTGACCCCTAAAAATGACATGTTTAACTAATTGTTAAACGATGGGTTAAATATCTATGCCGAGTTTAACGGATCGTTTAACAAAAGGTATAATCACCCGCCCACGCCAAGAAAAGGGCCTTAAAACGATCTGAGAGATTAATTTGAAAATCAAATAAAAATAGTCTCAGGGCCGGAACCAGAACGCCCGGCCACTGGCCCCGTAAGGCCTCCTCTCCCAAACCGCCGCCGCCAGAACGGCCCGTGCGGTCTCCGACGAAAGCCCGAACCGATCCGCCAGCTTTGCGACGTGGCCGTGATCTCCCGTTCAATGTTTTTGACTGAATACCTTATTTCAATGTTTAATCCAATTTATACCGATTTAAGGGCTATTCCATCTTGGTGAAATCAGGAGAGGGGTATTTATCATTTATGAAGGAGGCGGGGGTAAAAAATCTTCCTGAAGGAGGAGATGAAGAAATGGGGGAAGGAGGGGGAGGGGCGAGCCTCCTCAACCTTCAGATCTCGCCGTCGGGGCCGGCGAAGATCTCGCAGCCGAGGAGGTCGGGCTCGTATCCGATCCTCTGGAAGTCCCAGGCCGGGGGCCGCCAGATCCCGCAGCCTGCAGATTCGCACTCCTCGGGGGAGCCGACCTGGACGACCGAGGCGACGTGGAGCGGCTCGGCGGTTCCGGGGCCGTCGACGGACCGGGGCTCCACCTCGACGACGTTGGTGAAGCGGCCGAGGCCGGGGGCGAGGGCGGAGAACTCGATCGTCACCTTCTCGCCCGGCCCGACGGCGGGGAGGACCCAGACGACGACGCCCTCCTCGCTGCTCGCGACGGGGAGGGAGGAGTCGAGGAGGGTCATCCCCTGGGGGAGGTAGTCGGTGACGGTCGCCGCCCTGGTCGCATCGGCGGTGTTCTCGACGACGACGGTGTAGAGGACGACCATGGGATCCTCAGGGTCGATCCGGGCGGTCTTGACGACGGTGATCTCCTCCTCGGGGCAGCAGGTGAGCCACCGCCTCTGGAGGGAGGTGTAGTTTGCGGCGCAGACCCAGTCGCCGTCGCCGTAGCCGTAGCCGCCGCAGACCTCGACCCGGTTGGTGAGCTCGTCATCGGTGAAGCCGGTGACATCGAGGCGCAGAGAGATCTCTGTCGCCTCGCCGATTGCAAGGTGGGTGAGGGTCCAGTTGACGCTCCCTTCGGACGACGCCGAAGGGCGGAGGGAGGAGTCGATGAAGGCCGTCCCCGGCGGGAGGAGGTCTGTGACCCGGATGGGTGCGAGGGCCCTGTTCCCGTCGTTCTCGACGGAGATGGTGTAGTTTGCGACCTTCCTCGTCTTCGTCGCGCCGGCGAGGTGGACCTCGTCGCCCCAGGGGTGGGTCTCCTCGGTGATCCCCTGGAGGGTCTTGGTGACGTTGAGGTGGGGGCGGTCGTACCTGGAGGCCCCGGATATCAGGATCCTCCTCGCGATCGAGTAGTCGCCCTCATAGATCTCGTCGAAGTCGAGTTCATAAGTACTGACTTTATCTCCATCAGTGCACACTTCATCGACCAGGTTGCCGCTGGCATCTTTCAAGATGGCACAGTCGCCGTCGTCATCCCAGATCGGTCCGTCCAAGTTCATGTACAGATCCATGTCGGAATCTGTACCCGCGAAGGTGTGGACCTTCTTCGATCTTCCGGGAGAAAGGATGGAATGTGGGGATAACGGGAACGTCCAACCATTCCCTTCGTCGTCTGACAGGTTCCAGCCCGCCATGTTTACAGCTCCGTCTCCGCGATTTGCGATCTCGACCCACTCATCGGCGAGGTTGATGCCGCTGATGAAGATCGGGCCTCCTCCTGACCAGCTGCAGCTTGTTGCTATCGTCCTGTACCTCGCCCGCCCCGAGAAGTTCGCCTCGGTCTCGATCTCGTTTAAGCCCCGGAGGACGGTCTCCTTATCCAGCCTGACCAGGTCGGTGTACTCCTCGGAGAGGAGGCTTTTTTCTGCGACCCTGGAGCCGGTCCCCTCCTTCCATTTGAGGTCGGAGCCTCCGGCGGGGGCGCTGGCGAGGGAGATGTCTTTGGCGATATAGTTCGTATAGGTCTCGATCAGCTCCTCGGAGTCGTAGCTGCCGGTGCCGTGCTCGTAGCTCCTCTGGACCGTTCCCACCCTCTTATCGGAGGCGACGAGCCCTGCCCCCGAGGCCGACTTCTCGGAGCGGACGGCCGAGCCGTACTCGTCGATCTTCTCGACGACCCTGAAGCTTCCGGTGTAGTCCTCCCGCCCCTCGAAGAGGGGGGCGTTGTGGACTGTGGAACTGTTCTTGGCCATCCTGATGAAGCCGATGGTGGCCTCGCCGTCGAAGACCGCCTCGAAGTCGACGGACGACTCGTTTTTGTCGAGGCGGAAGCTCGACTCCCGGTCGATCGCATCGGCACGGCGGTAGGACTCGGTCATAGAGGCGCCGGTGACCCGGTTTTTGCCCACCGCCGAAGACGACCAGGCCGAGGAGTAAGTGACAGTCCTCCCCCGGTAGAGGCCCAACGTCGTCGAGGAAGAGGTGGCGGAGAGGTCTTTGTCCAGGGAGATCTCCCTGTCCTTGGTCTTGACGGAGACGACCTCGCTGGAGTCGTAGCTCCCCGAGCCGTGCTCCCTCGTCGACAAGCTCGTCCCTGGGGCGGAGAGGACGGCGACGTCGACGCAGGAGGCGACCTTATCGTGGAGGTTCGTGGTGCCGTTGATGTAGTCGACGTAGACGCAGTTACGGAGGTCGAAGGAGTCGCGGCTCGTCGAGTAGTCGCCCCGGAGGTTGACGAAGCCGGTCCCGGAGACTTTCCCCACCGAGTTGAAGAGGAACTCCTGCTCTTCGGGGACCCGGACGGTGAGGAAGATCTGGATACTGTTTTTGGGCGGAAGGGCGCCGAAGCGCCATTTCCCGTCGGAGTCGGGTGTCGGGGATGTTGAGATGATCTCCACGGGTCGGTTGAAGATGTCCTCGACCACGAGGTTCTTCGGCGTCACACTACTTCCGGGTTCAGCGCAGTTGGTGATGGTGATGGTGTAGTTGACGGTCTCGCCCCGTTCAACGACCTTTTTGTCGGCGACTTTGACGACAGAGAGGTGGTTTTCGAAGAAGGGAAGGGAGATGTTGGCGGAGGCGGAGATGGTCTTTTTCGACGACGATCCCGATGAGGTGATATTGACGATAGCGTTGACGGTGGCGTTGTTCACCAGGGGACCGGGCATATCGGCGATGGTGACCTCCCTGTTCAGAAAGAGGCCGGTGGCGGTCTCACCGGGTCTGAGGGAGTCGCGGCCGAGGGTGATCGGCCCCAGGTCGTCGTCGACGAGGACGAGGCCGCTGAGGTTGGCGAAGCCTGAGTTTTTGACGGTGTAGACGTAGGAGACGACGGAGCCGACTGAGACCCCCGTCACGTTGGCGTCGATGGAGAGCTCGATGGAGGCGTAGGGCTCCATCGAGTAGTTGAGGGAGTACTTTCGCTCCTCGGCCACGGGGCCGGGGGCGCTCGTCCAGACCAGCTTGCCGCCGGTCTCCTCAGCCGCCTTCCCAGCGGCGAGGTCGGCCTGGTAGCGGACCCTAGCCGGGGAGGCGGCGGTCCAGGAGAGGTTGAGGGAGTCGAAGGAGAGGACGACAGACCCCGCGCCTTCGGCAGCCCCCCCAGCGGGGCCGCTGACCACCTCGACGGAGGCAGGAGAGACGGCGGCGCCCTCGGGGACGAGGTCGGTGAGGACCAGGTCGTAAGCCGGGGATGATGATGAAGAAGTGTGGAAGACTGCCACCTCGTAGAGGTACCCGGAGCCATTAGCGGCGGGGCCGACGACCTGCTTATTGACGGCCAGATCCGGCTCGACGATATTGACGCCGGGGATCGGGCCGGAGAAGCGGCTCACGCCCCCCAGACCGTCGTCGAAGGAGAGGGTGACGAGAAGGTCAGGCAAGACCCTGCCGTCGACGTTCTCGGGGATGTTGGCGACGACGGCGACGAACTCGACGAGAAGATCGAGATCGAGGGAATTGTTCACCGTCCCGAAGGAGAGGAAAAGTGAGAGGTTGCAGGTTCCGTCGAGGGGGCCTGTCGCCGAGACTGAGGCGGAGGAGAGGTCGGCGGCCCCTGAGGCGGAGAGGCTTGTGGGCTGGTAGGCCAGGCCCGCCGGGACCTCCACGGCGAGGGTGAGGTTATCGACGACGGAGGCGGGGAGGTCGCAGGCTATAGAGTAGACGTCCGTCTCGGAGCCGTTCCCCTCTTCCGCTCCTCCGACCGAGGCGACCCCGAAAACCAGGATCAACAGCAGCGCCAGGGGGCTCCACCCTCCGGCCCCCGCCCGATCTCGTCTCCTCCTCCTCATGACCCGTCCGATTATGGCTTCTTGTTGCCCGAACCGTTAAATTTTATATTACAAAATAAATTATTATCCGACCGCCCATGGAGAGCGGCCGGTCCTATCGCTCACACCTCTATCGTAGTCTCAGCAGTGTCCAGGACCGTCCCATCTTCGAGGGTCACCTCTGCCTCCACGGTGTAGGTGCCGGGGGCGAGGTCGCCATCGGGGTTGAGGGGTATCGTGAACGGATAAGTCACCGCCGGGAGAGAGGTCCCTTTTTGAGTGGTGAAGTTCTTGACGACCTCACCAGCATCGTCCGTAAGAGTCACCTCAGCAGTTACGCCGTAGTGGTAGTTTCCGGTGTTCTCGTAGAATATCGATAAAACCCCCTCATCCGAGACTTCGATCCCATCGATCTCTCCTGTCTTGAGGATCTCCGTGCCCTTGATGGTCAGGTAAATTGGGACTATGACCGCCGTTGCGACACCCACTGTTCCGGTGCCCTGGGGGGCGGTGTGAATGTCCACTAGGGCGTACCTGCCTCCGGAGCCGACGTCCTTAGGAACCTCTCCTTCGAGGACGACGGTCACTGGGACACCGGGCTCAAGCCAGAAGCTACCGGGATTAATTTCAAAAAATTCCCTCGCCGAGTAGGGGCTCAGATCGTCATCGGGATCGACGAGGTCGATCGAACCGTGGACGTTTGTTCCGAAACCCTTGACCTCGGCGACGGCCTCGACCGGCTGGTCGTCCCCACCGATCCTCACCGTCATCTCGTGCCTGATCTTCTCTCCTGGGACTACGTCCGCTTTAAGGATGGCGTTGTCGACCCTGAGCCCCGAAGCCGGAAGAACCGCCGACAGGATCAGTAGAAGACAGAACGCGCATATTGCTGATCTGGATCTCATCTTGAATTTCACCTCGAATCTCAAGGTTTGCTGATTATTTTACATTTGCCTCTAGGACCCGGGAACAATTTTGCCTGTGAAGGTCACCACGATCCCGTAATCATTTTTTGCAGCATCAGTGTAGGCGATGGCCTGCTTGTAGTCGAAGTCGACTTTCTGGCTGCCGGTGGCACTAAGAGTGTAAAGCGTCTGATCGGTTCCATTGAGCGCTGCAATGTCATTAGCGCCGGTAGTTGTAGCGTCAAGCTCCAGTTCGTCTCCCAAGGCAGCGTTCAATGAACTGCTGTACATCTTGCCGTCGGCGAGGTTGCCCCCGCTCGCCATCTCCTTGACGTCCAGCTGAGCATCGTCGCCACTATCGAGGGTGGCATTGATGGTGACGTTAGTCTGCGCGGTCGAGTAGACGTTATCCCCCACATTTAGGACCCAGTCGTCGATTGTTTCTGGCGATAAGGAGACCTCTACTGAGCTCGATCCGCCGAGGGTGAGACAGCCACCGCTTTCCTCGCCCGGCGCCGGGGCTAGTCCTGGATCCGCCATAAGACTTAGAAATAATATGGATAATAGTGCTATCCGAGCCCCTATAAACCGTGATGGGGACATTTATATTACACCTTCATTAAAAATTTTTGGCAGAGGCTAGATGACGCCTCCGTCCGAAGACTCACGTAGTCACACGATCGCGCCAGTGAAGGTGACTATGATCCCGTAATCACTTGCTGCAGCATCAGTGTAGGCGATGGCCTGCCTGTAGTCGAAGTCGACTACCTGGCTGCCGACGGTAGTATGAGTGTAAAGCGTCTGATCCACTTCACTGAGCGCTATAATGTCAGTAGCGCCGGTAGTTATACCGTCAAGCTTCAGTTCTTCCCCCAAGGCGGCGCCCTTTGTAGCGCTGTACATCTTGCCGTCGGCGAGGTTGTCCCCGCTCGCCGTCTCCTTAACGGACAGAGTTGCATTGGTGTTGGACGTGATGGTGGAGTTGGTTGCTACTGTCGTGTAGGTGTTGTCACCCACGTCCAGAGTCCAGTTGATGGAGGACGGTGATACAGTAACCTCGACAGATCCCTGAACAGCTCCTGTCAGGGTCATATCCGCCGCCATCCCCGTCCCCACCAGCAGCGCGGCCATGAGGACGGCCATTCCAAAGCTCTTCAATATCTTGCTCATACTCTTCTTCCCTCCTATATTTGATAGACTTACCTGAGTTTGGATCAAGTCCATATTAAATTTTTTGATCATAGATTTTTATATATGTAGATCTTATGTAACTGTTCTCCGAGATATTTTTCAATTATATTCTACGACCCCGTCGGTATCTTGCATCGAATGCCCCATCAGATCAAGGTAGACAGCCGAACTAAAGTTGCCAATCTGTCGGTTCGAACCCCGGCACAAGACCCCCCGAAGGGACGAGACCTGCCCTCCGTTGCTCTGCCGCTACAAATCGGAGCGCGGCCCGCAGCTGCTGGATACTATGTCTGAAATCAGTGATCCTGCCCTCCTCAACGACCCGAGACGGTCCTTTTGTCTTCGGCTCGATCTCCACGTCGACGAAGCCATAAGTTCCATCGCCGCTATGGACCCCCAACGGATCGAAGATCTCTGTAGTAGCCTTTATGCTATCATCATAGTTCTTGATCACAAAGTGGTCCTGAATCCACCGATCGCCATCATAACGGTATCTAGCTTCAAGGGAGACCAAGCCACCATCCTCAAGCCGCAAGACCTCTGCGATCTCTCTCGGTATCGCCAACGTGTAGCAGGTATCGCCGGTGTTCGTGATCTTCTTACACAATTTGCGCGTGAACCGGATCAACGGACCACCTCGAATGAGACGACATAGACCAATTGATCGGGATCCCATACGCCGTTTATACTAGTCCAAACTTCGGCATACTCATCAAGAGTCTGATAGCCTTCCGCCCAAACATCTGCAACTGATATATCCCCAAGACGTTCCTGATGCACGTCTACGATCCTGATCAAGCAGTGGTAGTTTGGGCTTAATAGCTCGGTCTTGACCTTATGAACAGATCCGATCTTTGCCCTGGGTCTTTTCCAGACCCGACGGGTTTGGGTCTTTGCACCCGCCTTGATCATATCGACGTGGTGCGGTTTGAATAGTATCATTTTAGTCCTCTTTAAGTGCAGTTATTGTGACAATAACGGCGTTTTTAGGCGCATATTTTACACATATCGAGACAAGACCGCCGTCCCTAAGATCCAAAGCTTCTGCGACCTGTGGAGGTATGCTTAGCTGATAAAAATCGCGCCCTTGCTTTGTTATCCTGTGCTGTAGCGTTCTCACAAATCGGACCATGCACTACTGTAGTAATCCCGTATATTTAAGGTATACCATTAAATTTTGGCGATTTTGGCACGTTCTTGATGATTAAGACAGTGTTGTAAATCCGGCTTTTGGTTCCGCACCACCATATGTTACAGGTTGCGTACTTAGATCTAGAGATCATTACTCAATATGTCTGGTGACTATGATTATTCTTGATGTTCTGCTGACAGGTTGTCCTGGTTTGGTCCTATTTCGGCATCGGTGCTTTGTGTGTTCTTTTTTTAATGCCGAATATACGGACCCGAGGCGAAATTATTGCCCTGCACCCGATTAGTTATGTGACCGTAACCGGTATTTCACACAAAAGAGTCACATAACCAGCAGCGCAGGAGTTTGGCCCAGCTGCCGCCTGCTACTGCTTTCTCGGATAGTATATAAGCTACAGAGGATCAATCGGACAGAGTATATAAACTCTGTCCGATTCCAGGAGTTCTGCCCAGTTTCGCGGAGACTCTTGATCTTGTGATGGTACTGATCAGTTCCAAAAACCAGTACCAAAAAAAACGATAACAGGCGACCACCTTGGTACTGATCGGTTTTTGATCAGTATCAACAAAAACGATAACAGGCGGCCACTTGATACTGATGATACTGATATTTGGGATAATAAAAGGGCGAAAGGTTACGCTCCAGCATAGCCCCGAATTTCTTATGTAACTCATCCACCCACGAAGCCCCCATCGGTTACATAAGATGGTGATGAACAGGGCTAGCTGGAGAAGATCGCCCCCACCGCCAGGAAGGGGCCCACCACCGCTTCGCCTGGCGAGGGCCACCAGGCCCGGAGATAGTCCGGACCCCCAGAGAGATACCCTCCAGAAGCCACGTAGAGCGTTTTAAATCGAGGTAGAATAAAAATAGGCGGTGGCGGGTTTATTCCGCCACCTCGGGCCCCAGCCGCGCCAGATCTTCGGGGAGGTCATTCAACAGTAGCCATGCCAACGACTCTGAGACTACCGAGGACGACGTCATAGTCAGACGCGAAAAGGGTGAAGTGGTGGGGATGATTTTCCTCAATGCGTCTAAGAGGGATGGTATCGAGTTCGATCAAGGTTCGTAGGCGTCTAAAGCAGTAGCCCACTTATAAGCCTTAACAAGAGAAGAATCACAACAGCATATGCAACATAACCAACCAGTCTTACGTTCTTACTACTGCTGTTCAATAGCGGCAATTTCTCTTTCAATTCCATGTACTCTACCTTCTGTGCATTGATACAGTGATAACCCACGAAAAGGATTGCGGTCGTCACCTCCTTCACCACGATCTTCTCTGAATCCAGCTTCGAGTTCCCGGCCCCCTGGAGAAAGGGATAGAGCATACTGCAAGGGGAACCCCAGAGAGCTTTCGGGGCGAAGCTGGAAAGATGCAAGGTACATCCCCTCTTGATCGCATCCCATCTATGCCTGTTGGCCGCTGAAGGCGGGAAGGCTTCGAGGATTCGATCAGAGCTTTAAATATCAAGATAAAGGGTAAGTACAGCATCACCGTTACCGAACATGGAGGTAGGGAGAAATTGGCGGCACCTCAGGCGATAGTAGAGTTGGTTGAACGATTCGACCGCAACATCGAATCTTACAGGTCCGGCCAGTACAACGAAACTCAGCTCCGACGAGAGTTCATTGACCCCCTTTTCAAAGCCCTCGGATGGGATGTGGACAACGAAAAAGGCTATGCTGAAGCCTACAAAGATGTGGTCCATGAAGACGCCATAAAAGTAGGCGCTTCGACCAAAGCCCCTGACTATTGTTTCCGGATCGGTGGAACCCGCAAGTTTTTCGTCGAAGCCAAAAAACCCTCCGTCAACCTCAAAGACGACATCAGCCCCGCCTTCCAGCTCCGCCGTTATTCGTGGTCTGCTAAGCTCCCCCTGGGGATTCTGACCGACTTCGAGGAGCTGGCCGTCTATGATGGCCGGGTCCAGCCAGTTAAAAACGATAAAGCCTCCAAAGCCCGTGTCAAGTACTTCACCTACAAAGAGTACGTCGACCGATGGGATGAGATCGCCACGATCTTCTCCAGGGAGGAGGTCCTCAGAGGCTCCTTCGACAAATACGTCGAATCTTCCAAGGCTAAAAGAGGCACCGCGGAAGTAGACACCGCCTTCCTCAAAGAGATCGAAGCCTGGCGGGATATGCTGGCCCGAAACATCGCCCTACGAAACCCCGATCTCACAACTCGAGAGTTGAACTTCGCGGTCCAAAGGACCATCGACCGGATAGTCTTCCTTCGGATATGCGAGGATAGGGGCATTGAAAAGTATGGCTGGCTCCAGTCCCTCCTCGACGGCCAGAGGGTCTATCCGAGGCTCTGCGAGTTCTTCCGCCGGGCCGACGAGCGTTACAACTCAGGCCTATTCCACTTCTCGGAAGACTCCGCCCGCCAGGAGCCCCCCGACGAGCTAACCCTCAGCCTGGAGATCGACGATAAGATCCTCAAAGATATCATCCGAGACCTCTACTATCCAGACAGCCCGTATGAGTTCTCGGTTCTTCCCCCCGAGATCTTAGGCCAGG
>Ga0209722_1003214_pt1 | contig 11654 bp, 8 predicted proteins | sample BioC12SIPDNA_2_FD_185745 | JGI IMG/M metagenome (GOLD analysis project Ga0209722, IMG submission 185745) | Anaerobic biogas reactor microbial communites from Washington, USA - Biogas_R1_A C12 SIP DNA (SPAdes) (version 2) | ecosystem: Engineered > Bioreactor > Anaerobic > Unclassified | place... | reverse complement strand
GGGCCATGGTACCTGTAAAAGGTCCAAACCCGGCGCTGGTCGTCCGACACGAGGCACCCCGACTGCCGCCCGATGAACTCCTTCTGGCCATAGGCCGTGCCGATGTAATCCTCCGTGCCCGTGCCCGCGATGGTGGGCCATTCTGTGTCGCCGTCCACGTACATTTTCACCTCGCCCTCGCCGAACCAGCCGGAATAGGAGGGGTTGCCCACCACGCCGATGTGCGCGCCGAGAAAGCGCCCCCGCCCCTCCACCTTCGGCAGGATCTCAAAGTCGCGGCCGAGCTGCGTGCGGTTTTCCCGCCGCCACGCGGCGTGGAAGTAGAGCGTGCCCTCCGGGTGCGCGTCGCCCAGGGTGCAGTTGATGTCGTAGAAGAGCTGGGGAAGGTCCTCGCCGGACTCATTGGAGAAGGTGACCTTTGCGCCCGCGCGGAAGGGCATGGGGACCGTGCAGACCAGCGAGCGGCCCTCGGGGCTGCTGAAGTAGTCGTTTTCCAGGGGTTCCATGCGCCCCAGGACCGCGCAGAAGAAGTCGCCCAGGGGCGCCTCCACCGCCGGGGTCGCCGCCCCGTCCCAGTACATGCGCAGCACATACGCGCGCAGGGCCTCCGGCGTGCGCGTCGCCAGGGTCATCCACATCCGCCGGAGCGTGCCCGGACCGGCGGTTTCCAGCAGGGTCACCGTCTCGCCCGCCGCCACGGGACGAAAGGCCGCGCCCTTGCCGCCGCGGTTGCTCATGGCACCCGCGCCCTTTTTCATGCCGGGGTTCTCAAAGCTCGCCCAGAGGGAGTCCCCCCCCTCCGGGGGCGGGGCGTAGAGGGGCGCTTCCGCCGCCGCGCCCAGGGAAACCAGCAGACACGCCGCGAGACAAAAGGCGGGGAGTTTCTTCATGGGACAGGCTCCTTCCCCGGCGCGTGCGCCGGGCGGTTCTCCCCCCGCACCCAGGCTTCAGGCTCCAGGCTCCAGGCTCCAGGCTCCAGCCTCCAGCCTCCAGCCTCCAGACTCCAGACTCCAGGCTCCAGACTAAATCAGGTCGTCTGCCGCCTTGAGATGCCGCCCGATCTGGGCGACCAGTTCCGCGGGGAAGAAGGGCTTCTTGAGCAGCTCTGCGGCGCCCGCGCGGAAACACTGCGCCCGCGCCTCCGGCGTGTGGGCGGAGGAGATGCACAGCACCGGGATGTTCTTCGTGAGGGGGTTTGCCTTGATCTGCTCGCACACCTCGTAGCCGCTCATCATGGGCATCATGAGGTCCAGCAGCACCAGGTCCGGGCGCTCCGTCGTGCAGAGGTCCAGCGCGGCGATGCCGTCATAGGCCATCAGGACGTTGAACCCCTCCGCCTTCAGCGTGGTCTCCAGGAGCGACACGACATCCGGCTCATCGTCCACCACAAGAATCGTCTTTGCGGCCATGATACTACCTCGCCTCCGAGTTGCGCGTGGGCGTTCCCCCCGGCGGGGCGGTTTCGCGAACGCGGCTGGCTGTTTTGGTCTCTTTATTCATTTTATCATTCCCGGCCCCGCCAGTCAACAGAGTTTTTTCGCCCTGGCGTCAGGCGCAGGACCCGGCCCGCCTGCGCCCGGTCATGAGAAAGATGGCAAACGTGCGCAGGGCACCGTCCCGGCCCGGCTTGGTCACCCGGGCGACGCGGGCGCCTGCCACACCCTTGAAGCCCGCGGCCGAAAGCTGTTTCCGGAGCGCTCCGCGGTCAAAGCCGTTGTGGAAGACCCCCGCCGGGTCGGCGTGGAACTGGCCGTCGTCGGGCTCCAGATCAATGACGCACAGCCGCCCCCCCGGCGCGAGGCGCGCGTGGAGCGCGCGGAGCAGGGCGGGGATGTCCTCGACATGGTGCAGCGCCATGCTGCTCATGACCAGGTCATAGGTCTCCCCCGGCAGGGCCCCGTCCGGGCCGATGAGGAAGGGGAACACCGTGACCCATCCGGCGGCGGCCGCCTTCGCCGTCAGCACGTCCAGCATGCCCTGTGAGGTGTCCGCGCCGGTGACCGAGGCCACCCGCGGGGCGACGCGCAGCGTCACCAGCCCCGTGCCGCAGCCGAAGTCCAGCACCCGCATGTCCGGCGTCAGCGGCACGGCGGCGCACAGGGCGCGGGCCAGCTCCTCCGCGAGCTTCACCCGGACCGGGTTGTCATCCCAGGCGGCCGCCTCCTTGTCAAAATCGCGTTTGTTCTCGGACATGCGCCGGTGCCTTTCAGGAAATGGGTTTGCTCCCCCCCGCGGCATTCTATCCCCGGAGTGTGCCGCAGGACAAGGGGGGTTGCGCCCTCTCCGGTTCGCGGGAAGGCCGTGAAGTCCAACCGTAGGGGCGCCGCTTGCCGCGCCCCCGCGCCGGGAGCGGCGGGCATCGCACTCAGGAAGGGGGCGCAGCAAGCAGCGCCCCTACGGCTGCCCGCCGGCGGGTTCAAACCCGAAACGCAACACGGGCCTGGAGGAAGACTTCGGCGGGGGTTCGGTGGTTCAGGGTCTTCCTTGGCCGGCTGTTCAGTTCATCGACCGCCCGCTGAAGCTGTTCGGGGGTGATCGAGTCAAAACGCATTTTTTTCGGGAAGTACTGGCGTAGCAGGCCGTTGGTGTTCTCGTTTCTGGCCCGCTCGTTGGAGCAGTACGGGTGGGCGAAGTATACCGACACCCCCAGTTCGCGGGCAATGTCGGCGTGGCCGGCGAACTCGGTCCCGTTGTCGAAGGTAAGGGTGTGCAGCGCCCCGGGCCCGGCACCCCGCAGCGTCCGCACGATCACGTCGGCGACTGCGGGGGCGTTCTTGGTGGGGCTGAGCGCGGCGAAAAGGAACAGGGACTTGCGGTCCACAAGGGTCACGATGTTGCCGCTTTGCCCGCGTCCGACCACGGTGTCGCCCTCCAGGTCCCCGGTCCGGGAGCGCTCGTCCACCACCTGGGGGCGCTGGCTTATGCAGACGCGCCCCTTTATCCCCCCCTTCTTCCCCTTAAAAGCCGGTCTTTTCTTTCTCTTCTTCCTCTTGTGGCGCAGGTTCGGCAGCAGAATCCGCCCAAGGCGCGGGTCCGAGTACGCGGCCGTGTAGATCGTCTCGCAGGACACGCGCATCTTCGGGTCCCCCGGATACTCGCGGCGCAGGCCATCGCTGATCTGCTCCGGAGACCAGAACTCCATGCTCCGGGCGATCACATAACGCCTGAGCTCGGGGTGATCAAGCTTGCGCTCCACCTCCAAATCGGTGCGCCGGAGGACCGCCAGGCTCTCGGCCCGCTGCGCGTCATAGCGGCCGCCCACGCTGTTGCGACGCACCTCCCGCCACACGCTGGTCCGGTGGTATCCCAACCTCTGGGCAATCCCGGCATGAGAGTAGCCCTCTGAGAGGCAAAACGCTATCAATTCCCGCTGTTTCTGTGTAAAATGGCACGGGGACATTGCGGACTCCTTCGGTGATGGTTGCGGAACAACTCATTCTACCGAACGGAACCGCAATGTCTCCTCTCCTTTTCTGCCCGTGTTGCGTTTCGCGCTTGAATCCGCCCGGGGCGCACCGGGAACGAGATTGCCGCGGCGGCCGGGGCGGCCGCCTCGCAATGACGCGCGTTTTCGCGTCACTGCGATGACGCGTGTTTTCCCGTCACTGCGATGACGCGCGTTTTCCCGTCACTGCAATGACGCGCGTTTTCGCGTCACTGCGATGACGCGTGTTTTCCCGTCACTGCGATGACGCGTGTTTTCCCGTCACTGCGAGCGCAGCGCGGCAATCTCGTTCCCGCCAACGCCCCGGCCGACGCGGCAGCCAGTCTCCTGTCAAAACGCCCCGGGCCCTTCTCCTCCGGCAGGTGAACGGCACGCTTGACGCGGGGCGGCGGCGGGGGTAGAATCAACGGAATGTCGCGGGCGGGGGTGTGTGCATGCCCCCGCCGATGAAACAGGGCTGTGATCAGGTAGTCCGCGCGGGGCGCGGGACGGGAGACTCCAAGATGACTGCGAAGCGTTTTTCCGGGATGTGGGTGCTGGCGCTGGGCGCGCTGGCGGTGCTGGGGCTGGTGTGCGGCCGCGCGCAGGCGCAGTTCGACTCGCCGGTGGAGAAGAAGTGGACGGTGCAGGAGAAGGACGACAACGGCGAGGTGAAGGACGTGCTCTACATGTCCCTGGACGGCGTGCTGGTGCACGAGGAGGACCCCGCCAAGGCCCCGCAGCCGCGCGTGGTGACGCCCGGCACCCCCAGCACGCAGGCCCAGCCCGGCACCGCGCCGTCGGACGCCGTCGTGCTGTTTGACGGGAAGGACCTGGCCAACTGGTCGGCGGAGGACGGGGAGAAGACCAAGTGGGTGGTGGAGAACGGTGTGATGCAGCCGACGAAGGACTCGGGCATGATCCGCAGCAAGGGCGAGTACGGCTCCTGCCAGCTCCATGTGGAGTTCCAGACCCCCGCGCCGCCCGAGGGCGAGGGCCAGGGCCGCGGCAACAGCGGCGTCTTCCTCATGGGCCAGTACGAGGTGCAGGTGCTCGACAGTTTTGAGAACACCACCTATCCCGACGGGCAGGCGGGCGCGCTCTACGGCCGCAAGCCCCCGCTCGTCAACGCCTGCCTCAAGCCCGGCGAGTGGCAATGCTACGACATCGTCTTCCACCGCCCGGTCTTTGACGAGAGCGGCAAGGTCGTCAAGCGCGCCACCTTCACCATCTTCCACAACGGCGTGCTGATCCAGGACCACTACGACCTCTCCGGCGGCAACGGCTGGGTCGGCCCCCACGCCGTCACCGACTACGTCGCCCACGGAGACAAGGGCCCGATCATGCTCCAGGACCACGGCAACCCCGTCCGCTTCCGCAACATCTGGCTGCGCGAGCTGGCCGACTGAGGACGGATCCGGCCCGCAGCGCCGGCGTCCCGCCGGCCGTGTCCGGAACCGGCCCCGAACGAAAGAAGAGAGAATGCAACGGGGCGGCGGCGGGCCACGCCGCCGCCCCCGACATGAACAGGGAGACCGGACGATGAATCCTCGGAGGTGTATTGCCATGCTGTGCGCGGGGACGGCGTTCCTTCTGGCGGCGGTGCCCGCCGCGGCGGGTCCGGACTACCCCATCACGCCGGTGGGGTTCACGAAGGTGCGGGTGACGGGCGGGCTGTGGGCCGCGCGGCTGGAGACGAACCGGACGGCGACGCTCCCGGCGAATTTCCACAAGTGCGAGGAGACGGGCCGCATCGCCAACTTCGAGAAGGCCGCCGGGCTCAAGGAGGGGAAGCACGAGGGCATCTTCTTCGACGACTCGGACGTGTACAAGGTGATGGAGGGCGCGGCCTACACGCTGGCGCTCCACGCGGACCCGGAACTGGACGCCTACATGGACCGGTTCATCGGCGTGGTGGCGCAGGCGCAGGAGGACGACGGCTACCTTTACACGGCGCGCACGATTGACCCGGAGAACCCGGCCCGGGGCGCGGGCAAGGAGCGCTGGGCCGACATCAGGAACGCCCACGAGCTGTACTGCATGGGCCACATGATCGAGGCGGCCGTGGCCCACCACCAGGCCACGGGCAAGCGGAACTTCCTCGACGTGGCGGTGAAGTGCGCCGACATGCTGGACCGCACCTTCGGCCCGGACAAGCGCCACGCCGCCACGGGCCACCCCGAGCTGGAGCTGGCGCTGGCGCGCCTCTACCGCTGCACCGGCGAGCCGCGCTATCTGGCCCTCGCGAAGTTCTTCGTGGACCAGCGGGGCGACGCCACGCACCGCGAACTGTACGGCCTGTATTGCCAGGACCACATGCCCTTCCTCCAGCAGACGGAGGCCATCGGCCACGCCGTGCGCGCGGGCTATTTCTACTGCGGCGCGGCGGACGTGGCGGCGCTCACGGGCGAGACCGCCTACATCGAGACCATTGACCGCATCTGGGAGAACGCCGCCACGCGGCGGATGTACCTCACCGGCGGCATCGGGTCGCGGCGCGAGGGCGAGGCCTTCGGCGACGACTTCGAGCTGCCCAACGCCACGGCCTACTGCGAGACCTGCGCCGCCATCGCCAACGCCCTGTGGAACCACCGCATGTTCCTCCTCCACGGCGACGCGAAGTACCTCGACGTCTTCGAGCGGACGGTCTACAACGGGTTCCTGCCCGGCGTCTCCCTCGAGGGCGACACCTTCTTCTACCCGAACCCGCTGGAGTTCAACGGCGCCGCGCCGTTCAACCACGGCAGCCCCCGCCGCTCGCCGTGGTTCGGCTGCTCCTGCTGCCCGACGAACATCGTGCGGTTTATCCCCTCGCTGCCCGGCTGCGCCTATGCCGTCGAGGGCGCCCGCGTCTACGCCGGCCTCTACCTCGCCAGCGACGCCGCGGTCCCCGTCGGCGGCCAGACCGTGCGCATCGTCCAGGAGACGGAGTACCCCTGGGAGGGCGCGGTCCGCATGACCGTCACGCCCGAGCGGGAGGGCGAATTCGAGCTGGCCCTGCGCATCCCCGGATGGGCGCGCGGCGTCCCCTCGCCCGGCGACCTCTACACCTACCTCGACCCCGCCCCCGCCGCCGTGACGCTCACGGTCAACGGCGGGGCCGTCGCCGTCGCGGACGTCATGGACCGGGGCTTCGCCGTCCTCCGCCGGACCTGGAAACCCGGCGACACGGTCGCCCTCGACCTCGGCATGCCCGTGCGCCGCGTGCTCTGCCACGAGGCCGTCGAGAACAACCGCGGCCGCGTCGCCCTGGAGCGCGGGCCCGTGGTCTACTGCGCCGAGGGCGTGGACAACGGCGGCCGCGCGCTGCACCTGTGCCTGCCCGACGACGCCCTGCTGGCGGCGGAGCGGCGTCCGGACCTGCTCGGCGGCGTGGCCGTCCTCACGGGCCGCGCGCGCGCCGTGACCCGGGTGGAGGGCGGCGGCGCGGAGGAGACGGAGCAGGACTTCACGGCCATCCCCTACTACGCCTGGGCGCACCGCGACCAGACCGAGATGGCCGTGTGGCTCGCGCGCACGCCCGACGCCGTCACCCCCGCGCCCCGGCCAACCCTCGCGTCCAAGAGCCGCCCGTCGGCCTCGCACTGCTGGGGCGGCGACACCGTCACGGCGCTGAACGACCAGGCCGAGCCGAAGGACTCGGGCGACCAGGCCGTCCCCCGCATGACCTGGTGGGACCGCAAAGGCACCGTCGAGTGGGTGCAGTACGACCTGCCCGAAGAGACCGAGATCAGCGGCTGCGCCGTCTACTGGTTCGACGACGAGCGCGCCGGCGGCGGATGCCGCATACCCGCGTCCTGGCGGGTGCTCCGCCGCGACGGCGATCAGTGGGTGGAGGTGGACAAGGCCAAGTACGGCAAGCCCAGGCGGGACGCGTGGTGCACAGCCGCCTTCAACCCCGTCAAGACCGGCGCCCTTCGCATCGAGGTCCGCCTGAAGAAAGACGCCTCCGCAGGCATCCTCGAATGGACCCTCGACGGCACCGCGCCCTGAGCGGCCTGCGGCCAGTCGGGCAACGTGGCGGGAACGTAGAAGCGGCTTCCAGCCGCTTTCTTTGGGCGCACACCATGACCTAGGAACGCGCCTGGAAGGCGCGTTTTCGGCGATCGGGGTCCGGCAGGCGGCGTCTCCCGCGGCGGCGGGGTGGTATAATCGCCCGGCCCCGTGCGGTGCGGGGCGCGGTTGCGCGAGGAAGCATGGCGAAACAGGCTGAAATCACGGGGGGCGGCGTTCCGGGGACGGCGGCGGACGCCGCGGCGGGCGCCCGGCTGGATCCGTCCACCTGGACCGCGCGCCTGGGCCGGGGGCGCAAGGGGCTCGCCCTGGCGCTGGCGCAGGGCGGCGGCGACGTGGTCCTCTTCGCGGGGGCGGTCCTTCTCGCATACCTCATGCTGGCGTCGTGGCCCGCGTCCATCCTGCCCGCCGAAAAGGCCCTGCACCTCTGGCCCGCCCTGCTTGCGCGCACGGCGCGCAGCCCCGAGTTCGCGCCGTTTCTCCCCCTGCTGGTGATCATCCCCGTGGTGCGCGTGCTCGCCCTCCAGTGGGTGGGGGCCTACGCGGTGAACCTGGCGGACACCCGGCCCTTCCACGGCGCGCCGCGCATCCTCCAGGGCGCGCTGCTGGCCTCGCTCTTTCTCGCCGCCGTCGCCTCGGTCTATCCCGCCGCGAGCGCGCCGGGCACCCCCTCGCTGGCGCTCTTTCTTGTGTACGAGGGCCTGCTCGCCCTGCTCTTCGCCCTGCTCCTGCACTCCGGCACGCTCATCGCCGTGCTGGTGCTTCACGCCTTCGGCCTCGGCCTCACGCGCGTGGCCGTCCTCCACGACGGCAACCCGCCGCCGGGCCTGCTGCGCGCCCTGCGCTCCCCGGCGACGGAGTACGCCCTCCGGGGCGAGATCGTCGTGGGCGGCGACCCGCCGCCGGGCGCCCTCGGCACGCTGGAGGAACTGCCCGCCCTCATCAACCGCCATTCCCTCGACGAGATCATCCTGGCGGTGGACCCGGGAAGCCTGCCGCCGGAACAGCGGCTCAACGTGGCCCAGACCTGCTGGCGCCTGGGCCTGCGCATCAAGATGTGCAGCCCCTTCCAGCCCTTCTTCCGCACGCGGGCCCACCCGGAGATCATCGGCGAGATTCCCCTGCTCCTCGTGGAGAACATCGGCCTCTACGCCACCCTGCCGCAGGCCGCCAAGCGCGTCATGGACATGGCCGTCGCCGCCGCCGCCCTGCTCTGCCTGTCCCCCCTGCTGCTGGTGACGGCGCTGCTCATTAAGCTCGACTCGCCCGGCCCCGTCTTCTTCATCCAGGAGCGCGTCGGGCTCAACGGGCGCGTCTTCCGCATGATCAAGTTCCGGTCCATGCGCACCGGCGCGGACACGAAAATCCACCAGGAATACCTCCAGAAGATGATCCAGAACGGGGAGCACAGCGAGGTGGGCCCGGACGGCAAGCCGGTCTACAAGATCGTGAACGACCCCCGCATCACGCGGCTGGGCCGCTTCATCCGCAAGACCAGCATTGACGAGCTGCCGCAGCTCCTCAACGTGCTCCGGGGCGACATGAGCCTTGTCGGCCCGCGGCCCCCCATCCAGTACGAGGTGGACGCGTACAAGGACTGGCACATGAAGCGGCTCTACATCCGCCCCGGCATCACGGGCCTGTGGCAGGTGAGCGGCCGCAACCGGCTCTCCTTCGACCAGATGGTCCGCCTCGACATCGCCTACATCGAGCAGTGGTCCCTCTGGATGGATGTCAAGATCATGGTGAAAACCGTCCCGGTGCTCCTGCACCTGGACCAGGCCTACTAATCACGGAGGCGGGATGCCCGCAAGACGGCTGAAACGGTACATCGCGCTCAACCTGGCGGTCTGGTGCGGCCTGGCGCTCTTCGGCGCGCTCCTGCTCACCGGCGTGCGCCAGTACGGGCAGGCCGTCATGGCGCGCCACGCCGCCGGCGGCCTGGCCGCAGACGCCCGCGCCGCCCACGACCGGGGCGCGGCCCTGGAGGCCCAGCGCACCCTCCGCGCGGCCCTCGCCGCCGACCCCGGCGTCGGCGAGGCGGTCGTGCGGGATTTCGGCCCCGCCCTCTCCGGCATGCCCCTCGTCCTGGCGGGGCTGGACGCCCTCCGCCGGGAGCATCCCGAGCGCCTCTCCGAGGAGGCCCAGCTCCTCGGCGTGCTGGTGGCCAGGCCGCCCGACACCCTCCACCCGAAGGTGTTCACCCTGGACCCGCCCGGCGACGCCGGCCTCTGGCTCGGCCGCGCCGCCCTCGCCAACGGCGACCTGAAAACCGCCCGCGACGCCTTCCGCCGCTACTGGGAACGTCCCGGCGGCGCGGCCGCCCGCGTGCGCGCCCGGTCCGCCCTCGCGCCCGGTCCGGCCGCCGCCGCCGCCGACCAGTACCTCCAGGGGCGGCGGTTCTGGTTCGCCGGCCTGTGGGACGAGGCCTTCGCCGCCTTCGACGGCGCCCGGAAGGGCGGACACCAAAACTCCGACCTGGAATGCTTCGCCGCCGTGCGCGCCGAACTTGACGGAAACCGGGACGCCGCCCTGGCGGGGTACCGCGCCGTGGCGGCCAAGGCCCCGCGCCACCGCCTCGCGCTCCTGCGCCTGCGCGCCCTCACCCCCGCGGCGAAGTAGCCGCGCCGCGGGCGCCCGGCGGTTCCGGAAGAAGCCCCCGCTTGAAACGGCGCGGCGTTCCCCGCTAGAGTGGCCCCTGCCGGGCGTTTCGCCCGTGGAAAGGCACCCCTTCATGCGTCTCACACCCGCCGTCCGCGCCGCGGCGCTCGCCGCCGTGTGCGCGCTTTGCCCCGGCCTTCACGCACAGGACACCGCCATGACCGAAAAACAGCTGACGACCACGCCGAAGAACCACGACCTGGACTACAACGAGAATTTCCCCGCCGATGCGCGGTTCCTCTGCTATGACACGCGGGAGATGGTCGGCCCGGGCATTGACAACAGCCTCGGCATCGAGGTGCTGGAGCTGGCCACGGGCCGCGAGATCGTCGTGTACCGGCCGGAGAAGCACATGACGGGCGCCACGCCCGCCCCGGGCGTCGGAGCGGTGTCCTTCAACCCCGCCGCGCCCGAGGTGGCCTTCATCCACGGGCCGCTGGTGGACGAGGTGCCCGCGCGCGGGCCCTACGGCAAGCCGAACCGCACGGGGATGTGTGTCCGCCTGGACGGCGAGATCGTGGAGCGGGACGGGGAGTGGTTCATGCTGTCCGGCGGAAAGTTCACCACGTCGTGGATTGACCGGCGCGACGTCGCGAGGGACCGGCCCACGCTGCCGGGGGCGCACCGGGGCGGCACGCACCGCCATGAATACTGCATGACGGGCCGCCGGCTCGGCTTCACCTACGACGACTTCCTGCTGCCGCAGTACGACCGCAACATCGGGTGGTTGGAGCCGCACCCGAAGGCCCCGGAGGGTGCGACCCACTGGTTCGCCGTGCTCGTGGACATCGCGCCGATGAACGGGGCGAAGCCGGGAGAACTGGAGAAGGCCTACGGCGACTCGTGGGTGGACCCCGCCGGGACCATGCGCGCCTTCATCGGCAAGGTCCGCAACGACGACGGGAAGACCTACGAGGAGTCGCTGTTCATCGTGGACATTCCGGCGGACACGGACATCACGACGGCGGACGCCGGGTCCGCGGAGCGCTACCCCCGCGCCCCGAAGGGCCTGACCGTGCGGCGGCTCACCCATGACTGGGCGGGCGGCATCGTGCGCGGCGCGCCCGACGGCTCGCGCGTGCTCTATCTGGGCAAGGACGCCGACGGCGTCCAACAGGCCTTTGTCATCCGGGCGGACGGCTCCGACCAGTCCGGCGATCCGGCGCTGCGGCCCATGCAGGTGACCCGGCTGCCGGAAGGCGTGACCGGCGGCCTGCGCTGGCATCCCTCCGGAAAGTCCATCCTCGTCATGAGCGGCGGCGGCATCGCGGCGGCCTGCGCCGTGCCCGGGCCGGATTTCGGCCGGACAGCGTTCCTCACCCCGCGCGGGCAGAAGGACGAGCGCCACGCGCCGGTCTTCGCCCCCGACGGAAAGACCGTGGCCTACAACCGCCTCGTGCCCACGCCGGACGGGAAGGGCGGCACGGCGAAGAACCACGCCGGCCTCGACATGAAGCAGATATTCACCGTGGAGTTCCCCGATGCAGACGGCGACGGAATCCCCGACACCGCCGGCTGAGCCGCGCCTCCAGACCCTCCTGGACGAGAGGCAGTT
>Ga0209722_1003212_pt1 | contig 11657 bp, 8 predicted proteins | sample BioC12SIPDNA_2_FD_185745 | JGI IMG/M metagenome (GOLD analysis project Ga0209722, IMG submission 185745) | Anaerobic biogas reactor microbial communites from Washington, USA - Biogas_R1_A C12 SIP DNA (SPAdes) (version 2) | ecosystem: Engineered > Bioreactor > Anaerobic > Unclassified | place... | reverse complement strand
ACTATACCATCGTGTATCTATTGGACGGTCAGGCCTCCTACCGCGACGCCAACGGATTCTCCTCCCCACTCAGGCCCGGAGACCTCATGATCGTGTTTCCCGACTTCGCCCACAACTACAACGCCCTCCCCGGCGGCCACTGGAAACCCATGTGGTTCACCTTCGATCGATCCGTCTTCGCGCCCTGGACCCAAAACGGACTGCTCGACCCCGCCACACCCGTCCATCACCTGGAACCCATGGACTACTGGTACAAACGATTCAGGGACTTCTTCGACTCGTTCAACTCCCGCCGGCCCGCTTTCCCCATGCTCTCCGTCGTCCAATTCCAGGAAATCCTCCTCCAAGCCCTCCATTCCGAAGAACGCGGCGCGGTATCGCCGCATGACCTGGCCTGGGCGGAACACGTCTGCTCCATCCTCGCCCAGGAAACCGCTTCGCCCCAGCCCCTCTCCCAAATCGCCCAGACTATGGACCTGTCCTACGATACCTTCCGAAGGCGATTCGCCCGCATCGTCGGCATCTCCCCCCAACAATACCGCAACCGCTCCCTCATCGAACGCGCCTGCCGCCTGATGCGGGAAACCAACCTGAACAACAAGGAAATCGCCTACCGCCTCGGGTTCTACGACGAATTCCACTTCTCCCATCGATTCAAGCGAATCGTCGGCCGCTCGCCCTCCGACTACCGAAAAACCCTGCCCATGAACATGGTGTAACCCCCACAGCCGATCCCCAGCGACGCGACCCTCCCACCCCCTTCCCCCTCCAAAAAACCCAACACACCTACCGCTTGCGCCCCTTGTCCTGAAAAAGGGGACATTCTACTTTTCCCCTTCATCGGCGTTCCTGCCGTCTCCAGGGCCCGTGCGGTAAAGTTAAACGTCCCCTCTCTCAGCCCCCTCACAAATCACCCATTGACTCCATTGACCCACAATAGTACACTGTAATTACAAACTGTAATCACCGGCGCCATGAAAGCCAAGTACGAACAACTCGCCGACCACCTCCGCCAGACCGTCCTGGACCTCGATCCCGGCCAGCGGCTGCCCTCCATCCGCCAGATCGGCCGCGCCCGAGGCGTCAGCCAGTTCACCGTCCAGCGGGCACTCGAACTCCTCGAACAGGAAGGCTACGTCACCCGCCGATCCGCCATCGGCGTCTACTCCACCCGACCCCACGCCCTCAACCACACCGCCCGCAAGCTCGAAAAACCACGCGTCGTCGTCCTCGTGCCCGAAGGCTGGACCTACCAGATGCCCGAACTCATCCGCGCCGCCCTCGCCGAACGCGGATTCCTCTCCCACATCCACTTCTACGACCTCGCCGCCCCAGCCAACCGATGGCTACCGCGAATCCGCTACGAAGGCGTGATCCTCATCGGCTGGTCCCGACCGGAAGTGCTGGCGATCCTCCAGCGAAAAAACATCCCCTTCGTCGCCCAGGGCACCCAATACGCCGAAATGCCCGTCGACCACACCTGCGGCGACGAAAAACGCTCCGGCGCCATCGCCGCCCAACACCTGGTCGACCTGGGCCACCAACGCCTCGCCGTCCTCGTCAACGAACCCGACTTTCCCGAAGTCATCGAACGCCGACAGGGATTCATCGACTTCGCCCGCAGCCAGGGCATCGACCCGATCGTCTACGACTGCCACACCCGCGTCGGCGACGACGCCACCGCCGCCGCCGCCGAATGCCTCCAACGCGAATTCGCCAAAGGCCCGCCGACCTGGACCGCCCTGCTCGCCATCAGCAGCCTCGGAGCCATGGCCGCCCTCCACGTCCTCCACCAACGCGACATCCGCGTCCCGCACCAGGTCAGCGTGATCGCCGGCGACGAACGTCCCGAAGCCGCCTACCTCTGCCCCGCCCTCACCACCGTCGCCTTCAACCTCCAAGACCGGGCCCGCGGCCTCGTCGAAATCCTCGAAAAACGCCTCGCCGGAGACCGTTCCGACCGCATCCGAAAAACCTTCGCGCCATACCTTATCCGCCGCAAATCCACCGCACCACCGGAGGATATCCTCAGATGAAACAGCCCTCTTCGGCCAATCCGAGATCCCGGACTTTCACGCTCATCGAACTTCTCGTCGTCGTCGCCATCATCGCCGTCCTGGTCGCCATCCTCCTGCCCGCCCTCGCCCAGGCAAGGATGAGCGCCAAACGCGCCATCTGCGCCTCCAACCTCCGCGCCATCGGAACCGCCTGGAGCGCCTACTGGATCGACCACAACGACGCCGTCCCGATCATCGAAAACTGGTACGGCTGGGGCGGATACAACTTCGACGGCGGTTGGGGCTCGTGGACTTGTCCCGTCCCGCCGGAGGACCGCCCCCTCTCACCCTACATCGGCGACCCGGAAATCCACAAATGCCCCGACGACAACCGTCGCGAAGCCGTGCCCAACGTCGGCCCGCGATCCTGGTACCGCAACGCCACCAGCTACGTCGTCAACTTCTGGATCACCAACCCCTGGACCAACACCGACCACTACCGCGTCCAATCCGCAGCCGCCTTCACCGAACCCGCCGCCACCCTCTTCCTCGGCGACAACACCATCTACACCGCCGGATGGCCCAGTTTCCACGGCTTCGCCGGCAACTACGCCTGGCACAGCGACGACGGCTGGTGGAGCAATGTCCTCTTCGGCGACCTCCACGTGGACTGCCCGCTCATCCTCGTCTGTCCCGGCACAGCCCCCGGCTACACCTGGAACCCAAGTCGATAGACCAAGGTTAACACCGTGCAGCGATACACCATCATCACCGCCTGTGCTCTGCTCGCCGCGTCATCCCTCGCGCAAACCGCGACCTCGCCCGCGCCGCTCCGTACGGTCCGGCAGTCCGACATCCGCCAGTGCGATCCTAACCTCTACATCGTCCCGCGGCGCAGCCACACCCGCTCGCCCGCCGTCCGGCCCAACGCCGACGGCGGAACGCCCGTCGCCATCGGCGGCGAACCGATCCGCGACGCCGCCGACCTGCAAGCCAAATGGGCCCTCGCCCACGACGACACCGGCCTGACCGTCCTGATCGAAATCGGCGACGACCAGCTCGTCACGCGAGACGGCGCGAACCTCTGGGAAGGCGACTCGATCCAACTCGTGATCGACCAGGGCCTCGAACGAACCGATTACTACGACGACAACGACCTGGAAATCGGCTTCGCCCTCGACGCCGCCGGCCAACCCCAGTCCTGGTGCTGGCAGCTCAACCGCCCGCTCAGCAACGATGAATGCATATGCCGCGTCTCCCGCACCGCCGACGGCTACCGCCTCCTCGCCCACCTCAACTGGCGCTTCCTCCACCGCGTCGACCGCACCGGCCGCCGCGCCTTCGGCTTCAACTTCATCGTCAACGACAACGACGGCGGCGGCCGAAAGGGATGGCTCGAATTGCGGCCCGGCATCGGAGCCTACAAGAGCTCGCGACACAACCTGGTCGCCGTCCTCCAAGCTGACCAACCAACCGCTCTGCTCCTGACCGAAAAAACCTGCGCTGACCAGATCGCCGGCTCTGCCGTCCTGTGCTTCGCCCACGCCCTCACCGGCAAAACCCTCCGCCTCACCGCCACCGACCCAGCCGGCGCCACCGTCGAGCTGATCCCGACGCAAACCCTCGCCATCGACCGCGGCCAAATCGCCTTCGCCCACTTCAACGCCGATCCGCAACACCTCCAGTGGGGACCGCTCACCCTCCGCTGCGCCGTCGACGGCCAAACCCTCGCCGAAGCCTCAGCCGAAAACCTCCCGCTGCGCCGCCGGATCGAATCCCTCCACCAGACCGCCCAGCGCCTCCAGCCGAAAATCGACGCCCTCGCCGAACAGGGCAAACCCACCCGCTACGCCCAGGCGCTCCTCGCCGTCCTCGAAAGCCAGACCCGCTTCGCCCAAGAAGACCTCAACCATCCGGATGCCGCCGCCTCCACCTTCTTCCTCGAAAAAGCCATCCGCCGACTCCGCGAACTCAGCGAAGTCGCCCAACGCCTCGACGCCATGGTCGACGCCCTGGCCGCCGCCGAAAAACTCGACCGCTTCAAAACCTTCACCTACGTCACCTCGCCCATCGAACTCCGCGACGGCTTCTACCACGCGACCACCGTCGATGACGCCGGCAACCGGTCCGTCCGACCGGTCATCTTCAACGGCTACCTGCGCCTCTTCGAACACGGCACCCGCCTCCCGCCGCAACGGCTCGACGACCTCTTCGCCCTCTTCCGCGCCATGGGCAACAACGCCGTCCAGTACGCCGGATTCGGGCCCTACGCCTGGTCCTACGACAACCAGCACAAGATCATCGACGTCGACCAAAACGGCCAATTCGTCTACGACCCCGCCGTCGTCGCCGGCGAACGCGTCGCGGGCACGCTGGCCCTCGCAGCCAAAAACGACATCGCCGTCGACCTGCACCTGAGCGTCGAAAACGTCTATCCGCACGAAATCACCGGACCCTACCGCCTGCCCTACATGGACTCCGGATTCCTCCGCTACCAGTTCGACGACCCGCGCGCCCGCGACATGGTGCAACTCTACCTCCAATCCGTCGTCACCGACCTGCGCCAACTGCCCGGAGCCGAGGCCATCGCCTCCTTCTGCCTGATCAACGAACCCATCTACATCGACAAGGATATCGCCTCCGGCTTCCACCACACGCGATTCCGCGACTACCTCAAACGCCGCTACCACAACGACATCTCAGCCCTCAACCGCGCCTACGGCACAAAACTGGCATCCTTCGACGAAGTTACCAACCTCCTGCCCACCCGCCCGCTCGGCTACCAGAGCGCATTCAGCGTCGAGAAAGACCCCGTCCTCGCCTTCGACTGGCACCGCTACAAAAGCGCCCTCTTCGCCGACTGGATCGCCTGGATGAGCGACATCGTCCACGACGCCTGGCCCGCCGCCCGCACCCACACCAAAATGATGGTCTTCAAAGCCTTCATCCACGGCGAACGATACAACAACGTCGATCCCGAACGCTTCACCCTCGCCACCGACCTCAACGGCAACGACAACTACTTCATGTATCCCGGCGGCCACGTCTTCCACGCACCCGGCTACGCCGTCGACTGGCTCTCCACCGCCCTCTACTACGACCTCCAGACCTCCCTCAAACACACCGTCGTCGTCAACACCGAAAACCACATCATCCACGACCAGGAAAAACGCGACGTCCCCTACGACCACGTCTACACCGCCCTCTTCCAGCAGTTCACCCACGGCCTGGGCTTCTCCGCCAACTGGGCCTGGGTCGATCAGGGACCAGGCGGCTACGCCAGCCTCTACGGCCTCTTCCCCGAACGTCCCATCGCCGCCGCCGCCGCCGGCCAGGTCACCCTCGACGCCAACCGACTCGCCCGCCAGATCAAAGCCTTCTTCGACCAACCCGCCGACCTGGCCATCCTCTACTCACCCACCTCATACCTCTACAACCCCGCCTACGGCCAGACCGCCGCCGACCTCTACCACGCCCTCAACTTCCTCGGCCGAAAAATCGCCTTCATCTCCGAACGCCAGATCGCCGACGGCGACTTCGCCGACCTCAAACTCATCCTCGCCCCAAACGCCTCGCATGTCCTGCCGCAAACCGTCGAAAAACTCCGCGCGTGGCAATCCGCCGCGCCAAACCGCCAAATCATCTCGATCGGCGCGTCATTCGCCAAAGATGACTTCAACCGCGAATTGCCCAACCCGCTGCGATGCCCCGCCCTCGCCCCAAACGCCGACCATCAAACCCTCGCCGCCGCCCTCAAATCGATCCTCGACGATACCCTCAACCCGCTCCCCATCCAGGTCACCCTCGCCGACCGCCAGTATCCCGACGGCCTCGAATGGCGTCTGGTCCCCCACAACGGCCAATTCCTCCTCAACCTCGTCAACTACACCCATCAGCCGCAAACCGTCGAACTCCACGGCGCCGCCGGCCCCATGCTCGACCTGATCAGCTACGAAATGTTCCCATCCCGCCTCACCCTCCCGCCGCTGCGGCCCCTCCTGCTCCAACCCGCCACCCATTGACACCCTCCCCTCCACCCGCTATCCTGCCCCATTCGCAAAAACCGAATTTTCAAGGACGACCCATGACATCCCCATCCCAGCGCCGAGACCCCCTCAACCGCTTCCTCGCCATGCCCGCCCGAATCGTCTGGTCCGATCCCGCCGCCGGCGCCATCGAAAACCCCGACGCCCTCCTCCGCGACGACCTGACAGTCTGCCGCCTCGCCGCCGGCGACGGACCCGGCCCCTCCATCACCCTCGACTTCGGCCGCGAATACAACGGCTCCGTCCGCATCGCCGTCCCCGCCTCCACCCCTCGAATGCACGTCCCCCTCCGCATCCGCTTCGGCGAATCCGTCTCCGAAACCTTCGCCGACCCCAACAACGACCACGCCATCCACGACTTCACCGTCGACTTTCCCGGCATGGGAACCCAGGAATTCGGCCTCACCGGCTTCCGCTTCGTCCGCATCGACCTCCTCGAACCCAACACCGCCGTCACCATCCGATCCGTCCAAGCCGTCGCCATCGAACGCGACCGCCAATTCCTCGGTAGCTTCGAATCCTCCGACCAACGCCTCAACGAAATCTACCGCGTCGGTGCCCGCACCGTCCACCTCTGCTGCCAGGACATCGTCATGGACGGCATCAAACGCGACCGCCTCGCCTGGATGGGCGACCTCCATCCGCAGCTCCACGTCATCGCCGCCCTCTTCGGTCCGCACGAGGTCGTCCCCCACACCCTCGACTTCCTCCGCGATACCACCGACCCCGACGCCTGGATCAACAACATTCCCTCCTACTCCCTCTGGTGGATCGTCAGCCACTGGGACTGGTACATGCTCACCGCCGACCTGCCCTACCTCCGCGCTCAGCGCGACGCCCTCACCCACCTGACCAAACGCCTCGCCAACCATATCGACCCCGACGGCCGGCAAACCCTCGGCAGCTTCGTCGACCACGCCCTCCTCGGCGACCCGACCGCCGAAGGCGAATCCATCCAAGCCATCTTCGTCCTCGCTGCAGACGCAGCCGCCAAAATCGCCCGCGCCATCAACGACGACCAACTCGCCGACCTCGCCTCACAACTCCACCAGAAACTCCGCGCCGCCCCGCTCGCCGAAAGCCCGCGCAAACACGTCCACGCCGTCCGCGCGATCGCCGGTCTCGAAGACCCGCGACACGCCAACCAAATCTGCCTCGCCCTCCAACCCGACCGCCAACTCTCCACCTGGTTCGGCTACTACGTCCTCCAGGCCCGCGCCCTCGCCGACGACCACGCCGGATGCCTCGACCTGATCCGATCCTACTGGGGCGGCATGCTCGACCTCGGCGCCACCACCTTCTTCGAAGCCTTCGAAACCGAATGGCTCGAAAACGCCGGCCGGATGGACGAGATCGTCCCGCCCGACAAACGCGACGTCCACGGCTACTGCGGCAAAGGCTGCTACGAAGGCCAGCGTCACTCCCTTTGCCACGGCTGGGCCGCCGGGCCCACCGCCTGGCTCCCCCGCGAAGTCCTCGGCATCGTCCCGCTCGAACCCGGCTACCGCAAAGCCGCCGTCCGCCCGCACCTCGCCGACCTGACCTTCGCCGCCGGAACCCTGCCCACCCCGCACGGCCCCATCACCGTCGAACACTCCCGCCGGCCCGACGGCGCCGTCGCCTCAAAAATCGACGCCCCACCCAAGGTCGAACTCGCGTAAAAATCACTGCCGCTTCACCCCATCAAACGCCAACACCCCCGCGCCATACGCCGGCAACTCCACCGTCGCCGTCAACCTCCCGCCGCGACGACCCGGCGTCACCTCAACCGCCGAAACGCCTTCCATATGGAACACGCCCTGCTGGCCGACCTTCCGCCCAAGCGCCTCCGGCGACAGCGACACCTTCATCTTCACCGTCCGACCCTTCCCATTCGCCAACGCCACCGCCAGCCCGCGACCCGACTCATACACGTACCCCTTGCCGCCCGTCACCTTCAACCCCCGATCGTCCAAAAACCGCCCGTGATTCACGTACCGCGCCGTCGCCTTCCGCAAACGCGCCAGCCGTCCAACCTGCGCCGCCAATTCCGAATCGTCCGACAAATACCCCGTCATGTCCCGCGTGCCGATGGCCAGAAAACTCCCCACCGCAAACGCCTGTCCGATCACGTCCCGCTGATTCTCATCGATGCACCAGCACGGAATCATCGACGGCAGCACGTACCGGTACACCGACGACCTCGCCCACGAATCGTCCCGCCAGCCCCAATTCCACCACAGATCGATGTACTGCGTGTTATAAAGGTCCGGCACCTCCGCCACCGTGTACGACCCGGTCCGCGCCCGCGTCGTCCGAGTCGCCTCGTCAAACCACGCATACGTCCGCCGCCACGCCTCCTGCGGCGACGCGTGACCGTGCTCCCGCGACAAACAGTAATTCCACTCGAACGCCTGATCGATCGCCGTCGCGTCAAACCCCAACTCAAACGTCCGCTCCAGCACCCGCCGTGCGAACGGCAAATACCCGTCCGCTCCGCAGCACACCGCGTGCGAACCCATCTCATAACCCAAATCCCCGTACAACCCGCCGTCCATCGTCGAGCACGGAAATCCGAACAGCGGCACGCCGAACACGCTCTCCTGCGCCAGCCCCTTCAAATCCGGCCACGTCCCGTTGTACTCCGCCAACAGCCGCCAGTTCACAAACGACGACACCGAAAACCCGAGCTTCCGCACCGCCGCCAGCGACCGCCGCAATTCCCGCTCACGCTCCGCCGGCATCTCCCAGAAATCCCCGCGGTCCGGACGGTAATACACCGACGCCGTGCAATCCCAGATCATCAAATCCCGCACGCCGAACTTCCTCGCGTCGCGGGCGATCGCCGGCAGCTCCGAAAACTCGTGGTAATCCTCGCCCGAAAACCCGCGCGTCTGAACGTGAACCAACCCGATCTTCTCACGCACCGCACGCGGCGTGTCGCACGGCTGCCACCACTCCGCCATCCACTCCCGAAGCCGGTCCGCCGTCGCGTGCCAGTCGCCCTGATGCACGCCAATCCCAAACTCGCAGCTCGTCCATGTCCGACCCGGCTCCACAAAAACCCCGCTCGCCCACGACCACGTCAAACACGGATCGTCCGACACGTGCAGCGGATTCTCAAACACCAGAATGTGCGGCGACGGCTGACGCTCGTACTTGATGTACGACAGCCCGCACCCGTCGCTGCTCATATCCATCATCGGCAGCATGTGCGTCGGATCCATCCCAAGCCGCTGGTTGTGATGCCCAAAAGTGTGCGCCAGCTTCCCGCCGCCCGCCAGCGCCCCGTGAATGTCGCCGATCCGCGTCTTGCTCGTCGTCACCACGTCCGCCGATCCGCCCGCCCGCCTCCGACGACCGCCAAGCCACGGAAACCACATCTCGTGAACCCGATGCGGACTCTCGTTGCGAATCTCAGCCGAGAACAAACCCTCCGACCGACCCTCCGGCAGACGAACCCGAACCGTCAAAAACACCCCCATCTTCCGTCCGCGATAACTCAACTCCGGGAACGCAATCTCCAACCCGTCCGCCAAACGCCGCATCGTCGGCCGACCCGCCTCGTGCGAGCGCAGCGGCATCGAACAATGCTCCGGCGTCGGTACGATCAGCTTCGCCAGCCGACACCCGCGCGAATCGTTCAGCCACCGCCGGCCGCTCGCCCGATCCGTAATCTGAACCAGACCGCCCGTCGCCTCGTCAAACTCAAACCGAACCAGACCATTGTCCAACTTCATCCGCCAATCTCCTGCGCATAGTCAAACCCATCGCCAACGCCGCCATGTCATACAAAGAACCCCCCAAACTGTCCACTCAAAAACTCGTACCCCCAACCCTCGTCCCTGCCTCTTCCCCGTACGGGCAGGCCTTGTGCCTGCCCTCCGCCCCACATCCTACGCCTCAGCCTTAATGAACTCCACAAATTCATCAAGCAGCCGTTTTTCCTCACGGGTCAACGCCGCCAGAGAATCCGAGTGCGCCGCAAACCGGGATGCCCGTTCCGTGACATCCCTCGGCACATCCCGAATGGCGCCAGCCAGCATCAAGAATCGCCGTTCTGGTACGCCAAAGAACTGGCTCAGCTTGTGTATGAGAAGCGGATTCGGCCTGCATCTTCGACCGCGCTCCAGCGCCGCAAGCTCATCTCGGTCCACATCCAGTCGCGAGGCCAGCATATCCACCGTCAACTTCTGGCGTTTTCGTAGCATCTGAACGAACTGACAAAATGCATCCTGCAATAACCCCGCCTCGGGAATATCTGCCTCCATGACGACTGTGAGCTTCTGCTTCAGCGCCCTGGCAATCCGGCTCAGCATCGATAGTGAGTGCCCGTCGTAGTCTGCATCCTCCAATCGGCTGATCACTGACTGCGTCGTTCCAACCAGTTCAGCCAAATCGCGTTGACTCAGGCCGGCGTCCTTTCTGAGTTCATAGATTATCGAAGCAACTGCGGAGTTCACCTTCTCTTCGCGAACCGAAGCCTCGCGATTCGAATCGCCCTTGACGTACCGGTCCTTCAATATCTTCAGTGCATCCGTTGTCTTCTTCTTCTCTTCCATCTTGACTACTCCCTGTAACTGTGTCGCATCGGGTCCTCTTCGAAGCACCGTCTCCGTCTGACCGCTTCGTCTATCTCCCTGTCGGGAACTCTGCCCTCCTTCGTGCACCCATGCGATAGCACCGCCTGCTGACCATGAAAGAAATACAACACGCGATAGTTGATGCCCTGAAAACCGATGCGCAGCTCGTGAATCTTGTCGCGAAGAATGTCAGCTTCCGGCCGACGCAACTCATGACCAAGTTCTCCAAGTCGTTCCACCTTTGCCATGCACTTGTCCTGGACCTTTGCCGGCAGTTCGTCGAGCCACTCCAACAGCGGGACGGATCCATCCGTCTCAGCGTAAATCACGACGTCAGTCTTGGGCATCAAGATTCCTTTCTATAAGAACTATCGCATTATTGCGATACAAAGTCAAGCCAAATATCGTAATTTTGCGATATTCCCCGGAGGCGCCGCACCGCGTGCCTCAACGGCTCACCAACAGCCACACAGAGAATAAACAAAGGCGGATTGATATAATTCTAATTAATGCGATCCGCCGCCGGAGCGCATCCTACCTCCGCCCAAAATGACGCCGGCATAATTTGCTCTGCAATTGGACGTTATGGCAATTACAGCCATGAGGCTGACGGAAAACTGGAACACCACCCACCGACCGGCCATATTCTCAGCTCATCTGACGCTCACGCAAGCGAAACCCGACGCGGGTCATGCCCTGCTACCACATTCCCCGAGCGCCGCCTCGCCTTTTCCGCAATCTGCAGATGACAACACACAGCCGCCACTCGCCTGCCTCTGCCATTGATGCTGCTCCACATGCAGCACGGTACTGCTCAGTGAATCGTCGCGGCGATCCGGTTGCGAAGCTTCACGCGAAGGTCCTCGGCGTCCTCGTAGACGATATGGTTGTACTGCCGGGTATCGAAATGCACTTGGTCTCGCCAGCAACTCATCCACTTGCCACAGAACGGTACGATCATTTGGATTCACATTGGAGATGTCCGGTTCATAGAACACACCGACCGAACGTTTGGGATTGCGTAGTTTCTGTTCACACAGCAAGCACGCCAG
>Ga0209722_1003205_pt1 | contig 11684 bp, 8 predicted proteins | sample BioC12SIPDNA_2_FD_185745 | JGI IMG/M metagenome (GOLD analysis project Ga0209722, IMG submission 185745) | Anaerobic biogas reactor microbial communites from Washington, USA - Biogas_R1_A C12 SIP DNA (SPAdes) (version 2) | ecosystem: Engineered > Bioreactor > Anaerobic > Unclassified | place... | reverse complement strand
GTCGTCGGACCTGGTCTGGGGCGCACCACCGAATCCGGTGGTCGTGGAGTTCACGGCGGCACTGCCGCCGGGACGAGCACTGGACCTGGGCTGCGGCGAGGGTCGACACGCACTGTGGCTGGCGATTCGCGCGTGGGAGGTGGACGCCGTGGACTTCTCCGAGGTGGCACTGGACAAGGCGCGCCGGATCGCGGCGCAGGCACCGCGTGCGTCGCGCGATCGGGTGCACTACCGCTGTGCGGACGTGACGACGGTCTCGAGTGATCGCCACTATGATCTCGTGCTCTCCGCATTCCTGCACTTTCCTGCGCCACAGCGTCGAAAGCTGATCGACAATGCCGTCAATTCGCTGAAACCTGATGGAATCCTCATATTTCTGGGGCACGACAGCACGAATCCGGAACAGGGTGTGGGCGGGCCACAGGATCCCGAAATCCTCTACACTCCAATGGATGTCGTCGGCGAAATCGACGGACGCCTGGAAATCGTGACGGCGGAACGACGCCACCGGGAAACAGATTCCGGAACTGCCATCGACGCACTCGTGGTTGCCCGTAAAATCGGTCTTGGCAGTTAGTTGCCTTGCGAGTAACATAGAGATGTTACCGACGAGTAATAACTTGGGCGGTACTTGCAAGCGACTGGACCGCACCGCTACGGGAGACACGCACAGACATGGGCCATTACAAGAGCAACCTCCGCGACCTCGAGTTCAACCTCTTCGAGTTCCTGCAGATTCAGAAGGTCCTCGACGCCGGCAAGTTCGGCGACCTCGATGAAGAGACCGCGCGCGGCATCCTCGCCGAGGTCAAGGCCCTCGCCGAGGGTCCCGCTGCCGAAGCCTTCGCCGACACCGACCGCAACCCGCCGGTCTTCGACCCCGAGACCCACACGGTGTCGATCCCCGAGGGCTTCAAGAAGGCATTCCGTGCCTGGTGGGACGCCGGCTACTGGTCGATGGGCATCCCCGAGGACATCGGCGGCACCGACGCACCGCGCAGCCTCCTGTGGGCAGCCAACGAGATGATGCTCGGCGCCCAGCCCGCCGCCTTCATGTACGCCGCGGGCCCGGCCTTCGCGGGTGTGCTCTACGACAACGGCACCGACGAGCAGAAGAAGTGGGCCGCCACCTGCGTCGAACGCGGCTGGGGTGCCACCATGGTCCTCACCGAGCCCGACGCCGGTTCCGACGTCGGCGCGGGCCGTACCAAGGCCGTGGCGCAGGACGACGGCAGCTGGCACATCGAGGGCGTCAAGCGGTTCATCACCTCCGCCGACTCCGACGACCTCTTCGAGAACATCTTCCACCTCGTCCTGGCACGCCCCGAGGGCGCCGGCCCGGGCACCAAGGGCCTGTCGCTGTTCTTCGTCCCCAAGTTCCACTTCGACTTCGAGAAGGACGAGCTCGGCGAGCGCAACGGCGTGTTCGTCACCAACGTCGAGCACAAGATGGGCCTGAAGGCATCCACGACCTGCGAACTCACGTTCGGTGGCCACGGTGTTCCCGCGAAGGGCTGGCTCGTCGGTGAGGTCCACAACGGCATCGCGCAGATGTTCGACGTCATCGAGCACGCCCGCATGATGGTCGGCACCAAGGCCATCGGCACGCTGTCCACCGGCTACCTCAACGCGCTCGAGTACGCCAAGGAGCGCATCCAGGGCGCGGACCTGACGCAGATGTCCGACAAGTCCGCACCGCGCGTGTCGATCATGCACCACCCCGACGTGCGCCGGTCGCTGGCGATGCAGAAGGCGTACTCCGAGGGCCTGCGCGCCGTGTACCTCTACACGGCCGCACACCAGGACGCGTCGGTCGCCGAGCAGGTGTCGGGTGCCGACGCAGGTCTCGCGCACCGCATCAACGACCTGCTGCTGCCCGTCGTCAAGGGCTGCGGCTCCGAGCGTGCCTACGAGTACCTGAAGGATTCGCTGCAGACCCTCGGCGGTTCCGGCTTCCTGCAGGACTACCCGATCGAGCAGTACATCCGCGACTCGAAGATCGACTCGCTGTACGAGGGCACCACCGCCATCCAGGCGCAGGACTTCTTCTTCCGCAAGATCGCCCGTGATCGCGGTGTCGCGCTCGCGCACGTCGCCGGTCGGATCAAGCAGTTCCTCGAGCGTGACGACGCCGACCAGCGCCTGAAGAAGGAGCGCGCGCTCCTGAACACCGCACTCGAGGACGCGCAGACCATGGTCGCGACGCTCACCCAGTTCCTGATGGGTGCGCAGGAGAACCCGACCGAGCTGTACAAGGTCGGCCTCGGCTCGGTCCGTTTCCTGGAGTCCTTCGGCGACCTGCTCATCGGCTGGCTGCTGCTCGAGCACGCCGAGATCGCGCTCGCCAAGCTCGACGCGGGCGCCGACGCCAAGGACAAAGCGTTCTACGAGGGCAAGGTGGCCGTCGCGTCGTTCTTCGCGAAGAACGTGCTGCCGGAGCTCACCGTCTCGCGGGGAATCATCGCCGGTGTCGACCTCGACATCATGGAGCTCGACGAAGCGGCGTTCTGATCCGCTGAACCCAGGGGTTCACAACCCTGATACGAGGCTCACAGCCCTGTCGGCCACCGGCAGCGCTGTGAGCCTCGTTCTTGTGCTGTGAACCCTTGTGCGGTGAACCTCCGGGGGCGCCGGTCACTCCGACTCGGCCGGGGTGGGGCTCGCCGGGGTCGACGGCTCGTCGGCGGCACCGCCGGATTCCGGCTGCTCCGCGGGCTGCTCCTCGGGCTGCTCCGCGGGCTGCTCCGCGGGCTGCTCCTCCGACTTCTCCTCGGGCTTCTGCCCGGGCTTCGGTTCCGGGCTCACACACTTGACGACGGGCACCGGGTCGTATCGCACGGTGCGGGTCTTCGCCGAAAGCTGCGCGCCTGTCTTCGCGTCCGTGATGATGCGGGTGTCGGACACGGTGAACCCTTGTGCACCGCTCGACGGGATGCACGAATCGCCGGCGGGAAGCGTGATCGTGTTCGGCGAGGTGTAGTTGGTGCGGTCACCGGTGATCGACTGGACGTCGACGGTCTTGGTCCCCCACAGCCGCACCGTGATGGCGGAGTCGGTGCCGATCGTCTCGATCAACACCCCCGTCTCGAACGGGTTGCGGAACTGCAGGTCGATCGCACCCTCGAACACCGTCGCCTCCCGGGCCGCCGGGTACCGGGAGATGTAGTAGCTGTGCTCCGTGTGGTCGACGTCCTCCATACCGGCGAAGTACGACGCGTTGTACAGCGTGGTCGCGAGCTGGCTGATGCCGCCGCCGACCGCCTTGCCGGGACGTCCCGCCTCGATGATCCCGGATTCCACGTAGCCCTGGGCGGAACCGCGCGGACCGGTGTAGCCGTTGAGGGAGAACGTCTCGCCGGGCTCGACCAGCGCACCGTTGATCTCGGACGCGGCGAGCCGGATGTTCACACCCGATGCGTATTCGAACCCACCGGTGGTGAACTCGCCGATCACCTCGCGCACCCCGAGCTTCTCGGCACCCTCGGTGGTCAGTTCGGGATCCGCCGTCTCGTAACGGGCGTCCACCGATCGGTCGTTCTCGGTCGCAAGCAGTCGAGGAAGATCGGCGAGGGTCTGCTCCCAGTCGACCACCTCACCCTTCGTTCCGGGCACCACGGTGGGAGCTCCACCCTGGATGACGATCCGCGCGTTCTCCGGCTCGACCTCGGTCTCGGCGAGTTGCGGGGCGAGCAGGCCGGTCGCCGCCTCCCTGTCGTACTGCGGTTCGAGACCGCCGGAGCCGTCGGGGACGAACGACAGGACGGCACCGATGTCCTCGGTACGCAATGTCGCGACGACGGCATCGTGCCCGTTCACGTGCAGATCCGCGGCGACCGCGGGCACCGCGATGTCGGCGAGCGCCCGGTCCAGGCCCTCACGGGTGACGGTGACCTCGACGCTCTCGACGGGCAACGAGACATCGCCGAACGCCCAGCGCTCGGCGAACACATCGGCCGCGACGGCGGTGTCGACGCTCTGCCCGGGTTGGGGAGTCACCGGAACGGGTGTGCCGTCCTCGAAGACGATGTTGCCCTCGCGCGGTTCGTGGGCTGCGCCTGCGGCGACCGATTCGATGCCCGCGACCAGCGCCGCGTCGTCACGGGTGGATACGACACCGATCTCGTCGGTCCCGAAGAACGATGCCAGGCGGGTGAACGGGTTGAGCGGTTGCGCGCCGATCCGGGCGAGGGTGCCGTTCCAGTCGATGCCGATGCCGACCTGTGACGGGACGAGTTCGCCGTCGGTGTCGCCCGCGGTGACCGCGACGGCGGTGTCGAGGCGGGGGTCGAGCTGCGCCTGCAGGGTACCGGCGACCTCGTCGAGGGGTTCCCCGCCGATGTCGATGCCCGCGACGGTCACGCCGCGCGGAACCTTCCCGGAGCTCACCGCGAGGTCGATGACGTACAGCGCGGCGAGGACCGTGAATACTCCGCCGACGATCAGCGCAAGTGTCCGTTTCGACGGGCCGGACCCGTCACCGGGAGGTCCGCCGGGCGCCGGTTCCGCGGGAACAGGCGGGACGGGCGGGGGTGGGCTCTGGGGCGGGATCGCGGAGGTCCGGTCCTGCGGATCGTCGGGGCGGCCGGCGCCGGTGTCCCCCACTGCCGCGGACGGGCCCGGTCGGCCCGGGCCCGGTCGGCCACCGCCGGGTGCGTCGGGTGTGCCGGACAGCACCGGGATGGCCGCGGTCGGGGCATCCGACAACGCGGCATCGTCACTCGGCCGGTCGACGGACGACGGTGCCTCGGACGACGGTGCCGCGGACGACGGTGCGTCACCGGACGCTCGCACCACCGGCTGGGTCACGGCGGAGTCGGCTTCGTCGACGTCCGAGTCATCGGCCTCCGGACCTGCGGTGGCGCGGTCCACGGGGTCCGGTTCCGGGACGGACACCGGCGCCGCCACGGTGGGCGGCTCCTCGTCCGACCGCTCGGCCACGGAACGGGACGCGTCGGCGTGCGCTTCGTCGGTGTGCGAATCGTCGGTGCGTGCTTCGTCGGGAACGGGATCCTGCGAATCGTCGGGACGTGATTCCTCCGGCTCGTCCGGGCGCAGCCCCGCATCGTCGACGTTCAGCGCCGAGAACTGCACCGTCGGCGCCGACGACGGGTCGTACTCCGGAACTTCCCGTTCCGGAACCGCTCGTTCCGGGGACGACTCGTCGCCGCGGACCGCTTCGTCCGCGTTCTCGGGGTCGTTCGTCCCGTTGTTGCCGCTCACCGGTGTCCCTTCAGGAAATGCGCGTACGCCGACGGACGCGCTACGGATGCCGGTTCCCCAGGGTAGTGCCGGTACGGGTGCACGCGCCTACCGGTGACCCGAGGGGCCGATCACACGCGGGAATCCCGGACGGAGAAGACCCCGCGCTGCTACCAGGTCGGGGGTCAGGCAGCAACGCGGGGTCGATAGGTCTATCGCCACCCCTTCCGGGGTGTTACGCCTCGGGCGAGATTTTTTCGGCGACTCCCGGATGGTGGGAATCAGGCTTCGAGGATGGCGGTGACGCCCTGGCCGCCGGCCGCGCAGATCGAGATCAGGCCGCGCACCGGCTTCCCGGTCTCCTGCTTCTTCTCGTGCAGCATCTTCGCGAGCGACGCCACGATCCTGCCGCCCGTCGCGGCGAACGGGTGACCGGCCGCGAGCGAGGATCCGTTCACGTTGAGCTTGCTGCGGTCGATGGACCCGAGCGGAGCGTCGAGCCCGAGCCGTCCCTTGCAGTACTCCTCCGATTCGAACGCCTGCAGCGTTGCCAGCACCACGGAGGCGAACGCCTCGTGGATCTCGTAGAAGTCGAAATCCTGCAGGGTCAGGCCGTTGCGCTTCAGCAGGCGCGGGATGGCGTAGGTGGGGGCCATGAGCAACCCGTCGCCGCCGTGCACGTAGTCGACGGCGGCGGTCTCCGAGTCGACCAGGTAGGCGAGCACCGGCAACTTGCGTTCGGCGGCCCACTCCTCCGTCGACAGCAGTGCCGCGGAGGCCCCGTCCGTCAGCGGGGTCGAGTTGCCGGCGGTCATGGTCGCGTCGCCGAGCTTCACACCGAACACCGGCTTCAGGGTGGAGAGCTTCTCGACGTTCGAGTCGGGGCGCAGGTTGTCGTCGCGGGTGAGTCCGAGGAACGGCGTGACCAGATCGTCGAAGAAACCGCGGTCGTAGGCCGCGGCCATGTTGCGGTGGCTCGCGACGGCCAGTTCGTCCTGGCCCTCGCGGGCGATCCCGAATTCCTTCGCGGTGATCGCGGCATGATCGCCCATCGACAGGCCGGTGCGCGGCTCACCGTTGCGGGGAATCTCGATACCCAGCATGGACGGGCGCACGTTGCCGAGCAGCTTGATGCGGTCACCGGTGCTCCTCGCGCGGTTGAGCGACAGCAGGAACTCGCGCAGTTCGTTGTTGACGCCGATGGGCGCGTCGGACGTGGTGTCGACGCCGCCGCCGATACCGGCCTCGATGCGTCCGGCGGCGATCGCATCGCCCACCGAGATGATCGACTGCAGGCCGGTACCGCACGCCTGCTGCAGGTCCCACGCGGGGGTGTACGGGCTCAGTGCGCTGCCGAGCACGCATTCGCGGATCAGGTTGAAGTCGCGGCTGTGTTTGAGGACGGCGCCGCCGACGACCGCTCCGAGCCGCTCCCCTTGCAGGTTGAAGCGACTGACGAGCCCGTCGAGGGTGGCGGTGAACATGTCCTGGTTGGAGGCGCGGGCGTACTTGCGATCCGACCGGGCGAACGGGATCCGGTTGCCCCCGAGAACGGCGACGCGACGCGGCTTCGTGGAGCGGGCTTTGGTGGTCACTGATATCTCCCGGATTCAGATGGATGCGAACTCTGGCTACTATTCTTACTCGCGGGTAAGTTAGTTGTCGACTACTCGCATCGACGACCGAATTCGAAGAAGGTGGAATCGTGGCCGACGCCAAGGGCGCTCCCAAGCTCTATGCCCAGCTCATCTCGTCCGCTCCCGGAGCATTCCTCGCCAAGCAGTTCGGCCTCCCTCAGCCGGAGAAGCTCCGTCGTTACCAGCCGGGCGAACCGGCGCTCCCCGGTCCCGTCCTCCTCGGCGGCAGCGGCCGCCTGGTCGAGCCGATCCGCGCGCTGCTGACCGACTACACGTTCGCCGACGGCGGCGACAGCCGCTTCGGCGCGCTCGTGTTCGACGCTACCGGCATCACCGACGCCGCGGGGCTCGAACAGCTCTTCACGTTCTTCCAGCCGGCGATCCGTTCGCTCGCGCCGTCGGGCCGGGTCGTCGTTCTCGGAACCACCCCCGAGGATGCCTCGTCGGTCGACGAGCGCATCGCGCAGCGCGCCCTCGAGGGATTCACCCGCAGCCTCGGCAAGGAACTGCGCCGCGGCGCCACGATCCAGCTGGTGTACGTGGCACCGACGGCGTCGACGGGCCTGTCGGGCGTCGAATCGACCCTGCGCTTCCTGCTGTCGGCCAAGTCCGCGTTCGTCGACGGTCAGGTCGTCCGCATCGGTGACGGCGACGCCACCGCACCCGATTCGTGGGACAAGCCGCTGGCCGGCAAGGTCGCCGTGGTCACCGGCGCCGCGCGCGGCATCGGCGCGACCATCGCGGAGGTCCTCGCACGCGACGGCGCGACGGTGGTCGCCGCCGACGTGCCCGCCGCCGGGGAATCGCTCTCGCAGACCGCCAACCGGGTCGGCGGAACGTCCTTCCCGCTCGACGTCACCGCCGCGGATGCCGGCGAGAAGCTGGCCGCGCACCTGCTCGAGCGTCACGGCGGCGCGGACATCATCGTCCACAACGCCGGCATCACCCGCGACAAGCTGCTCGCGAACATGGACGCCGCGAAGTGGAACGCCGTGATGGCGGTCAACCTCATCGCGCCGCAGAAGATCACCGAGGTGCTCGTCGAGAAGGGTGCACTGAAGGAGGGCGGCCGCGTCGTCGACGTGTCGTCGATCGCCGGTATCGCCGGCAACCGCGGCCAGACCAACTACGGTGCGTCGAAGGCCGGTGTCATCGGCCTGGTGCAGGGCACCGCACCGCTGCTCGCCGAGAAGGGCATCACCATCAACGCGGTCGCTCCCGGCTTCATCGAGACCGCGATGACGGCCGCGATCCCGCTCGCGACCCGTGAGGGTGGCCGTCTGATGAGTTCGCTGAGCCAGGGCGGCGAGACCGTCGACGTCGCCGAGACCGTCGCGTGGTTCGCGAATCCCGCATCGAGCGCCGTCACCGGGCAGGTCGTCCGCGTGTGCGGCCAGTCCATGCTGGGGGCCTGATGGCGGAGATCGAACTGTCCTCTCCCCCGTCGATCCTCGACGTCTACGGCCGCGCCGTCGTGTCGGCGTTGCCGGTCGTCGGGGCGTCCGGCGGCTCGCTGCCGGACGATGTGCTCACGCTGCGCGGATACCGGGTGGATGCCGACAACCTCGCCGAGTACACCAAGGTGTGCGGGCTGCGGTTCGGCGACACGCTGCCGCTCACGTACCCGTTCGTGCTCGCCTTCCCGATCGTCATGAAGTTGATGGTCTCGAAGGGGTTCCCGTTCGCCGCGATGGGTTCGGTACATGCCGAGAACACGATCGAACAGGTGCGGCCGATCTCGGTGACGGAGCCGCTGGATTTCCGGGTGCACGCCGAGAACATGCGCGAGCACCGCAAGGGCATCCTCGTCGACGTCGTCACCTCGGTGAACGTCGGCCGCGAGACCGTGTGGCGGCAGACGTCGACCTTCCTGAACCAGCAGCGCACCTCGCTGTCCGGACAGCCGAAGCCCGAACCCGAGCGGGCGGACGTCCCCCCGGTGCCCACGTCGACACTGCGGGTGGACCGCAAGACCATCGACCGGTACGCGGCCGTCTCGGGTGACCGCAACCCCATCCACGTCTCGACGCTCGGCGCCAGGGCGTTCGGCTTCCCGAGGACCATCGCGCACGGCATGTGGAGTGCCGCAGCCGCGTTGTCGGCGGTCGAGGGCAGGATCCCCGACGCGGTGACCTACTCGGTGCGGTTCGGGAAGCCGGTGCTGCTGCCGGCCACGGTGAACCTGTACGCCACACGCGAGGGCGACGGATGGGATCTCGCACTGCGCCACCCGAAGAAGCTGTATCCGCACCTGACCGCGACCCTGCGGTAGCGATCGGGGGTCGGACGGGTGTGTGCCGGGGCGCGATGGGGGCGTCCCGGCACACACCCGCCGGATCGGCCGATCAGTGCGGCTGGTCCGACCGCTTCTTTCCGGCGAGGCCGCGCCACGCGAGGTTCTCGAGCAGATCCGCGGCCCGTGTGACATCGATCTCGCCGCCCGCGACGCGGTCGGCGACGGCCTCACCCGCACCGACGAGCGCGACGGCCATGATCGCGTAATCCGCGCCCGGTTCCGGCTCCCGCGTGCTGGATTCGAGCAGTCCCGCGGTGAGTTCGATGAGCTGGTCGCGACTGTTGCGCACCTGCCCGGCGAAGACCTGCTGCCCCAGCGCCTGGCGGTACAGCACCATCCACGAGGCGCGGTGCTGGTCGACGAATCCGAGAAACGATTCGAGGGCGACGCGTAGCTGTTCGCGGGGTGCGAGCGTCGGGTCGCCGGCCGGGGTGAGTGCTTCGACGAAGCGCTGTCCTTCACGGGTGATGCAGGCGGCGAAGAGTTCGTCCTTGGACCCGTAGTACAGGTACAGCATCGGCTTCGAGATCGAGGCGCGAGCCGCGATGGCATCCATCGAAGTGTCGTGGAACCCGTTCTCGGAGAACACCTCCACTGCGGCATCGAGCATCTGCTGTTCGCGAACCGCACGCGGCAACCGCTTCGTTCCGCCTGCCATGTCTCCTCCAGGAACTACTACTCAGAACATCTTCTTACTCTACGGTAAGGAGATGGGTGGCCGGGCTCGAACACACGGTCAGCAGTGCAGCGCACCCTTGGCCCGCGCGACCGTGAGCACCGACTCGTCGACCTGCTGCTGCGGCAACTCTCCCGACGCGACGGCCGCCTCGAGATGGTCGAGCACCGCGGGCACCTCGGCGGTGGTCAGCCACAACGCCTGGTCGACCCCCGCGACGAGCGCGGCCTGCACGGCCTCCTCGATGCCGTACTCGTCGGTGATCGCACGCATCCCCGACAGGTCGTCGGTGAAGATCACGCCGTCGAACGGCGGACCGCCGTAGCCGGTACCCGACCGCAGCAGTTCCACGGCCGCCGGGCTGACACTGGCCGGCACCCCGTCGGTCAGGCCCGGCACGTCCAGGTGACCGATCATCACCGCGACGTCCGGCGACACCAGTTCCCGGTACGGGACGAGGTCGACCTGCTGCAACTGCTCGAGCGGCGGCGCCGTCACCGCACCGGTGTGCGAATCACCGGAGGCCGAACCGTGCCCCGGAAAGTGCTTGAGGACCGGGAGGATTCCCGCGTCCTGCAGTCCGCGTGCGTACGCACCGGCGTACTGCGCGACGACCTGCGGATCCGCCGAGTACGAGCGGTCGCCGATCACGTCGTCGTCGGGCCGGTCGGTGACGTCCACGTCCGGCGCGAAGTCGACGGTGATCCCGAGTTCGCGCAGCTCCTGCCCCCGCTCGAACGCCATCGCGTACGTCTCGTCGACCGTCATGGTCTGCGCGGTGACCCGCGCGGACGGGTCGGGTCCGAGCAGTTCACCGACCCGCGACACCCGGCCGCCCTCCTCGTCGATGGTCACCATCAGCGGGAGTTCGCTCTCCGCGGCGACCGCCGGGATCTGCCGCTGCGACAGCATCGCCGGGTCCGTCCAACTTCCGACGAAGATTCCGCCGATCCCCTCCGACCGCACCGCGGCCAGCGCGTCGTCCGCGCCGGTGACACCGACGTTCAGCAGCTGCGCCAGTTTCCGGCGCAGCGGCAGGGACGCGAGCAGTTCGTCGCCGCACACCGTCCCGGCGGCCTCCGACGACGTCGATGCGGGCACGGGCGGCGCGGGCGACGACTCCGCCGTCGTCGGGTCCTCGACGGACGACGTCGACGACGCCGCGTCGATCTCGGGAGTGCCGTCGGCGCCGCACGCCGTCACCGCCAGCGCCGCCGCGAGGACCACCGTGAGGGAATGTCGGATCCGCATGGATCCGACGGTAGCCGGTCGGACCCGTTCCCGACGATCCGCCCAGGCGGTATGGTGCACCCGAGCAGCGGCGAACGACGGCCCGGGTGACGCGCGGACGACGCCGTGACGGACAACGAGCCCAGGGGGTGCGCGGTGGGTGCAGATCTGATTCTCGTCGCCTACGACGGATCGGAGAATTCCAAGCGCGCCGTGCAGTACGCGGGCCGATTCCTCGAATCGTGCCGCGCCATCGTCGTCACGGCCTGGGAGCCGATGGTGCGGCAGGCCGCGCGCATGTCGGGGCTGTCGGGGGTCATGCAACCCGAATGGGTGCCCGACGAGGACAGCGAGGATGTGGCGCTGACCGACGCGCGGGCCGTCAACGCCGAGGGACTCGAACTCGCCACGCAACTCGGCCTGCACGCCGAAGGACGCACCATCGAGGTGGTCAACGCGGTGTGGGCGTCGATCGTGGAGGCCGCCGACGAACTCGACGTCGACATCATCGTCACCGGCACCCGCGGCACGACGGGCCTGCGGTCGCTGCTGCAGTCGTCCGTCGCCGACCACGTGCTGCGGCACAGTCACCGGCCCGTGCTGATCGTGCCGCCCGGGCGCTGACCGCCGCACGCGTGGCCCGCAC
>Ga0209722_1003202_pt1 | contig 11688 bp, 7 predicted proteins | sample BioC12SIPDNA_2_FD_185745 | JGI IMG/M metagenome (GOLD analysis project Ga0209722, IMG submission 185745) | Anaerobic biogas reactor microbial communites from Washington, USA - Biogas_R1_A C12 SIP DNA (SPAdes) (version 2) | ecosystem: Engineered > Bioreactor > Anaerobic > Unclassified | place... | reverse complement strand
GTGCTCGTCAATTATTTGTTCAAGCTTTGTTTTCGAAGTAAACTTGACTATTGTGATATCGAAAAAACAATTGACCTGTGATTCGAAGGAATTTGGAATTATCAGCTCCGAAATGTTGAGGGCTGGGCACACAATCCGTTTCAGAGCAAAGGGAACGAGCATGCAACCTTTGATCCGGGATGGTGATATTGTTTGTGTAGCTCCTTTAGAACCAGAACAAATAAACAAAGGCGATGTTGTTTTATTTATTGTTGGGAATGGAAGGGCGCTTTTGCATAGGGTGGTAAACATTCGAAAAAACAACGGAGATCAAGAATTTTTAATTCAAGGAGACCATACTGTCCATTCGGACGGATATATCTCAAGGTCAGATATTCTTGGCATGCTGGTTGCTATTGAGCGAGGTGGAATTCGAATACCAGCCGATCGCTTACTTTATAAGTACTTAGGGAGGTTATCAAGCTTGTATATACGTATGAATCCCAAGAATACCAGGTTATATGTAACGCTTTATCATTTATTGAAAAAACTTCCCTTTTTTAGAAAGTATTTGTCTTAAATTTTTTTTAGAGCAGTTTGATTCAACTATATAGTTCTATAAAAAGAATTTTTTTTATAAGTTGTTGAAAACAAACCACAGATGAATTACGGGTTCATCTATGCATTCAATTTGTTGAAATTTTCCGCTAGAAGTTGAACATTGTTGTGTTTTACTCAACAAATTAGCAGCCAAGCGATCTCTTATGTTAACGTTTCCACGAGTTTCGCAAAATCTATTGACAAATCAATCACCAATATTCTATAATTTGTTTTGAGAGCGCTCCCAAAATATTTCTTTATGAATCGATAACAAGAAAATAAATGGACAATCTAAAACTTGAGGATATCGCAAAGCTCGCAGGTGTTTCCAGATCAACTGTATCACGGGTCGTAAATAATAGCCCTAATGTTGACGCGGCAACCCGAAAAAGAGTAGAAAAGATCATCCAAAACACTGGTTACCGTCCCAACGCAGCTGCCAGATCTCTGGCATCTCAACGGACCAATATGATCGGTTTGGTTATCCCCAGAACAACCAGCGCTTTTTTCACTGACCCTTATTTTCCACAGCTTACCCAGGGTGTTGCTTTTGCCTGTAATAATCATCATTTGACCCTTTCCCTCTTTTTGGTGGGGAACCAGGAAGACGAAAACGAGATCACGCCTCGCATTTTACGACGCGGCTTGTTGGATGGCATTCTGATTCAATCCGGTACATCTGATGAAAAGATTTTCAGGCGTTTGATTTCATCTCAGGTGCCATTCCTGGTTTTAGGACGCCCTCATGAGGACAAATTGGTCAATTATATTGATGTAGACAACGTCAGGGCGGCAAAAGAGGCTGTTTTTCACCTGATCAAGCTCGGTTATCAGCGCATTGGCATGATAACAGGGGGGCTATACAGTACTTCAGCGATTGACAGGCGGGCAGGCTTTGAGCAGGCGATGCACGAAGCGGGTACGAAAATTGATCCAAGCTTAATTGCTGAAGGCGATTTCACGGAAAAAAGTGGTTACTACGCCATGAAGGAACTGCTACCCTCCAAGCCGGATGCAATTTTCGCGCAGTCTGATGTGATGGCTATCGGAGCCATGCGAGCTGCCCAGGAAATTGGGCTGGAAATTCCGAAAGATATCGCTTTTGTGGGCTTTGATGACCTGCCAATTGCATCCACTTTACCCATCAGGTTGACGACTGTTCATCAACCCATTACTCATTTTGGTATCAAAGCAGTTGATCTGCTTATCGATATTATCGAGAAAGGCGCAAGACCGGCCAAAAGATTGGTTCTCGATACTGAATTGATCGTGCGTGATACGTGCGGATCAAAAACAATTGACAGACTCACCGGCCAGGGGGCAGAAAATCAAGAGAACGCTCTCAAAGCGGCAGTACAAACAGGAGGTGGAAATTAGTATTTACTCACGCAAATTGTTTTTCAAAACACTCAAAATTTAATGGAGAAAAGGAAAGAAAATGAAACGTCTATTTGTAATACTGTCATTAATACTTGTAGGGAGCATGCTGCTCTCGGCTTGTGGTGCACCCGCAGCGGAACCTGAAACTCCGGTTGAACCCGAAGCTCCAGTTGTAGATGAACCCGAGTCCACTGAAAAAACCGTTCTGAATGTCTGGTCTTTCACCAACGAAATCCTTACCATGGCTGTGGCTTTTGAAAAGACACATCCAGACGTGGATGTCGTTTACACCATGATCCCCATGACCAATGGTGAGTATCAGACAAAATTGATGGCAACTTTGGGCACAGATGAAGTACCGGATGTTGTCGCACTTGAAGCTGCTTTTGTGAAAAGCTATGTTGAAAGCGATTTCCTGGCTGACATTGGTGACCTTCAAAAATATGCTGACGAACTGAAGATGTACCCCTTCGTTTACGAAGTTGGTATGGCCGATGGCGTCCACAAAGCTTATGCCTACCAGGCTACTCCCGGCGCTCTCTTCTATCGCCGCAGTCTGGCCAAGGAATATTTTGGCACTGATGATCCCGTAGAAATGCAGGAAATTCTGGGTGATTTCGACAAATATATTGCCGCTGCAGAAGTGGTTAAAGAAAAATCTGGCGGAGATACCTATATGGTTTCTTCAAATGGTGATTTCCAGAACCTCTTCTTCGCCAATCGTGAACAGCCCTGGGTTGTCGATGGTAAATTAACCGTCGATCCGATGGTCAATGAAATGATTGAAACCGTCAAGATTTTCCGCGACAACGGCTACGAAGCCCGCGCCACTCAATGGCAAGAAGGCTGGTTCGCTGGCATGAATGACACCCTGGCGGATGCAGCAGGTAACCCCAAGAAAGTCTTTAGCTACTTCCTCCCCACCTGGGGTCTTCCCTATGTTTTGGAACCCAACTCAACTTCCGCTGATGGCTCAAGCACCACCAAGGGTGACTGGGCTGTTATCGAAGGACCTTTGCCCTATCAATGGGGTGGAACCTGGTTGGGTGTGATGGAAGAGACCAAAAAGATGGATCTGGCAAAAGAATTCATTCGCTTCTGTACTCTTGACGAAGAAAACCTGACCAACTGGGCTACTGGTGTTTACACAAACGAATACCTGAAAGCTATCGATCCAAACGTTCCTGATGATCAATATCAGGCAGCTGGTGACTTTGTTGGCAGCCAGGTCGTGGTTGAGAAGATCACTGCTTCATTTGACGATTCAGCGATGAGCGAATTCCTGGGCGGTCAGAACTCCTATGGTGGTTTTGCAGCCGCCGCGCCAAGCGTCAACGCACGCTTGATGCAGGGTTCAGACGACGCGATTCAGCGCGCTCTCAACGATCCTTTGAACTCATACCTGGAAGGTACGATCACCCTGGATGAAATGTGGGACCTCTGGAAAGATGCTGTCCGCAATGAATTCCCGGATTTGATCATTGAGTAATCTGAAAATTCGATAAAATATAGTGATGAGTCAGTACAATTAGTGTACTGACTCATCAACCCATGAGACAACTAATAAGGGAGCGCGTATGTTTAAAAAACTAAAATATGATCATTATGGTTACCTTTTTGTTGCCCCGTTCATCATCGGTTTTTTGATTTTTGGTTTGTATCCGGTCTTAAATACTGTCTTCTTAAGTTTTACTGACCGCACGCTCATGTCTCGAACCTTCAATATCACCTGGTTCAAGAATTTTCAGCTTTTATTTGCCGATAAAACCTTTATTACAGCCGTTACGAACACCTGGGAACTTTGGTTGATGAACTTCATTCCCCAGATGGGCATTGCCTTTTTGCTTTCCGTCTTTTTTACCAACTTGCGACTAAAAATTAAAGGTGTTGGCGTTTGGCGCATGATTTTCTATATGCCCAACCTGATGATGGCATCCGCTATTGCAGCTTTGTTCTTTTCTTTGTTCTCTTATTATGGTCCGGTCAACCAATTTATTGTGCGCTCCGGTTTTGTAGCTGAAGCCATCGATTTTATCCGTAAGCCAAGCTGGATGCGCGGCTTGGTTGTGTTCATCCAATGGTGGATGTGGTTTGGTCAAACAACAATTCTGTTAATGGCTGCCATGACCGCGATCCCAGTGTCATTGTATGAAGCAGCCCTGGTTGACGGGGCTGGATCTCTACAGATGTTCTTGCACATCACCTTGCCTTTGATCAAGCCGGTGATGATTTACATTCTGGTTACGTCTTTGGTAGGAGGGATGCAGATGTTTGATATTCCATACCTACTGACAGATGGTAGAGGGAGTCCTGGTAATTCGATCCTGACCAATACCATCAACATGTATATGAAATTTCACAGCAGTAAGGGTCATATCGGTGCCGCCTCAGCCGTCGGCCTGGTGGTCTTCCTGATGACCAGCATCGTGGCACTGCTGATATTCTTCTTGTTACGCGAAAAGCATGATGAGCCTGTGAAGAACGGCAATAGGGAGAAGTAAAGATGAATCTAAGCAATCATACCCTTACCAACATACAACGATTTTTTGTTTATCTCTTCCTGGTGGTTCTCGTGGTGATCACTCTGATACCAGTCTGGCTATTGATCGTCAACGCAACACGCTCGACACTTGAAATCCAACAAGGCATCAGTTTACTTCCCAGCAAGTATCTGATGACTAACTACAGGATTTTGTTGAGCAAAGGTCTTGATCTACCTCTGGGTTTCATGAACAGTCTGACCATCGCTGTTCTCACAACCGTTATTACCGTGTACTTCTCGATGCTGACCGCCTATGGACTGGTGGTGTATAACTTTAAAGGGAGAAAAACCCTTTACAACTTGATGCTGGTGCTGGTGATGATACCGATGCAGCTTTCGATCATTGGCTTCTACCAATGGATGTCAAAATTGGGTTTGACCGATTCTTATGCCTCGCTTATTTTGCCTGGCATTGCCTCGGCTGGGTCGGTTTTCTTTGCCAAACAATATCTCGAATCAATCATGATCCAGGACCTGATTGATGCTGGTCGCATAGACGGTGCCAGTGAACTTAGCATCTTCCATAAAATTATGCTGCCGATTGCCGTGCCTGGCATGTTTACCCTGGGCATTTTCGCCTTTGTGGCCTCGTGGAACAACTTCTTCAATGCCTTCATTTTGATCACGACCCGCAATAAATACACTCTGCCAATGTTGATCCAGACACTCAGGGGTGACGTCTACCGGCATGAATATGGAGCTATTTACCTGGGCTTGGCCGCCTCAGTGGTGCCAATCATCATCATTTACTTTTTGTTCTCGCGGTACATTGTCAACGGCATTTCGATGGGTGCTGTCAAGGAATGAGGCCAGACAAACAAGGTCTTTCCACTTTGTTCTTCCAAAAACCAGGGTTTGATTTAACCTGGTTTTTGCGTGATCCCCAAGATTTTTCCATTAATAAATACTGCTTGTAGGCGGAGGTTCTTTCATGCGTTTTGGTTTTTTTGATGACGAATCCAAAGAGTATGTCATTACACGTCCTGATACGCCTTTACCCTGGATCAATTATCTGGGTAAAGATGCTTACTTCGGACTTATTTCTAATACAGCCGGAGGGTACTCCTTTTACAAGGATGCCCGCCTGCGGCGTTTGACGCGCTATCGTTATAACAACAGCCCTCTGGACATGGGCGGGCGCTATATTTACCTGCGGGATGCTGATAAGGGCGACTATTGGTCTCCCAGCTGGATGCCGACGCGCTCTGCTTTGGACAGCTATGAGTGCCGTCACGGCTTGGGCTATACCAGCATCAAGTCGAAGAAAAATGGCATCCTTTTTCAAGGACGATACTTCGTTCCGCTGAATGCTTCTCTTGAAGTCTGGGATGTAAGCATCATCAATGAACGACCTGAAGCGGCCGACCTGGACCTGTTTTCAGCGATCGAATTTGCCCTTTGGGATGCCTGGGATGACTCGACCAATTTCCAACGCAACTTCAACACCGGTGAGGTGGAGGTCCCAAATCTTGGGTCAAGTGCAGCTGTAGAAGAGCGATCAACGCTCTATCATAAAACGGAGTATCGAGAAAGGCGCAACCATTTTGCCTACTTCGCCTGTTCAGAGCCGCTGGCTGGTTTTGATATGCAGCGTGAGGATTTTTTGGGAGCCTATCGGGGTTGGGATCAGCCTTTGGTGGTCGAAAAGGGACAGTCAAGCAATTCTGTGGCACACGGTTGGCAGCCCATCGGCTCCCATCACCTTGAGCTTCACTTGAAAACAGGGGAAGCAAAGCGCGTGATTTTCTTGCTTGGGTATCATGAAAATCGAGGCGATGAAAAATTTGATCCGGCAGATTCAAACACAATCAATAAAGCGACCGTTCTGCCGATCATTCGTGAGTTTCTGGCAGCAGAACGTGTTGATCTGGCTTTTCAAGAGCTTAAAGACTACTGGCAGGAGCTGCTTGACAAATTCGTGGTGGACACTCCCGATGCTGATACCAACCGCATGGTCAATATCTGGAACGCCTATCAGTGCATGATCACCTTCAATATGAGCCGTTCCGCCTCTTATTTTGAGAGCGGGATCGGCCGCGGGATGGGTTTCCGTGATTCTACCCAGGATTTGCTGGGTTTTGTGCACATCGTACCTGAAAGAGCCCGGGAAAGGCTGCTCGACCTGGCAGCCACGCAACTTTCCGACGGCGGCGCTTTCCATCAGTATCAGCCGCTGACCAAACGCGGCAATAATGACGTGGGCTCAGGCTTCAATGACGATCCGCACTGGTTGGTTTTGGCCACCGCAGCTTATGTCAAAGAGACTGGTGATCTTAGCATTCTTGATGAAATGGCACCTTATGAGAACCAGGAGGGCACTGAAATGCCGCTGTTTGAGCACTTGCAGCGCGCTGTTCAATACACGCTGGACCGTCTGGGACCGCACGAACTGCCTTTGATTGGCCGGGCGGATTGGAATGACTGCCTGAATCTGAATTGTTTTTCGGACACACCCGGTCAATCCTTCCAAACCACTACCAACCGGGATGGCGGCACTGCTGAAAGTGTCATGATCGCCGGGTTGTTTATTTTGTCCTGCCAGGAAATGGCTCAGCTGGCTTCACTTTACACTCCAGGACTTATTTCTAAATCTTTTGAGGTAAAGGACGCGGCCTTCTTCACGGAAAAGGCTAAGGAGATGGAGAAAGCCGTCTGGGAGGCGGGCTGGGATGGAGAATGGTTCCGGCGCGCTTATGATGCCTTTGGGGAACCGCTTGGTTCTCACCTGAACGACGAGGGTAAGATCTTTATCGAACCACAGGGGATTTGTGTCATGGCTGGTTTAGGCATAGAAGATGGGAAAGCCCGCCAGGCGCTGGACGCGGCGCGGGAAAGGTTGGCAACGCCACATGGATTGGTCGTTTTAAATCCTGCTTTTACACGCTATCAGCTGCGTTTGGGTGAAATTTCATCTTATCCACCCGGATACAAAGAGAACGCTGGCGTTTTCTGCCATGCCAACCCCTGGATAATGATTGCGGAAACAATGATTGGTAGGGGAGACCGGGCTTTTGACTACTACAAACGCATCAACCCATCAGCGCGGGAAGCGATCAGTGAAATTCACCGCAGTGAACCCTACGTATACGCCCAGATGATTGCCGGCAAGGACGCGCCCACGCATGGTGAGGCCAAAAACTCCTGGCTGACCGGAACTGCCAGCTGGAATTATGTGGCCATCACCCAGCACATTCTTGGAATCAAACCTACGCGCGAAGGCTTATCCGTACATCCGGTCATTCCCCTTGATTGGGAAGGCTTTAGCGCTAAACGCATCTTCCGGGGGGTGGAGTACAACATCAGGGTTGAAAGAAAGAGCCCGTCTGAGTCGATCCGGTTGATCGTGGATGGCCAGGCAATCGAAGGACATATAATTCCCATTCCACCTCAGGGTACCCGAGAGGTCGACGTGCTGGTGGAATTGGGATAAAGACAAATAACTATTTGATAGAAACTATCAGAAAATATTGAGAGAGAAAAAAGGAGAAATTCAATGAACACTTTTTTACCGAAACCCGAAGATAAATTTACATTTGGTTTATGGACGGTAGGTTCAACCGGGCGCGATCCCTTTGGCGGTCCGGTACGTGATCCCAAAAGCCCGGCAGAACTGGTCTACTTGTTGGGCGAGGTCGGCGCTTATGGTGTCAACTTCCACGACAATGATTTGATCCCAATCGACGCTACATCGGCTGAAGAAGCGGCTATCAAACGTGATTTCCGCAAAGCGCTGGATGAAACAGGTTTGGTCGTGCCAATGGCGACTACCAACTTGTTTGGTGACCCGGTTTTCAAGGATGGAGCTTTTACCAGCAATGATCCCAAAGTCCGCGCTTACGCCTTGCAGAAGACCATGCGCGCCATTGACTTAGGCGTTGAATTTGGCGCTAAGATTTATGTGTTCTGGGGCGGACGTGAGGGTACTGAGACTGACAGCAGCAAGAGCGCGGTCGATTCGATCAAGCGCACCCGTGAAGCCTTGAACTTTTTGTGCGAATACAACCTGGACAAAGGCTATGGCTTGAAGTTTGCCCTGGAAGCCAAACCCAACGAACCCCGTGGGGATATTTATAACTCCACCACCGGGCACATGCTCGGCTTCATCGCCACTCTGGATCATCCTGAGATGGTGGGTGTCAACCCAGAAGTCGCCCACGAGCACATGGCAGGCTTAAATTTCATGCACGGCGTAGCCCAGGCATGGGAAGCCGGAAAACTCTTCCATATCGACTTAAATGACCAGTATCCCGGCCGCTATGACCAGGATCTGCGCTTTGGTTCGCGAGACCTCAAAGCGGCTTTCTACCTGGTGAAGTTCCTTGAGGACGTGGGTTACAGTGGTTCCAAACACTATGACGCCCACGCTTATCGCACCGAGGATTATGAAGGTGTCAAAGATTTCGCGCGCGGTTGCATGCGGACCTATCTGATGCTGAAAGAAAAAGCTGCTCAATTCAATGCCGATCCTGAAATTCAAGCCATTTTGGCAGAGATCAATGCTGAAGATCCCGCCCTGGCGGCATTGTTTGGAAAGTATTCGCCAGAAAAGGCTGACGCCATCAAAGCATTGGATTTGGACCGCATAGCCATTGCCAAACGCGGGCTAAAGTATGAACGCCTCGACCAGCTGACCATCGACCTCTTGCTGGGTATGCGTTCATAGACTTAAAACCTAAACAAATAATAGAGAGTGAGAATCATGACTGTTAACCCCACCCTGATCAACAAGCGTGTCAGCGAACTATTGGCGCGGATGACCCTCGAGGAGAAAATTCGCCAACTGGGCGGATATTGGTTTTTTGAGCTCCAGACCAAGGGACAACTAGACCTGGCAAAAGTGAAAATTAAGCTGAAAGATGGGGTGGGGCAACTCACGCGCGTTGCCGGCGCCGGTAATTTAGCGCCCCTGGAGGCTGCCAAAGCTTACAACCAGGTGCAGAAGTTTCTACTGGAAGAGACCCGCCTGGGGATACCGGCCATAAACCACGAAGAATGCTGTGCCGGGTTGATGGCGAAGGAGAGTACCGTTTATCCGCAAATAATTGGACTGGCCAGCACTTTTCAGCCAGAGCTCGCCCGGGAAATGACCGGACAAATCCGCAAGCAAATGCTCGCCATGGGCGCGCGCCAGGGGCTGGCACCGGTATTGGATGTCTGCCGCGATCCGCGCTGGGGACGCATCGAAGAGACCTTTGGGGAAGACCCGCTGCTGGTGAGTCAGTTTGGGATGGAGTACATCCGCGGCTTGCAGGGGGAAAACCCGGCAAGCGGAATTTTGGCGACTGGCAAGCATTTTGTGGGACATGCTTTTTCACAGGGCGGGCTGAACTGTGGTCCGGTCCACCTGGGTGAAAGAGACCTGTGGGATGTCTACCTGGCACCTTTCCAGGCCGCCATTCGCGACGCGGGTTTGTTATCGATGATGAATGCCTACCCCGAACTGGATGGTGAGGTTGTGGCTGCTTCAAAGCGTATCCTGACTGATCTGCTGCGGGATACCCTGGGTTTTGATGGAGTGGTCGTGTCTGATTATGAAGCCGTGGTGATGATACATAACTACCATAAAGCTGCAAAGAATCGCAAAGAAGCCGCTATCAAAGCGCTCAGCGCGGGGATAGATGTGGAACTGCCCAGTTTTGATTGTTACGCACCTGGTCTGCAAGAAGCGCTTGAGGCTGGTGAATTGTCAATGGAAACGGTCGACCTTTCTGTCAGACGCCACCTGACCAAGAAATTTGAATTGGGTCTGTTTGAGAATCCCTATGTCGATGAAGGCTCAGTGATGGTTGAATTTGAGACGCCTGAAAACCGTGAATTGGCAAAAAAGATTGCCCGTCAAAGCCTGGTGCTGCTCAAAAATGATGGCTCACTGCCGCTCAAGCCTTCTATCAAAAAACTGGCACTGATCGGTCCAAACACTGACTCCGGACGCTGCATGATGGGTGATTACTCCTATGCTGCCGTGCTGGAGTTAATGCATCAGGACCCACCGAAAGATTCAGGTTATGAGGGTTTGTCCCAGGCGGAGGTTGAAAAACTGCCTGTTGAAATCCCGACTGTTTTGGAAGCTTTCAAACAGTTTCTGCCGGATTCCATGGAAGTAGGCTTTGCCAAAGGCTGTGAGATCAACTCAGAGGATAAATCCGGGTTTGCAGAGGCGGTCGATCTGGCAAAATCTGCTGATACAGCCGTGGTTGTTTTGGGTCATCGCTCAGGCTTAGCTTACAACTGCACGACCGGCGAGTTCAGAGACTCAACTGACTTGGGCTTGCCAGGTGTTCAGGCAGAGTTACTGCAGGAAATCCTCAAAACCGGTACGCCAGTGATTTTGGTTTTGATCAACGGACGGCCGTTGTCGATCCCGAATTTGATTGAAGGGTCAAATGCGGTGCTGGAGGCCTGGGTCCCGGGTGAAGAAGGGGCTGGCGCAATTGTCAGCGCCATTTTTGGAGAGTTAAATCCGGGCGGCAAATTGCCCGTTTCCATAGCCCGCTCGGTTGGGCAGGTGCCGGTCTTTTACAACTACAAACCTTCGGGAATGCACTCCAACATTTATGGTAATTACGTCAACGAAAGCGTTAAACCGCTCTTCCCCTTTGGTCATGGATTGAGCTATACCCAGTTTGAGTACAGTGATCTGACCCTTGACAGGGAAGAAGCCGGATTGGATGAAACCGTGCGAATCTCACTCGATGTCACCAACATTGGAGAGGTAGCCGGGGATGAGGTTGTTCAGCTCTACACCACAGATGAATACGCCGAATTTCCGCGACCTGTCAAAGAGTTGCGCGGGTTTTTGCGTTTGCATTTGAAACCAGGTGAAAAGAAAACTGTCACTTTTGACCTGCCAGTTAACATGTTGGCCTACTATGGTGAAGGCTTGAAATTGGTTCTCGAACCCGGGACTGTAAAAATCAAAGTCGGAAGTTCTTCTGAGGACATCCGCCTTGAAGCTGCGTTTGAAATCACTGGAGAATCCACATTGCCGGTAAAAGACCGCGTGTTTGTCTGTCCGGTGACTGTTTCTTAATCAGGAGGTCTGGCATGGCTTACTTTTTGGGGCTTGATGTTTCCACGACTGGCAGCAAAGCGCTGCTGATCGACCAGAAGGGGGAGGTGATTGCCACTGCCTCTTCAGCGCATACTCTTTCTTCCCCTAAACCTTTATGGTCTGAACAAGACCCCGG
>Ga0209722_1003196_pt1 | contig 11698 bp, 5 predicted proteins | sample BioC12SIPDNA_2_FD_185745 | JGI IMG/M metagenome (GOLD analysis project Ga0209722, IMG submission 185745) | Anaerobic biogas reactor microbial communites from Washington, USA - Biogas_R1_A C12 SIP DNA (SPAdes) (version 2) | ecosystem: Engineered > Bioreactor > Anaerobic > Unclassified | place... | reverse complement strand
GTTTGAGCAGCGCCAGATCCGTATCCTTGTCCGTCCCCACCACGGTCGCGGAGCAGGCCTCCCCATCCCGCAGGAGACACCGCACCTCCACCGCCTTGTCCACCACATGCCAGTTCGTCACCACTTGCCCGGTCGAGGCCACCAGAACGCCGCTCCCTGAAACCTCCTCGGAAGACTTCTTGCCCGATTCATGCGTCTGACGCACGCACTTGATGAAAACCACGGCCGGGAAGACCTCATCGGTGGCCCGCTTGATCGTCTCCCTGAAATCCGCGCCGTAGACAGAGCGGTCCGAGTTAGTGGTCGGCGCAGGCTGCGCCCCCAGCATCCCGGCCGCTACGAGCAGAACTGCCACAACGATCATTCTCTGAAATGCCATGTCTTGCGCTCCCTGGAAAACACAAACGCCACCCCTAGCCCCTGGAAGGGGCCGGATATGCGTGGTTCCCTCGACCGCCGGCGGCATCCTATATAACCGCCCGCCCTCTGTCAACGGTGATCCTTGGATTCCTGGGGTCGAAGGGTGCATCCGCCGTTCAGTGGCAAGTTGCCAAAGGCGAAGTATCGAGGGTGGCATGGGTCGGTACTCCGACCCGTGGCCAAATGCGGACAGCCACTGGTCTGGGTACAGACCAGTGCCACCCAGTGCCCCTGAAGTTCGGATGCACCTGGGGTCGAAATGGAGTATCAGCGGGTAATCCGCGGGCAGGCCGGCGTCATCGTGGAGAACTCGCCGCCGGCTCGGCCGCTGAGGCGGCGCGGCCAATACCCACGGCCCCACGCCGCCCGGCGATCAGAGCCAAGCCCCGGGCTAAGGACACGGGCCCATTGCCAGGGTCACGGACAGGTTATAGCCACCGACGAGTTGAGGCGGTTACGGACCGCCACGAGATCGAAAATGTTGACGCTGCCATCGGCGTTGACATCAGCGCGGAAGTTGCCGGTGGCGACCGGCTGGTTAAGCGTGTTGCGCACGTGCACCAAGTCGAAGATGTTCACCATCCCGTCGCCATTCACGTCGCCCTGCAAGACGGAAAAACACAACGTGTCCAGCACCGTCTGGTTGGCAACGTAGGTGCTTTCGATCCCGGCGAAGGCGACGGCAAACATGTCACCGGAAACCACACCGACCACATCTATGGTCAACTCGTTGCCCTGGATGGCCACGCCGGCAACGCTGCCACTGGTCACGATCACATCAGTCGGATCCAGCCCCCCGACGCCCTGAATCGGCTGATCGAAGGTGACTACAAGGCGAACGGAGCTGCCAGCGCGGCTTTCGATCGCGTCGGGATGGCCCCCCGTGCCCGTCCGCACATCCACATCGTACGATCCCGAGGAACCATGCGTCCGTCTCGACACCGCCCCGACAACGCTTGGCCGCTCGCAGGCGTCGCCGATCCCGTCGCCATTTGTGTCCGTCTGGTTGGGGTTATACACAAACGGGCAGTTGTCGCAGTCATCGATCTTCCCGTCGCCGTCATTATCCAGCTCGCACTCGTCGGGGATGCCACTGCTGTTACAGTCGTTGTCCTCAAGCTCACATTCGTCCGGAATGCCGCTGCTGTTGCAGTCCTGGCTGGTCCCGCCCGAGATATCCAGAGCGTCGTTGACGCCGTTGTGGTTGCAGTCCGGCCAAGTAGGCACGACCAGATCCATCAGGATCGGCAAATGGTCGGCGGTGTTGGTGGGCGTGGTGTCGTCCTCCTGAAGACCGCTCGCAGCCAAGGCCGCCGTAGTCATGTTCCGGGTATTGAGCACCATGCGAGCGGCGATTGGAGCAACGCTGTCGGTGTACATGAATCGATCAAGACGGTCCGCGGGATTGGTACGATCGCTTCTCCAGGTGTTCTCATTGCTCGTGAAGGGATCAACCGGAGTGAGATCAGTCATGTCCGAGCTATCCCAATCGCCCTTGACGTCAGGGCCATAGGTGGCCTCATCCTGGATATCACCGGTGAGCAGAGTGATCGCGGGCTGGGGGCCGGTGACCAAGTTGAAGTCGCCCAGCACAACCATCGGGGTATTGGCCGCCAGGGTGACCAAGCCGCCTGGCTGACGAACCATGCCCAACCAGGCGGCAATCGCGTCGGCGCTCCGCTGGCGGTTCGCTTGATCGCTGCTCGTTCCGCCCGCTTTGAGGTGTACGCCCAACAGATACAGGTCGGCCCGATAATGTTCATCTGGCAGGTCGGCCAGGGCGATGGTCACGCCACGAATACCCGCGGCAGGCACCGTGTCCGTCCGTCGCAGGTCCAGCGGATAGCGTGACGCCAGGACCACCCGGCTGCCTGAAGAGAGCCCCAAGTGCACCTGCCATGTGCCTTCGCTGAACGGTAAAACACTCTGTAGCCGCGAGACGATCTGACCGGCGGTCAAAGAAGAGACGATTTCCTGAAAGCAGATGATGTCTGGATCCAAAGCCGTGAGAACACGAGCAAATGCCGCATCCTTAGAAGGCTCCTTGATGAATTGCAGGTAGGTGTTGTAGCTGACGATGCGGACATCCGCGGGGTCTACCTTGGAGAAATCGCCCGCGGCGGGGTTCCACGCCCAAGCAGTGTGCCCCGCCGGCACCAGCACAGCCGCCACCAGCCCGGCAACGAAAACGCACAGACCAGCCCCCGCCGTCGGGGTACGAATTGAAGCCTCTCCGCTGTTGCCCACCAACCACCCCTGGACCTTCATGTCTGTCGCCTCCGAGTCCCGAAAAATCATAACATCGCCGGGCGACCGGTCCCTACCAGAAACCGGTCTGTTCCAGATGTCGCAGCAGGTTGCACTACCCCGGCACTGTCTCCGCGTCCCCTCGGCATTATCCTCAAACCGCGGTGCTAAATCAAGGCAGCAAGGACACTTCCGCCACCGCGACCGCCCCCCACGCGTCCTTCAGCCTTCAGCCGCACCCCTCCTGACAGGATTCGCCCACGCGAACCGTCTGTTAAGATGACGGAACAATGGAGAAACACGGTGCCCGATCCAGCAGCCCGGCGACGGCCGACTTCGACCCGGAAATCCCGGTGGTCGAAGCCATTCGGCACGGGGACGCTTATGCCCTGGCGGAACTCATGCGGCGACAGGGCCGCTGGGTGCGCGGGGTCATCTTCGCGGTCTGCGGGCGGATGGCGGACGTGGACGACGTGACCCAGCAGGTGTGGCTGCGGGTCTGGCAGGAGGCACCACGGCTGGCGGAACCGAGTCGCTGGCGAGCGTGGCTGTATCGCATCGCCCGCAATGCCGCCGTGGACAGCCTCCGAAGCCGGCGGCGGCAACGGACGCTGGTCGAGGCGGTCACGAGCGCGGGCCAGCTTCGTCGCCACGACGAGCCTCCCGAGACCGTGCTGGCCGGACAGGAGGAGCAGACGCTGGTGCTGGACGCGATTGCGGAGCTACCAGCGTTATACCGCGAGCCCTTCGTGCTGCGGCACCTGGAGAACTGGAGCTACGCGGAGATCGGGGGTCTGCTGGGGCTGCCGGCGGACACAGTGGAGACCCGGCTGGTGCGTGCGAGAAGAAAGCTGCGAGAGGCGCTGAAAGGCAAGACCTGACGCAAAATCGCCTCGCCGTGGCGGCCGGCGCGAGTTGGCTCGCGACCTCTGAAAACTGACAGGATTGCGATGGACGAGCGAACAGAACAACTCATAAACCGCAAACTCGACGGCGAGTTGACTGAGGCCGAGGTACTGGATCTCGACAAACAGCTCATCAAATCGCCGCAGGCCCGTGCCCTGCTCGCCGAGTTGGAACAGAACGACGCCGTCGCCGGCCGGGTGCTGCACGACGCCCTGGCTGGCAAGGATACCGACTGGACCACCGCCCAACCCTTGCCGGCACAACACACGGCTCGCCGATGGTCGTGGAACCGATGGCTCATCGCGGCGGCCGCCTGCGCAGCCCTTGCCGCCGGTCTGGCCCGCGTGGCAATTTGGCCCGGGTCGCAGGGACCAAATCCCGACAAACAACCGGGCATGTGGGTCGAGGGTCCCCGCAGCGAATCCGGAACGGCTCCTTCGTTGGCGGCTGACGACACCCGAACGATGGACGCTTGGTCACACATGGAACTGCTCGATTCAGCCAAAGCCAACCCACATCGCGTGATTGGGGTCATCGATGAAGAAACGCGAAGCGTGTACCTATTGGAGGTCGAACAACCGCCGCTGCGGGTTACGCCGGTCAGCGTGACCTACTGACCCGAGACGGGCAATGCGGATTGATGAGCCACGGACTCCATCCTGCGGCCGGTAGAAGACGCCGTACGCCGATTGAGGAGATCAAGCCATGAGAACCGTCCCATCACTTGTTGCCGCGAGCGCGGCGATCTGCCTGCTCGCAAGCCCTTCAGCGTTCAGCGGTCAGCCGCTGGCCTCCCGATTACCGACGTGGATCGGCGTACAGCTTGAGCCCGTGCCTCCCCCACTCGCCAGCCAGCTCAAGCTCGCCGAGGGTCTGATGGTACGAAACCTGTTCGTGGGTAGTCCCGCGGACCAAGCGGGATTGCGGCAGTACGACGTGCTCGTGGAGGCGGATGGCGAGGCGATCAGTAGCGACGTGCGTGCCTTCTCACGCGTCGTGCAGGGCAAGAGTACGGGGGACGTTCTGGCTCTGACCCTGTACCGTGAGGGTCAGCGAATAGCCGTCGAGATTCGGCTGGACGCCCAGCCGGAGGACTGGCCGACACAGGAGCTCAAATACGGCGAGCCGCCCATGGCCGCACCGGGACTGCACGGCCGCATTCTGCGACGCGGCCCTGGAGGCTGGGAGGTCGAGGATCTCGGCCCGCTACCGCCGGGGCCTGGCTGGACCGGTCAACTGCGACAGTATGTCGACCGGCTGTTCCCCGAGCCCGTCGAGGAGGCCGTGGAGTGCCGACGGGTGCAGAAGGATGGGAGCGTGTTGCAGGTCCGGCGCCATGCAGACGGCACCGTCGTGGTCAAAAGGTATAGGGATGCGGACGGCGAACGATCGGCCGAGGTGAAAACCTATCGTGATATCGAAGAGCTGAGAAAGGTTGATCCGGAGGCCAACGACTTGCTGGAGTCGTCGCGGCAAGAACGGGCCGTTCTCCGTCGCCCCAACCCGCGAGGGCGATGGTCCTGGCCCCCGAGACTGCCCAAACCCGACGATAGCCGCAGTTGGGATGAACTGGAGAAATCGCTCGACGAATGGCGGGCGCAGATCGACGAGTTCCGCAAGAATGCCCGGCGATGGCGAGCCGAAGCTGAAGCGGCGATCCGCGAGGGCCAGTGGGATCAGCGCTGGCGTGAATGGTACGACCGGTTCTTCCAGGGGCCGATGGAGGAACTCGAGCTGCCAGAGGCGCCCCTGCCCGAGGAATCAGAGCCGCAACCGCAGCCCGAGACCGCGGAGCCGCCCATACGTTTCGAGCTGCACACCGACGGGCGGATCACCGTTCACCTGCGTCAGGGCAGTGCGGAGATGGTCCAGACCTATGAGTCGGAGGAGAATTTCCGTCAGGCTGCCCCTGAGCTGCACGAGTCCTACCGCCAATTGCGGGAGACTCTCATTCGCTGATTCATTGGGATCCACGTGAACTGCTCGAAGCCGTCCGGCGCTTCTCTGTACCCGAGTCCGCGCCGTGACTACCCCCTGTCTTGGCCGCCCGCTAAGATACCGAGGCATAAGGATTGCGGACGGCGGGTGAGCCCAGGGTTACCCCATCCGCAAGGACAAGCGCGTGGCACCAGAGGCAAATCGCATGACACCGGATCCATTCATCCTGCGGCGGGCATTCTTGAAAACAGTGGCATCCGCGGGGGCGGCAGCGATGCTAGCAGGGTGCGATCGATCTAAGCCGTCCGACGGCATGGCCAAGAAACCGGCCGACCAAGCCGCGACGCAAACCGGCGTGGACCAGAGCGAACAACTCGCGCCGACCGCCCGGCTGAAAATAGCGACGTGCACCGAGCCCTGGCGGGATCAGCCGATCGAAGATGTGATCCGGCTTGCCGGCGAGTTGGGCTTCGATGGCGTGGAACTCGCTCACTTCACCATCGCCGACGATGTGCGGGAGATATCCGCCGACCGCCGCAGAGAGATGGCTCGGGCCGCCTCCGAAGCCGGCATCGAAATCGTCGGGCTTCACTGGCTGTTCGTCTCGCCCAAGGGACTGCACCTGACCACCCCGGACGCCGAGGTTCGCCAGAAAGCGGCGGATTACATCAAGCACTTGGCGGACTTCTGCGGCGACCTCGGCGGCAGGGTGATGATCTTCGGATCACCCAAGCAGCGGAGCACCGAGCCGCCTAACACCTTCGAGGAAGGCTGGAAGCGGGCCAAGGAGGTGTTCCTGACGACCGGCGACACGCTCGCCGCCCGCGATGTCACGCTCTGTATCGAGGCCCTGGCCCCCGCGGAGACCAACTTCGTCAATACGCTCGATGAGGCGACCCGGCTGGCGGACGAGATCGGACACCCGAACATCGACGTGATGCTCGATACCAAGGCCATGTCGTTCATGCCCGAGGGTGTGCTGACGACCATCCAGCGGTTCGGTGCACGGGCCAAGCACTTCCACGCCAACGAGGCAGGCGGCAAAGGGGTCGGCATGCCGATCGGCCCGAATGAGCCGGCTGCCATCGACTTCAAGCAAGCCGTCGCCGCCTTGGTGGCTACCGGCTACCACCGCTGGATCTCGCTGGAGCCCTTCGATTACAGCCCTGACCCGACCACCGTCGCCCGCACCGGCCTCAAGGTCATCCAGGAGGCCCTGGCCGCCGCCGGCTGATCGACACGGCCGCCCCGCAGGCGAAGGGGTGCATCCGAATTTCGGGGGCACTGGGTGGCACTGGTCTGTACCCAGACCAGTGGCTGTCCGCATTTGGCCACGGGTCGGAGTACCGACCCATGCCACCCTCGATACTTCGCCTTTGGCAACTTGCCACTGAACGGCGGATGCACCCCAGGCGAAGCACGCATGGTCGCCGCCGTTGATAGCCGCGTGATTCGGCGTTACACTGGTTGCGTGGTGTGCGTCTTTCGCGCGTCCGCGGGCCCTGCTTGGCGGCATCCCCCGCCAACCCGTGCCCGTGCCGCGAACCGTACCCCACGCGGACTGCCACACCGACCGCAGTCTGGTCCGAGGGCGTAGCTCAGTCGGTAGAGCAACGGCCTTTTAAGCCGTGGGTCCTGGGTTCGAGTCCCAGCGCCCTCAATTTACCAGCCTTTGCCAACCGTGCCTCATTGTTGGCAGGACAACCACTTAGGGCGGTTTCAGTTCTAAGGCGGGTTTGCGCTGCTTTGTCAGGCGTAGTCCGTTTGTACGGTCTAAAGCATTTCACGCAATGGCGTAGCGGCCGCCGCCCCGGTGGCCGGTGAACTCGCAAGGAATACGCCGGTCGCCACGGGGGGCGACCGCTACGATGGAGCGTGAATCGCTCCATCCTTGTTCTCCTGCCCCTTTTGTTCCGAGCGAAGGGAGGAGACGACGGAAAGAAAGCAGAAGGCATCAAGGCAGCAGACAGGAGCCAGAATCACCGCATTACCAAGGACGTTTCCGGATCTTGGCGAAGCTCCATCACCTGGCCAATGGACGCGCGAAGACCGCAACCGCAATCACAAGGCAGCAGAGGCCAAGGAGAGCACCTCTGCTGCCTTGGTTGCTTCTTCGTTCATACAAACCGACAAGCCAATCCCGACCGCTTCCTCACCCGTGACATCGCTGCGCCGCGTCAAGGGCAGGCGGCCCGGCTCTGATTGACGCCACCGTAGCGTTCGGCGCTAAGTCCCCGTAGCGATCATCCCCTGTGGTGACCGGCGTATTTGCTGGAAATCCAGCGTCCTCCAGCGGCGGTGGCCGCTACCTGATTTCGTGAAATGCTCCGAGCGGTCTTGTGCAAGTGCGTAGCACTCTCGTGGGTCCGAAACAAGAACCATCGGTTGGCATGCGGGCCATCGCCGCGACAGATTGGCCTAGGACCACTTGGCCCCCCGCGAGCCATGAGCACGCGCAATACGTCGGCCCGAAAGCAAACGACAGGCTCATCGCTGCACCCATGGGGCGCCAGGCCGCAGGAAACGGCTCGCCATAGTGCTTGGTGGTCAGCCGATGGAGCAAAGCTCGCACACCATCGCTACGGACAGGGCCCCGTCGCGTCGAGCCGGTTTCTCACGGCCACCAAGTCGAAGATGTTAACCTGCCCATCGGTGTTGACGTCCGCTCGGACGCTGTCGGCGGTCACCGGCTGGTTCAATTGGTCGCGGATCTGCTCCAAATCAAGAAGGTCCACTGTGCCATCGCCGTTCACGTCGCCGGCCAGGACGCAAAATGAAAACCGCGGACCCAGCATGGGGTTGCCGTCGGCATCGACCAAACCCGCCAACGCCACCGCCAGGCAGGTCGTCTCGGCCACGCCGCTCAGTTGAACGGTCATCTGGTCGCCCGCCAGACCAACGTTCTGGACTACCCCCACAGAGACGCTCACTTCCGACTCATCCGCCACGCCGTCCGCCGCGAACACCGGCTCGCTGAAGGCGACGACCAGCTCGCTCACCCCGCCGAGGCGACCCTCACCGAAGGCAAACAAGCCGCCATCAAGAGGCAGATCAAGGTCGAACTCCCCGGCCGCACCGTGTGACTTTCGCGAAACCGCGCCAACCACGGTAGGAAGACCAGCATATTCGTATGCCCCCATGTCCGCGATAGCCGTGCCGTCGCCGTCGCCATCCACGATCCGCGGCGCTCCGTCGAAATCCCTGGTGCCGATGGGCAGGCCCACGGTATTGGTGCCCGCATCAATGCAGGGCGACCCCGGGCGCAACCGGTAGTTGCCCCAAGGACTGGCGAATTGAGGGTCGGCGTCGATGTTGCCCGTGCCCGAACAACCACCTTGGATGTTGCAGTAGGAGACGGCGACACTCGCTTCGGTGGAACGATACAACTGTGACCCGTAGGGTGCGGTGTTGCCCCAGAAAATGCTGTTGACCACACTTGTAGAGTCCTTAGCTGCCTGGATCACGGCGAGCGCCCCACCGGAACCCCGGTCTCCGCCGGCCACGTTACCCACAAACGTGCAGTAACGGAATCTGACCTCGGTCTTCGTTCTGTTAACCACCCCTCCCCCGAAGGCAACGCTGCCGACAGCTCGGTTGGCATGGAAAACGCAATGGGTCACCGTAGCCTGACTGTTCTCTGCATTGTACATTCCGCCGCCCTTGATCCCCGTGTTACCAACGAAGGAGCAGGCCATGACGGTCGCGTCACTATACTGTCCATTGCGCATCCCTCCGCCGCTTGCGACGATGCTCGTGGCGGAATTCCTGCTAAACAGGCAACCCACAACTCTCGGCACCGCGTGATCGTCGTTGTCCATCCCGCCGCCGTCTCCAGCCGAGTTGCCGGTGAAGCTGCATCGCACGACCGTGGGGCTGTTGTTGCAGTTATACATACCGGCACCCCGCAAGACGGCTGTGTTATCCCGGAAGAGGCAACCCGTCACACTCGGGCTACACCCGTTGTTGTACATCCCCGCGCCCAATTGGGCAGCAGAGGCGGCACCGCTGGCGTTCCCGCCGGTGATGGTGAAACCATCGAGGGTGGCATCGTCGGCCCCGACAACCACATGGAAACTGTTATCCTGCCGCGTGGGCTCGTCGTGGGCCACTTGGCCGTTGTCGTTGCCCAGGAGGTCGCCGCTGAGGATGGTCTCGTTGGCGTTCAGGTCGCGGTCCGTTGGGGTAAAAACGGTCGGGTCCTCCGTGCCCGCGAAACCGCCGAACAACGTCACGCCCGGCTTCATGGCGAATGATTTTGCCCGGTCACCGTCGCCCGTCGGAGTGTAGATCCCCGCCGCCACCCAGACCCAGTCACCTGTCTGCGCCGCGTTGATGCCCGCCTGCACGGTCCGCTTGGCTGTCGCCCAGCTCGAGCCGTCGTTGGCATCGTCGCCGTCAAGCGTCACAAAGACAATGACCGGCCGCCAGTACACAGCCGTCTTAACGCCGCTGGGCTCGAGGCCATCCTTCCACGCCTTGGCCTTCAGCGTCGTCGGCGATTCAGTGCTGACCGACACACTCTCTCCCGATTCTACCGTCGGGTCATCCTCGGTCGGGTCGCGGCCATCGGTTGTGTAGTGGATGATCGCCCCCGGTGTCGTACAGGTGATGGTCACCTGCTGCGAAGCGTTGATGGGCCCACTGTCGGGATCGAACGCCGGTGTCGAAAGCACCGGGGCGGCCCCCTCATAGGCTCCCATGTCCACGATGGGCGGCGTACCGTTGCCGATATCCGGAATACCAGCCTCATCAAGAAATCGGGGCCCGCCAGCCAGATCAACGGTCACGCCAGCGGGTACCTCGGCATTCTTGCCCGCGTCGATACACGGACTGTCGGCCAGTAAGCGTAGATCGCCGTAATCATCATCAGTGGTACCCCAGATGCCGTCCGAGCCCGGGCTTGGGTGACGCACGAACACCGGATCACAATTGATGTTACCTTCAGTGGCTTCCCATCCGCGAACATCGCAGTGGAATGGCGTAACCTGGTAGAGATCCGGAGCGATGGCAGCCTCATTACCCCACACAATGCAATTGGCGATGGTCATGGGTGACGACGAGGACGAGCTGTAGTTATAATACAGCCCTCCCCCGGTGGCGGCGGAGTTTCCACTGAATACACAGTTGCGGATCAGTGAGGGCGCGGTCCCCGCATACACTCCACCCCCGCTGCTGCCGGCTGTGTTCCCGCTGAAAATGCAGTTGGTGATTGGGGTATCTCGACCTCCGCCGGCTACCCCGCCACCCGAGTACGCAGCACGGTTGCCAGTGAAAACACAACGATCCAGCATGCTGAATGAACCGAGAAGGCAAAACCCTCCTCCAAAGTCTGCCGAGTTGTTGTGGACAACGTTACCACTGATCTGGGTCGAAAGGAAGGAGCTAGAGACATAGGCCGCGCCTCCGCTGTGGCGAGCACTGTTCCCTGCAATCGTATTGCGGCAGATCTCCATACTGGCGGAGTAGCAGTAGATGCCCCCTCCCTCATAAGCAACATTGCCTGTGATCTGGTTGTCGTTGATTGTCCCCGTCACGTCGTAATACCGGGTGAAGGCAATCCCGCCGCCCCACGATTCGGCAATGTTGTTCGCGATCCTGTTACCTATCACGATCGATGTGTTGGCAGAAATGCCCCCACCACTGCCTGCCGTATTACCCGCAATCGTGTTATCCACAAACGTCGATTGATAGGCAAAAACCCCACCGCCATCGTATTCCGCAACATTGTCCTTGATTGTATTGCCGGCCACCGTCACCTGCGACAAGAACATCCCGCCGCCTGTGGAGGAAGCGACGTTCTCGGTGATGGTGTTGGCGGTTATCATCGCCTCACACGCCGCGATGGAGTAGAGGTAGATACCGCCTCCTATGTCGGCGCGGTTGCCGATGATTCTGTTGTTCTCCACGACCGCAGAGCTTCTATAGCTGTAGATCCCGCCACCATAGGTTGAACGATCGCGATATGTGCCGATGCCATTGGTGATCGTGAAACCGTCGATACGGGTGCGCTCGATTGCGTCTAACGGTATGGTCACAACGCTGCCGACCTGGTTACCGTCCAGGATGGTTTCATGGGCGGTGAAGTCTCGATCGGCGAGAGCGAAGTTGGCTGGATCCTCGGTACCGGCCAGGCCGCCGTAGAGGGCGACGGCGTCCTTGAGGGTGATGTTTTCTACATAGGTGCCGG
>Ga0209722_1003184_pt1 | contig 11734 bp, 9 predicted proteins | sample BioC12SIPDNA_2_FD_185745 | JGI IMG/M metagenome (GOLD analysis project Ga0209722, IMG submission 185745) | Anaerobic biogas reactor microbial communites from Washington, USA - Biogas_R1_A C12 SIP DNA (SPAdes) (version 2) | ecosystem: Engineered > Bioreactor > Anaerobic > Unclassified | place... | reverse complement strand
TCATTTCAATTCCCCCTACTCTTAAATATTTGCCTGAGTGCAGGTCACCGGATATGGAAACACCGGAGCTGCTAACCTTATACAATGGCAACTTGCACAACTGAATCAACTGTATTGGCAGGAATTCTACGGTTAAGCCATTATCATTCACCATTCCTCCGCTCCCCATTTTGCTTTAAATCTACCATGGGGAAGGAGGTTATCTTTTTCAAATACCGTGCGCTATCTTTCAAATATATCCCTTAAGGATGGGTAATCTTGATTCAGAAAAACAAAAACTGCCGTCTATTCCGCTTAAACGGCAGCATGAAGATCATTTTTTGGTCAATACTATTGTCGCCAACCTCTTTTATGCCTTCTGTATTCAGAAGGCGCTACCCCCGTGTACCGTTTGAACAAAGTGGCAAAATGCCCGGCATTAACAAAACCGCACAAAGCGGCCACTTCTCCCATTGAGTAATTGCTTTTTTCCAGCATTTCTTGAGCTCTTTGCACGCGGATAGCCATTAGGTATTGATAAGGGGTTTGCCCGGTGTGCTGCTTGAATAATCTAATAAAGTAGTGTGGGCTTAAATGGACTATTTGACAGATATCTTCTATCGAGATAGGATCATTATAGTAACTTTGCATAAAATCAATAGCTCTAGTAACACTTTGCTGATCTCGCAAGGCCTTGTCTCGAAATACATTATTACTGCCATTTATCTCTCGCAATAATTGCCCCACTACTTGGATAGAAATGCTATCCACCATCAGGGGATAACTGCTACCAAAGTTAAGTACCTCGTGTTAAAAATTGACGATAGACTCCACTAGGCGATAACCGAAGGTGGTTTCTATTCGTTTAAACTTTACTTCGTTAGTTCGCCTTATTTGCGTGGCTACCTGTTGAAAGAAATTCCTTTTGATAGTGATGTCAAAATATTTGACCGGATATTTGTGAATGCTGGTCGACAGCACAATCAAACATGCCCCTGGGTCAAAAGAAACCAAGTTGCCTTTCTTAAACTGACGCGGCTTCTTATCTATTTTAGCCGGTGGCGGAGTGGTAAAAAGCATTATGAAATGATAATCGTCAAAACAGATTTCCTTATCAAGGATAAAATCTTCCGGTTCGAATATAGCCAGATTGGTGCTTATATAAGATTTGGTCTTATTATGTATATCCGGAGTGATGTTTTCTATATAATTATTAAATCTGCCCATCATATCAGTCCCTGATTCGACATTTGTATCTATCATATAACATAATTGCTGCTATTACTTTATAACAACTATTAATTACGTAATGTTTTCGCTTCGGTTACACCGCGTCCCCTTGCTTCTTGTAACAGCTAAAAATACAGTATTCTGTTCTTATGGAATTTTCTGCTTTTATTGCCATGCAGCAAACTCTATAATGATAGTTAAATCATGTTAATGAAAGTGAGATGCGAATGAAGAGATGCTTAAAGTCCACTTACTATCTGGACTGTGATCATTCGGAAATACAGACCACTGTAGCCCGCATAACTGGTGATTGTATAGATCACGTGGAAGCACTTCAGAGACTATTTCTCTTTGTTCGTGACCAGATTCCTTATAATATGTATGCAGTCACCGGTAATCAAAAGTACTATAAAGCCTCCAAAATCCTGGAAATGGGCACCGGTTATTGCGTACAGAAAGCCATACTTTTGACCACTCTGGGGCGCGCGGCAGGAGTGCCCAGCCGACTGGTTCTGGTCGCCATCCGCAATCATCTTACCCCACCCGATGTAGTGAAACTATTGGGCGGTAATATCTTTTTCCCCCATGCTTACAGCCAATTTTTCCTGGAAGGCCGCTGGGTCAATGTTGCAGCCACTTACGACCAACCCTTATGTGCTAGACTTGGTGCCGCTGTTCCTGAATTTGACGGTTACCATGATACTCTGCTGCCGGCAACCGACCTGGCTGGACATAAGTTCATCGAATACATTGAAAACTTCGGGGTTTTTGATGATCTGCCCTGGCAGCTCATAGTAGATAAATTGCCGGAATACTACGGTTCCGGTCTGGAAGGATGGTTTATCGATGAGCCTGTTTATATACGCTACAAGCAAAACGGCAGTAATACAAAATAGTAAGGCACTTGAAGAAAAGCCTAGCCAACAGTTGGGCGCATACGCCCTACTCTCTTACTCACGCCCCATTTGAGTACTGTAGAGCTTTCAGTATATTCTACTTCCATGGCCATCTTTGATTACCGCCCTCAGCCAAGAGCTTTCCCATCGCCATACACCCCTGGGCAAAAAAAGAGCCGCCTGGTAACTAAAATGCCAGGTGGCCAAAACTAAATTATTTGAGCATGAATCCTGCCGACGTGTACAGGACAGGAAACCTTATATGAATTTATATAGCTATCGGCTATTTCACGTAAGGAGTAACAACCCATTTAAGTACATTATCTTTCTTGTTACCGAAAACATCATAACCTTTGAGGATATCGTTTAGCGGAGCACGGTGAGTGATCAAGAAATTAGTATCTATTTTCCCAGCCTTAATCAGGCTGATCAATTCCGGAATACGGTTAGCATTAACCAGACCCATGCTGATTCTGATGTTTTTAATCCATAAGGTGTTCATCGGTAAGGTCTGAGGTTGCTCGAAAACGCCAATAATGGAAACATTCCCTCCCGGTCTCACTGCATCCAGAGCCAGCTCATAGGTAGGTTTTGCTCCCACTGCTTCGATACACCGGTCGGCACCACGTCCATCGGTCAGTTCTCTAATAGCCTCGGGAACATTGACTTTGGTTGGATTAAGCCCCATATCAGCTACACCATTTTTAATCGCCGCATCTAACCGCTCATCAATAGCGTCAACGGCAATTATCCGGGCCGGGCCCCATAATCTAGCCGCGGCCATGGCACACATGCCTACTGGTCCGCTGCCCATTACAGCAACTGTATCACCCGGCTCAATACAAGCCTGTTCAGCGCCGAAATAACCTGTGGACAGTATGTCACCTACGAAGAGTACGTCTTCTTCGGTCAGGCCTTCGGGAATATGATGACACCCCAAGTTGGCGTGCGGTACCCGTACATATTCAGCCTGGCACCCATCAATCATGTAACCGAAGATCCAACTTCCAGTGGTACAATGGGAATAAATACCCCGGACACAGTAAAAACACTCGCCACACTGGGTAACACATGACACAGCTACCTTATCGCCTACTTTAACATTTCTCACGGCTGGGCCTACTTCAACAACTTCACCACAGAATTCATGCCCAATGATTCGCGGTGCTTCCACTTCTGGCATGCCGCCATGCCAGATATGAATATCAGTTCCGCAAATAGTGGATGTGGTCACTTTAACAATCGCATCATCGGGTTCTAATATTTTGGGTACTGGCACGTCTTCCAGAGCAATTTTTTCTGGTCCCCTATAAACCAATGCTTTCATTGTATCTGCCATTTTCCTAACCTCCTATATTCCCCCAGATTTCTACACAGCAACAACCAAACGAATTAAGATACCACAACCTTTCTTTTAAAAATAAAAGACCGATGTTCTTTTCATTTGCATTCAAGAATACCGGTCTACCTTGAAGCAACCTTACGGTAACTTCGCGATCCACCAACATATAAAGTTTTCAGCCAAAGTCATTGGGTCAAGATACGATTGAATACCATTACATGCATCCAAAAATCATTTTCAGGTTCGATATCATACGTTTGATGAATGACTTTAGCTTGGAGCCTTTCTTCAAAATAAGGTACATTGTCAAGAGAGTGCTGCCGGGCTACCTGCAGTCGCGCCGCTCTAACTACCGGTTCACCCTCAGCCGTTGCCACGATGTATTTTTCCGGTTCGGTAAGAAATCCTTCCCCCCGGATAATAAGCATATCTTCCCAGATCACAATTTTGGTATGATCTACTCCTTTGCCTAGTTTTCTCTTAAAATATTGTTCCATATATAGCTTAAATTCATGCTGCAACTTCCTGCGCTGAATATCATCCAATTTGATCCCATCAGTAACGTCTATTATCGAACTACGTTTATCTTCTGATAACACGATGAATCCCCCTTGGCAATTTACCATATCAAAAAACCAATATTTTGGCGATTAGAATTGTTAACTACAAATACATCCCCATCGCTAAAATATTGGTTTTCTAATGAGGCCACCCAGACAGGTCTCCCTTAGCCCACCACACGTATTTCTTTTTCCCTTTCATAATAAGTTGTTTTTAGATAAATATCAAGATATTTCATCTTTATTAGATTTTGGTTTTATCTAGAGCAAAATAGTTACAATTTCACTGCCCTATTCACAGATTTTAGGGGTCTCCCAATATGTTATACCCCCCTCCAAAAGGAAGCTGGGCTCACCAGGCTACCTTACTATTCTTTGTTTAGCATCTTCAGAGGTACATAATACTTGGTATACCTTTGTCCCCGTCTATCAACATAAGCTCCTTGCTTATCAGGCACCATCACTACCCCTCTTTTGTGGATAGCATTTAGTATCCCTTTCATTATCCTGCCCTGGAATGAAAAGGATACTGAGTCACCAACCGCTAAGCCCAGTTTCTGCCGGGCTATTTGTTGGTTGGTGGGTAAGCGGTGATAACTTTCCGTGTGACCAAACAGATTATGGGCTATTGTCTCAAATCGTTTTCCCTTACAGCTGGAGTTGTGAAATTCAATAAATTCGATTACATGAACCAATTCATGCTCAAGAACTAGCTGTAAGGCTTCCAGTCTGTTTTGAGCATTTAGGCCTCCAACTTGGTTGGCTTCTTCCAACTTCCCATAAGCAAAAATCAAGTCAATACTGATCTTAACTTGCATCACTAGGCTTTCAGGATTGGCCGGGTCAGCATCCCTAGGATAATAAGTCTTGCCAGCACTTTTAGTCATACGCCGGGAAAAAGAAAACTGCAAAATCCCAGGGAAAAACTCCTTAAACCAGTTGGCAAAAAACACCTTGTCATAGCCTTCAAACAGCAACTGCAAATCACGATCACTTATAGCCGTTAAATTAGCGCCCTTCACATGGATCGATCTAGCCAGTAAATACTCCGCTACCTGATGTCGCTTATATTTAATCTCTTCTTCGGTGTACCTTATTTCACGTATACTGTGCATCTTGGCTCCTGTATTTAGCGGATAAAGTTCATTTTAGTCTTAATCTCCATGGCCGGTTCTTCTACCACCCCTCGGCCATTTTCCACCAGTTTCAGAAGCCAGGCCATATTTTTACCCAAAACCCGCATTATCTGTACTCCTTCTTCATCCTGAAGGGCTTCCCCAGGGGTGGAACCGTGGATCACGCTCCAATAATTCGCAGTCGGAATTAGCATTTCGGCATAGGTAAGGTAGTGGTTCAGCTGATCAAAGGTGGATACCCCGCCGGAACGCCTCAGGGCTACTACCGCAGCACCCACTTTATGCCGGAACAGCCCTCCATTAGCGGTAGATACATAAAAAGCTCTATCCAAAAAAGCCTTCATAGTAGCGTTCACTCCCGCATAGTACACCGGCGAGCCAAAAATAACACCATCCGCGCCCTTGATCTTTTGGATCCATTCATTAACATCATCACCGGTTTGAGAACACTTCTCGTCCTGGTTTTTTGTACATTTGCCACAGGCCAAACAGCCTCGCACAGGTTTGTGGCCTACCTGGATTATCTCCGTTTCGATGCCAGCCTTGGTCAGTTCATCGGTCACGATCTTGATAGCGTGATAAGTGTTACCTTCCTTTTTGGGACTGCCGTTAAAAGCTACAACTTTCATGATCGTTTCTCCTTTTGCATAAATGATGACGTTTTTCATGTTCTCTATTTTACATCATTACTCCTCGCCGCGGTAATCTCCCCAGCTACCTGGCCGCTGAACCCCGCGGTTCCATGCAATGGTAATGGAATTATGGGGAGGTCTACCAGGATTCATTAAATAACATGAGTCTGAATATTTTGAATATAATCACCGGTTTAATTCTTCAAGAGAAAAAGTCTGCAAAGGAGGGGTACCCGTGTGCAAGGAGGGTACGGGTATTGTTTATGATGATGTGAGCAAATGTGTTGATGAGGTAATTGAATATATTGGCAAGGATATTTGTTTTGCTATGCCCCTGGCCCTGGGTAAACCAGTTCGCTTTATCAACGAGCTTTACAGAAGGGCCAAGGAGGATCCGTCCATCAAACTGAGAATTGTCACTGCGTTACCACTGGAAAAACCACGCGGTAAATCGGAATTAGAAGTTAGGGTATTGAAAACCATTGTGCCTAAGCTTTTTGACGGGGTGCCTGATTTAGAATATATGCTGGATTACCGGGCCGGTAAACTACCGAAAAATGTGGAGAGTTATGAGTTTTTCAGCAAAGCCGGTGCTTACCTGCATGATGCTGAGGCTCAGCAAAACCACATTGCCTCCAATTATACCCACATTGTTCGTGATGCTTTGGATTTCGGAGTGAATGTCTTTGCTAACTTGGCCAGCTACAAGGAGATAGACGGGAAAATGTATTACTCCATGAGCTGCAACACCGACATTGTCGTCGAAGGAATCAAGCAGATCAAAGAACGACGGGCTACCGGCAAAAAGTTTTTGATCATTGGCGAAGCCAATAAAAATGCACCTTTTATGTATGGAGATGCGGTGTTCGAAGCGAATGAATATGATTACATCCTGCGGGGACCAAATTTTGACTATCAGCTTTTTGGTGCCCCCAAAGATCCAGTATCAGTGCCTGATTATATGATTGGTATCAACACCAGTGTCTTGATAAAGGACGGCGGAACCCTGCAGGTAGGTATTGGCGCCCTGGGGGACGCCATCGTGGCCGGGTTGGTGATGCGCAATGACCACAATGCTGTATACCAGGAATTGTTGGATAAATCTGGCATCAGAAAGAGATATGCTCAACTTATTAATGAATGGGGTGATACCGGCATCTTTGCACAAGGTCTCTACGGTTCTTCGGAAATGTTTGTAGATGCCTTTATGCAGCTTTACAAAAACAAAATACTCAAGCGCCAGGTTTTTGACAGCGTTCCCCTTATGAAACTGATCAATCAGGGTTATCTAGGCGCCGATAATATCCCTGCCGACATTATCGATAAGCTGCTCGATATGAAGGCCATCCGTTCTCCGCTAAGCGAAAAGGATTTCAATTTCTTGACTCACTACGGCATTCTGCGTAGCGGCTTGGTATACGAAAACGGTTATATCTCTGATGGAGAAACCCACTATGCAGTCGATTTAGATGACAATCATAACCGCATAGCTCTAAGAGAATTGTTGGGCAGCAAACTGCTCAATGGCCATATTATCCTGGGGGCCTTTTTCGTGGGGCCTAAATCATTTTATAAAGCTCTAAACGATATGAGTGAAGAAGAACGCCAGCTGTTCGCCATGTCGGGGGTGGAAAAGGTAAACCAGCTTTATGGAGACGAAGAACTGCGGACTCTGCAGAGAAAGGATGCTCGTTTTATCAATACCGGGATGGTAGCAACGGTGCTGGGATCTATTGCCTCTGATCAACTTGAAGATGGTCAAGTGATAAGCGGAGTCGGGGGCCAATACAACTTCGTGGCTATGGGTCATGCCCTGCCTGATGCCCGGGTAATTATGCTGATCAAAAGCGTAAAGGGGGCTGGCAAAAAGCTCAAATCAAACATTGTGTTTAATTACGGCAGTTGCACTATTCCCAAACATCTGCGAGATATAATCGTAACGGAATATGGGATTGCCGATGTACGGGGCAAACCAGAAAAAGAAGTGATAGCCGCCATCATTAACATCGCCGACTCCAGGTTTCAAAAGCAGTTGCTGGATCAGGCCAAAAAGGCTGGTAAAATACCCCTGGACTACGAGATACCACCAGAATATCGCCATAACACCCCGGAAAAACTCACAGAACTCTTGGCTCCCTACCAGGCGCAGGGTTATTTCCCGCCCTTCCCCTTCGGAACTGATTTCAGTCCCGAGGACTTGCAGCTGGCAGGGTCATTAAAAGCCCTGAATGCCTTGGTCTCCTCGTCTCCAGGGAAGGTAGTGAAAGGGATGCTGGCGGAACTGTTTCGCTCCATTCCGGCCTCGGCTCAACCCCATCTGGATAGGATGGAACTGGCTCGACCAACATCGGTTAAAGAGCGCATCTATAGAAAACTGGTAGTTTTGGCCTTACGAAACAACGGCTGTCTGAATTGATTTTCCCGAAGTCCTTTGGGGTTGCGGCAGCGCGGCAACCCCACAAATCTAAGAACCCAAAAGCTCTGACTTTCCTCAGACTACTTCATAGCCGGCATCTTCGATCTTGTCTTTTATATCTTCCAGTTTCACCTTATCATCATCAAATTCCACTACAACCTTCTTACTATCCAAATCCGGCTCCACTTTGGTCACTCCTGGCAGGGAATTTACCGCCTGCTTGACTGCACCCACGCAATGCATACAGGACATGCCTTCCACATTCAATACCTTGGTTTCATTAGCCATCGAAACTCCTCCTTTAATTCAAAAGGTTGTGAAAAGTTGACATTTAAGGAACGTCCCCATTTGTCCCCCAGGTTTAAGTTTATTGCGATTAGACTGCTGCTTTATTGGGATCAAAACCCCTCAGGCTCAAAGAATTACTAACGACGGAAACAGAACTAAAGGCCATCGCCCCTCCGGCAATGATTGGACTCAACATCCCCAGGGCGGCGATCGGGATCCCTATAATATTATAAATAAAGGCCCAAAACAGGTTCTGTTTTATTTTTCGCATGGTCTGCCGCGACAGGCGGATGGAAGCGGGTATGGTACTTAGATCTCCTCGCATCAGGGTTATGTCGGCTGCTTCCATAGCTACATCGGTACCGGTTCCCATGGCCATGCCAATATCGGCGGTTGCCAGAGCAGGCGCATCATTAATGCCATCTCCCACCATAGCTACCGTCTTCCCCTGTGCCTTCAGTTTCTCTACTTCTTCCGCCTTATTTTCCGGCAGGACTTCAGCCAGCACCTGGGTGATTCCCACCTGGCGAGCAATAGCATCCGCCGTACGTTGGTTATCCCCGGTTATCATATATACTTCAATGCCCATGTTCTGCAGGTCAGCGATAGCTTGCTTGGAACTCTCCTTGAGAGTATCCGCCACAGCCAGTATGGCTTCCAGCTTGTTATCTACTACCATAAGCATAGCGGTCTTGCCCTGATCTTCAAGCTCAGTTATCTGGGCTTCGATTGCTTTGGCATCAATGCCCTTTTCATTCATCAATTTGCGGGTTCCTACATAAACCTCCTGTCCCTGGATAACGGCACGAACCCCCCGGCCGGGAATAGCTGTAAAGCTATCCGGATCTTCAAGTGATCCATACAATTCTTGGCCTTTGGCAAGTATGGCTGTTCCCAGCGGGTGCTCGGAGCTCTTTTCGGCTATGCTGGCTATGCGCAGAATGTCTTCCTTATCCAGCTGGCCAATTTTTATGACATCTGTCAACTCCGGCATTCCTTTAGTAATGGTACCGGTCTTGTCCAGCACCACTGCATCTAACTTATAAGCGGTTTCCAGATGCTCCCCGCCCTTGATGAGAATGCCGTTTTCAGCACCTTTGCCGGTACCGACCATGATCGCGGTGGGGGTAGCCAGTCCCAGAGCACAGGGACAAGCAATGACCAAGACTGCTACCGCACTGATCAAAGCCTGGTTAATCTCCTGACCTAGCAGATACCAGGTCACAAAGGTGACCAAGGCTATGGCCAAAACCACCGGCACGAACACTCCTGCAACCTGATCGGCAATTTTTTGAATAGGGGCTTTAGACCCCTGGGCATCTTCCACCATTTTTATGATCTGGGCCAGGGCTGTTTCTCGCCCTACCCGGGTGGCTTCCAGCTTAAAGGTGCCATATTTATTTATGGTCGCACCAAAGACCATATCCCCGCTGGTCTTGTCCACTGGCAGGCTCTCACCAGTCAGCATGGATTCATCCAGGGAGGAGTGCCCTTCCACGATTTTTCCATCGACCGGCACTTTTTCCCCGGGGCGAACTACTACCAGATCCCCCAGCTCAACTTCTTCAATAGGTATGTCCTCTTCTATCCCGTTCCGAATAACTCGGGCAGTTTTGGCCTGCAATGCCGCCAATTTCTTGATCGCTTCCGAGGTCTTGCCTGTAGCAACTGCCTCCAGGTATTTGCCTAACAGAATAAGTGTGATGATAATAGCGGATGTTTCAAAATACAGGCTTTTCATCGCACCCGGGGCAACTTCTTCAAAAAAGGCATTGTATAAGCTGAAAAGGTAAGCCGCCGACGTTCCCAGGGCAACCAGCACATCCATGTTGGCGCTGCCGGAGCGCAGGGCATAATATGACTGCTTATAAAACCGGGCCCCAATAACGAACTGGATCGGGGTAGCTAAAGCCAACTGAAAATACTGGTTATGTAAAAATGATAAACCAGCTATCTCCAGACTAAGAACATGTACTAGCATCGACAGTAACAAGGGAAGGCTCAAAGCTATGGAAATCACCAGCAGATTACGGAGGGTTTTGATCTCCTGTTCCTTCTCCTGTGCTTCCCAGTCCCGGCTGACTTCCTCGATTTTTTCCGCTTCATAACCCAAAGACTGTATCGCTTTGATGAGGTCGGTAGTTTTGATCTCCTCAGGGTGATAATCTACCGTAGCCCTTTCCGTTGTCAGGTTAACATTGGCTGCCTGGACTCCTGCCAAAGAATTCAGCTTCTTCTCCACACGAGCAGAACAGGCTGCACAGGTCATACCCGACACCTTTAAGGTGATCTTATTTTCTTCCGACCCTCTTTCTCTAATTGGTCTAAAACCCAGTTTTTCTATTACTTCATCAAACTGCTCCGGTTGTAGCAGCTTGTCGTCGTATTCAATATCAACTCTTTCCAGAGCTAGATTTACATTAGCTGACTCGACCCCTTCCAGGCGGTTAAGTCCTTTTTCAATACGGGCAGCACAAGCTGCGCAAGACATACCCGCTACTTTGAGTGACTCTTTCTTGGCCACGCCACTCCCCTCCTAATTGCTGCTGTTAAGTTGTATCCGTAGTATAACCAATAGTTGCTAACAAATCATTCCCTATTGTCAAGAAGACATTTCATAAGTTCTTCCCAACCAAGGCAAAGGTTTCCGAATGCATATAGTAACGAAATACGAATTATTTTGACTGTAATCATAGTTTTGGAGACGCTGTAAATTGCGTTGTGGTAAATTCATATAAACACCTGTTCGCAACTACACGGGGGTCGTTCCCTACCTATTTATTAGTTCTGATAACGTAGGGAACGGCCCCCTGTGCCCTTCCGTCCATGTTTATTGATCGGGATCCCGTTGGTACCGACGAACTGCTTCTTCCGGCAGATCCAGCCCCAAGGTTCCCCCGGGGTTCATGATGTTATTAGGGTCAAAATGTCTCTTCAGGGCACGGAACACTTCCATCTGATTTTTCCCAATCTGGCCTTCCAACCAAGGAGCGATCATCTTGCCAATGCCGTGATGGTGGCTCATGGCGGCTCCATGTTTCTGTATGCTGTCCAAAATCCCATATTGATAATCCAGATACTCATCTATCTGGTTGATGCGGGCTATGAATATGAAGTACAAGTTAGCCCCCTGAGGATAGACATGGGAAATGTGAGTCATACATACTGTATTAGGCCGGCTCTTGCAAAAATCTCTTACTCCCTGGTAAACTGCCGGCATATCAGCCCAAGAAACTGCACATTCCAGGGTATCGG
>Ga0209722_1003182_pt1 | contig 11742 bp, 14 predicted proteins | sample BioC12SIPDNA_2_FD_185745 | JGI IMG/M metagenome (GOLD analysis project Ga0209722, IMG submission 185745) | Anaerobic biogas reactor microbial communites from Washington, USA - Biogas_R1_A C12 SIP DNA (SPAdes) (version 2) | ecosystem: Engineered > Bioreactor > Anaerobic > Unclassified | place... | reverse complement strand
CGCAACGCCGCCCGATACACTGCCGCCTCGAGGCAGGCCACCGCCCGCCTCCCCGGGCCCGTAGCTCAGCGGTAGAGCAGGGGACTCATAATCCCTTGGTCGCTGGTTCGAATCCAGCCGGGCCCATATCCCCTGTTTGCATGGCTGCGCACAGGGTCTCATCATAAGGCAAATCCGCGTTTTCGGGGGCGCCAGCGGGGATGGCATGCATAGTGGTGCAGGGGGGTTTATCACCGTACTGTGTCGTTTTGCGCACCCTCTGTGCGCTCTGGCGCGCGCTATCGGCAGCCCGCTCGAAGTCACTGTCACGGACCTGTAGGTAGTGCTCCCGAGCGACCGCCTTGGAATTGCCCAACCACGCGCAAACCACGTGCTCGGGAAACTCCCCGCACAATTCAGACTGGCGGCTGGATCGGAGATTCTGCCAGAGTCGCGGCCAGGGTTGCAGGCCCGCCCTCTTGATGATCCGGCGGAAGTGCGTTCGCAAATTCAGGTTGTTCAGGCGATAGCGGGTAATGCAGAACTCGGCCCCTTCGGGCGCCACTGCAAAGGCATCGTCCAGAATCTCAGCCAGTTCCGGGAACAGCGGCACGATCCGGCTTTCGTGGCCCTCGTGATGCTCAGTCTTCGGCGACGTCACCGTGAACCGCTTTCGCTGCCAGTCGATGTCATTCCATCGCAGACGCAGGCTCTCGCTCGGGGTTCGCAGACCGCCATAGCGGGCCAGGGCAATCAACAGCCGCCATTCGGTATCCGGGCAGGCCTCCAGGATCTGCTCCGTCATTTCCCGGGTGACGAAGAACCGCCGGCTGGCGTTGCCCCCTACCGATGTCGGCAGGCCATCCTGTTTGAACGGGTTGGCGGGAATCAGCTTCCGCTTCCGCGCAACCGTGAAGAACTGGCGGGCCAGCCCCGTCCGGCGCCGGATCGTCGCTTCGGCCAGCCCCTGCTCGACGAGGAAGGCCCGGAACTCGCGGGCGTTCTGTTCGGTCACGTCCCTTAGGGGCTTCTCTTCCCCGAAGAACGCCAGCAGGTTCTTGATCGTATGGCCCCAGTGCGTGATTGTCTGCGGTTTGATGTCCGTCCGACTCTCGCGGTAGCCCTTCAGGAACTCCCCCAGGCGGGCGGTCTGTCGTGGCGACACGAACCCGGCGTCTGCCAGCTTGCCGTAGAACTCATCGCTGAGGCTGTCGAGCCATGCCAGCAGATCACCATCGAGCGAGCCGCCCAGGGCCACGCAGTTGAGCACGTGCTCGAACTTGATCTTGACGCTATCCGCCAGCCGTTGCGAGACCTTCCCGAGCCAGAGGCTCTTTCTCCGTCCATCGCGGGGATCGACGTAGACGATCCGCTTCAATCCTCGCCCGTTCTTGCCAATCGTTGCCATAGGTCACGTACTCCTTCGGCGTTTGGCGGGTCGAAGCTCAAGCCCCAGATATTCACAGAGTCTCTCGGCTACCGCCATACTGCACGTTTCGTTGTGGACGATCCGGCACAGAATCGCTTGGTCGATCCCCGTCTCCTTGGAAATTCGGTAGCGGGTCTGGCCGGATTGCTCTATCGCCTTGGCAAGGTTTCTCACGATCATGCCCATAGGTTACACCCCACTTGCTTTCGTATCAAGTAGCATTCTCGCTGTCCTCGCATTTATTTTCTGAGGCCTTCTGAATCCATGCCTTCAGGTCCGCCACGGCAAAGCGCGTGGCCCGGCCGATATGGATGATGGACAATTCGCCCCGCTCGACCAGGTTGTAAATCGTACGTTCGCAAACCGCCAACATCCGGGCCGCATCCCGCGCATTGACCAGCAGCGGCGGCGGGCCCTCGTTGTTCTTTCGGTAGATTTCCACAATGATCTCCCAATCAGAAATCAGGCCTTGGTTTTCGACTTCGATACATCGGTCAGGAATCGGCGGGTCTTTTCATCGCCCGTAGTGGCCAGCTTGTCGCGGAGCCGCCGGCGTTCTTCCGGTGTGGTCACGTCCCGGCGCGCCGGGAGACCGTCATCAACATCAGGGTTGCAGATCCCGGATCGAGAAACCTCGCCTGAGGCCTGCCCCGAGCGGTGTTGAGGGGTCGCTCCATCGGGACCATCATCGGCAACGGGTTTGCGGTCCTCCCCGCGATCGGGCTTATCGATCCAGGTCCGTGCGATCCACCAGGTCAGGCTCTCCACCCCCGATACGCGGCACTTGCGCCGTCGGCCCCGACAGACCCATCCGGCGTCCTCAAGCTCTTTGAGCCGTCGGGCGGGGGTATAGCGGTCCACCTCCATGCACTCGGCCAGTTCCTTGCTGGTGGCCCCCTGATGCTGCCTCAGGGCGTGATAGACCGCCAGACGTTGTTTTCCGCTCAGGCCGGTCTTGTGGAGGCGCTCGGCCGCCTCGAACGAGCCGGCGGGGTCGCTGTTCCTTGTGTGCGGCTCCATGTTCATCATCGCCTCATAGCTGGCTCGACGCGGCCCCTGCCCTCGGGGCGTGGTGTTGAACAAACGCATCTGCGGATCGGGTTCGGTCGGCATGATGTCACCCGCTCCTCGTCTCGCGACGACCGCGTCGAGCGTCCCTGACGTTGTTGTGCCAGGACCGCATGAGGTACGCCTCGGGGTTCTTGAAGTCCGTTCGTCGACCGTGAATCTCGGCTGCCTGTTCGACGATCGCGCGTTTCAACCGCCCACAGACTCCCGCCGGCAATTCCGCCGTAGCGTCGGCCCAAGCCTTCGCCCAGTGAGCCCGCTCACACTCCCGCCCCGCGCCGTTGGACTCTCGGTAGCCGCTGGCCAGAAGCACACCGTCTGCAAAGGCCCAGGCCTCCGGATCGTACCGGTACTGGTTGAGCTTGACCACGTGGCCCAGCGTGGGGCAGCCTTCTCGACCGCTCCCAGGCGGACCCACCCCAGCGGCAAGGATCGACGCGGGGCAGGCTTCTCGACCGCTCGAAGGCGGACCTGCCCCAGCGTCGGACTTCGCCGGAGAAATCGGAGAATCGGCGGTCGGGTCGGCTTCTCGTGTGTTTCCCGTTCCGCTGGCCTCCCCTTCGATTCCGATTTCATTTCTCTTTTGTTCTCTTCCGTTTCGTTTCTCTCCGTTTAGTTTAGTTCTTGAAGGGCTCGGGGCATTCAGAGTATTCCCGTCCGGCCCGGAACGTTCCGGTGCACCGGCCGTGGCGCCTGCTTCAGCGGACTTCTTGCCTCGCGGTTTGTGCTTCTTGGCGGCCTCTGCGATACGCTCTCCCTCCGCTGCCCTCTCCGCCCAATCCGGCTCTTTCACCCGTTCGATCAGACCGACCTCGCAGAACGTATCGAGCGCGGCGGCGGCCTTCTTCGCATCGCACAACAGCACGTCGCGGGCGATCTCCTCGATGTCGGCCGGCTGCAATCGGTCGTTCACCAGATAGCCGCGACGCGCATAGTCCGCATCGCTTGTATGCTGAAGAAGGCGAGTCCAGTAGCCCTCCAACTCGGCGCCGTCCTCACGACGTCGAAGTCGGTCCAGTTGCCGAAGATAGGTGACCGCCGCCATGTCGGTGGGACGCACGTGCAGCTTCGCATAGGCGAGCGGGCTCTGCCGACCGATCTTCACGTCGTCGCGCAGCTCGAATCGAGCCTTGTAGTCGGTCACGTGCCAGATAGAGCCGTTCGCTTTGTCCCGCTTCATAGCGTCACCCCCGGCCCCCGTGAGACTGACTCAGATAGCCACCGCTGGACCAGCGCCCATCCGAACCGACGTTCGGCCGCCGGCAGGGGTCGAGTCAGGTAAATGAGCAACCAGCCGAGAGCGGCGTCCGAATCCTCACTTCGATCGCGGAATCGGGACACCGGCCTTGACATGCAATGGGGAGAGTGGTATCCTCGCAGGCTGTTCGATCTCCCTGTGTGCCGTCGGTTGCAGCCGACGGTCTTTCCAGATTCAGTCTGGACGCAAATCATTGATTTCTCCTTCTGGGGATACAGGGGTTTCCGCTCCTCGCTTGCTCGCGGGCGCCCTCTGAACACTCGCCTCGGTTGCGTACGTCACGATCCCGCCCCCCGATCCGCTCCGGCGCCGGCCGTCGATGTGTCTCCCTCGATGATTTGCTCGATGTCCCGCTGCCGGAATCGGATGTCCCCACCCGGCAGGGTAATGTATGGCAGGAGCCCACGACGCGCTAACCGCGTCGCCTTACCGGGCGAATACCGCAACAGCCGATCCACTTCACGACTCGTTAGAAGTTCAACGTTCATGAGAGACAGAATAGGCGCATGCCCGTTTGTCTCAAGTGGGGTGTGTCGGCTTCGGTTGCCTTCGGTTGCCTTGCGTCGGCTTTCGCCGTCTTTTTCCGCGTGTTATGCCCGCTCGATTTGCTCGCGGATATTCTCCGGCAGTCCCGCAAGCTCGATCTGCCAGCTCTTGTCTCCCAGCCTGTGAAGGATATTGCCGTAGACAGATTTCAGCTTGCGCGTCTTCGTTGGGCTCTTCAAGATGCGGTCTGCCAGATCCGTCAAAGGCATCGGCCGGGACAATGATATCCCCTTGGCCGTCCCGCTCTCGCCGCTCCCATCGCCGCCGGTCTTGGGCTCGGGACCCTCGGGCATCGCCGCCCGGACGCACTTCAAGGCTTTCTTAATGAAGTCTTTGAGACAAACCACCTCGGGGGAATCGGCGTCCGGGATCCAAAAGAATCCGAGAAGCTTCTTACGGAAGCGGTCGGGCCAGAAGCCGCCATCGAGAATGTCGAATCTCCCCGGCCAAGCGGGTGTTTCGGCGCCGAAGAAGGCCACCGGCTGATGGTGTGCATAGTGGTCGTCGTGAATCAGGGCGATGAGCACGCAGTTGCGGAGGAGGACTTCGTTCCCTGTCACGTCCCCCGTCTCGGTGCTCCACCATGCAGCATGCGGGGGAAACCAGTCGAGCGGATTGACATGCTTGGGGAACTCGGGGCCCTTGAAGCACTCCTCTTCGCTACCATCGACCAGGATCTTGTGGACGGCCCATCTGCGCGGCCCGTGGGCGTCTGTGCCGCCACCTGTGTAATGGATTACGTAGTCACCCGGGCGCTCTTGGTCCTGGATGAACCGTTCACACTCTTCTCTGGCATCCAGGGAGTCGGCGTCGGCGGCCTCGGATTCGGCGACGCATCGGAAGAACTCCTCGACCTTCTTCCTGAGAAAAGCCCTGTTGGGCTCCATCTCCAGCAGTTTGTCTGCCTGGCGGGCGATGTTGCGAAAGAAGCGAGCGAAGCGTTTGATCCGGTCTGCGTCCGACATTTTCTCACCTGTCATCGAAAGCCCTGGCTTGTCGCCGGTCGTGGACTGTGCCTCGATCGTGGCTGACAAGTCTTCCTTAACAGCCTTCCAGGCCTCCTGGACGAATGTGCTCTTGTCGGCGTCGGCGCCCCGCCAGGTGCGGAGGGGCTGCCACACCTCGTCCAGCAGGTTCTTGGACCAGAGATCCTCGGTGATACGTGTGCGGAAATCTGGAAGAACGATGTCGTGGAGTGCAGCCAGAATGACGTAGTCGCGAACCTCAGCCTCGATCGATGAAGTGGGCTTGAAGCGTTCGACCCATTTATATCGCTTCCGGATCGGGTTCGGATCGATGGCCACACGGACCCGCTCCAGTCCCAGATATTTGTGTAGTCGCTCTACCGGGTTGAACCACCGGCGCCGCCAGTAGCCCCAGTGCCCTTCTTTCCACGCCGACTCGAATTCCTCCCGTGTCACGTCCCAACCCTGCCGGCGGATGGCTTCAAACATCTTCTTGTGTTGGCGTCCTTTGGCTCGGGCGTCTTTGCCCCAGTATACGCCATCCGGGTCGAGGGCCCGGGAAAGGTCGCACCATTCATATTCGTCGGTCGGGGGCCCGTCCTCACGATCGTGATCGCGTCGACGCGGATCATGCTTGGCCGTCTCCTGGTCCTCGGCCTGTTCCTGCTCGCATCGAACCTTGTCCCGGTCGACCTCCTCATACCATCGCGGGTATTGCTCGCCCAACGGCCGAATCTTCTCACGGAACGACTTGGCACAGTCGGAATTCTCAGAGAGAAAGCGGCCGATCTCCTCGGCCACTCTAACCTGCACTTTTTCCGGAGTCTCTGCCTGCCCGCTCCCCTTCGATTTGCTTTTTGGCATGACTCACCTGTCAAGGAAGGCCCCGACCGTCCGGTCGAGTCCAGGTGAGAGAAGCTCGGCCGGACCGTCGAAGCGTGTTTCATCGCCCCGCCGGGCCCGGCGGGACCGCTGCCACACTATACCGACCGGGCCCGCGATTCAAGCGTTTTTCGCGCGACCGCGGAGAATCCAACGCCATAGAATCGCCTACAAGGCCCGATCTCCCGCCGGCCGACCTACGAGTCGGATGGAAACGGCTTCGATGGCCACGCTCAGTCGTGGCGGCTGGAATCATCCCGTCGCGGTCCGATCCAACGGCCGATCTGCTCTTCGATCGCGTCCGGGCGTTGGTTGTGGGGTCTACACCGGCGCCCTCGTTTTCCGGTCCCATACCGGCGTTGCCGGAAGTCGGACATCGCCTCCCGATTATGACTTAACGGACGAAGATCTTGCCGGTATAGTGCAGAAGGTTAGAATCAAGGGGCCTTATGGACAGGAAACCAGCCAGTCAGTTCAGCCAGGAGATTCTGGAGCGGCTTCGCAAGAGACGGCGGACGCCGGAATCTTCGGCCAAACCATCGCCCGACCAGCCACCGGCAAAACCCAAGGCGAACTCGGACTAGAGCTCGAACCCACCGAGCGCGAGCCGGTCAGGATCAAGCGCATCCTCGCGTCGGAAGTGGCCAAGCTCGGCCAACGTGGCGACTGGGGTTGCCCCGTCGTGGCCCGCCTCAACGGCCGATCCGCTCTTCGATCGCGTCCAGGCGCTTTTCGATCTCGGCCAGCTCGCGGTGCTTGAGGTAGTAATCGATCAGGTCCTTGGCGGAAAGCCGCCGGAGCCGGGCGTCGGAATGGTCCAGCAATTCCACGTGGACCGATACGGCCCGGTTGACGTTCTGCAAGAGAAGCCCCATCGCCGCCTCGACGAGTCGGTCCCGCTGCCGTTCGAACTCCGTGCGGAATCCCGCGTCCTGCATCCACTTGTAGAAGCAGGCCGTGGAAATCCCCGCCGCCTCGCACCCCGCCTCGCACGTCTTGGCTCCGAGAATCTTGGGGATCACCCGCACCTGGCGGGCCGTCAGGCCCTCGACATTGCCACGGGGTTTCCGGCGTGCCTTCGCCTTCTTGGCGATCACCGCCTTCGGACGTGGTTTGGAGCCAGCCTGGCCAGGTCCTCGGGATGATTTCCCGCGATTTCGTCTACTTTCGTCCACGATCGTTCACTCTTCAACGGGGCAGGCGGTCTCGATACTCGCCCGTGTAGTGAAGACGCCAGGCGTTGGCCCACACCCGGATCGACCCGGACAGATGGGAGCGGATCTCGTCTTCGTCCTCGGAGGCTTCCAGGAGGCTCTCGGCATGGCGGCGCCGTGCCTGCCATTCCTCCACGTCGGTGAAGAGCTCGGGCCGCTCTCGGGCGAACGACAGCCACCCCTCGATCGCGGCGCAGTACATGTGCAGCGGATCGGATTCCAGGTCCGGCTTCCCCGGCGTCAGGGCCTCGGGTGGGGTTTCCAGTAACGCATACACCCTGTCGAGGGGGTCTGCCTCCCGAGCGGTCCGACCTTCGATCCGTCGTTCGATTCCGTCGATTCGTTTGGCCATGCGATTCATAAGGCGGTGTCCTTCATGGATAGGGGGCGGCTCGCCGGGATATGCGACCGGCCCCGGTGGTTGACGAAACCCCTCAATCGCCGGCAAGGGTCCCGTCCCCGCGCCCCTCCATCGCCCGGCGGATCTCCTCGCACTCCTGTTCGGTCAGGACGTTGTCCCGTCTGACCTCGACGCGCTCGGTCGCTTTGCCTTCATCGCGATCGATGAGATAGCGAATGAACGCGGGCAGATCGCCGGGTTTGCACTTGGCGATCTTATCGCGGATCTGTCGCACGAAGCGGATGGCGATGATCTCGGCCAGGGTCAGGCTCTTACTGCTCGACGCCTTCGACAGCTGGGTCGGGGTCATTGCGAGATACTTCGTGAAATACTGCCAGAGGTTGGTTCGATCCCTTGGCCGGCCGTCCGGATTGCCGCTCTGACCGGGCTGCCACTGGTGCTCCTTTGGCGGGCGCTTGTAGCCGACTTCGCCGGGCGGAGCGTTTTCACTGGGATCAGGGAGTTTTTTCGCTGTTTTCCGGCGGGGGGACTTCCTGGTCGACGGGGCCTTCTTGCGAACCGCTTTCTTCTTTGACTTCTTGGCCATGGAAAAGCCCTTCTATATCAGGGGCCGGCTCCCGGCGCACCGGGATATGCGACCGGCCCCGGTGGTTTACAGAACCGTTCATCCGCCGGCATGGCTCCCGGCCAGCGGCGTGATTTCATCCGGGCCCCAGCCGGCCCGCTCGATGGCCGCCAGGATCGACGGCCCCCGACACCAGGTGTTATCGTTCCGCGCTTGCACCGCCCAGGTAATGCCCGATCCGCAGAACCCGTCCCCCGCCGGCGCCTCCGACGTGGGCGTGCATTGGACGTTGCGCCCCGTGGGCGTTTGCGCTGCCACGATGCAGTAACCGGCTTGTGCCAGGGTCTCCGCCACTGTCTCCAAGCAGCCCGAGACATGGGCCCGACGGCCGGCGTTGTCCTCATAGGTGACGTCCAGACCGCCCAGGCGCACCAGGTGCTTCGTCGCCTTCAGATCAAAGCCCACGTCCAGCGATAGAAGGCTCACGGGCTCGACGTTTCCGCCTTGGGCGGACTCCCAGGGCGGATCGTCCTCGAATACGAGGCCCTTGGCGATCTCCTCTTGGCGCTGTGCGTTGCAGGCCAGGCAGGTGCAGTTGCCCCGGCATTCGAAATAGCTGTGTCCGCACCGGGTGCAGATCCCGTCCCAGGGCTCCTCACGATTGGCGTAGTATTCGGATCGCTTCACAGATCACCTCCTTCCGCCAGTTGCGGACCCTCGGGCCACTGGCACAGAAACCGCCGGGCCGCCTCGCGCTCTTCGTCGGTCCGCGCCGGCGCCATGGCCCAGCCCGCTACAATGTTTGCCGCCGGCGCCATGCCTTGCCCGATCCCGCTGAAGTCGATCAGGTCAGCCGGCCCGAAATCGCCGTCCACGTCCTCGGCCTCGATCCGCAGAACGGGACAGCCGTAGTGACTGCATGGACTGTTCGTCGTCAGGACAGCCGTTCCGCCGTCCGGGTCTGTGGTGATGAGAATGTCCTCGCTCATGGGTCGATCTCCTTATCCCTGTCGCCGGCCTCAGCGCGTACCATCGCCACGATCGCCTGTCGGACACGCTCCGGCAGGGACGGCCAGCGGTCGATCAGTTCGTCCAGGTCGTGTGCGCGCGGTGTGTCGTTCTGCGCACCCTGCTCTTTCGAAATCGGGGTTTTCGATAGCGCCAGTGGGGTATGTTCGGGGCCAGCCGGGCCCAGTGGGGTCAGACGGGGAGGGGGGCGGAAAAATCTTGGGGCCAGTCCAGTTGAGGGTCGCATAATCGCACGTGGCACTGCCGCTCCGTGGCGATGGCGCGACGGCGGGCCGGGAGTACGTGGTTTTCCTTTGTTTTGCCCCTGCCGCATCAGGTATAATCATGGCTGGTCAAGGACAAGATCGAGGCACTTGTCCCATGGGGTGGGAATTCTTCGAATCACACTGCCGGCCCTGCGTCTTTGGAGATCGCGGCTACGGCGTCACACAAAGGGGGTGCTGAAATGACACTGAATATCGCGAAAGTCTGGTTCAGCCTGATTGTGCTCGTCGGCTTTCTCGGGGCGGGCGCATTGGCCAATCCGCTCTTCATCGAGGATTTCGAGAGCGACCTGTCGCAGTGGACGGGCAAGAACAACGGCGCGCACCACGGCGTGATCGTGGCCGATCCGCTGAACGCGGGCAACAACGTTCTGTCGTTCAGCGCTACGGCCAGCGGCGGCGACATCTTCACGATTGCCGCCTTCGATCTCGTGGCCGGGCAACAATACACCATCTCATTCGACTACCTCGGCCTGCCCAGCCAGATTGCAGGCGGCGCGGGCGGATTCGCAGGCCTGTCCCAGGCCTATCCGGGAACGCATCTCTGGTATTACGGAACGAACTCGACCAGCGGCGCGGCCCCGATCCTCGTCGACGACGGGCAGTGGCACACCTACACGTACGACTTCATCGCACCGAGTTCGATCGGCAGCAGCATCCATCTGATGTTCGAGGACTTCAGCTATTCGGCAGCGAGCGTAGCCGGAGACGCCCTCTTCGACAACGTCCAGATCTCAACCATTCCCGTTCCCGGAGCGCTGCTGCTCGGCTCGATCGGCCTCGGACTGACCGGGCATCTGCGTCGACGCCGGGCCTTCTGAGCCCACAGACCAGTCGGTACACTCACGTTTCCCCCAGGGCGGCCGTTTCCCAATAGCCGCCCTTTTCGCATTGGGGAGGCCGAACTTTCGGTTGCCAGGCGTTCCGTTTGACGGTACGATTCGGACCCGATGGCGTTGGCCTCGTCTGGGGGGTATCGCATCGGCCATTCGGCACAGATAAGGCAACAACCAAGAACGGTCGAGAAGGAGAAGACTGGCATGCTATACTACGATTGGCAGTTCGCCGAGCGGATCCAATGCAGCGTCGAAGAGAGGAAGGAATGCTTCGATTTGATCGTGCAACTGCGCAAGTTTGCCGCGACGATCCGGCAAGCGGGCTTCCTGGCCCTGGAGGAGGAGTTGAAGAACATCGACGACGAGTTCCTGGCGACGAGCATCCAGATGGGGATCGACGGAGTGAGCCCGGAGCTGTTCCGCGACATCCAGGAACGGCGGATTCTGGTGGACAACTGCAAAGGCAAGGAGCTGCTGCGGCGGGTGATCATCACCGAGGCGATGGCCTCCATCCTGAGCGACGACGAGTTCAAGGTCTTCCATTACAAGCTGCTGTCGTATCTGGGCGAGCACGGGTACAGGTGGGCCAAAGAACAGCAGCTCGACCTGATCGGCCGAAACCACTGAGAATGCAGGCACAGGTCTTCGGATTTGTGCACAACGGCGGACACGGCCCGAGCGCACGGCTGCATTCTCACAAGAAAAACGTCGCAGCCGGCAGCCATGCCCCGCATGTCACTTCATCGACACAGTGATTTTCTCGGACGCTGCGCAAAAGCCGGCGCCGCGCCCCGGATGGCGCTTGCCGGCGCGGGATCGGCCCGGTAGACTGTTGTGTTTGACACGGTGGATCGTGCATCGACGTCTGTGGTTCGCCCGGGACGAAATTCGCGGGCGGACGTCCGGGTGTGTCGGAGTCAAGGATGGTCGGCCTCTTGCAGCAACCGAGTGAGTTTCCCACCGCAGCCTCCACACACGAGGTCTGTCCGCACCGGAGGCTTTTGCCATGCCCCTGGTAACGTTCTGCCTGCGAATGCACGAACCCTTCCGTCTCGATCCGGAAGGCACGTCGTTTCTGTGGGACGAGCGGAACCGGAGCACCTTCGCCCAGCACGCCGAGCGATGCTACCTGCCGACCGTCGGCCTGCTCACCGATCTGGTGAAGACGCACGTCGACTTCAAGGTCAGCTACTGTCTGTCGGGAACGTTTCTCGAACAGGCCGAGCTGTACGAGCCTCAGGTTATCGGTGCGCTGGCCGACTCGTTCAACGCCGGTCGGCACACCCGCCAGGTCGAGCTTCTGGAGCAGACGTACCACCACTCGCTGACCTCGTTCTTCGCCGACAA
>Ga0209722_1003181_pt1 | contig 11752 bp, 6 predicted proteins | sample BioC12SIPDNA_2_FD_185745 | JGI IMG/M metagenome (GOLD analysis project Ga0209722, IMG submission 185745) | Anaerobic biogas reactor microbial communites from Washington, USA - Biogas_R1_A C12 SIP DNA (SPAdes) (version 2) | ecosystem: Engineered > Bioreactor > Anaerobic > Unclassified | place... | reverse complement strand
CCACGCAAAAGCCGGTTTGGGCGCAGCCCTTCCGCACGCGTAACCGGGTGTGGGGCGCCCCCGAGATCGATGGTGACCGCCTCTATGTGGCCTCGATGGACCACGCGGTGTATGCCCTTGACCGTACCAACGGGCAGCTCATCTGGGAGCGTAACCTGGGCGCCTCGGTGCCCGGCGCGTTGACACTGGCCGATGGGCGCATCTATGCGGGCAGCGTCGATCGCTATCTGACCTGCCTGAACGCCGATGACGGCACCGTGCTGTGGCGTAGCCCGCAGTACGAGGCCTGGGTGTGGGGCGAGGCCTTGGTGGTCGGCGATGGCGTCTACTTTGGATCGCTCGATGGCGCCATGCACGCACTCAACGTGGCCGATGGCGCGCCATTGTGGCCCGATGTGCATCTCGAAGGTGCCATCCGTGCGGGGCCCGCTTTGCTGGGCGACGCTATGCTGGTGGGCACCGAGACAGGCTATGTGTACACCGTGGCCCTGGCTGATGGCGTCAACAGTCTGGTGTTCGGCGACCGCAAAGATGAAGAGCTTGGCGCTGTGCTCTCTACGCCGGTGGTTGAGGGTGATCAGGCCTATGTGACGACCGCAACAGGCCGTGTGGTGGCGCTTGATCTCACTCAGCGCGACCCGGTGCTGTGGGTCTATCCACCAGTCGAATCGAAATAGAGCCCAGGAGGTCTACCGTTGGCACAGCAGGCTGCACAGAGGCCGCAGGTTGATCCCAAGCAGTTGCGCAAGTCGCTCCTGACGTGGGGTATCGTCGCTGCGGTGGTTATCGCGGGCTCTCAGATCGGCTGGGGCACCATTTGGCACGAAGGCGTGATCCGCCCCATGCTGAACGCGCTGCTCTTTTTCTACGCTTATCTTGGGCGCAGTTTTATCGCGTCGATCGCGGCCATCACCATCTTGCTGCGGCTGCTCACCATGCCGCTGCAGATCAAGCAGATTCGTTCGACCAAGCGGATGGCCGATCTACAGCCGCGCATCGCCGAGATCCAGAAAAAGCACGCCGGCAATAAGGAAAAGATCGCTCAGGAGCAACAGCGTCTCTATCAAGAGGCCAAGATCAACCCCCTGGGCGGCTGCTTGCCAACGTTGATCCAGTTTCCGATCTGGATTAGCCTCTATCAGGGGATCAACTCGGTGCTGGCCGATACGCCTCTCGAGCTGATGAGCCTCGGCAAGAATATCTATACTGGCTTTAGCAAGGCCATCGAGGTCATTCCGTTGCAGTCGGTGTTCCTGGGTATGGACTTGGCCAAACCTGACCCGACGCGCCTGGTGCTGCCGGTGCTGGTGGCAGCCACTATGTGGCTGCAGCAAAAGATGATGACTCAGCCGAGCACCGATCAACAGCAGGCCTCGATGAACCAGACGATGCAACTGATGATGCCGCTGATGTTCGGCTATTTTACCACCCAGTTCGCATCGGGCTTGGCGCTCTACTTTGTCATCTCTAACGTGGTCGGCATCGCCATCCAGTGGATCGTCCAAAAGATCATTGACGCGGGCGATAAGGATGAATCCGCCGGCCAGGTCACCAGAACAAAGAAGGCTGGCAATGGCACCAAAACAGACTGAAGGCGTCGAGTTCACAGCCAAGTCTCTGGAAGAAGCCCTGGCGGCCGCTGCACAGAGCTTGGGCGTGCCCCAGTCCCGCCTCGACTATGAGGTGGTGCGCGATAGCACGCGATCCTTGTTCGGCCTGGTGCGCACCGGCGATGTGACGGTGCGCGTCTCTGTTCGTCCTATCGCCACCAGTTCGGCAGTGGCGCAGGCGGTCGACAGGCTCCTTTCGGGCAGCGACTGGCCCACGCGCCCCAGTGCGGCCGATGATGATACGGCCGATGATACGGCCGACGCAGAAGACGACGAGGACGACTGGGACGAAGATGAGGATGACGAAGCGCTCGATCTCGATGACGACGAGCCCGAACAGGAAACTGTGGCCACCGCGGCCCCGCCGCGCAAGCGCGATCGTCAGGCAGACGACGTCGAGTCGGTAGCGACCGAGGTAGTGGCTACGCTTCTCGACAAGATGGGCGTGCTGGCTGCCGTTGAGGTGTCTGACCCTGGCGGCCGGGCCAGCGGCGCCGACAAAGAGAGCGCTCCGCTGGTGCTCAACCTGGTGGGCGATGATCTGGGCGTGCTCATCGGTCGTCGTGGCGAGACGCTGCGCGACCTGCAATTCCTCACTCGTCTGATCGTGAGCCGCCGGATGGGCGCCTGGCCCAACCTGGTGCTCGACGTTGAAGGGTACAAGTCGCGGCGCACCACAGCATTGCGCTCACTGGCAAAGCGCATGGCTGACCAGGTGCGGCGCACACATCAATCGGTGGTGCTTGAGCCGATGCCACCCAACGAGCGACGTATCGTCCACCTGGCGCTGCGTGATGACCCCGACGTCTTTACCGAGAGCACCGGCGAGGACGAAGCACGCAAAGTGCAGATTCTACCCAAGCGAGAGCGATAGCACGCTGTGGAGCTGGCACCACAGTATCTAGTCATCGGCAACGTCACCAAAGATCTTGTTGCCGATGGCTCGTTCAGGCTCGGAGGCACCGCCACCTACGCGGCCTTGACGGCTGCACGGCTTGGCTTGCGCACGGCGGTGCTCACCAGCTGTGAGGCTGAGCTCACCCCGCTTGCCAATGAGCCGAGCGTGTGCGTGCAGCGTGTCTCTAGTGCCAGCACCACGACCTTTGAAAACATCTACTCGGGCTGGTCACGCCGGCAGTTCATCCGCTCTGAAGCGGCCATGCTCAAGCCAGAGCACTTGCCCGTTGCCTGGAGGCGTACGCCCATCGTGCATCTGGGGCCCATTGCCCACGAATGCGACCCCGCCCTGGCGCAGGCGTTGCAGAGCGATCTCTTGGGCATTACCCCGCAGGGCTGGTTGCGCATGTGGGATGGTGATGGATTGGTTTACCCGAACCCCTATGCCTGCGCCCCTGAGCTGGTCCGCTCTGCCGATGTGGTGGTTCTGAGCATGGAAGATCTGGGCAATGACCGAGCAGCCCTGGCTCACTATGCGCGGTTGGCGCGGCTGCTGGTGCTCACCCTGGGGCCCGATGGCGCGATGCTCATCCAGCAAGGCCGCGAGACGCGCGTGCCTGCCTTTGACGTGCCAGAGGCTGACCCCACGGGCGCCGGCGATGTCTTTGCAGCGGCCTTTATGATCCGGTACCATGAGACAGGCGATGCACTGGTGGCCGCCACCTTTGCCAACTGCGTGGCCTCGTTTGTTATTGAGAGCGTCGGGCCGGCCAACGTGCCCACGCGCGAGCAGGTGCAAAAGCGCCTGGCGCACGGTACGCTCAGAACATAGTCTCGTTGTTTGAAGGGAAGGGCCATGGGCCGCGTATATGCGCTTGCGAACCAAAAAGGGGGCGTGGGCAAGACGACGACGGCCGTCAGCCTGGCCGCTGCCCTCGCGCAGCGTGGCCAGCGCGTGTTGCTCGTCGACCTCGATCCGCAGGCCAATGCCACCAGCAGTCTGGGTGTCGATAAGAACGCCCTGGCCCGTTCGGTCTACGAGCTACTGCTCGGCGCCGAATCGGCCACCTCACTGGTGATGATTTCGGGCTTTATGGGGCTCGATCTGCTGCCCTCGACGCCTGGTTTGGCTGGCGCCGAGATCGAGTTGGTAGAGGCCGATGCGCGCGAACAGCGCCTCAGACGAGGCCTCGCAACCCTGCGCAACCGCTACGATTACATCCTGATCGATACGCCGCCCAGCTTGGGCTTGCTTACCCTCAATGCGCTCACTGCCGCCGATGGCGTCATTATCCCTGTGCAATGCGAGTACCTGCCGCTAGAAGGGCTGGCGCAGCTCTTGCGCACCATCGAGCTGGTTCGCCAGCGGCTCAACCCTGCCCTGGTGGTGCGCGGGCTGTTGCTCACCATGTATGACACGCGCACCAACCTCTCGCGGCAGGTGGTGCAAGATGTGCGCAGCCATTTTCCCGCTTCTGTGTTCTCTGCCATCATCCCGCGTAGTATCAAGCTGAGCGAGGCGCCCAGCTATGGCGAGCCGATCATGCTCTATGCGCCAGACTCGTATGGTAGCGCGGCCTACAACGCCCTGTGCGACGAACTACTGGCCGCCGATGGTGATGTAGGGGCAGCGCCAGGAGAGGACAGCCATGGGACGTAGACGCAGCCTCGGTCGTGGGCTCGATGCCCTGATTCCCGAGACGCCGATGCAGCCGAGCGGCCTGCGCGAGGCCTCGCTGGATGACATCTCGCCCAACCCGCTGCAACCGCGCAGCCACTTTGATGAGGCCGAGCTCCAAGAGCTGGCAGCGTCAATTCGCGAAGTGGGGCTGATTCAGCCGCTGATCGTGCAGGCATTGCCTGTAGAGGCCGGACAACCCCAGCGCTACCAGCTCATCACCGGTGAGCGACGTTGGCGCGCCTCTCGGCTGGCGGGGCTCGCTCGTGTGTCTGTGGTGGTCAAAGATGTGACGCCTCAAGAGATGCTCGAGCTCGCGTTAGTCGAGAACATCCAGCGGTCCGATCTCAACCCCATCGAAGAGGCCACAGCCTACCAACAACTGGCCGACGAGTTCGGCCTGACCCAGGAAAAGATCGCTGATCGTGTGGGCCGCAGCCGTGCCAGTGTGGCCAACACCATGCGACTGCTTCGGCTGCCCGACGAGATCACGGCAGGGCTACTCAGCGGCGAGATCAGCGAAGGCCACGCCCGCGCACTCTTGATGCTGGAAGATGGCGACGAGCAGACGCTGACCTACCGCAGTGTGGTGCGCCGCGGGCTGTCGGTGCGACAGACCGAAGAGTTGGTGCGCAGGCTGCAGAGCCCAGGCGAACGCACGGCAAGGCAGCCGCGGCGCAGCGTCGAGACCGAGGCGCTCGAGCGGCGCCTCCGTGAGGCCCTGGGCACCAAGGTAGAGCTGTATCGCAGCCGCAAGGGTGGGCGCGTGGTCGTCCACTTTTACTCTGAAGAAGAGCTCCAGGCCCTGCTCGATCTGTTAGCCGCAGAAACGCCATAGATAAGCAAAAAGGCCTACGCAGAGTGCTTGACAGTGCCGATTGGGCGTGCTATACTCCCCCCTGCAGTTGAGAGTCAATGATGGCTCTTGAGCAAGGCGCTCCGTCTGGGTCGGCGCCCACCGGCATCGGCCTTTTTTGACGGATTTGACAAGTGTAGAAAGTGGTCTAGAATACGCTCTTGTCGCCTCTGAACCAGAGGGCGAGGACGGGGCACACCACTGGGCTCTAATGCAGTCAAGTGCAAAAGAACGCAGAGGGCCCAGACCGCGATTTGACAAGCAGTCAGTAGTAGGATATACTGGCTAACGCACCTTGAGAGGGGTGCGGAGCGCACCTTAACAACTAAAGAGTGACAAGTGTCCTGAGAAGCGGCCGGATAAGGCAAAGGAAACAGGCCTCGTGAGAGGTAGAACTAATCACGGAGGGTTTGATCCTGGCTCAGGATGAACGCTGGCGGCGTGCCTGATACATGCAAGTCGAACGGGCCGACTAGACTTGGGCGGTCGAGCGGAGATAGCGGGCAAGAAATTGTTCAAAATCCGAGCGGAGCAAGAAGAGTCGTTGTTGGTCAGTGGCGGACGGGTGAGTAACACGTGGGTCATCTGCCTCGAGGTGGGGAACAACTATTCGAAAGGGTAGCTAATTCCGCATGTGGTCCGAGAGGAAGAAAGGTCGGAAGACCGCCTTGAGATGAGCCCGCGGCCGATTAGCTAGTTGGTGAGGTAAGAGCCCACCAAGGCGACGATCGGTAGCTGGTCTGAGAGGATGATCAGCCACACTGGGATTGAGAACGGCCCAGACTCCTACGGGAGGCAGCAGTAAGGGATATTGCACAATGGGGGAAACCCTGATGCAGCAACGCCGCGTGGGTGAAGAAGGCTTTCGAGTCGTAAAACCCTTTTCTAGGGGAAGAGGAAGGACAGTACCCTAGGAACAAGTCTCGGCTAACTACGTGCCAGCAGCCGCGGTAAGACGTAGGAGGCGAGCGTTATCCGGATTCATTGGGCGTAAAGGGCAAGTAGGCGGTTGTCAAAGTTGGGCGTGACATCTCCTGGCTTAACTAGGAGGGGTCGTTCAAAACTAGGCGACTAGAGGGCAGAAGAGGAAAGCGGAACTCCTGATGTAGCGGTGGAATGCTCAGATATCAGGAAGAACACCAGTGGCGAAGGCGGCTTTCTGGTCTGCACCTGACGCTGAGAGGCGAAGGCCAGGGTAGCGAACGGGCTTAGATACCCCGGTAGTCCTGGCAGTAAACGGTGGATACTAGGTATCAGGGGTCAAGGCCTTTGGTGCCGAAGCCAACGCGTTAAGTATCCCGCCTGGGGACTACGGCCGCAAGGTTAAAACTCAAAGGAATTGACGGGGACCCGCACAAGCAGCGGAGCGTGTGGTTTAATTCGATGCAACACGAAGAACCTCACCTGGGTTTGACATATACGTAGTAGGGAACCGAAAGGGGACCGACGCTTCGGCGAGCGTATACAGGTGCTGCATGGCTGTCGTCAGCTCGTGCCGTGAGGTGTTAGGTTAAGTCCTACAACGAGCGCAACCCTTGTTGCCAGTTACAAGTTACTGGCGAGACTGCTGGCATATAACCAGAGGAAGGTGGGGATGACGTCAAGTCAGCATGGCCTTTATATCCAGGGCTACACACACGCTACAATGGCCGGTACAGAGGGCAGCAAAGTCGCGAGGCGGAGCGAATCTCACAAAGCCGGTCTCAGTTCAGATTGCAGGCTGCAACCCGCCTGCATGAAGTCGGAGTTGCTAGTAACCGCAGGTCAGCAATACTGCGGTGAATACGTTCCCGGGTCTTGTACACACCGCCCGTCACGTCATGGGAGCTGGCAATACCTAAAGTCGGTGAGCCGACCGCAAGGGGGCAACTGCCTAAGGTAGGGTTAGTGACTGGGACGAAGTCGTAACAAGGTAGCCGTACCGGAAGGTGCGGCTGGATCACCTCCTTTCTAGGGAAGAGAGCATCAGCGGTGGTGCTCGAGGAGGCCGCTTGGGTAGGGAGACTTGTCACTCTTTAGGCGTCAAGGTACGCCCGGCGTAGGGATACGTCGTAGGTTTGGGCCTTTAGCTCAGCCGGCTAGAGCACTCCTCTGATAAGGGAGAGGTCTCTGGTTCGAGTCCAGAAAGGCCCACAGAGCGATGGGGATGTGGCTCAGCTGGGAGAGCGCCTCCCTTGCACGGAGGAGGTCAGGGGTTCGAATCCCCTCATCTCCACAAGGCGTGTAAGGGGGCAGGAGTAAGGCAGAGTGCCCCAGAGCGACCTTTGTACCTTAAAAACTGAACAGAATGCGAGTTCTGCGATCGCGGGAAGAGTCAAGATACTAAGGGCACACGGTGGATGCCTAGGCGCATGAGGCCGAAGAAGGACGTGGCAGGCTGCGATAAGCTTCGGGGAGCTGTCAACGAGCGTTGATCCGGAGATTTCCGAATGGGGGAACCCACCCGGGGGAATGCCCGGGTAGCCCATGGTGAACACATAGCCATGGAGCGGGGCACGAGGGGAACTGAAACATCTAAGTACCCTCAGGAAAAGAGAGAATTCCCTGAGTAGTGGCGAGCGAAAGGGGAGGAGCCTAAACCCGATGCGTGTAAGCGGTGGGCGTTGCGCAAAGGGGGTTGTAAGTCCCGTTGGAGGTAGCCACCCTACCTCGAGGAGTAAGAAACCGCTAGCTTAGGAGAACGGCACTGGAAAGGCCGACCGGAGGGGGTGAGAGTCCCGTATCCGAAAAGCGAGCGGCTCCTAACGGGCACTTGAGTACCACGGGGCACGCTAATCCTGTGGGAAGCTGGGGAGTCCACTCTCCAAGGCTAAATACCTCAGGCGACCGATAGTGAACGAGTACCGTGAGGGAAAGGTGAAAAGAACCGGGGTAACCGGAGTGAAATAGAATCTGAAACCGTGTGCTTACAAGCAGTGGGAGGTCGCAAGACTGACCGCGTGCCTTTTGGAGAATGAGCCAGCGAGTTACTCTTTGTGGCGAGGTTAAGGGGGCGTACACCCGGAGCCGAAGCGAAAGCGAGTCTGAAAAGGGCGAATAGTCGCAAGGAGTAGACCCGAAACCAGGTGAGCTACCCATGGCCAGGAAGAAGCAAGGGTAAAACCTTGTGGAGGACCGAACCCTTCACTGTTGCAAAAGCGAGGGATGAGCTGTGGGTAGAGGTGAAATGCCAAACGAACTTGGAGATAGCTGGTTCTCCCCGAAATAGCTTTAGGGCTAGCGTTAGGAAGTAAGTGTTGGGGGTAGAGCACTGACTTGGCTAGGGGGCGTATAGCTTACCGAACCATATCAAACTCCGAATACCAGCACTTGGATCCTGGCAGTCGGACAGTGGGGGATGAGCTTCATTGTCGAGAGGGAAACAGCCCAGACCGCCAGCTAAGGTCCCGAAATCAGACTAAGTGGAAAAGGAAGTGGGGTTACCGAAACAGCCAGGAGGTTGGCTTAGAAGCAGCCACCCTTTAAAGAGTGCGTAATAGCTCACTGGTCGAGTGATCCTGCGCCGACAATATAACGGGGCTAAGTCTGATACCGAAGCTGCGGATTTCACAGGCGCGAGTCTGTGAGGTAGTAGGGGAGCGTTCTGAGCGAGTCGAAGGCACGTCGTGAGGCGTGTTGGATTGCTCAGAAGTGAGAATGCTGGCATGAGTAGCGAGAAATGTGTGAGAAACACATTCGCCGTAAATCCGAGGTTTCCGACGCAAGGTTAATCCGCGTCGGGTTAGTCGGTCCTAAGCCGAGGGCGCGAGCCGTAGGCGATGGACAACGGGTTAATATTCCCGTACCACGTCGTGGCGTTTGAGTGAAGGGGTGACGCAGGAGGGTAGGCCAGCCGGTTAATGGATTCCGGTGCCAAGCCTGTAGGGTGTTGATCCGTGTAGGCAAATCCGCACGGGGAGCTTGAGGGGTGATGGCGGGGCCCAGAGCCCAGAAGTGGTTGAGCCCAAGCTGCCGAGAAAAGCCTCTAGCGAGTCACACGTGACCGTACCGCAAACCGACACAGGTGGATGGGTAGAGCATACCAAGGCGATCGGGAGAACCCTTGTTAAGGAACTAGGCAAAATGACTCCGTAACTTTGGGAGAAGGAGGGTCTTTGGTGGTGAAGCTGCAAGCCAGCGGAGCTGCTAGAGATCGCAGTGAATCGGCCCTACTGACTGTTTAACAAAAACACAGGTCTCTGCGAAAGCGAAAGCTGAAGTATAGGGGCTGACACCTGCCCAGTGCCGGAAGGTTAAGGGGAGAGGTTAGCGCAAGCGAAGCTTTGAGCCGAAGCCCCGGTGAACGGCGGCCGTAACTCTAACGGTCCTAAGGTAGCGAAATTCCTTGTCGGGTAAGTTCCGACCCGCACGAATGGTGTAACAAGTGGGGCAGTGTCTCAACAAGGGACCCGGCGAAATTGAAATAGGCGTGAAGATGCGTCTTACCCGCAGCAGGACAAAAAGACCCCGTGGAGCTTTACTGCAGCCTGATATTGAGTTAGGGCTCAGTTTGTGTAGGATAGGTGGGAGACGGAGAAACTGGGGCGCCAGCCTCGGCGGAGTCAGCCTTGAAATACCACCCTAACTGAGTTTTGGCCCTAACCCCAAGCCGTGAACCGGATGGGGGACAGTGTCAGGTGGGCAGTTTGACTGGGGCGGTCGCCTCCCAAAGAGTAACGGAGGCGCCCAAAGGTTCCCTCAGGCTGAATGGAAACCAGCCCAAGAGTGTAAAGGCAGAAGGGAGCTTGACTGCGAGACCTACAAGTCGAGCAGGGACGAAAGTCGGGCTTAGTGATCTCACGACACCGCGTGGAAGGGTCGTGACTTAACGGACAAAAGCTACCCCGGGGATAACAGGCTAGTCTTGCCCTAGAGTTCACATCGACGGCAAGGTTCGGCACCTCGATGTCGGCTCGTCGCATCCTGGGGGCGGAGAAGTTCCCAAGGGTTGGACTGTTCGTCCATTAAAGCGGTACGCGAGCTGGGTTCAGAACGTCGTGAGACAGTTCGGTCTCTATCCGCTGTGGGCGGAGGTGATTTGAGGGGAGTTGCTCCTAGTACGAGAGGACCGGAGTGAACAAACCACTGGTGTGCCAGTTGTACCGCCAGGTGCATAGCTGGGTAGCCACGTTTGGCAGGGATAACCGCTGAAAGCATCTAAGTGGGAAGCCCGCCCCAAGATGAGATCACCCATTGCACAAGCAAGTAAGATCCCTGGAAGACGACCAGGTAGATAGGCGGCATGTGTACAGGCAGCAATGTCTTGAGCAAAGCCGTACTAATGATCGAGGGCTTGACTGTTTTAGAGCGAACGCAGAAAGCATTCTGTTCAGTTTTAAAGGTACAAGGGACGGACGTTAAAAAGCGGACAGGTTTCTTGGTGATATGAGCGGAGGGGGTATACCCGGTCCCATTCCGAACCCGGCAGTCAAGCCCTCCAGCGCCGATGGTACTTGCCTGGTGACGGGCTGGAAGAGTAGGTCATCGCCAAGAAATCTGTCCGCTTTTTGCTTTTGCCCCTCACCTTATGCCTGCATCAGCCCTGTGTGTGGGTGGGGCGGCAGATTGACGACAACCGACTGCTGTGCTAGGCTCGCGCGAGTGTCTGATCTACCGAAGACTGAGGCCAGTCGGCGTGTGCCTGTGAGTGCAGAGGGTAAGGATGCAACAGAGCGAGCCCCGGCACCTCGATAGAACGCGGGTGGCTGATGGTGTCGAACGCATCTACCTACGGGCCAGCCTGCTGAGCCTCGCAGGGAACGCTTTCCTGGCGTTGGCCAAGGGCACGGTAAGCTATCTTAGTGGCAGCCGAGCGATCTACGCAGACGCGATCAACTCGGTGACCGACGTAGCCTTTAGCCTGATGATGCTGCTGGTGCTTCGATTGGCGGTTCAACCCGCCGATGATAGCCACCCCCATGGGCACGATCGATTTGAGCCCCTCGTCAGCCTCGTGATTGGCGCCATGATGGCGCTTGCAGGTATTGAGGCTGTGCGCTCAGCGGTTCAGTCGCTCGTCAAGGGTTCTGAGCCCGTTACTGGGTACTTGGGGTTAGCAATGCCAGTGGCCACGGCGATGCTAAAGGTCGCAATGTACCTGCACATCAGGCGATTGGGGCGCGTGGCCGGTAGCCCAGCACTGAGAGCCGCCGCGAGCGATAACCTGAGCGATATCCTCGCCGCCGTTGTAGTCTTGGTTGGCGTGGGCGCCAACACCCTTGGCTGGACGCTAGCCGACCCCATCGCAGCCCTGGGTGTTTCTATCTGGATCTTTCGCAATGCCTACCAGGTGCTGTCGGAGAGCATTGGACATCTCGTAGGTGGGGCGGCCCCGCCAGACCTCTATGAACGGGTGCGTGAGGCTATCGCAGCTGTGCCTGACGTGCTAGGCATCGACCAACTCATCATCGAGTATGTGGGCCCAAAGGTGCGCGTCGACATCCACGTCGTTATGGATAGCTATGCTACCCTGCAGGTGGTTCATCGCGTTAGCCACGCCGTGCGAGAGGCGGTTGAGTCGCTGCCCGATGTTGATCACGCTTTTGTCCATGTCGAGCCGCTGGAGAGGCTGCTCAACTCACCTGTAGAGCGCTGAACCCGGCCATCTGATTTTGATAGTCCGCGAGGAGGTGTCTTCTGTCTCGTCTTTATCGCACTCTGGTTGTCGTGGCGGCGGCGCTAACAGTGTTAGGCGCGGTCTGGCTTGTGCATTCCAACCGAGAGGGCCTTCGA
>Ga0209722_1003168_pt1 | contig 11803 bp, 11 predicted proteins | sample BioC12SIPDNA_2_FD_185745 | JGI IMG/M metagenome (GOLD analysis project Ga0209722, IMG submission 185745) | Anaerobic biogas reactor microbial communites from Washington, USA - Biogas_R1_A C12 SIP DNA (SPAdes) (version 2) | ecosystem: Engineered > Bioreactor > Anaerobic > Unclassified | place... | reverse complement strand
GCGGCAGCGCCCGAGTACCGCACCGCGGCAGCGCCCGAGTACCGCACCGCGGCAGCGGGTCGTGCTCGCCGAACGGCGCGGCGCCCGGATCGTCCGAACCCGCGTCGAGGTGCAACAGCAGACGGCGGTCGGCGACGCGATGGTGCGCGGCCTCGTCCGGGCCCAACTCGGACTGGCACTGCGGGTCGCGTTGACCGTTGTGTGTCTGCTCGGTGCCGTCCCACTGATCTCCCACCTGCTGCCCGGTGTCGCGGGCGTGACGATCCTCGGGGTGCCGCTGCTGTGGATCGGGCTCGGCGCCGGCGCCTACCTGCTGCTGTTCGCGTTCGCGTGGCTGTACGTGCGGCTCGCCGAACGCAACGAACAGGACTTCACCGACATCACCGACGCCTGACCCGCCCATGGACTCACCCGTGCCCGTGCTCACCGTCGTCGGTCTCGTCGTCGCCGCCGTCGCGACCGTCGCGATCGGCGTGTACGGGGTGCGCATGGCGCGCACCACCTCCGACTTCCTCGTCGCGTCCCGCAGCGTGGGGCCGCGCTGGAACGCCGCCGCGATCTCCGGCGAATACCTGTCGGCGGCATCGTTCCTCGGCGTCGCGGGGCTCGTCGCCAAGTACGGGGCCGACGCCCTCTGGTATCCGGTGGGATTCACCGCCGGCTACCTCGGCCTGCTGCTGTTCGTCGCCGCGCCGCTGCGCCGCTCCGGTGCCTACACGGTGCCCGACTTCGCCGAGTACCGGCTCGGGCAGCCGTGGCTGCGCACCCTCGCGATGCTCGTCGTCGCCGTCATCTGCGTCCTCTACCTGGTACCGCAGTTCCAGGGCGCGGGACTGACCCTCAACATCCTGCTCGGACTGCCCGGCTGGGTGGGGGTCGCCGTCGTCGGTGTCATCGTCATCGCCAACGTCGTCGGCGGTGGCATGCGCTCGATCACCTTCGTGCAGGCCTTCCAGTACTGGCTCAAACTCACCGCGGTGGCGTTGCCCGCGCTGGTACTCGCGGTGCACTTCGCGGGCGACGACCGGGCGGTGGACGAGCCGCTGCCGCCGACCGTCGTGGACGCGACGACCGTCGACATCACCGTCGACGTCGTCGTCCAGGTCGCCGAACCGCTGACCGTCACCGTTCGCGGTGAGGTCGACGCCCGGCCCGTCGACGGCCGCATCACCCTGGCGCCCGGCGAACACGAGCTCGCCGCCGGTACCGAACTCGCCCTCGACGCGGGCTCCTCCGTCCCGGTGGTCGCGGGTGCGCCGAGCGACGGCGCGGCATGGTCGTCGCCGGGCGCCGGGATCGGTGAGGGCCCGCAGCACCACCTGTTCCAGGTGTACTCGCTGATGATCGCCACATTCCTCGGCACGATGGGTCTCCCGCACGTCCTCGTCCGCTTCTACACCAATCCCGACGGGCGAGCCGCCCGCATCACGTCCCTCGCGGTGATCGCGCTGCTCGGCGTGTTCTATCTGTTCCCGACGCTGCTCGGGGTGTTCGCGCGCCTGTACGTACCGCAACTGCTCATCACCGGCCGGTCCGACGCCGCTGTGCTGCTGCTCCCCGGGTCGGTGCTGTCGGGGTGGGGTGGGCAGCTGCTCGCGGCGCTCGTCGCGTCCGGTGCCATCGCGGCGTTCCTGTCCACGTCGTCGGGGTTGCTCGTCAGTGTCGCCGGGGTGCTGTCGACGGACGTGCTGCGCGGCCGTGTCCGCGACTTCCGGATCGCGGCGGTCCTCGCCGGGGTGGTGCCGCTGCTGTTGGCGCTGTCGGTGACGTCACTGGACCTGTCGAGATGGGTGGGGCAGGTGTTCGGGATCGCCGCGTCCACGCTGTGTCCGCTGCTGATCCTGGGTATCTGGTGGCGGGGGCTGACAGCGGTCGGTGCTGCCGCGGGCATGATCGTCGGCGGGGCGGTGGCCGGTGGCGCCGCGCTGCTCGCGGTCGTCGCCCCGTTCGATCCGGCGACGGCCGGGGGGTGGCCGTCGGTGCTGTCGGCATACCCGGCGGCGATCAGTGTTCCGCTGGCGTTCTCGACCATGGTGCTGGTGAGCCTCGCGACGCGCAGTCGGATACCGGTGGACGTCGGCCGGGTGTTCTCCCAGATGCACGTGCCGGAACGACTCGGACTGGGCCGGGACCGCGAGCTCGGGGCATTCGACGACCGGCATTCGGCCACCGCGGTTCCGGAGCCGCAACCCGTTCCGGACGAACACGACCGACCGGGTGGGACCATCGGGTAGTGCCGTTCGTCGCTGTCGGTCGACCGTTCGGCGCACGGCACGACAGTTCGGCGTGCAGCCGGTACGCACCCCTTCTGGTGTGATGCCCATCTCATTAGCGTCTGTGGTCACCACAACTCACACGTACGACCGAGGAGTCGGCAGTGACCACAGCAGCCCCGAGGGAGAGCTCGGTACCGGAGCGGCGTATCCCCTCACCGCAAGAATTCGTCGACATGCAGGCCAGCCCCGAGTTCCAGGAACTGCGCAGCCGGCTGCGCCGGTTCGTGTTCCCGGTGACGGCGTTCTTCCTGTCCTGGTACGCCCTGTACGTGCTCCTCGCGACCTACGCCGACGAGTTCATGGCGACCAAGGTGATCGGCAACATCAACGTCGGCCTGATCCTGGGGCTCGGCCAGTTCGTGACGACCTTCGCCATCACCGCCCTGTACGTCAAGTTCGCCGGGCGCGAGCTGGATCCGCGGTCCGCCGCGATCCGTGAAGAGCTGGAAGGACCGCAGCAGTGAACGTACTCGCGCAGGCGCACACCGACGTCGGCAATCCCATCCTCAACATCGCGATCTTCATCGCGTTCGTCGTCGTCACCATGGGCCTGGTCATCAAGGCCAGCCGCACCACGAAGAAGGCCTCCGACTTCTACACCGGCGGCGGCCAGTTCTCCGGTCCGCAGAACGGGTTCGCGATCGCCGGTGACTACCTGTCGGCCGCGTCGTTCCTCGGCATCGCCGGTGCCATCGCCGTCTACGGCTACGACGGATTCCTCTACTCGATCGGGTTCCTCGTCGCGTGGCTCGTGGCGCTGCTGCTCGTCGCCGAACTGCTCCGCAACACCGGGCGGTTCACCATGGCCGACGTGCTGAGCTTCCGGCTCAAGCAACGGCCCGTGCGGATGGCCGCGGCCCTGTCGACGCTCGCTGTGTCGCTGTTCTACCTGCTCGCGCAGATGGCCGGTGCCGGTGGTCTCGTCGCGCTGCTGCTCGACATCGAAGGCACGACCGGACAGGCGATCGTCGTCGCGATCGTCGGTGCGCTCATGATCGTGTACGTGCTCATCGGGGGCATGAAGGGCACCACCTACGTGCAGATGGTCAAGGCCGTTCTGCTCGTCGCCGGTGCCGCCGTGATGTTCCTGCTGGTGCTGTTCGCCGTGCGCGGCAACTTCTCGCAGCTGCTGGCCGACGCGCAGGCCATGGCCTCGAACTCCGCGGACGAGACCGTCGCGAACCGCGACATCCTCGCTCCCGGCGCCAAGTACGGCATCAGCGGCATGACCCGCATCGACTTCATCTCGCTCGGTATCGCACTCGTACTCGGTACCGCCGGTCTGCCGCACGTGCTCATGCGCTTCTACACGGTGCCCACCGCGAAGGAGGCCCGCCGTTCGGTGACCTGGGCGATCTCCCTGATCGGCGCCTTCTACCTGTTCACGCTGGTGCTCGGCTACGGTGCCGCGAAGATGGTCGGCCCCGACGTCATCCTCGGTGCCCCCGGCGGTGAGAACGCCGCCGCGCCGCTGCTCGCCTTCGAACTCGGCGGAACCGTGTTCCTCGCGGTGATCTCGGCGGTCGCGTTCGCCACGATCCTCGCCGTCGTCGCGGGGCTCGCCATCACGGCATCCGCGTCGTTCGCCCACGACATCTACGCCAACGTCCTCAAGCGCGGCAACGCCACCGAGGACGAGCAGGTACGCGTCTCCCGGATCACCGTCGTCGTGATCGGTGTCCTGTCGATCGTGCTCGGCATCCTGGCGATGGGCCAGAACATCGCCTTCCTGGTGGCACTGGCCTTCGCGGTGGCCGCGTCGGCGAACCTGCCGACCCTGCTGTACTCGCTGTTCTGGAAGAAGTTCAACACCACCGGCGCCCTGTTCAGCATCTACGGTGGTCTCATCAGCTGCCTGCTGCTGATCGTGTTCTCGCCGGCCGTGTCGGGCAAGGCGTCGTCGATGTTCCCGAACGCCGACTTCGCGTGGTTCCCGCTGTCCAACCCGGGCATCGTGTCCATCCCGCTGGCGTTCGTCCTCGGCATCGTCGGCACCTACGTTCGGCCGCAACAAGACGGAAGATCCGTTCAAGCAGGCCGAGATGGAGGTCCGTTCCCTCACCGGTGTCGGTGTGGAGAAGGCGGTCGCCCACTGACGTCGGGGTGGATGACCCACCCCCCACCCCCTGAGTGAGCGAACGGTACACCCGATCGATCGGATCGATCGGGTGTACCGTTCGCTCCGCGTCGGGGTGGGTTCACTACGCTGCGGGCATGGCGAAACTCGAAGTGGCGACCGACCTTCCGCTCGGCCCGCAGGCTGCGTGGGAGAGGGCTTCCGATCTCGCGGCGTTCGGCGACTGGCTGACCATCCACGACGGATGGCGCAGTGACCTTCCGACGGTGCTCGAGACCGGCACGACACTGCAGTCGGTGGTGTCGGTGAAGGGGATGCGCAACCGGGTGGCGTGGACCGTCCGCGAACTCGATGCCCCGCACCACGTCGTGCTGAAGGGGTCGGGCAAGGGCGGAACCAAGTTCGGGATGCAACTGTCGGTGGCCCCGGCGGGGTCGGGTTCGCGGCTGACGATGACGATCGAACTCGGTGGTGCCCCGCTCTTCGGCCCCATCGGATCGGGTGTCGCCCGGGCATTGCAGGGCGATCTCGATGCGTCGCTGCGCAGGTTCGCTGAACTGTACGGCTGAGTCGCCGTCCCCCGTGGGCGTAGTCGCTCGCCGTCGTCGCTTCGGCGCCTCCGGCGCCCCGAGCGAACGGTACACCTGATCGATTGGATCGATCGGGTGTACCACTCGCTCACGGGTGGGGGCGGGTGGGCGGCACAATGAGGGCATGCCGACCCGCACGGTCGACGGGCTGCGACTGAACGTCACGAACGTCGACAAGGTGCTGTACCCGAGCACCGGCACCGTCAAGGGCGACGTCATCGACTACTACATCGCCGTCGCCGGTGCGATGCTGCCGCACGTCGCCGGACGCCCCGGCACCCGCAAACGCTGGCCGAACGGGGTGGACGAACCCGCCTTCTTCGAGAAGAACCTCGCCGCGCACGCACCGTCGTGGCTCGACCGCCGCACCGTCCGACACCGGCACAGCACCGTCACCTACCCGGTGATCGACTCGGCGGCGGGGCTGGCGTGGCTCGGGCAGCAGGCCGCCCTCGAACTGCACGTGCCGCAGTGGCGATTCCACGGTCCCGTCCCGGGCATCGCGACCCGGCTCGTGTTCGACCTCGACCCCGGACCCGGCGTGGGCCTGACCCAGTGCGCGCGGGTGGCGGGATACGTCCGCGACACCGTCGCGGAGTTGGGCTGGACGGCCTATCCGGTGACCAGCGGCAGCAAAGGAATCCACGTCTACGTTCCCCTCGACCGGGAACTCGCCGCCGACGGTGCGTCCACCGTCGCGCGACAGGTCGCGATGAACCTCGCGACACTCCACCCGGACCTGGTGACGGCGACGATGTCGAAGGCCGTCCGCGGAGGCAGGGTGTTCGTCGACTGGAGTCAGAACAACGCCGCGAAGACCACCGTTGCGCCGTACTCGCTGCGGGGCCGCGACGAACCGTGGGTGGCGGCGCCCCGCACCTGGGACGAACTCGACGATCCCGAGCTGAGACACCTGCGGTTCGACGAGGTCCTCGACCGCATCGCCGAACACGGTGATCTGCTGGACGGACTCGACCCACCGCTGCCCGACGACCCGCCGGCCGATGCGCTGAGCGTCTACCGTGCCAAGCGCAACGCCGCACGCACCCCCGAACCCGTCCCCGACACGATCGGCGACGGAGCCGACGGCAACCGGTTCGTCATCCACGAACACCACGCGCGGCGCCTGCATTTCGACCTGCGTCTCGAACACGACGGGGTACTCGCGTCCTGGGCGGTGCCGAAGAACCTGCCGGAGGACACCGGAACGAACCATCTGGCGGTCCGCACCGAGGACCACCCCCTCGAATACCTGGGGTTCCACGGAACCATCCCCCGGGGCGAATACGGAGCCGGGGAGATGTCGGTGTGGGACACCGGGACGTTCGACACCGAGAAGTGGCGCGACGACGAGGTGATCGTGTGGCTGCGCGGCACCCGGCTGACGGGACGGTACGCCCTCATCCGCACCGGTGGGCGCCAGTGGCTCGCGCACCGCATGAAGCGGCAGACCCCCCGATTCCCCGACGGCGTCCTGCCGATGTCGGCGACACCCGGCACCGTCGACGATCTCGATGCCGCGCGGTGGGCGTTCGAAGGGAAATGGGACGGCTATCGTGCGATCGCCGAGATCCGGGATTCCACCGTGCGATTGCGGGCACGGTCCGGTCGCGACATCACCGACGAGTACCCGACGCTCGGCGACCTCGCACGGATCCTCGCCGGCCACGACGCGGTACTCGACGGAGAGATCGTCGCGGTCGCGCCGGACGGCACCACGAGCTTCCGGTTGCTGCAGCACGGCGGGGTACCGCAGTACCGGGTCTTCGACGTCCTGTATCTCGACGGCGTGTCACTGCTCGGCAAACCGTACGACGATCGTCGCCGCGTACTCGACGCGCTGGCCGCGGCCGTCGACGGACTGTGCGTCCCGGAGCCGATCGCGGGCGACGGCGCGGCAGCGGTGCGCGCCGCGGCGGACCGCGGCTGGGAGGGTGTCGTCGCGAAACGACGCGACTCGCCGTACCTGCCGGGCAAGCGCAGTCCGACGTGGATCAAGGCGAAGAACTGGCTCACACAGTCGGTGGTCGTCGGCGGATACCGGTGGGGGAAGGGTGCGCGCACGGCGACGTTCGGGTCGCTGCTCGTGGGTGTCCACACCGACGACGGACTCGTGTACGCGGGCCGGGTCGGCACCGGTTTCGACGATCGCGACCTGGCGTATCTGACGGCCGAACTGCATGCGCGCGAACGCCCCGACTGCCCGTTCACCGGTGGCGTGCCCGAGGCGGATCGCAGCGACGCGGTGTGGGTCGCGCCCGACCTGGTGGGGGAGGTGCGATTCCAGGCGTGGACCGACGGGGGACGTCTGCGGCATCCCAGCTGGCTGGGAACACGCGACGATCTGGGCCCCGAGGCGGTGCGACGGGAGGACACGACGTGAACACGATTCGCGGGCCGTCGACGTGTCTGCGCCCCGATGTCCCGGGAAATATGTAGCGTTGCTCGCAGACCGGACCGCAGTCCGTCGGGGAACCGCCCGGTCGTCGGTGCAGCCCAGCTCGAGGATTCGTGTCATGACCAGTGCGCTCGGCCCTTCCCCGATATCAGGTCCCGCGCGGGTCCGTTCCGTACTCGCCGCGCCACCGTCGGCGCCCGTGCGGTTATCGGACCGTGAGATCGAGATCCTCCGCATGTGGCTGATGACCGAGTCGAAAGCGGAGGTCGCGGCGTGTCTGCACGTCACGGTGGCGACGGTGAGCACGCACATCGCGCGGATCCGCGAGAAGTACACGCGGGTGGGTCGTCCCGCACCGACGAAGACCGCGTTGCTCGTGCGTGCGCTGCAGGACGGCGTGATCACGATCGACGAGTTGTGACGTCACGCGAATTGTGACGGGACGGTCGGCGACGTACTGTCGCGGGCCGTGACTGTCGTCAAATCGATCGTTCTGTTCGTGGTTGCCGCGCTGTTCGAGATCGGTGGTGCGTGGCTCGTGTGGCAGGGCGTGCGCGAACACCGCGGTTGGATCTGGGTCGGTCTCGGCGTCCTGGCGCTCGGCGCATACGGATTCGTCGCGACCCTGCAACCCGACGCTCACTTCGGGCGGATTCTCGCCGCCTACGGCGGGGTGTTCGTTGCGGGATCGCTCGTGTGGGCGATGGTGATGGACGGCTTCCGGCCCGACAGGTGGGACGTCACCGGTGCCCTCGTGTGTCTCGTCGGGGTCGCCGTCATCATGTACGCGCCGCGCTGACGCAGGTCAGCCGACGACGACGGTGCCTGTCGCCGGGGTCGAGTTGCAGAGCGGTCCGCTGCCCAGGCTCACGGACCCGAACACGGTGACCAGTACCTCGCCGGCGCCGGTCTCGACATCCGCCGACAGGTTCGGGTACGTGCCCGCGAGGTCGGCCATCCCCGCCGCACCGGTGTCGCGGTTGAGCCACGCCACCGACACCTGGCCTGCCGCGGGCATGATCCCGATCGCCGGCCCCGTCGAGAACACCACGTGACCGGGTGCGATCGCCGGGTCGGTCTCGGGCCCCGGTTGCGCGGTGACGGTGGTGAACGACGCGAGACTGCCCTGGTTGAGGCAGCCGATGGTGACGGCCGTACCCACCGGCTGGGCGGGTGCCGCGGTGGCGGCGCCGGCCAGCGCGACGGCCGCCGCGACGGGTGCGGCGAGGGTGAGTGCTCGACGGATGGCTCGCAATGCAGGCATGCTGCAGGCTCCTCGATGTCCGGGTCCTCATCGCCGGGTGCCCACCGCCGGTCCAGCAGGCGGCGCGTCCCGTACCGATGACTCCGGTGAGTGTATCGGGAAGACGCTGTGCGACGAGGTGGTTCGACGAGGGTGGGTGCGGTGATTTCACGGTGGCGCCCGACGTGCCGAACCGTGCGGTGGTTATCGTCGGCGGATGGATTTCCTCGCGATCCCCACGCTGACCGGACGCCTCGTCACGCTCGAACCGCTCGGGCGCGAGCATCGGGACGAACTGGCGGATGCGGTCGCGGAGGACGGCCTGTACGAGAAGGCCTGGTACACGCGGACACCGTCACCCGAGGGGATGGGCGCGGCGATCGATGCGAAGTCGGCCGAGCACGCCGCCGGTCGCGTCGTCCCGTGGGTGATCCGACGGGCCGCCGACGGCACGGCGGTGGGCATGACGACGTTTCTGAACATCCGCGCCGACCACCGGCGTCTCGAGATCGGCTCGACCTGGCTGTCGGCGAGCGCGCAGGGAACGGGAATCAACACCGAGGCCAAGCTCCTCCAACTCACCCACGCCTTCGAGACGTTGCAGTGCATCGCCGTGGAATTCCGCACGCACTGGCACAACCGGCGGTCGCGGCGTGCGATCGAGGCACTCGGTGCGAAGCAGGACGGGGTTCTGCGCAACCATGATCTGTGGCGCGACGGGACGATGCGCGACGTCGTGGTCTTCTCGATCATCGAGAACGAGTGGCCGACGGTGAAACTGGGACTGACCGAGAAGCTGCGTGCCGGTCCGGTGCCGCGGACCTGACCCGGGCGCCACCCACACACCCTGAGTTAGGGTGACCTCATGAAATGGGAGAACTTCGTTTCCACCCTGGTCGGCAGCGAATCGGTCACCGCGAACCTGCTGCGCCTCCGCTTCGAGATCGGTGGCGGCACCGGACCCGGCTACGTGCCGATCGCGCCGGGGGACGAGGCCGTCGCCTTCTACTTCTCCGGCGACGGTGAGGAACTGCACGCTCGGCCCAGCGACAATCCCGCCGCGCTGGGCGGCTGGGAGATCGCCGACGAGGAACGCAGCGTCGGGCACCGCAACTACACGGTGCGCGCGTTCGATCCGTCGACGCGGACGATGACCGTCGATGTCGCCGTCCACGATCACGGCCCCGCGATCGACTGGTTCCGGGCCGCCGAACCCGGCTGGCGTGTCCTCACCGCGGGGCCGCGCTCCTGGTACGAGCCGCCGGCCGCCGGTCGGCACGTACTCGCCGGTGATCTTGCGGCGTTGCCCGCGCTCGCTCGGATCCTCGAGGCGACCGACGAGTCGATCCCGGTGACCGTGATCGCGGAGGTCCTCGACCGCAGCGACCTCGACTACCTTCCCGCCCGCGCGAACACCGAGATCGTCGAACTCGTCGGATCGGGCAACGGTGCGGCACCGACACGACTGTCGTCGGCGTTGACCGAACTGGACCTGCCCGCGGACGCGTACTGCTGGTTCTCGGGTGAGGCAGCCGACATCCGCGCTGCGAAGAAGCACCTGCGGTCGCTGGGGTGGTCGCGCGACCGGTTCGACATCGTCGGCTACTGGCGTGAGGACGCCGAGAAGTGGGCAGTGAAGTTCGAAGAATGCGGCGACGAACTGCGTCGGATCTACGCGGACGCCCTCGCGGACGGCAAGTCGGTCGAGGAGGCCATGGACGTCTACGAGGAAGCATTGGAGAAGGCCGGGCTCTGATCGCCCCGGTCGCGCCGGTGCCCGCCGAGTCGTGGGTGCCACCCGCCCCGCCGAGTCGCCGGTGCCACCCGTCCCGGTGAGCGAATGTATCGCTCGCTCGATTGATTCGAGTGAGCGATACATTCGCTCGACCGGCAGGGGAGAGGGAGGCGAAAACGTGCCTTTACCAGGTAAAACCTGTGTGCCCCCGGCAGGATTCGAACCTGCGACACCCGCTTTAGGAGAGCGGTGCTCTATCCCCTGAGCTACGAGGGCGTGCGCTGATCGGGTGGTCCCGACCGGTGCGCTGTGAGTGTAGCGGTCCGCGGTGCTCGATGCCGAAGCGAGCGCCGCGACCGGCCGCTCGTTACGTACCGGTCGGTTCGTTTCCCGCGTTGTGAGATCACTGGAAGGTCACGCTGGACCACCGCTATATCGTTTTGTTACCTTGAGTCGCCAAGGACGGCCGGAGCGTTACAGCGATGGTCGGGATCGGGACGACGGAACGGGACGGCGACTGTGGCACGGCACCAGCGGACACGCGACGAGGCACCTGCATTCGAGATCGACCAGGCGGGTACGCCGATCGCGCGGGGTCGGCACCGGCTCGAGCCGACCGGTACGTCCGCGCCGGTGAAGGCCGCGACCGTCGCCGCCGCGACGGGTGCGTTCTTCGCCATCGGATCGCAGTTCGCGGCCGGCACCGCTGCCGCGCATCCCGGGCACGACGCCCCCGTGCAGGCCACCCCGCCGCAGACCGGCAACCTTCCGTTCGAGCTGCCCGCGGGCCTGCTCCCGGAAGGCGTCGAGATCCCGGTGATCCCCGGCGTCACCGCACCCGCCGAGCAGGGTGCGCCCCAGCTGCCCGTCGAGGTCGCCGACCTCGTCCAGCAGTTCACCGGCGGCAACAACTGGCTCGACGACCTCAACCCCGTCAAGCCCAGCACCGTGCAGCCCGTCTCCGGCACGTTGACCTCCGACTTCGGCCAGCGGTGGGGCGCCCACCACGGCGGTATCGACATCGCCGCCCCGATCGGCACCCCGATCCAGTCGGCGTCCGACGGCACCGTCGTCGACGCGGGCGCCGCATCCGGATACGGGCAGTGGGTGAGGATCCAGAACGACGACGGCACCACCGCCGTCTACGGGCACGTCGACACCTACCAGGTTTCCGCGGGGCAGCGGGTGTCCGCGGGGCAGCAGATCGCGACTGTCGGCAACCGCGGGTGGTCCACCGGACCACACCTGCACTTCGAGGTGTGGGATCAGGGCGGCGCCAAGACCGATCCGAACGCGTGGCTGAACAACCGCGGCGTGTTCGCCGACTGGGACATCAACCGCTCGCTCTGACCGGAGCGGACCCCGCACCCGCCCTCCCGTCCCCGCTGCTCTTCTGATCCACGCAACGCCGCGCGTCACAGCGTTAGGCTTGCCGGAAGAGTCGCCGGAAGATCGAGAGGGCGCCCATGTGCACCGATATCACC
>Ga0209722_1003162_pt1 | contig 11835 bp, 10 predicted proteins | sample BioC12SIPDNA_2_FD_185745 | JGI IMG/M metagenome (GOLD analysis project Ga0209722, IMG submission 185745) | Anaerobic biogas reactor microbial communites from Washington, USA - Biogas_R1_A C12 SIP DNA (SPAdes) (version 2) | ecosystem: Engineered > Bioreactor > Anaerobic > Unclassified | place... | reverse complement strand
CTCCGGGAAGCAGTACCCCGTACAGCGTTCCGCTGTGGGCTATGCACACGCCGTACCCGTCCAGCCGTGCGCACAGCCTGAAACACTCCTCAAGGTGAGGCTTTTCCAGTATCACCGACCACGCTCCTGCGCTCAGAGAGGCCCCTTTCCCCACGAGTCCGGGGTCGCCCTGCTCCACTCCCGCCTTTACAAGGCTGAAGGCCTCCCTGTGAAGGGGAGCCATAGCCGAGAGTGCGTCCTTCATATCCTTCCGGTTGAACTCCCCCGTGTCCACCGTACCGCCCCAGTCAAGTATGTAGACGGACATGGCCGGCGGAGGACCGAGAAATTCCATGACCCTGCCGTCCCGATGCGCGAGCAGTGCCAGTCCCGGCCAGGCAATGCTGTCAGTAGGCTCCACTGCCAGCGCCGTCCGGGTCGCCCGTTCCGGGTCGAAGGGCTCCCCCGACAGTGCCGCAAGTCCCGAGACGGCGGCAAGGATGTCCGCGGTGCTGCTGGCGTACCCCTTCCCCTCCGGAAGGGCGTTCAGCCGCTCCACCAGCAGCGATTTAACCCTGCACTGCCGCTCATCAAGAGCCAGCTCGAGCGCCCGTTTCGTCTTGCTCATGTCCGGAGGACAGACCACTCCCCCGGACGGCATCTCCGTGATCCTGAGCCTTGCCATCCGGTCCACGGGGCACGAGACCAGGCAGGGGATCCCGTCCAGTGACCCCTGGAACAGCTCTCCGCATGTCCCGGGCACGGACGAGGTACAGCTCTTCACAGACCGATGATCCTTTCGAGTGCTGCCATGTCCAGGGAAGCCTCCACCTCGTCTGCAAGCCGGTTGAATGCCTTTTCCCTCTCTTCGGTGAAGGACGCTGCGGACTCCTTCCCCTTCCACCCCAGGGAGCGGAGCCACGCCCCCCGGAAGGGAGAACTGTCAAATATGCCGTGAAGATAGGTCCCCCATACCCTTCCTCCTGCGGAAACAGCCCCGTCGGTCCCGCCGCCCGCAAGACTGACCAGGGGACGCGCGCCTTCCGGAAGCACTGTTTTCCCCATGTGGATCTCGTACCCCTCCACCGGAAAAGGGGAATCGCCGGGGAAACCCGGTCCCGGCACGGTGACGCCCGATACGCGGCTCGTTTCCTTTGCAGGCCCGAAGATGGTCTCCCCCGGAAGCAGCCCGAGTCCCGGGGCTTCCGAAGGGGATCCCTCCACGCCGTCCGCATCTGAAATGTGCCGTCCAAGCATCTGGTATCCGCCGCAGATCCCCGCCACCGATGCCCCTGCCAGCGCCAGTGCCCCGATGAGACCGTCAAAGCCCGTGCGCCTGAGCCATGCCAGGTCCCCGAGGGTAGTTTTGCTCCCTGGGAGGATCACGGCATCAGGGTGACCCAGGGAAGCCGGGTCGTCAACAAATCTCAGGCCCACGCCCTCCTCGAGGGCGAGGGGATCGAAGTCATCGTAGTTCGAGATCCTCGGAAGCCTGATAACGGCTATATCCACGTCGCCTTTTTCCGTTGCGCCCCTGTTCTCGTCCAGGTACACGGAATCCTCCTGGGCCACGGCGAGGTTCTTCAGCCACGGGATCACCCCGAGGACAGGCCGCCCCTCCGTCAGTTCCGAGAGCATCTCCAGGCCCGGCTCGAGCAGCTTCACGTCTCCCCTGAACTTGTTTATGAGGAACCCCTTCACCAGTGCCCGTTCATCCTCTTCAAGGAGGGCAAGTGTGCCCACAAGAGATGCGAATACGCCTCCCCTGTCGATGTCCCCCGCCAGGAGGACGGGGCATCCGAAGGCCTTGGCCACACGCATGTTCACGATCTCGCTCTTTCTGAGATTTATCTCAGCAGGGCTTCCCGCCCCCTCCACGAGGACCAGGTCGTTTTCCCCGGCCAGTTTTTCGAAGGAGGAGACGACGGAACTCCACAGCACCTCCCGGCACGTATAATACTCCCCCGCTGACAGGGTCTTCCATGGCCTGCCCATAAGCACCACCTGGGACCTGGAATCCCCCTCCGGCTTGAGCAGCACCGGGTTCATCTCTATCTCCGGTTCCCTGCCGGCTGCATGGGCCTGCACCACCTGTGCCCGTCCCATCTCCTCCCCCGCCGCAGTGACGAATGAGTTCAGGGCCATGTTCTGGGCCTTGAAGGGGGCCACCCGAAGTCCCCTGCGGGCGAAAATGCGGCAAAATGCCGCCGCGAGAACGCTTTTCCCCACTGACGAGGACGTTCCCTGTATCATTAATGTCCGGGCGCGGATAGTCCATTCCCCCGATCTGTTCAATATGGACTCAATGCTACCCACCGGCGGGTCTTTTGGCAAGGGAGGAGGGACAAGCAAAAAAATTCGCCCCGCCTTTCAGTCAAAAGGCCGGGGCGAACCACGTTCCGGGATACGTTGAAATTCTACTTCTCATATTTGAACGATACCTTCACCTTTGCCCGGTATGCGCTCACCCGGCCGTTCTCCATGTGCATGTCGAGAGCCACGACTTCCGCAACGCGCAGATCCCTCAGCGATTCAGACGCCCGCTCAACAGCCGCCATGGCAGCTTTCTCCCACGATTCCGTACTGGTCCCCACGAGCTCGATCACCTTGTAGACACTTTCCATAAAGACCCCTCCTTCTCTTTTTGTCGGCCCGGAAAACGGGCTTCCGTACATGTTTCTTTCTGCGGTTCTTTTCGGAGGATTCATCCATCACCTCCCGTATTCCTGAATAATTCAGATATGCTGGAATTATTATACAGTAAAAACGGGTCCCGTAAACCCCGTGAGGACATGAGGGGCGCGAGCCTCTATAATGAAGAAAAAAGCGAAGGAGAATTCTCTATGGATTCCCGTGGATACGTTCATGTGTATACCGGCAGCGGAAAAGGAAAGACCACCGCAGCCCTCGGGCTGGTCCTCAGGGCATCGGGGGCGGGTCTTTCCGTCTACGTCGGCCAGTTTCTCAAACGGGCGGAGTACAGCGAACATGCCGCCCTCGCCCTTCTCCCGACAGTGAAGATCGAGGCCTACGGCGCACAAAGACGGATCGGGGCCCCCATCTCGGAAGAGGACATCAGGCAGGCGCGGCTTGGCCTGGAAAAACTGAAAGAAGCAGTTTCCTCGGGAAACTACGGTCTCGTGGTGGCCGACGAACTCCTGGTGGCGGTCCGCCTGGAACTTTTTTCAGAGGAGGACGCCCTCTCACTGCTCGACGTGAGGCATCCCTCCACGGAGCTCGTGATCACTGGCCGGTACGCCTTCCCCGGGATACTCGAACGGGCGGACCTGGTGACGGAGATGAAGGAGATCCGCCATTATTTCTCACAGGGAGTTCCCGCGAGGAAAGGAATAGAAAAATGACGCTGCCGCGGATCATTCTCGCAGGAACCAACAGCGGATCGGGAAAAACAACACTGGCCATGGCCGTCATGGCCGCCCTGCGGGAACGGGGGCTCCTGGTCCAGCCATACAAGGCGGGTCCTGATTACATCGACCCCGGCTTCCACTCCCTGGCGGCGGGGAGACCCTGCCGCAGCCTCGACACTATGCTCCTCCCGAAAGGGCGGCTGCTGGAGCTTTTTGAACGGAGCGCCCGCCAGGCGGACGTCTCGGTCATAGAGGGAGTCATGGGGCTTTTCGACGGGGCCGGAGCCCTCGACGAGCGGGGCAGCACCGCACACCTGGCAAAAATCCTCGCGTCTCCCGTGGTCCTCGTGGTGAACGGCAAGGCCATGGCAAGAAGCGCCGCGGCTCTGGTACGGGGTTTCGACCGGTTCGACAGGCGGGTGCATGTGAAGGCGGTTCTTTTCAACAATCTCGGGAGCCCCGGGCACTACAGCATCGTAAAACGGGCGGTGGAAGAGTACACGGGCATTCCTGTCCTCGGATACCTCCCCCGGAACGATTCTGTCTCCCTTCCCGAGCGCCATCTCGGCCTTACGCCCACCGCCGAGCACAGCGGTCTGGAGGGTCTGATCACAACACTCAGGAAGATGGCGGAAGAGTTCCTGGACCTGGACGGGCTCCTCGGGATCGCAGACGGGGCCCCGCTCCTGCCCCCCTTTACGAAGACCCTTTTCACCGCGCCGCCCCCCGGGCCAAAAGTCCGGATCGCCGCAGCCATGGACGAGGCGTTTCACTTCTACTACCAGGACAACCTGGATATCCTTGAACAGCTGGGAGCGGAGATCGTCCCCTTCAGCCCCCTCCGGGACATAACGCTTCCAGCCGGCACGGACGGAATCTATATCGGGGGAGGGTTTCCCGAGGAATTCGCAGACCGTCTTGCGGAGAACAGGTCGATCAGGGAGGCAGTCCGGAGTGCGGCGGAGAATGGTATGCCCCTGCTTGCTGAGTGCGGGGGGCTCATGTACGCGGCGGACAGGCTTCAGGACAGGCACGGGACGATGCATCCCATGGCGGGAGTCTTCCCGGGCATCACAAGGATGGGCAAAAGGCTCCAGGCACTGGGATACTGCGGCGGCAGGCTCACCCGGACGGTGCTGCCCGGAAGGAAGGGGTCCCTGCTCAGGGGGCATCTTTTTCACTGGTCCTTCTACGACAGCGAGGGCAACGACGGCCTCTTCTCCCTTCTCCTGGAGAAAAACGGGAAGGAATTTCCCGACGGTCTGGCGAAAGGAAACGCCTTCGCCTCGTACCTCCACCTCCACTTCGGGACAAACCCCGCCCCGGCGAAACGGTTTATCCGACAGGCCCTCCGGCGGAAGAACCGGGGAATATAAGAAACGCCCGGTCGCCGTTCCCGGCCCCGGGCGTTCTTTCTTTTATCTAGTCCAGAAAATCCTTGAGCTTCTTGCTCCTGCTGGGATGGCGCAGCTTCCGGAGCGCCTTCGCCTCGATCTGGCGGATCCGCTCCCTGGTCACGCCGAAGCGCTTGCCAACTTCCTCCAGGGTGTACGAACGCCCGTCCTCCAGACCGAAGCGGAAGTGCAGCACTTCCCGCTCACGCTCCGACAGGGCCTCGAGCATCTCCTCGATCTGCTCGTGAAGCAGGTGCCCTGCTGCGGCCTCCTCGGGGCTGGGAAGATCCCTGTCCTCGATGAAGTCTCCGAGCTGGCTGTCCTCCTCCTCGCCGATAGGGGTCTCGAGGGAGACGGGCAGCTGGGCGATGCGCCGGATCTCCTCCACCTTCGACGGCTCGATCTCCATTTCACCGGCGATCTCCTCGTCGGTGGGTTCCCTTCCAAGCCGCTGTACCAACTGGCGGGAGATACGCACCATCTTGTTGATGGTCTCCACCATGTGGACCGGCACGCGGATAGTCCTCGCCTGGTCGGCGATGGCCCTCGTTATGGCCTGGCGGATCCACCACGTGGCGTACGTGCTGAACTTGAATCCCTTCCGGTAGTCGAACTTCTCCACCGCGCGGATAAGCCCCAGGTTCCCCTCCTGGATAAGATCGAGGAAGAGCATCCCCCTGCCGATATATTTCTTCGCGATGCTCACCACCAGGCGGAGGTTCGCGTCCACGATCTTCTTCTTGGCAGTGTCGTCGCCGGCCTCCACACGCTTGGCCAGCGCCACTTCCTCGGCGGCATCGAGCAGGGGCACCTTGCCGATCTCCCGAAGATACATGCGCACCGGGTCGGTGAGCGGGATGTCATCAAGTTTCCCAATCTCCATGTCAACGGTCGGCTGGGCGAGCATATCCTCGTCAACGGCAGGCGCAGCGGCGCCCTCGGCAGCAGGTTCCTTCGCATCGTCGTCCACCAGCTCGATCCCCAGCTCCAGGAGATTGGCCACCATGTTGTCCAGGACCTCGGTGCTCCAGTTCTCAATGGGAAGATGACGCTCAATATCCTTCTGGGTCAGGAATCCCTTTCCCTGCCCCTCGGTGATGAGATCTCTGACCTTGCCGACATAATCGGCAATTTCCTCCTGCGACATTTCTTCCTTCTTGTCGGTCTTCTCGTCCAGGATGCCTTCCTTTTCTTCGAGAATATCCTTATCGTTCAGAATGTCGTTCTCCATCGAGCATCGAGTCCCCTTTTCAGTACGGCAAGCACGGTCCCGGAATTCCATTCGGGAATCAGGGCCGTCTCCTCAACATATTTCACACTTTTTCACGTGGATAAATATTATATCATATCCTGCCCCAATGAGAGTTTGAGGGTGATCAGGGGAGGAAAAGAGACCTCCGGGGACGGCCCCACCCATTTTCGCGTCTCCTCGAATTCCATCTCGTAGAGCAGCCGGCTGATCTCGAGGTCAACGGGGTTATCCGTCTCGTAGGGGATGAAAAATCTCCGGTATCCGAACTTCTCGGCGAAGAACGGCATATTGGAGTGTCCGGGAACGCTCTTTTCCAGCGTCCCCTCCAGCCGGCCCAGAAAATCGTCCTCGCTGAAGAAGGGGTTGCCGCTCACCAGGATGATGGCCTTGAAGCTGCCCAGGATGATGTCGCGGTCCCAGAGGGTGCAGAAGGTGACGCCCCCCTCGAGCTCGTCCTGCCCGTCGAGAAGGGAGGAAACGGCGTCCTCCATGGGCGCGGAATAGCCGAAGAGCATGGTGAAGCCCAGCTCCACCCGGCTGTGTTTTCCCGGAATGAACATGCTGTCCCGCAGAAGGGTGCCGGCCTGCCCGCTCTGGATGCTTGTAAGGCAGTAGAACTCGCTGTTCAGGCACATGGAAAGAGCGGCTATCCTCGAAAGGCTCCCGCTGTGGTGCGAATTGACCGACACAGGCTTGTAGTCCACCCCCAGGGGGAACCAGGGGGCTATCTCCATATCGACGTTTGAATCCCAGTAGGGAAGGGAGGTCATTATACGGCTCCTTTTTTTTCGGCGGAAGCTGCTGAAACATCCGCGCTCCGGAAACACTCTCTCTGTAACAGAATGCCCTCCAACATGTTCCTGCACTTCCTCGGGTACACTATATCCCATGGAGGGTACTCCCACAAGACCCGTTCCAGTCCTTTCTGATATACTTCTAAAAAAGAAAGGGGAGACACCATGCCGGACAACACGGAAAGCCTTCGCAGCGGCCCGATGGCCCCACTGCTCCTTCGCCTGTCATTCCCCGCCGCTCTCGGCATGGCCGTCCAGGCGTCGTACAGCCTCGTGGACGCGTTCTTCGTGGGACAGGGCGTGGGCCCCTCGGGGATCGCGGCCATCTCAATGACATTTCCCCTGCAGATGGTGATCATGGCCATTGCCCAGGCCGGAGGCGTGGGAGGAGCGTCCATGATCTCCCGGAACCTCGGCGCCGGCCGCAGGAAGAGGGCCGAACGCACCGTGGGCACCCTCTTCGCCCTTACCTGGATGCTGGGCATACTGCTCTCCGCTCTCTGGGTGGTCTTCTCTCCCGTGCTCCTGCGCCTCATAGGCACGAGCAGCGCCCTTCTTCCCCTGGCAGAGGAATACGCCGCGGTCCTCTTTCTCGGCGCTCCATTCTTCGCCTTCTCCATAACCGCCAACAACTTCGTCAGGGCCGAAGGAAACGCATCCTTCGCCATGATGACCATGGTCATTTCCGCCGGCGTCAACATCATGCTCGATCCCCTCTTCATCTTCGGGTTCGGCTGGGGGGTGCGCGGCGCAGCCTGGGCCACGGTCATATCTCAGGGCGCCACGGCCCTGTGGCTTGCATGGTACTATCTCGACAGGAGAAGCGTGGTGGTTTTCCGGTGGAAACACGTCCGGTTCAGCCGCAGCATCCTCTCCGAGAGCATGGCCATAGGGGCTGCCGCCTTCTCCCGCCAGGGGGCGGCCAGTTTCTCCCTGCTGGCGGTGAACTTCGCACTCTCCCTTCTCGACGGGGACGCCGCCGTGGCCGCCTACGGCATCGTCAACCGGGTACTCCTCTTCGCCGTAATGCCCATCTTCGGCATTGTCCAGGGGCTGCTGCCCATCGTGGGCTTCAATTACGGAGCAAAACAGAACTGCAGGGTCGTCCGGGCCATGCACCTTTCCATAGGGGGCTCCACCTTCATCTGTGCCGCCGGTGCACTCCTCTTCCTCTCCTTCCCCGAAAAGATCACCGCCGTATTCACGTCATCCCCCGAGGTGATCTCCCTGGGAAGCGACGCGGCGCGTATGATAGCCATAGGCATGCCCCTCACCGGGTTCCAGGTCATGGCCTCGGGCCTGTTCCAGGCCATCGGAAAGGCGGGCCCGTCCTTCGTACTCTCCCTGCTCCGACAGGTGATCTTCCTCGTCCCCCTGGTAGCGCTCCTCGCTCCCCTCCGGGGCGTGCCGGGGGTGTGGGCCGCGTTCCCGGCGGCGGAGATCTCCGCCGCACTGGTGACGTTCTTCCTCTACCGCAAAGAAATGCGCCGCCTCCGCAGTTTCTGCGAAAGCGGCGCTGAAAGCCGGCCCTGAAAAAAACGCTACAGCAGAAGCGACGCCGTCAGAAGGTGTGCGTGCGACAGGGGGTATTCCTCCGCCTGGCCGCCGAACGCTTCCCCGATCCGCCTCGCCTCCACGGTGAACTCAAGCCTCCCGGCCGGCTCCGCCAGCCGCAGGAACACCGCCATGGCCACGGCGTTCCCCGAGGGGATCGCCCCGTCGTAGCCCTCCTTCCGACGGAGGAAGAGCGTTTCGTCGCTGCCTGCGTGGGGATAAAAGCCACCGTTTTCCCTGTCAGGAAAATCCTCAAGGAGAACATCCAGAAGCGACGCGGCTGAATCGAAATATTCCTTTTTCCCCGTTGCCTCACCCAGCTCAGCCAGACCCCACGCGAGAAAAGCGTAGTCATCCAGGAAGCCCCGGATCGCGGCATCCCCGTCCCGGAACCGGTGCAGCAGCCTCCCTGAATCCAGGCGGAGCGCTCCAAAGAGGAACGAAGCCGCCCGCTCCGCGGCGTCGATCCACCCGGGACGGCCGAACACTGTCCCCCCCCTCGCCAGGGCGGCGATCATGAGTCCGTTCCAGTCGGTGAGGATCTTGTCGTCCAGCAGAGGAGGGATCCGCTTTTTCCGCGCCTCGAGGAGCTTTCCCCTCGAGCTCTCCAGCAGCCCGTAGTACTCCTCAGGGGAAAGGCCGAACTTCTCTGCGGCCTCCCCGGGAAGGGCGGCCAGGTGAAGGATATTGGCCCCGGACTTCGTTCCCGATGCCTCGTCCCTGAAGTTTCCCCCGGGCAGGACGCCGTAGGAATGGAGAAATACCTCCGCTTCCTTTTCCGGCAGAAGGGCCCGGATCTCGTCCTCCCTCCAGACGTAGTATTTTCCCTCCACACCCTCGCTGTCAGCGTCAAACGCCGAATAAAAACCGCCCTCCGGGGACGTCATCTCACCAAGGACAAACCCCGCAAGATCATCGGCAAAGGCCTCGTAGAGCTGTGACGGTCTCCCCTCGTGGAACTCCGCGGCGGTATAGAGCATCAGCGCCTGGTCGTAGAGCATCTTCTCGAAATGGGGCAGCTTCCACTCCCGGTCGGTGGAATACCTGGCCAGCCCGCCTCCGAGATGGTCACGGATCCCGCCGACCCACATGCGGGCAATGGTGGTATCCGCCATTTCCAGCGCACGCTCTTCCCCGAACTTCTTCCAGTAGCTGAAGAGGAACAGCAGCCACGACGGCATGGGGAACTTCGGCTCCTTCCCGAACCCTCCCCACCGGCCGTCATAGAGGCTCCCCAGCTGGGCGTACGCTTTACGGGCGACATCCTCGCCGGGGCAGGCTCCCGGTTCAGGCGCCCCCTTCTTCAGGAGGGTGTCCCGGATGCTTCGTGCCGACTCCTCCACCTGCTCCCGCTGAGTCTTCCACAGCCATTTCACCCGGGGGACCATGTCCATCATCCCGGGCCGCCCCGCCGTCTCCCTCTTCGGGATGTAGGAAGCGGCAAAAAAGGGCATCCCCTCCGGCGTCACGAAGGCGTTCAGAGGCCAGCCGCCGTTCCCGTTCATCATCCGGCACACGGCCATGAAGTTGCCGTCAATATCCGGACGCTCCTCCCGGTCCACCTTCACAGGAATGCAGGCATCGTTCAGCAGTTCCGCGACTTCCGGGTCGCTGAACGACTCATGCTCCATCACATGGCACCAGTGGCAGGTGGCGTATCCGATGGAAACAAAAAGAGGCTTGTCCTCTTCCTTCGCCTTCAGGAACGCCTCCTCCCCCCAGGGATGCCAGTTCACGGGGTTCCGGGCATGCTGCAGCAGGTACGGCGACTTCTCCCCCGCCAGGCGGTTCATCTTCCCGGTCATGGGGTCGCCCCCTCCCACAGGGGAAGGATCTCCTCGATGGCGTCCATCACCCTCCAGGCCCCCGCTTCCGTGAGTCCCTCCGGGGTGAAATTCCCGGTGGTGAGCCCCACGGCCTTCACTCCGGCAGCCCTGGCCGCCGACATGTCATCAGCCGTATCGCCGACATACAGCGTCTCATCCGCACCGCACCCAAGGCTCTCCATACCCCGCAGGATCATGTCGGGGGCAGGCTTGGCGTTCACCACGTCAGCCATCCCCACCACAGAACGGAAATACCGCTCCAGCCCCGTGGCCTTCAGCGGATGGGCGGGAGAATGGCGGTTCGACGCGATCCCCAGGATGACCCCTCTCTCCGACAGGGCCTCGAGAACGCCTATCGTACCGGGAAAGGGAACGATCCCCGCGAACTCCCGCTCAAGGAACACAGCCCGGAAATCCTCAAGCCACTGCTCCTCGAACCGGCCCCAGATCTTTATCCAGGATTCCCGTATGGGGAGGCCTATCACGGAGAGCACCTGCTCCCTCGTCACTGAAGGCAGCCCCTGCCGCTCCGCGAGCAGATTCATTGTATCCCGGATGGCGTAGCTGCTGTCCACCAGGGTCATATCGAAATCGAAAATTGCGCATCGAAACACGTCCAACCACCTCTTTCTCAATTCTCTGTTCAATGGTACCCTGCGGGCGGCCAAAAGAAAAGGACCATCGGTTATGCTATAGTCAAAAAAAGATGCAGATGGCAGCATTGGAATCTTTCAGAATGAAAGCGGTGAAAGAAAATGTTCAGGGAAATGAGGAGAAACAGGCAGATGTTGTCCACGGAAGACACGAGAGCCGTCATGGGCAGGTGCACGAACGGCGTCCTGGCGTGCCTGGGCGATGAAGGGTACCCCTACGCGGTGCCGCTCAGCTATGTGTACGTCAACAACAGAATCTACTTTCATTCAGCAAAGGCCGGTCACAAGATCGACGCCATCACCCGGGACCCAAGGGTGTCTTTTGCCGTGGTGGATGAAGATACCATAGTGAGCAAAGAGTATACGACCTATTTCCGGAGCGTCATCGCTTTCGGCAGGGCGCGGATAGCGGAGGGAGATGAACGGCTCGAAGCATTCAGGGCCCTGGTCGAAAAGTATTCCGGCGATCAGCCCGAAGAGGCCAGGCACAGGGAAACAGCCGGATGCGCCCAGGCCATAATAGTGGCAATTGACGTTGAGCACATTACCGGCAAGGAAGCCGTCGAATACACCAGGGCAAAACAATAATCTCTTTTGCAGAATCCTGCAGCAAACAACAGCCGTTCCATCACACGGTTAACCTGCTTTACATCCCGGGCCGGGGATCTCGCAGCTTCCCGGAACCGGTACTGTTGGTGTATTTTCCCCGATACCGCTCTTTTTTCGATCCTTTCCATAAAACAGTGGTAATATAGTAAAAATAGGTTTTTTCAGTAACAAAGTAGTAAATTAAAAAAATGTACGGTCATTTTGATACAAAAAGAACAAACGGTTCGATTGGGGAATTCAGACGTCAGCAGTATGAAGTTCACAGAGGAAGAGATCTGCGGCTTCTGTTGGGTCAGAAAAGGACATCCGGGCTTTTGTGCCGGCACATCCAACCCGTGTGGGGGACAGGAGGAATCGTTGTGAAAATTGCCAGGTCATCGGACTGGAAGACCATCGCGCTGCCCTC
>Ga0209722_1003153_pt1 | contig 11852 bp, 13 predicted proteins | sample BioC12SIPDNA_2_FD_185745 | JGI IMG/M metagenome (GOLD analysis project Ga0209722, IMG submission 185745) | Anaerobic biogas reactor microbial communites from Washington, USA - Biogas_R1_A C12 SIP DNA (SPAdes) (version 2) | ecosystem: Engineered > Bioreactor > Anaerobic > Unclassified | place... | reverse complement strand
GGCCCTCGTGACATCGGAAGTCGTAGTCGAGGCGGCTGACGCCGGGATAGATCAGGCCGATCATGTCCTGCGAGCCGGAGGGCTCGGCCCGGCCTTCGTTCTCGGCCTCGTAGAGTTCGCGGACGAGCTGAGCGGGGTCGCGGTCGGGCAGCGCGCCGCCCCAGAGTTCGAGGGCGATCTGGCGTGTGCTGCCGCAGATGCCGGAGCGGTCCATCCAGCGGAACTGCGGCTCGACCGCGACGACGACCATCGAGCCGGGCGGGTCGGGGTTGAGCCGGCTGGCGAAAGGCTGGTCGATCCAGCCGCCGGCCAGGGCGAGGCGGTACTGGAGCTTGCCGACCACGTCGGTAATGTCGGGCGTTTGCGGCGGTTTCATGCGTCGATTCCACTGTGCAGCGTGACGTTGGCAAGGGTCCGGGTGCTAACTGACGGTTGGCTTGCCGGCCTTGCGGGCGTTGTACTGCGATTCGATCCAGGCGTAGGTCTTGCGGAGGCCTTCTTCGAGCGGTGTGCCGGGGGCCCAGCCGAGGACCTGCTGGATGAACGTGTTGTCGCTGTTGCGGCCGGCGACGCCTTTGGGGGCGGCGAGGTCGTGTTTGTGTTTGAGTTGGACGCCGCCTATTCTTTCGGCCAGACGCATCAGGTCGTTGATCGAGATCAGGTGGTCGGAGCCGAGGTTGATGGGCGTGGCGATCAGGGCGTCGCAGTGCATGATCAGGTCGATGCCGAGGACGCAGTCGTCAATGTACATGAAGCTGCGCGTCTGCGTGCCGTCGCCCCAGATCACCACCTCGTCGAGCCCCTGGTCCTTGCACTCGATCACCTTGCGGCACAGCGCCGCCGGCGCCTTCTCCCGCCCGCCGTCCCAGGTGCCCGGCTCGCCGTACACGTTGTGGAAGCGGGCGATGTGCGTTTCGAAGCGGCGCTCGGCCCAATACTCGTGGCAAAACATCTCGGACATGAGCTTTTCCCAGCCGTAGCCGCGCTCGGCCATGGCGGGATAGGCGTCGGATTCCTTCAGCGCACGGACGTTCGGGTCCTTCTGGAGGTCGGTGTTGTAGGCACAGGCCGACGACGAGAAGAAGTACCGCGTCGCGCCCGCGCGATACGCCGCCTCGATCATATGCGTATTGATCAGCACGCTCCGCAGGCACTCGATGCGAAACCGCTCGATGAAGCCCATCCCGCCCATATCGGCGGCCAGGTTATACACCTCGACCGCCCCCTCGCAGGCCCGCTCGCAATTGTCGGCGTCGCTCAGGTCCAGGCACAGGCACTCGACCCCCGGCGTCCGCTGGTACCACTGCGGCAGCGGCTTCTTGTCGATCGCCCGAATCCGCCGGAATCCCTGCTCGTGGAAATACCGCACCAGCGCCCCGGCGATGAACCCGCCAGCCCCGCCGACCACGATCAGATCGTCCTTGCCAAGAACCGACGCTGCTGTAGGGTTTCTCTTGCCTGCCATCTCACGTCCTTTCCTGTCCGCCGGCCGCGGCCAGTGGCCGGGCCTGCACCTTATTGACTTCTCAGTTGAACCGCCAGTGATTATAATACACGGGCAGCCTTGCAGAAATGTCAAATGTTGTCCAATGCATGACGATTATTGACTGGTCGCAATGAGCCACGACATCCGCGATACCGGCAGCGTTCCGACGTTCTACTCGAACCAGGTGCTCGAGGCCGAGCGGTTCTACCTCGACGCGGTCGGCGGGGCGGGCCAGCCGCTGGCGGTGGTCTGCGGCGGGCGCGAGCGCTGCGGCCCGGATTACCGCATCGACCGCACCGACTTCCCCTTCCATTCGATCGAGTTCGTCGCCCGCGGCACGGGCACGCTGCGCCTCAAAGGCCGGACCGTGGCCCTCTATCCGGGCCGGGTCTTCTCCTACGGGCCCGGCGTCGCCCACCTGATCACCGCCGAAGGACCCGAGCCGCTCGTGAAATACTTCGTGGACTTCACCGGCCCGACGGCCGCCAAGGTCCTCTGCGACAACGACTTAGCCCCGGGCACCGCCGTTCAGGTCGCTTCACCCGATGCGGTCCTGCGGATCTTCGACGACCTGATCGCCAATGGCTGCTCCGGCACGCGTCACGGCCCGGCTATCTGCGCCAAGCTGGTCGAGCTGCTGGCCCTCAAGATCGCCGAAGCCGGACTCGTCGACGACCCCTATCGCACGGCGGCGTTCTCCACCTACCAGAGCTGCCGCCAGTACATCCGCGACCACTTCGCGACGCTGCGCACGCTGGAGGAGATCGCGGAAAGCTGCCACGTCGACGAAGCCTACCTGTGCCGGCTCTTCAAGCGGTTCGACAGCCAAAGCCCCTATCAATACCTCACCCAGCTCAAGATGGCCCAGGCCGCCCGAGCCCTCCAGCGAAACGACACGCTCATCAAGCAGGTCGCCTTCGAACTGGGCTTCGCCGACCCATTCCACTTCTCCCGCGCCTTCAAAAAGGTCTTCGGCCTCTCACCCGCCGCCTTCCGCAAGCTCCGCTGACCCCCCCCCCATGGGGCAGGCCGCAGGGAGAACCGACTCAAAACTAAGCACTCAGCACGCAAAAACTCGTCGCGGCCAAAGGCCGCTACGTATGATTACGTACGCCAAAAGATATGTCGCGACATCGAAGGGGCGGACCCGTATCTCGTATCTGGTATCTCGTATCTCGGGGGGGGGGTCGAGAGTGAGGACGGAGGGGCAGAAGGGTGCGGGCCGGAGACCGTAGGCCGCAGGCTGGAGACTGTAGGCCGTAGGCTGTAGACAGGGAAGACTCAAAACGAAGCACTCAACACTCGAAACTGTCGCGGCCGCCGGCGGCGACCTCCCCATCCAACCCCTCCTCGACCGTCTACCCGTCCGCCGGATCCCGCGCATCGAGGCCGACGCGAAGGTATGATGACCTCTCCGTCCCGCCGAAAAAAGTACCTGACACCGTTTCGTTCCCCCAAAAAAGCGGCCGGCAAGACCCGATAAACGGGCCTTGCCGGCCGCCAGGAGACTACTTCACTGCAAAACTGCGCCTGTTCCCAGGCTCGTTACTACGACCGCCTCCGCAGCCGCGCGCCGGCGACGCTCAACCCGAGCACGCCCAGCAGCACCGCACCCGGAACCGGAACGGGCACGCCTACATCGACGAGGTACATCATGTCGTCGTAGTCCATGTCACCCTTGAAATCGCCGCCCATCGCGACGTCTTCCCAGGCGAGGAGATAAACATGCTCTCTGAATGTCCATTCCTCCACGTCGTTGTCACCTACCTTGATATAGATCGTCTTGCCGGCCAGCTCCGGCAGAGCAAAGGTCATCATGTGATCCCAACCGTCCACCAGATTCAGCTCGGGCTCGGAATACCACATCGCGACGTCATCATTCGAGGTGACGGACTCCAGGTACCAGCCATGCTGCTGGCCCCCTCCCACGTCATACGTATAGGCTGGAAACGGATCTGCAAGCGTCCCGTATCCCATTAACTGATATGTACCCGGCTCGGCCTGTAGGAGTGGCACGCGGTCAAGACCGGAGCCGAGATCCGTATAGTACCCGAGCGTATTGGTGTTTCCCGCGCTCATCCCGATGAGGGCGATCTGGCCGGTCGGCGCCGCTTTCCACACGTAGTCAAGCGGAACGAACCTATCGTCAAGATCATCATTTTCCTGATAGTCGTAGTCGGGACCGAGAACCCGATTGACTGCGTCGTAGATATTCGGCTTGGAGAAACCCGCAGGATAGGTCTCCTTCGCAGTCGGTATCAAGTCGCCATCAGCAGTGAGATCCGGATGAAACGGGTCGGCTCCCGCCGATCCCACGAGAACGAATAGAACTATCGCAAACAGAGTTAGCTGCCTCATGGTTCTTTTACCTCCAGAAATCGGTCGGCGAGGGCCTTTTCGGGCCCTCACTGACAGGTTTGTGCAATTTAGCTACGCTTGCGCAGCCGCGCGCCGGGAGCGGCTTCTCTAACAAGCCAGAGGAGGTGCCCGGGAGGCGAGTACAGTAGGCGTGAATTGAGCATGACGCACCAGGGGCACGACAGTCCCGGCGCGGTAGAGGGGCATGAGGCGGTCGGGCGCTGTGTCCGGCTGGACGAAGCAGACCGCCGCATGACAAAACGCATCGGGCCCCACAGCATGGCTGTGGCCAATCTGCTGCAGAGCACCGCTGTGGTACCATTCAGGGATGAAGCCGGAGGAGCACCGCCGGACCCAGTGGCCCGAGCGGCACATGCCCAACCCGATCAGGGCGTAGAGACAGAAATCGAGGCTGCTGCGGCCGTCCTTCAGGGCGATGGCCGGCGGCGCCTCGGCGGCCTCTTCGTCCGCGACGTGCACCGTCGCAGAGGCCACGTTGCCCACGAGGTCCGCCCAGTCGGAGAGGCCGAACAGCAGGACCTCCTGGTCGAGACTGTACGCGGCATCAGCCGAAGCCGGCGTGACGTCGGCGCGCACAGCAGCGGCCACGACGAGCACCGCCGCAACCGCAAGGATTGTCCTTTTCACCTCGACCATGAGATCGGCAACCCTTCACTCCGTAAACTACATAACCAGCGATACTGTACTACTGGCTTACCCAGTTTGTCGAGGACCAGTTCGCTGATTTTGACGATTTTTTCTACAAAGCCCCCCTTCCGCCGTCGCTCGAACGCCGGAAGGGGGCAAACTTCGTATTATTCGTTCTATGAAAAGGACTTACGGCGAAATGAGGGAATTAAAGGTGTCAGGTACTTTTTCGGGGGAGGGATTTTGCGTGTGACGCGGCTGCGTATGGTGTAGAATTGTCTTCATGCCGAGACCGGAGCGGATTACATTAGGCGGGTACGTCTACCACGTGCTCAATCGCGCCAACGGGCGTCTGCGCATCTTCCGCAAGCCAGCAGACTTCCTGGCGTTCGAGAAGATCCTGGGCGATGGGCTGTCGCGCTTCTCGATGCGTCTATGCGGCTATTGCCTCATGAGCAACCACTGGCATCTGCTGCTGTGGCCGCAAGGTGACGACGACCTGCCCGCCTTCATGCGATGGGTGACGCTCACCCATGTCCAGCGGTACCACGCCTCGCACGCGACTATCGGAATCGGGCATCTCTACCAGGGCCGCTACAAGAGCTTTCCGGTGCAGGGCGATCGGCATTACCTGCGCGTGCTGCGATACATCGAGGCCAATCCGCTGCGGGCCGGACTGGTCGAGTCGCCCGATCAGTGGGCGTGGTCGAGTTTGGCCGTGCGGGTAGGACGGCGGTCGGAGGTCATGCTGACGGACGGGCCGGTGGACTTGCCGCCAGACTGGACGGCTTTGGTGCGCGAGACGCCAAAGGGCGAGAATGCAGAGCCCATAGAGAACAGCCTTCGGCGAGGCTGCCCCTTCGGCGATGCGGGCTGGGCGGAGGCGACCGCTCGACGTCTCGGGCTCCAATCCACCATCCGCCCCAGGGGAAGACCGCGAAAAAGTACCTGACACCTTTAATTGGAAACCAGGGGAAGACCGCGAAAAAGTACCTGACACCTTTAATTGGAAAGTTGTCCAAAGGGGCAGGGGGTGGAACATATCCCTGTGTATCCCGGGGCCATTACGGGCGTGCTGGTCGCAAAATGGCGAAAGAAAAACGCAAAAGTGCATTGCTCTGATGGGCCGATATATGCGAGGATACAGCATCGCCGGGGGTAAGGCCCGGCGCGGTCACAAAGGTCTGCGTGAACACGCAAGTCGTTGGTGCGTAGGAATTTTGTGGGTGGTTCGAGCGAGGGGGAACCGACACGCCGCGGGCGGATGAGTGGTTTGAGGCTCGGGCGATAAGGAGGTATTAGATGCACAGCCATATGATAACCGAGACGCGCCGGGCGCGAAGCAGGGCGTTTACGCTGATCGAGCTGCTCGTGGTCATCGCGATCATCGCGCTGCTGATGGGCATTCTGATGCCCGCGTTGCAGCGGGCCCGCGAGCAGTCCCGCAAGGTCACCTGCGCCAACAACCTCAAGCAACTGGCGTTGGCCCTGCACATGTACGCCAACGATAACGACGCCAAGCTGCCGCTGAACGCCGGTGGCTACTGGCTGTGGGACGTCTCGTACTTCACGACCGACTTCATCATCAAAAGCGCCGGCGGAAGTCGGGATATTTTCTATTGTCCCGCGGACCTGTCGAAGAACGGGGACATGTCCATCGTCTGGCAGTACAGCCAAAGCCCGGCGTACGGGACTCCGGTGGATCGCGTCGATGAGTCGACTCGGGACCGCAAGAACAGCTATCGTGTGACCAGCTATTTCTGGATGATGGACACCGAAGCTGGGCGCGGAAAGCCTCCGCTTTACGAGCCAGGCACTGAGCGGAAGAAGTGGGTCAAGACCATCACGGAGAAAGGCGCCGGGCAGGCCGAGCTGATTACCGACGCGACGCTGAGTAACCAGAACGATCCCGACACCGGCAACTTTGTCGACGTCGTCGGCGGGTTGTATAGCCAGCACCAGATCTACGATCGCACGAACCACCTGCGACGGGGCGACCGGCCCGAGGGCGCCAACATCGTCTTTCTCGACGCCCACCAGGAATGGCGCAATTTCACCGAGATGCAGTATCGCTTCTCACCCGGTGGGACCGACAACGTGGCACCGTATCACTGGTGGTAAGGACGCATCCTCCGGCTCGCATGGGCCGATGAACGACAATCCTTCAGACGGTCAAACCGCAGCGGCAGCCATCGTGGTTGTCGCTGCACCGTTTTTTGGGGCCGCCTCTCCCCTCGGCTTCGCTCGGGGCAGGCTTTGCTCGTATCTCGCCTCTCGTCGCTGCGTTGTAGATCCGCACAAGCGTCGGTGCGCAGATGCGTCGGACTACCGCAGGCTCCCGCATGACCTGGCTTTGGCATGAGGAGGCATTCTCGCCATGGACAAATGGAGGGGCGCCGGGCGGAGAGAAGATGCGTGGGGTGGATAAAATGGTTCAAATGTGGGAATAGATGGTGTAGGATGGCCGTCTCTACCGGATGTCCGGTGCGTATGCAATCCGGCACGGGCCGTTCGGCGTCGGCCGGGCGGGCGTGTCTCGAAGTGAGCGAAAGGAAAAGAAGATGAAGCAGATCAGCCGCCGTAACTTCCTCCAACGCAGTGTCGCCGCCACGGCCGGATCGTATCTGGCCCTGTCGGGCTCTTCGCATCTGGTCACCCGTGCGCGGGGGGCGAACGACGAGATTCGCATCGCTGTGGCGGGGATTCGCAGCCAGGGCAACGGGCACGTCGGCCGGTTCCAGGGTCAGCCGGGTGTGCGGGTCGTGGCCCTGTGCGAGCCGGACAAGGAGATTCTCGGCAACCGCCTGAGCGAATTCAAGAAGAAGTACGAGGTCGGCGACGACGCCATCACGGGATATGCCGATATCCGCGACGTGTTGGATCGCAAGGACATCGACGCCATCGTGATCGCCGCGCCGAACCATTGGCACGCGCTGATGACGGTCTGGGCCTGCCAGGCGGGCAAGCACGTCTATGTCGAGAAGCCGGTGAGCCACTCGATCTGGGAAGGCCGCAAGATGGTCGAGGCGGCCCGCAAGTACAATCGCATCGTGCAGGCGGGCACGCAGCATCGGTCGTGTCCGGGGGTGCAGGAGGCGGCGCGTGACATCCAGTCAGGCAAGTACGGCAAGGTCAAGTGGGTCCACTGCTCCGTGCTGCATTCGAGGCAGAGCATCGGTAAGGTGACGGCGCCGCAGCCGGTGGCGGGCAACATCGACTATAACCTCTGGGCGGGTCCGGCCCCGATGAGCCCGGTGATGCGCAAGAGTTTCCACTACGACTGGCACTGGCAGTGGAACTGGGGCGACGGCGAGATGGCCAACTGGGGCATCCACTACCTGGACGACGTGCGTCATATCCTCGGCTGGAACGACGTGCCGACGAAGATGGTCGCGGCGGGCAACCGGTTCGCCTGGGACGACAACGGCCAGACGCCCAACGTGCACTTCGCCCTGATGGACTACGACGGGGTGCCCCTGGTGGTCGATATCCGCAACCTGCCCGACCCGAAGCGCAAGGGCGGCAACAGCGGAGCGGTCTATCTCGGCGCTCGCGGCGGCAACTACATTCAGTGCGAGGCCGGCAGCGTTCGCATCGCCCGCGGCGGCGGCTGGTTCCATGACAACAACGGCGATCGGGTGCACCAGTACAAGGGCGATGGAGGCGGCGCGCATGCCGGCAACTTCATCGCCGCGATTCGCAGCGGACGGCGCCAGGACCTGGCGGCCGACATCGAGATGGGGCACCTGGGGACGGTCATCTGCCACCAGGCCAACGTCGCCTGGCGGGCGGGCGCCGAGGCGTCGGTCGAGGAGGTCCGCGGCGCGATGAAGTCGCACGAGGACGCGATGAACACGCTGAACGACATGCTCGAGCAGCTCGACGGCAACGGGGTCGATCCGGCGAAGGATCGCTTTGTGCTCGGGCCGCAACTGACCTACGACCGCAAGCAGGAGAGATTCGTCGGCGCCAACGCGGAGAAGGCCAACAAGTTCGTGCGGTGTTCTCACCGCGAGCCCTTCGTCATTCGCGACGAAGTCTGAGCACTCATTCTGGTTTCTTCAGTCTCGAAGGCACGGCTAAGATGGCCGTGCCTTCCTTATTCTGGTCCGCTGCACAAGCGAGGAAATGCCATTTGCCTGTGCGGCGGAAGGCCCGTAGAATGCCGACGTAGTGCGGCCTGGCGGCGTTTGTAGTGCAGATGGGGATGGGTGAGTGCGGATCGCCGGGCAGGACCGAGGCAAAGGACGAAGTGACTGCTCCGGGCGGGTTCCGGAGCTATGAAGGGAGACCGAGATGGCGATGTTGCTGGCGATGTGCGGATTGGACTGTGCGGCTTGTCCGGCGTTGATCGCTCACCGAACCGACGACGAGGCCCTGCGAGTGAAGACCGCCGCGGAGTGGTCCAAGCAGTTCGGCGTCGAGATTCCGCCCGAGCGGGTCGACTGCGTGGGCTGCCTGAAGCTCGAGGGCGTGCACATCGGCCACTGCGGCGAGTGCGAGATCCGCCAGTGCGGCCTGGATCGCCACGTCAAGAGCTGCGCCCTCTGCGACGACTACGGCTGCCCGACCATCAGCAAATTCCTCGACCAGGTCCCACACGCCAAAGCCAACCTCGAAACCCTCCGAAGCACCCGACAGGAATAACCGCCGAGAAAGCAAGAGAGGCCGGAGAGCTATCCTCTGGTGCCCCTGCGGGTCGATGTTCTGTCGCGTTCAGACTTCCCGGCGGGGGGCTTGACAACGGGATCGACGTGGTATATACTGTGGTATATATCCTGTAAGGAGGTTCTGTGGATACGGCGAAGCTGTTCAAGAACGGGCGAAGTCAGGCGGTGCGGCTGCCGAAGGAATACGCCATGGCCGGCGACGAGGTGTACGTCAAGAGGATCAATGGAATCGTCCTGCTGATTCCCAAGGACGAGGATCCGTGGGGGGGCTTCGTCGACAGCCTGGACCGGTTCTCCGACGATTTTCTCAGCGGCAAGCGCGATCAGGGCGTCTTCGAGCGGCGTGATGCGATCCGATGAACTACCTGCTCGACACGAACATCTGCATCTATATCATCCGCAAGAAGCCGGCGGCGGCAATCGAACGTATGCGGTCAAAACAGCCCGGCCAGGTCGCGATCTCCACGATTACCCTGGCGGAATTGGAGTACGGCATTGCCCGCAGCGCGTATCCGCAGCGCAACCGGATCGCGCTGCTGGAGTTCCTGTCTGCGTTTGCTATTCTGGATTTCGATCAGAGAGCCTGCGCCGAATATGGGCGGATTCGAGCCTCGCTGGAGATGCGAGGAAGACCGATCGGGCCGATGGACTTGCTGCTGGCGGCGCAGGCCGCGGCAGGCCATCTGGTTCTCGTGACGAACAACGAGAAGGAGTTCCGCCGAGTCGAAGGCCTGCGAATCGAGAATTGGACACGCCGCGATTCGAAACCATGATCGGGGGAGAAGTAGTCCTGATTCCATTTGTCCTTGAAGAGCAGCAATCGGGAGTAAGTGACATGCCGAACTACAAGTGGACACCTATCAAACCGCTCTCTGATGAAGAGAGGGCCATTGATCTGGCCACGATGAGCCCCCTCTACAAGACGTGGAAAACCGCGAAGAGGAAGCTTGAGAGTTCCAGTGCGGATAATCTGGGGCTTTTCAAAGAGCGTCTGGTCCGTCGACTCAGCGTTGAGACTGGAATCCTCGAACGTTTGTACGACTTGGATCGAGGGACCACCGAAGTCCTTGTTGCCAGAGGTTTCGTAGAGGAACTTGTCTCTCGTCCAAGTACCAATATTGAGCCATCTCGCCTAATCGATCTGTTGCGAGACCAGGAAGCCGCGATCAAACTTGTGATGGATTGTGTTGCAGGGAACCGCAGACTCACCAAAGGGGTAATTCATGAGCTTCATCGAATCCTGACACAGCACCAAGATACAACGGTGGCAGTCGATCAGTTTGGGAAGCGAGTCGAGATACCCTTGTCCAAAGGCGCGTTCAAGAAGCAGCCAAACAACCCGCGACGTGCCGATGGGACGGTGCATGAATACTGTCCTCCGATCCATGTCGAGTCGGAGATGGAGAATCTGCTAGGATGGCTTACTGAATACTCGGATGAGGACCCAATTATCGTGGCATCCTGGTTTCATCACAGGTTTACGCAGGTACACCCGTATCAGGATGGCAACGGACGGGTCGGCCGTGCGCTTGTAACTCTGGTTCTTCTCCGGGCTGACTTGCTTCCGCTTGTCATTGACCGAGATCTGCGGGCTGAGTACATAAGCGCGCTCGAAGTCGCTGATTCTGGTAATTTGGAGCCTCTGGCAAAACTCTTCACACGCATCGAGAGAACGGCCATACTGCAGGCGTTGAGCGTGGAAGTCGATACCGCCAAGTCTCGCAGACAACGATTGGCGGAGGCCGTAATCCAGAGTCTTGCCACGAAACTGGAGAAACGGAAACAAGAGAAAGACGCTGCACTCCGCACCGTCGATCAAGTTGCACAGGTCCTGCGGACGGAGGCCAAGAATGTCTTGGAGGATACGCTCGGTCGATTGAGGGAGCCGGTGTCACAGTTGGCTGACCCGGATATCCGTATTATCGAGGGCGGTCCAGATCGGGACAATGCACATTGGTACAAGTATGAAGTTGTGCAAACCGCAAATCAGGCCGGGAAATTTGCGAACTTCGACGAAGCTCATTTCTTTGTGAAAGCTTCGGTGCGTGTTGATCGGGAGCGACTCGTGTTTGTCACGTCCTTCCATCATGTTGGGCGAGAACTCTCAGGAGTGATGGAGGCAACGGCTTTCGCTCAATTGGAGTCATTCGAGCAGTCGGAAGACAGAAAGTCCGTCTCTCAGGACTTCTTCCCTTGTTCTCTGGAACCGTTTGTCTTCACATATGAAACGCATGCCGATGCTGTCAGCCAGTCCTTTGGCCACTGGCTTGACGAGGCAGTGGCGACAGCGTTGAAGGAGTATAGTGATCGACTCTAGCGATCCTCTGTGATTGCTATTGTTGCCGAGAGACTGACCATCCACATGATGCGACGACGGTGACGCGTCAATCGAGACGGATTGTCAGGGTCTGGGCCTGCGGTCCCGGGGTGACTTGCACCCGTTGGGTAATGGCGTCGCCCTCGCGGGGGGTGGCGGTGATCTCGTAGTCGCCGTGGAAGCAGCGGAAGGCGAAGAGGCCGTCGGCGTTGCTTTCGCCGGAGGCTTCGGTGGACCACTCGCGCATCAGGGCTTCGTACCGTTTGCCTGCCTCGTTCAGGGTCCAGTCGCGTCGGGCGATGCCGGCGTTGGGGCCGCGCCAGGAGTTGCCCGCCCAGACGACCCACATTACGATCCCTTCGACGGCCGGATG
>Ga0209722_1003139_pt1 | contig 11888 bp, 8 predicted proteins | sample BioC12SIPDNA_2_FD_185745 | JGI IMG/M metagenome (GOLD analysis project Ga0209722, IMG submission 185745) | Anaerobic biogas reactor microbial communites from Washington, USA - Biogas_R1_A C12 SIP DNA (SPAdes) (version 2) | ecosystem: Engineered > Bioreactor > Anaerobic > Unclassified | place... | reverse complement strand
CAAAATCGATGCGCCCGTAGTCAAAGAAGTCCGTGGGCGTGGTTTGCTGATAGGTGTCGAACTCCACCCCGAAGCTGGCGGTGCCCGACGATATTGTGAAATGCTCCAAGAGGAAGGCATCCTCGCTAAAGAAACGCATGATCATGTCATTCGCTTCGCTCCTCCGCTGGTGATTGAAAAATCTGATCTTGATTGGGCGCTTGGGATCATCGCGGACGTATTGAAAAGATAAGAAAGTCAAGGTAACACCATGACCAGATTTGCCAAGATAGTTGCTACACTTGGACCAAGTAGTTCTGACGAAAAAACGCTCACTGAGATGGTGACATCCGGTCTGGATGTTGCCAGGTTAAATTTCTCCCATGGAGATCACGAAGGGCATGCCGCTTTGATTACGCTGATTCGTCAGATTTCTCTAAAAGTTGGCAAGCCGGTCACCATTTTAATGGACCTGCAAGGTCCAAAATTACGCATTGGCAACCTTGGCAGTGAACCTCTTGATTTAATATCAGGCCAGGAGATCGTATTAAGTTCTTCAGAGAATCCCGACCATCTACCAGACGGTTTCACCTTCATCCCCTTTGATGTCCCCAAACTTCACGAAGCTTTAGTACCGGGAAATCACATCCTTCTCGACGATGGTCAACTCGAATTTCAGGTGACACGCATGGATGGGGAGAACATCTTCGCCAAAGTCTTATTGGGCGGCAAACTCAAATCCCATAAGGGCGTCAACCTGCCCGGTTCAAATCTGGATATCCCGATCCTCACGCCCAAAGATTTACAAGATCTTCAGTTTGGCTTGGATAAAGGCGTTGATTTGGTCGCTGTTTCTTTTGTAAAAACAGCGGACGACATCAGGATGGTGCGCGAAACTATGCGTTCCATGACCAAGAGCGATTGGCTTCCGCCAATTATCGCCAAGCTTGAACGTCCTGAAGCTGTCCAGAACCTTGAAGAGATCATAAAAGTAACCGACGGTGTAATGGTCGCCCGCGGTGACCTTGGTGTGGAAATGTCTCCCGCGATAGTTCCTGCGGTGCAGAAATCGATTATCAAAACGGCTAACCTGAATGGGAAGTTTGTCATTACGGCTACCCAGATGTTGGAGTCCATGATCAACAATCCCCGCCCAACTCGCGCGGAAGCTGCTGACGTGGCAAACGCCATTTTTGATGGTACCGACGCTGTGATGCTTTCAGCTGAGTCAGCAGCCGGCAAATACCCAATCCACAGCATCCAAATGATGGATACGATCATCCGTCAGGCTGAATTGCATTTGAAGGAATGGGGTCACATCAACATCCTTGACAGCCGCATTTACAACGACGACGTTGTGACCATTTCCCGGGCGGCAAAATTAATGGTTGAAGACCAGGACGTGAAAGCGATCATCGTCTTCACCCTTTCGGGCATGTCAGCTTTATGGATGAGCAAAACCAAACCGGCTGTTCCAATCTATGCCTTTACTCCGGAAGTAAAAACTCAGCGTTGGTTGGGAATTTGTCGGGGCGTGACAGCTATGCGCGTACCCCACGCCGACACTCTTGAAACAATGATCACCCACGTTGAAACCGCAATCACCGCGGCTACCCCGCTTGAAAAAGGTGATCAGGTCATTGTCATCAGCGGCTTCCCCGTTGGCGCATTCACTGCGCCAAATCTGGCAATTCTTTATACGATCAGGGGATAAAGCAATGTAGAATTTTAGTTTAAACAAGACCGCGGAATTTTCCGCGGTCTTGTTTGTTTAAGTTCAGCTTTTTAATATAAAGCTCGATTGATTTCATCCAATTGGCTTTGTGTTGGTCTCAGGCGCTCACTGCCTATTCGATTTAGTGGTTCCTCTGGCAAATCATATAACTCTTGAATTGTAGGATTGGCTTCTGAGAAGTAGATCAATCCAGTCGCAAAATACTTGTTCTTATACGATTCAGTCAAAAGATCCAAAGCGGAGTTGCGGTCAGTTGGATCGTAATCTTTCTCAAGCTTTTTTAGAACTATGTAAGTGCCGTTTTCAACCCGAATCTCACGGAATGAACCTGGCTCAAAATGCTCTGAATCAATCGCTTCCTTAGTGCTGAAGTGTTTGAAATCATGTAGTGGCGCTTCATGGTCTCGACCCCAGGTATAAGATTGAAGAGCGTCATCCTGATTGTTGAAGGTCACACAAGGGCTGATGACATCAATTACAGCAATACCGTGTTGTGAGATTGCCGCTTTGATCAGCTCTTTCAACTGCTTCGCGTCGCCTGAGTATGTTCTGGCGACAAAGGTTGCGCCGCTGATCAGAGCTTCCATACACATATCTAGAGGAGGCAGCATGTTCACGCCTTGATGTTTCAAGACTAGCCCCTGATCTGATGTTGCGGAGAATTGCCCTTTGGTCAAACCATAACAGCCATTATTTTCGATGATATAGGTCATCGGAACATTGCGGCGGATCACATGCTTGAAATGCCCCATGCCAATACTGGCGGTATCACCATCGCCTGAAATGCCAATAATTTGGATTGAGGAGTCAGCAAAACAAGCTCCTGTTGCCAGGGTCGGCATACGGCCGTGTAAACCATTGAAACCAAAAGATCGATCCAGGAAATAGTTCGCGCTCTTGCTTGAGCAGCCGATGCCGCTCAATTTAACAAACTTTTCCGGGGTTAATCCCAGTTCCCAAATTGCATTTTGGATCTGGGCAGAGATCGCATTGTGGCCACAGCCCGGGCACAGGGTTGAAGGTTTACCCTTGTAATCAGCAATCGCTAATCCACATAAATTTAGTTCAACGGTTTTAGTTTCCACGTTTCCCTCTTTTCCGCTCCATATTGACAATTTTTTCAACTGCCCAAACAGCAGTCATCGGCAAACCACCGATCTCTGTTAGCGAGGTCAGCTTTTGAGAATACTCAGATACTTCAGAAGATAATATTTCACGCAACTGCCCATCTCGATTCAATTCCAAGACATAGTTACGGGCATGGCTGGCTATGAATTCCCGAACTTGCGAATTTGAAGGTAAAGCCCGAATCCGCATATAGTCTGCATGAATACCCAATTCAGCTAATTTATCTTGAGTCTCACGTAAGGCATCGTCCGTGGAACCCATACCAATGATCCCGATTTCGACCTCTTCCGCAGTTGAACGCCTGAAAACAGGTTCAGGCAAGCACGGAATCGCCCCTTTCAGTTTTTTCTCGATCCGAAAGAGGATTTCCGACCAGTTGTCTGCATCTTCACTGTAATTCCCATATTCATCATGTCCTGTACCGCGGGTAAAATAAGCAGCTTTAGGACTCTGATTGCCCATCACCGTCCGATATGGAATGCCGTCGCCTTCAACATCCTTGAACCTGCCCCAGTTCTCCATTTTGTCCAGGTCTTTTTCCCAAACGATCCTTCCCCGATCAATCGGTCTGTCAGGATAGTCAAATTTTTCGGTTACCCATTGGTTCATGCCCAAATCAAGATCGGTTAATACAAAAATTGGAGTTTGGAAGCGTTCAGCCAAATCCAGTGATTTCCATCCGAATTCAAAACACTCTGTTACCGTTCCAGGAATCAGGATGATGTGGCTTGTATCACCATGTCCGAGGTAATACAACATTGAAAGATCGCCTTGTGCCGTTCTGGTGGGCAAACCCGTGCTAGGACCCACACGCTGCACATCCCAGATCACCAAGGGCGTTTCAGTAAAGTAGGCTAAGCCAATATTTTCAGTCATCAGGCTTATCCCTGGACCCGAAGTTGCCGTCATCGATCGCAACCCCGCCCATCCAGCTCCAACGGCCGCCCCCGCCGCAGCCAGCTCATCCTCAACCTGCAGAATTACACAGGATTTCTTTCCGGTTTCAGGGTCCAGTCTAAGCTTATCCACCTGATCGATCATTGCCTCAACCAGGCTTGTTGCCGGGGTGATCGGATACCAGGAACAAAATTGCACACCTCCAAAAAGTGAGCCAAGTCCGCCGGCGTTGTTTCCGTCCGTCAGGATATAGTCATCAAGTGGAGCTAGAGCTTTTACCTGAAAACGATCTCTTTTTTCGATATTCTCAGCAGCGTAGTCAAAACCAAGTTTGACGATCGAAAAATTTGAATCAGCGATGGCAGGTTTTGAAGAAAAATGACCATGGATTGTGGATTTCAAGGCTTCCAGTGAGATCCCTAAAACCTGAGCTACGATTCCGACAAAAAGCATGTTTTCCATAAAAGAGTGAAGCTTTCTTGGGATATCAACTTCTTTCATCAAGGACTTGATTGGCATAGGGTAATAAATCAGATCATCACAAGGATTTTCAGGCAAGCTCAGGTGGTCAGCATAAAAAACCACCCCCCCATCGTGAAGATATGCCATATCCTTTTCCAGGGTATCTTTATTCATTGCAATAATGATGTCATCGTAGGGCTGCCGTCCGGTATGGCCTTTTTCAGAAACTCTGAGTACAAACCAGGTTGCCAAACCTTTGATGTTTGAAGGGAAAATATTTTTTCCTGAAGTTGGGATGCCCAAATGAAACAATGTTCGATACAAGATATGGTTGGCTGTCGCGCTGCCAGAGCCGTTGACCGTGCAGGTTGTTATGCAAAATTCGTTGATGCTTGGTACTTCTTCCTCGTGATTTATCTCGCTAACTTCACTCATAAAAGATGCTCTCCTTTATTCAAATCGCTGTGTTATCTCAGCTTTTTTTTGGGTCCTGACCAATTCGAAATGCGTCATCAGTGCTTGATAGCCTAGGTCATATTCCTTAGTGGCAATCGCGCGTTGAATTTTCTTGTGATAAGTCCAAACATTTTCCAGATAGACCTGGTCGCTGTACATCCGAAATTCGGTTTCCTGGCTTAATTGCCAGTAAGTTTCCAGAATTCCGTTTAGAAAAGTGTTGTTAAGAGATCTGTAAATTGAAAGGTGAAATTCGCTGTGTTCCTCCAAAGGGATCACAACCGGTTGATTTTGAATCTTTTTTTCAGCCTTCTCTATGAGGTCAGCCAGGTAGTCAATTTCCTTGTGGGAAAGGCGCACAACCGCTTCCTGCCAGAAAGCCAGTTCCAGGTGTTGACGAACAGAAATGAGTTCCCAGATCAAGTCGGGTTGAACTTCCATACCGTAACGTGAGACCAGGCAAAGCGCTGGGGTCAAAGAAAATGCTTTACGCTGGATCCCGGTTTTTGTCTTGATCTCAACCAGTTCCAGTTGGCGTGCAATTTCAAGTTGCTCACGCACTGCGGCAGTGCTGAGTCCAAGATCATGCCCTAATTGTGAAATGCTTGGAATAGTGGCATCCAGTTTAGCTTTGTCAGCCAGATAAGAAAGAAGCGCGACTTTAGAATTGCTCATTTCATCCACCCTGATTTATATGATTAATCAGATTAATCAGGTGTTCTTTCATTATAAGCCTGGTTGAGAAGTGAGTCAAGCCTTATGGCAATTCCCTAAACAGATCAAACAATTGAAACCTTGTCTGAATCACAAAAACGAAGGCCGACTACATCCCTATACGGTTCTACCAATTGTAATTTCAATGTTTTGTTCAATCCTGGTATTAAAGTTTTGGCTTACGGTACAATAAATCACTATTTATTAATATTATGACCATAAGTGAATTTACTATTCCATTCAAGTACAAAACTTGGAAATCTAGCCCTCTGCGCTGGGTTAGCGGGCACGCGCTTTACCACTGGCCGATTTTCTTTGTGGCCTTAATTGGGGCAATTGGCAATGCCGCCCTGGCTTCAGTACCCGCCATCGAATTCGGGAAAGTGTTTACGAGCCTGACTTCCGGAGATTCTTCAGTCGACCTGTTCCTTAGAAGCGCGGTCATCATTGGGATTACCCAAACAATTCGCGGCTTTATGCAATTTCTCAGGAATTTCGGTTTCGAAGTGACCGCTCAAATGATTGAACGCGATGTTCGTGAGGAGTTTTATATCAGTTTGCTCGGCAAGAGTATGACCTTTCACAGTCTTCAATCCATCGGTGATTTGATGGCTAGGGCTACAAACGACATCCGGGAAGTCAACTACATTTTTAGCCCGGGAATCAATATGGTTTTTGGATCAATAAACTTTTTGTTTATCCCACTTGGAATTGGCGCATCCATCCACCCTGCCCTATTAGCCACACCTATCATTTTTATCATTGCCTATTTCCTTTCAGTATGGCATTATCTGAGAATTCTTAGGCCGGTCACAACTGAGGTCAGATCAAGTTTTGGAAAGATGAACAGCCGCCTGGCTGAAGATATAGACGGTATCGAAACGGTCAAAGCTGCCGGCCAGGAAGAAAAAGAAATCGAATTATTCCGGAAAAATACTATCGCCTACCGTGACGCCACTATTAAACAAGGTGACATTGAAGCACGCTTTTTGCCCATCTTGCTGCTTGCTTTAGCCATGGGTTTTGGTCTGCTGCATGCGCTGGTTCTTGCCAGGGCAGGTCAGATTGAACTCGGCTCGGTGATCACCTACTTTAGCGCCCTCTCCATGTTAGGTTTTCCGACCAACACCTCCATTCGCAGCTATTCCATGATCTCATCAGGACTGGCCGGAGCACGCCGTCTCCTGCATGTGATGAATGCTGAAAACAACCTCGACGAAAATGTTGACGGTCACCAGAAACGGATCAACGGCAAAGTTGAATTCCGAAATGTGGACTTTGCCTACGATGAAAAGAATCTCAACCTTGAAAATTTGAGTTTTACTGTGGAAGCTGGTCAAACCGTCGCCATTGTGGGTCAGACCGGTTCGGGCAAAACCAGCCTCATCCGCCTGATCAACCGCACGTATGACCCCTTGGATGGGCAGGTCTTTATCGACAGCTTGGACCTAAGAGATTGGAAGCTGGATAGCTTACGAAGTCAAATTTCGATCATCGAGCAGGACATTTTCCTCTTTTCCAAAACAGTGGCTGAAAATATCGCTTTTGGCAAACCAGATGCCAGCCTGGATGAGATCAAACTCGCGGCACAAAAAGCTCAGGCCGACCAATTCATCAACGAACTCGAAGAGGGTTACGATACTGTCATTGGTGAACGCGGTACAACCCTTTCAGGCGGGCAGCGCCAACGTCTGGCTCTGGCACGCGCGTTTCTGACCGATCCACGTATTCTCATTCTTGATGATTCCACCAGCGCCATTGACAGCCAGACCGAAGACGAAATCCAGCAGGCAATCAAGACCGCCTCAAGCGGACGCACCACTTTCATCATCACCCATCGACTCTCTCAAATCCGTTGGTCTGACCTGATCATCGTCATGCGCAAGGGACGCATCTCTGCTATCGGCACCCACGATCAGTTGATGGAAACTTCACCAGCCTACCAGGCTATCTTTGGAGAGGTCTAGGCAGCATGGGTTTTCATCAAGGCCTTTCCGGAGAATCTTACGATCGCGCTTACAGCAATAAAGTGCTGTTCGATCGAATCTGGACTTATACAAAACCTTATCAAAAAATCCTGATCGGCACTATCCTGATTGTCATTTTACAGGCTTCTGTAAGCGCTCTCCCACCTGTGTTGGTTTCAATGGTTTTGGACAGGAATACTGACGGCAACGCGCCTTTCAACGTATTCATATTGTTGGTCGGGTCTGTTATTTTCATCGAAGTGCTGGGCTATGTTTTCTATTACTTTTTACGCCGTATGATGGTGCGTGTCATTGGCTATGTGATCCGCGACCTGACGGTCGATGCTTTTTCTGCGTCTGTACGGCAAGACCTTGACTTTCATGACCGATTTTCTTCTGGTCGCATTGTTTCCCGCATCACGACCGACAGTGAAGATTTCTCGATGCTCATCCGCCTGACAACGGATGTGACCTCAAGTGTGCTCCAGTCCTTCGTGGTTGCCTTCATTCTCTTCAACACAGAATGGAGACTGGCCGCAGGTTTAATGGCTTTCATTCCAATTGTGATTCTGATTGTAGCTAACTACCGCAAACTTGCCCGAAAAGTCACCACCCGGGGCATGCGGGCGATGGCAAATGTCAACTCAACCATCAAAGAAACTATCAGCGGGATATCCATCGCAAAAAACTTCCGCCAGGAAGAAACGATTTACAGCGAATTTAAACAATCGAACGCAACCTCTTTCAGGGTCAATGTACGCCGGGGATTGGTTCTCTCAATTGTTTTTCCCACGATGCGTACCCTCAGCGGCATCACCATAGCCCTGCTTGTCTACTTTGGTGCGATTACCCTTCAACAAGGAATCATCTCCGCCGGCGCCTGGTACATGTTCTTGCTCTCAAGCGACCGCTTCCTGATGCCAATTTTGAGTGTCACCTCTTATTGGACCCAAGTCCAGACCGGTCTTTCGGCGGCAGAACGCATTTTTGCTCTTATCGACAGCAAACACAGCGTCAATCAGACTGGTCAGCTCGAGGTCCAGGCCCTAAAAGGAAAAATTGACTTCAACAATCTTGGTTTCAGTTATGCTACCGGAAGCCCTGTCCTGGAAAATTTTGATTTGCATATCAAACCAGGCGAGAATGTTGCCATAGTTGGACATACAGGGGCTGGTAAATCATCCATTGCTCGTTTGGTCGCTCGCTTCTACGAATTTCAAAAAGGCGAACTCTTGATCGATGATGTTAATATCCGTGAATTTGACCTGACCAGCCTGAGGATGCAAATGGGCATCGTCAACCAGGTGCCCTTCCTTTTTGAAGGGACAATTGAAGACAACATCCGCTTTGCGCAACCAGGCATCAGCCGCGATGAAATTCTTCAACTCGCCCGGACCATTGGTAAAGGCGAATGGTTGGAAACCTTCTCAAACGGTCTGGACACACAGGTGGGCGAACGTGGAGCCCAGATCTCCATGGGGCAGCGCCAGCTTGTCGCTCTTATGCGGGTGCTTGTGCATAAACCCACCATTTTCATTCTCGATGAGGCCACCGCCAGTGTTGACCCCTTCACAGAGCACCAAATTCAGGAGGCTTTAAATCTGATCCTCAGTCAATCCACCAGTATCCTGATTGCTCACCGCCTTTCCACCGTCAAGTCGGCTGATCGCATCATTGTCCTGGACCACGGCAAAGTGCTTGAACAAGGAACTCATGATGAGCTTCTAAAAACCAGCGGGCACTATGCCAGTCTTTACAACACCTACTTCCGCCACCAGTCTCTGGCTTATGTTGAAGAATCAGGCAAGTTTCTAAAAGAGTGATTTTTGATTTTTCTTGGGCTAAAATAACAGCAGGAATATCAAATCATGAATAAAAAAGTAGTCCTTGCTTTTAGTGGTGGCGTTGATAGCGCTGTCGCGGCTGAATTGCTCCGTCAGAGTGGTTACGATGTCCACGCCCTCAACCTTTTGATGTGGGGAGATGATGAAAAACGGCACAGCATCCAAGCGCTGGCTGACCAATTGGCAATTCCAGTCGATTTCCTGGATGTCCGTTCTGCCTTCCGGGATACGGTTGTGCAGCCCTTCATCAACGCTTACCTGGATGGCAAAACGCCCAGCCCCTGTTTGTTTTGCAATCCCCAGATCAAGTGGCAATCCGCCCTCAACTTTGCCGATCAGCATGGAGCTCTGTTCGTTGCCACCGGGCACTATGCCCGCCTGGTCAAAACAACCGAAAATTTGATTGAAATTTGGAAAGCCAGGGATGAGCAAAAAGATCAGAGTTATATGCTTACTTTTTTAGAACAATGCAGTCTCTCCCGGACGATACTGCCCTTGGGAGACTATAAAAAGGCTCAAATCAGGCAGATCGCAGCCTCTTTAGGTCTATCTGTCTCAGACCAGCCGGATAGTCAGGATTTGTGCTTTTTAAGTGGGTCGAACTATCGGGACTTCTTGGCTGAACACTCAGACCGTCCCACTGAACCCGGCCCCATCTATAACCGGGCGGGCATCTTGCTTGGGCAGCACCAGGGCTTGGCCTACTACACCGAAGGTCAGCGTAAAGGTCTTCCTGCTTCTACAGAGGCACTCTATGTGCTGGAGAAACGAACCCGAGAGAATAGTCTCATTGTAGGCTTTAAGTCAGAACTGGGGAGAAATCGCTTTTATGTCAGTCAGGTTAATTGGATTTCCGGACAAACTCCCAATGAAGCGTTAGAAATTGACGTGAAAATACGTTATCAGGCGGTCCCTGTCAAAGCCCTGGTAGAGCTTCAGCCTTCGTGCAAAGCCTTGGTGACAGCCAGTCAAGCCCTGCGTGACATAACCACCGGTCAAATAGCGGCATTCTACAATGGTGATCAATTACTCGGTGGAGGAATTATCCTCTCCCTGGCCTGATCAGCTAGTGGAAATACGAGATACAATGCAGTCAAAACTGCTAATGCCTGATAGAATTAGAAAGAACAAAACACTGCCTAAAGGCAATTTTGAGATAATATGAATCAGAAAAAAGGAGTAACAATGTTAGTACCTGAAGAACTCAAATACCAAAAGACTGATGAATGGACCAAAATCGAAGATGGTATCGCTACTATCGGCATCACTGACTACGCGCAGGATTCTCTTTCTGACGTTGTCTTTGTCGAATTTGATGTAGACGTTGATGACGAGGTCAGTGCCGGCGATAGCATGGCAACCATCGAGTCAGTAAAAGCTGCTGCCGAAGTTGTTTTTCCTGTGAGTGGAAAGGTGATCGAGATCAACCAGGCTGTTGTCGACGCTCCCGAATCCCTCAACGAAAGCCCATACGAAGATGGCTGGCTGATCAAGATTCAGATGTCGGATGAAAGTGAACTGGACACCTTGCTTGATGCAGCCGCTTACGATCAGTATTGCCAGGAACGGTAGAACATGTTCACACCCCACACAAAAAATGATGTGGAGGTGATGCTCAAGACCATCGGGGTCGAAAAAGTTGAGGATCTTTTCAAGGAGATCCCAAAAGAATTCCGCTACCCCGACTTAAACCTAGCGCCTCGTCTGACAGAGATGGAGGCTGCTGCTGAACTTGAGAATATCGCCTCAGCAAATGGCACAACCAAGGATTTTATTAGTTTCCTTGGTGCTGGCGTTTACGACCATTACATCCCTGCCGCGATCGATAATTTATTGCAGCGCGGTGAATTCTACACGGCTTATACTCCCTACCAGCCTGAAATCTCCCAGGGCACACTGCAGGCGATTTTCGAATATCAAAGCCTTATCTGCCGTTTGACCGCCATGGATGTGAGCAACGCCTCCCATTACGATGGCGCGACGGCCGCGGCTGAAGCTGTGATTCTTGCCTATGGGCATTTCCGCAGCAAACGCAAAAAGGTTTTGCTCTCAAGGGCAGTCAATCCCGAGTACCGGGCAACCATCCGAACCTACATGCAGTCTGACAGTAGTCTACTAATCCTTGGTGATGATATCGAAACCGGCATCGAACCAGACCTGAAAAAGCTCATCGCTCAAATCGACAATGACACAGCGCTCGTGCTGGTGCAGTATCCGGATTTCTTTGGTCGTATTCTTGATTACAAAGAACTGATCGAAACAGCCCATGCCCATGGCGCGCTGGTTGCAATGGCAGTCAATCCTACAGCTCTGGGTCTCTTGACCCCTCCTGGAGAGCTTGGCGCGGACATCGCTCTGGGCGAAGGTCAGCCTTTGGGAATTCCCCTGTCCTATGGAGGTCCTTACCTGGGCTTCTTTGCAGTGAAAAGCGCGCTGCTGCGCAAAATTGCCGGCCGCCTGGTTGGTGAAACTATTGATGCCGAAGGCAAACTGGCTTACGTCCTGACCCTGACAGCCCGTGAGCAGCACATCCGCCGGGAAAAAGCTTCATCCAATATCTGCAGCAATCAGGGGCTGTTGACTCTGGCCGCCACGATTTATTTGAGCATCCTTGGCAAACACGGTTTTAAACAAGTTGCCAACCTCTGCTATCAAAAAGCCCATTACGCTGCCCACCAGCTGGCTGGGATAGAAGGTTTCTCTCTG
>Ga0209722_1003134_pt1 | contig 11902 bp, 9 predicted proteins | sample BioC12SIPDNA_2_FD_185745 | JGI IMG/M metagenome (GOLD analysis project Ga0209722, IMG submission 185745) | Anaerobic biogas reactor microbial communites from Washington, USA - Biogas_R1_A C12 SIP DNA (SPAdes) (version 2) | ecosystem: Engineered > Bioreactor > Anaerobic > Unclassified | place... | reverse complement strand
CGACCATAGCCGGGGCGGTGTTGCTGGTCGCGGGCGTGGGCGTCGCCATCCCTATGTCATGGAAGGCAGCCTCGCCGACAGCTACATCACCCTTGCCACCTTCGCGTTCATCAGCGGATACCTCCGCTCCGCGGGCGATGACCCAATCGGCGACGTATCTCAGCACGCCGCTTGCCTCTCCCGACGAGCGCGCCTAGTTGCCGGGGGAGGAGCCGGAACCTCCGCTCAACAACACCTAACGCAGCTCTCCCGCGGCGACCATGGCCTCCAACTCAGCCGCGGTGGGCACGGGATCCCGGCTCTTGTAGCCTCTGATGGTGACGACGGGTTAACCGGCGGCCAGGATGATCGGCACTGCCTCCGAAGCGCGATGGACTGCCACCAGGTACTTGGCGTCTCTCCGGCCCCTGGTCAGGGGATATCGTGGCCAAAGATGAGTGGGCCGGTGACACGCTGTACGCGCTTGCCCGACCGATGGGTGGTGAGCAGTCGGTCTACCGCTCCATCGACAAAGGGGACTCCTGGGAAGAACTCTGCACTGCATCCGGAGTTCGGTCACTGGTCTTAGGGCCCGGCGGCGTGTTGTACGGCGTCGGGGAGTGTGCGGTCCACACCTGGACACCAATGCTCGCCAGCCTGCCGACCGTCGACAACGAGGTAGCAGGCATCGATTGCGGTGAAGAGGCGACGTTGACACTGACGTCTGAGCGGGCTCCCTTGTAATAGCGGGAGATTCGGGTATCATCCCTGCTGGAGTCCTAAGAGTTCAACGCAGCATCTGAGGAACTTACAGAAGGACCCGCAGAGGAAACGCGGAGATAAACGACCGCCTAGTACGCGGAAGCGGGTGCGAAGTAAGGGGGCGCAGATGAAGATGCGGGTTCTCTTGGGGTTCTTTTTTTGTGCGCCGTCCACGCCCTTAGACAGCAGTCGGGCAGTCGTCCTCAAGGGACGGGAGTAGAGGAGATGGCGAAACGGATCGCGACGATAGCCGGGGCCTTGTTGCTGGCCGCGGGCGTGGGCGTCGCCATCCTGCACTACGTGATGGAAGGCAGCCTCACCGACAGCTACATCACTCTCGCCATAGCCGCTGTACTCCTCATCGTCGGATGGACGCTCTTCGATCGGGGCGCGGGCATCTCCCGTCACCGCGGGGAAGACGACGACAGTCGCGACCAGTGAGGCGCCATCAGTGACGTCGAGCGCCCGTTGGGGCGCGGCGGTTCGGGCGAGACGCCGCCGGCTGGGCCGCGCCGGTTCGCACGCGAAGCGCTGGGGCGGTTGGGCGAGGCGCTGCGACAGTTGGCTCCTCGCAGACCCTACCGCATGAAGTTGGTCTTCACCCAGGGCTCCCTCTCCGGGTAGGGCACCGTGTCCTTGGCCGCCTCGATGCATTTGAGCAGCCAGGCCATGTTGCGGCCCAGGGTCCTCATGATCTGCATGCCCTCCAGGTCCTGTCTCACCTCTTCGGGCGTGACCCCGTGCGTGGCGTTCCAGTACTGGGACGGGACGACGGGCATGCTGGAGATGGTGAAGTACTTGTTCACGCGGTCGAACGCGGCGCTGGCGCCGCCTCGGCGGCAGTTCACGACGGCCGCGGCGGGCTTGTACGCGTACCCTGCCGCTTTTCCGAAGAACAGGCGGTCGAGGAACGCGCAGAGGGCCCCGTTCACGCCGGCGTAATAGACGGGTGAGCCGATCACGATGCCGTCGGCCTTCTTCACCAAGTCGACACACTCGTTAACGGGATCGTCGTCGAACACGCAGTATCCCGTCTCGAAGCAGGTCCCGCAGCCGGTGCACCCCTGTATGGGTTCGGAGCCGATATGGAAGAAGCCGGTCTCGATGCCCTGCTCCTCGAGCTGGCCGGCCACCTCCGCGAGCGCGGTGTACGTGCAGCCCTTCTCGTGCGGGCTCCCGTTGATTAGAAGTACCTGCATGGTCTCATCCTTTCATCTGTTGGTCGGCCGTCTTACCTGCGCGCCTGGGCCCCACCATCGAGGCGGCGGTCCCGAGGGCGCACAGCGCGGTGAAGATCATGAACGTGATGCGTACGCTCGTCAGCACCTGTGGATAGTCGGACGGTTGGATGGCTTCCCGGCCCACCAGGACGGCCAGGACCAACGTCGCCAGTCCCATGCTCATGCTCATCCCAGCCTGGCGCAGAGTGGCCAGGGTGGCCGAGGCCACTCCCACGAACCGGGTCTCGACGCTGTTCATGATGGAGTGCGTGTTGGGTGTGGCGAAAAGCGCGATACCCGCCCCGAGCACGCATAGGACGACGATGATGAACCAGTACGGGGTGGTGGTGCTGAGAAAGCTGAAGGCGAGCAGAGAGAGCACGCATAACCCCATCCCGGCGGAGGCCAGGTACCGAGGCTCCAGCCTGTCGGTCAGCCGGCCGATGACCGGCGCGATGATCACCTGCACGAAAGCGCCCGTCACGATGATGAGGCCTGTCGTCTGCGGGTTCAGTCCCCTGTTGTACTGGAGGTAAAGGCTCATGAGAAAGGTCATGGCCGACGTCGCGCTGTAGTTGACGAAGGCCGCCACGTTGGAGTAGGCGAACACCCGGCTGCGGCGCAGCAGGTCGACGTTCAGCAGAGGGTCGGCGGCCCGGGTCTCCCACCAGAGGAACACGGCTAGGCCGACGACCCCGGCAACCACGAGGATGATGCCGGTGAGGTCGGGAAGCAGCGAGAAGCCCAAGAGCACGGCGGTCAACGACGCCCCGTAGATGAGCGAGCCCAGGATGTCGAAGCGCGCCCGCTTGGGCTCCCGCCAATCTATGTGCCGCAGTTTCCATAGCGGCAGGGCCACGTTCACCAGTCCCACGGCGCCCACCACGAGGAAGAGGCTTCGCCAGCCGAGATTGTGGATGATGAGCCCGCCGAGTACCGGACCCAGGGTGACGCCCAGGTAGATGCCGGCGACGTTCAGCCCCAATGCTCTACCCCGGGACTCGGGCGGAAAGGCCAGGATAACGAGAGCAGTGGAGGTGGCCGAGCCGCTCGCCAGTCCCAGTCCGTGGACGGCCCGCAAGACGAGGAGCACGTTGGCCGACGGGGCGAAGGCGCAGGCGAAGGCGATCACCGTGAAGATGATCATGCTGGCGATGAAGACCCTCACGCGACCCTGGAGGTCGGCGATACGTCCCATAGGCAGCAGGGTCGCGCCGGCCACGAGGACGTACGAGAGCGAGATCCAGCCGAGAGTCACCGCCGACACCTGGAACTCCTCCTGTATCAACGGCAGGGCGATATTGATCGTCGACGACATGAAAGTGACCAGAAAGCCACCCAGAGTAGCGACGATCAGGACTGTGTTGCGCTCCGGGGTGAGGCGCTGAGGCTGGTGGGTCTGTGGCTCGCTCATCAGCTAAAGGCTATCAGCTAGGCGCCGGGTACGCTGCCGGGCCGGATGGTCTCCCGCCCGCCCGAACGGCTCGCCCGGCGCGCCGCCCCTACGTCTCGCGCACGTCGACGATGCGGGTCACGAGAGGCTCCAGGGTCTTGAGCAGATTCTCCCGCGCCACGTCGCGCACCTTGAACGTCACGGTGCCCTCGTCGACGCTCTCGGTGAAGGCTACGAAACAGCCGCCGATGTCGGCCACGGCGCCCGACAGCTTGGCTAGGCCGCCCTTGGTGAGCGGCATCTCGGCCGTGACCCGCACGCCTGCCTGCCGAGCTCCGAACACATCGACGAGCACGTTGAAAAGGTGTGACTCGGTGATGATGCCCACGAGTTCGCCGTCGCGCATGACAGGCAGCCCGCTGACCTTGGCCTCCGTCATGATCCGTCCGGCCTCTTCCACCGCGGTGTCCTCGGTCACGGTGATGACCTTGCGCGTCATGACTTCCGAGACCTTGATCTTCTCCAGGAGGTAGTCCACCTCCCAGATGCTGAGCGACGTCGCAGGCGAAGGTGAGGCGCGAAAGAGATCTGTGAGGGACACGATGCCCACCAGGGCGCCATCAACGCCGAGCACCGGCAACTGGCGGACCTTACTACCCTGCATCACCTTGAGCGCATCGGGCACGGAAGCATCAGGGGTCGTGGTGATGGGGTTCTTGGACATCCTCTTGCGAACAAGCATCTCAGCCTCCCCACTCGTTCATCGGACGGGCGTTCCCAGTGTACCGCAGGGCCGGAATGCAGATAACGGGAGCCGACCGCACGGGGGATGTTAGAGTGGAGGTGGTGGACATTAGAGAAAAAGCGCGCTATGAGCGGGCGTATCAGCGTCTGTTCCACCAGTCGTTCAAGCGCCTGACCAGACAGGGGTTGGACGAGCAGGCGGCGGGCCCGATCGCCCGGCAGGTGGCCGAGGAATCCCTCGAAAGGGGGAAGGCGCCGGTTCTCGGCTCCGAACGGGAGTTCGCCTGCGCAGTCGGGCAGGTATGCACCCGGCTCCGAGACGGCAGGAGCTACTACGACCTGATCGGTGAGATGCCGTACCTCGCGGCCGCCCGGATCGACCGGGTCGTGGCGGCCGGTGCGCATACGCAGCCTCCGGTCGACGAGGAGACCCTCCGCGCCGCCAAACACGCGACTCTGCTGGAGAGGCTCTCCGCGGCGTGCTCGCTGCTGCTGGCGGGGGTCGCCTTGGGGGCCTTTGGGCTCTGGTACGCCATCGCAGTGGGGCTCGTGGTCGTGGTGGCGACCGAGATCTACGTGCAGGCGTGGATGTCTCCCGGACTTCGCCGGTGGGCGGCTCGGATGCGGTTTCCCCTCGTCATCATGGCCGCGGCCGTCGTGGCGCTCCTCGCTCTTGGGTACCGCTGGATCGCCGACACGGACCCTTCCACCGCGCTCATATTCCTTGGCGCCATCTGTGTGATCGTGATCGCCGCCGTGATGCCTGGGTTCACGCTGGCTCAGATGGTGGCAAGAAGGGAGCGGGGGCGCAGGAAAGAACTTGAGCTTAAGCTTCTGCGGGAGTGGAGCGAGCGGCAACGCGAACCCGAGGAGTAGCGAGTGGTGCGGCGGCGGTCGAGCGGTCGATATGCTCCAGGCGGACTCGAGATCGAGGCAGGCGTTGCTGGCTGAGATCGACATCGCCACGCTTCTGGCGTGCCTGGTCGGCATAAGCATCTTCTTGTCCCTGGTGCTGCTGGCCCATTGGGCAACGCAGCGCACCTATCCGGGCTTCGGACTGTGGGTGGCCGGCGGGGCGGTCGCGGCTCCGGCCTATCTCTTCTCGGCTTTCAGTGACAGCCTGCCCGGCTTCCTTCCTCTGGTGGCCACTCCGGGCCTGATGATGCTCGCGACACAATTACGCCTCGAGAGTCTGAGACGGTTCTGGGGTGGGACGCGTTTCGACCACCGCACGCTGGCGCTCCCGGTGATCACATCGTGCCTTGCGGCGTACTTCGCGTACGGCGCCGGCAGACCACACGTGGGATACGCCGTGGCGGCCGGACTACTGGCGCTGACCTCCTGGGCGGTGGCCGGTCTGAGCTTCACCCACCTGAGGAGGCGCACGAGCCCGCACTACCCGCCCTCTGCCGTTGTCTTCGCCTTCTTCGGGGCGCTGGTCCTGGCCTACGGGGTGTACTGGGGGCTGCGGTCGGAGGGGTCCCCGCTCACCGATCAAGGGATCGTCGATGTCGTCTTCCTTGGTCTGCTCATCTACCTGGAAGTCCTCTGGGCCATCATGCTGCTCGCCTCGCACGCCCGCCGCGCGTTGATGGATCTGGAGGTCGCCCAGGGGATCGCCGACCAGGGCAGGCGCCGGTTGTCCGACATCATCGCCCTCCTTCCGGACGCCATGGTCGCGATCGACGCCGACTATCGAGTGGTGGCCTGGAACAAAGCCGCCGAAGAGCTCACCGGTGTCTCAGCCGGACAGATCGTGGGCTTGCCCTACGAGGAAGGCCTGCTGAAGGTCCTCGGGTGCCCAGACGAAGCCCTCCTGGGGGCGGTGTTGGACCCAACGAAGCCGGTGCCCGCGAGGTACCGGGATGTGTGCCGCGATGGGGATTGGCTTTCCGCGGAGTCTGACGCGGAGTTCCCGGCTCGGCCCGGGCATCCCGTCCACGTGTGGGTGACCGCCGGTCTGCTGCGCGATTCTAGCGGAGCGGTGACCGGGGCGATCGAGAGTATCCGGGACGTGAGCGAACGCGAGCGGACCGCGAGGGCTCTACGAGAGAGCGAAGAGAGATTCCGCTCGCTCTTCGAGCACATTATCGACGGCATCCTCATCCTCGCCTTCGACGGGACCATCGACGACGCCAACCCCGCGGCGTGCGCGATGCTGGGGATGACCAAGGAAGAGATCCGCACCGCCGGCCGCCAGAGGATCGTCTGTCACGACGGAGAGATGCCGGAGCACCCTGGAGAGTGGCCTACGGAGGCGAAGGGAGGCTTCGAGTGCATGTTCGTCCGCGGAGACGGCACCATCTTCCCGGCCGAGTGTGTGGCCCTGGACTGGCGAGATTCGAACGGCGCCGTGCACGGGTTCGTGGTGTTCCGCGACATCAGCGAGAGGGTCAGGGCGCAGCAGCTGCTGAAAGAGAGCGAAGCGCGGCTGCTTCAGGCCCAGGCGGTGTCTCACGTGGGCAACTGGGAGGTTGATCTGGTGGGACAGAGCCTCTGGCTCTCGACGGAGACCCTCCGTATCCACGGGGACGATGCCTCGAAGTCCTATCTCCCGCTCGAGCCGGACACCTTCTCCCGCCCGGCGGAGGACCCGGCCTTCTTGCACGCAGCCCTGGAGCGGGCGATGGCCGGCGAGTCCTTCGACATCGAGTATCGAATCAGACGCATCAACGATGGGGCGATCCGCACGGTCCACAACGTGGCGTACGTCGAGCGTGACGAAGCGGGCGTCCCGGTCAAGATCAGCGGCGTGGTACAGGACATCACCGACCTGAGGCAGGTCGAGGAAGCGCTGAGGCTCACGCAGTACTCGGTGGATCACGCGGGAGACCGCGTGTTCTGGCTCGATTCGGAGGGCAGTTTCGCGCGCGTGAGCGACTCGACCTGCGATCAGCTGGGCTATAGCCGGGAAGAGCTCCTGGGGATGAGGATCTACGACATCGACCCCACGATCGTGCCCGACGTTTGGGTGGAGAAATGGGAGATGGTGAAACAGGCAGGCTCGTCGGTTGTGGAGGGCATCCACCGCACCAAGGGCGGGAAGGAGATCCCGGTCGAGACGAGCGTCCACTTCATCGTCCACGACGGCAAGGAGTACCACTTCGTCTATACGCGGGACATCGCCGAGCAGAAGGAGAGGGAGGAGGCGCTTCGCCTGACCCAGTACTCGGTCGACCACGCCGGAGACCAGGTCTTCTGGATCAGCCCCGAGGGCCGGTTCCTCCAGGTGAGCGACTCGACCTGCCAGCAGCTGGGCTACTCACGAGAAGAGCTGCTGGGCATGAGCATCTACGATGTGGACGCGACCCTTTCACGGGATTGGCGTCACAACTGGGAGGCGGTCAAACACCGTGGATCCGACGTACACGAAGCTCTCCTCCGGACCAAGGATGGAGCGGAGATACCGGTGGAGGTGCGCTCCGATTACATCGAACACAACGGGCAGGAGTACAACCTCGTCTTCGCGCGGGACATCTCCGAGCGCAAGAAGATGGAGAGCGAGATGCTGGCGGCCGAGGACAGGATCCGGCAGACCCAGACCATGGAGGCGATAGGCCAGCTGGCCGGAGGCATCGCGCACGACTTCAACAACCTGCTCACCGCCATCATCGGGTACGGGAACCTGGTCCTGGCCAGCGGCGAGATCCGGGACGAGTCGGTGCGGACCGACGTGGAGGAGATCAGGACCGCGGCCGAGCGGGCCGGCTCACTGACGCGGCAGATCCTGGCTTTCGCCAGGAGGCAGGCCCTTCGACCGCAGGTGATATCGCTGAGCGCTCTGACGGCCGAACTCGAGCCGCGTATCCGGGAGAGTCTGGGCGAGGGTATCGAGGTGTCCGTCGTCTCCGAGGAAGACTGCCATGTCGACGTGGACCGGAACCAGTTCGAGCAGGTTCTCATGAGCATGGTCTCGAACGCGAAGGATGCCATGCCGGACGGAGGCCGGCTGACGCTGCAGGTGAGCAACATCACGCTGGACGAGGAGTACTGCCGCGCCTATCCGGACTCCCGGCCGGGCGAGTACGCGATGGTCTCCGTGTCCGACACCGGTGTGGGCATGACTGCGGAGACAATGGCCCACGTGTTCGAACCTTTCTTCACGACCAAACCGCCGGGAGTGGGCACGGGTCTCGGTCTTTCCATGGTCTACGGCATCGTGCGGCAGAGCGGCGGCTTCCTCAACGTCTACAGTGATCTGGGAGAGGGCACCACCTTCAAGGTATACCTGCCTCACGTGCAGCGGCCGTCCGGCGTCGTGGACAGTGAGGCGGACTCCGCGGGGTCCGTACGCGGGGACGAGACGGTCCTGGTGGTGGAAGACGAGGATCCGCTCCGCAGACTGATCGCCCGGGTGCTCAGGAATCTGGGCTATCAGGTGGTCGTCGCAGGCTCGGGGCCCGAGGCTCTCGAGATGCTGGAAGTCCTGGACCATCCCCCGGACCTGCTGCTGACCGACGTGATCCTGCCCGGCGGCCTCCAGGGCAACGAGCTTGCCGATCGGGCTCGAGAACAGCTTCCCCGGCTCGCCGTGCTCTACATGTCGGGCGACACCCGGGACGCCATCGTCCACTCCGGTAGGCTGGACGAGGGTGTGGAATTCCTCGCAAAGCCCTTCACGCCCGAATCGCTCGCCACGAAGGTCAGAGAGGTACTCACCCACCGGGGTGGGTAGCGTCGCTCCTGCGCCCGCGGTCGGGCTTGATGCTCACGCCCCCGGTCGAGGCTGATGCTCTACAATGTGCGGACAATCCCTACGGAGGTACAGGTGGCTCTTGAGACTGTGTTCAGCATGGATGCGTCCAGCATCAAGTTCGGGAAGGGCGCGACCAGTGAGGTCGGCTCCGACATGAAGGCCTTGGGGGCCAAGCGCGTGATGGTAGTGACCGACCCCAACCTGGTCACCTCTGAACCCGTCGCCATAGCCCTCGATTCCCTCAAGAAGGAAGGCATCGACACCGCCCTCTTCGACCGGGTGCGCGTCGAGCCCAACGATCTGTCGTTCAAGGAGGCCATAGCTTTCGCGGTGGAGGGCGGATTCGACGGATATGTGGCCGTCGGTGGCGGTTCGACCATGGACACGGCGAAAGCGGCCAACCTCTATGCTACCTACCCCGCCGATTTCCTCGACTACGTCAACGCGCCCATCGGCAAAGCGAAGCCGGTGCCGGGAGACCTCAAGCCCCTCATCGCCATCCCCACGACGGCCGGCACGGGGAGCGAGACAACGGGGGTGGCCATCTTCGACCTCTCCGAGATGCATGCCAAGACCGGCATCGCCCACAGGGCCCTGCGTCCGCGGCTGGGTATCGTCGACCCGGAGAACACCCGCACCCTGCCGAAGACGGCAGTGGCGTGCACGGCTCTGGACGTCTTCTCGCACGCCATCGAATCGCTGACGGCGCTTCCCTTCTATAAGCGGGAGGCGCCCGAGTCGCCGAAGATGCGCCCCGCCTATCAGGGAGCCAACCCCATCTCGAACATCTGGGCGGCGAGGGCTCTGGAGATCGGCTCGAAGTATATGATCCAGGCCGTCAACGATCCCGGAGACGAAGAGGCGCGGACGCAGATGATCCTTGCCTCCACCATCGCCGGGGTGGGGTTCGGCTCCGCCGGAGTCACGCTGCCTCACGGCATGTCCTACCCCATCTCCGGGCTGGTGCGCGACTACCGTCCCGACGGTTATCCACAGGATCACGCGCTCGTCCCCCACGGGATGGCGGTTATCCTGGGAGCGCCGGCCGCGTTTCGTTTCATGGCGCCCGGGAACCCGGACATGTTCTTGCGGGCAGCGGAACTGATCGGCGTCGACACTCGGGGGGCCGGGCCCGGTGATGCCGGGGAGATCGTGGCTCAGGCGGTCATCGGGATCATGCAGAAGGCGGGCATCCCCAACGGGCTGCGGGCCGTGGGCTATACACCCGACGACGTCGACGCACTGGTGGAAGGCGTGCTGCCGCAACAGCGGGTCACGAAGCTCTCGCCCCGCCCGGCGAAGGCCGAGGACTTCCGCCGGCTGTTCCTCGACTCGATGACCATCTGGTAGAGGCCCAGGAGATCCGATAGGCCCCTTCCCGCTGCGCACAAAAGCCTGTGCGACTCTTTCAGGGGACCTACCCGACCTCCAGGGGCCGTCTGGTTAGGGCTGGCCGTCAGGCGTCGTCCCGAGCCTCGGCGGCGGTGGCGTGGGCGGGCATCCGGCCTCGCACCAGCGAGGTCACCACACCTATGGCGCATAGTCCCGTCAGGATCGCGAAGGTAAGGCGCACCGCCGTCAGGAGGTTCGGATAGTCGGCCGGCTGTATGTCCTGTCGCCCGACGATGAGGGCCATGATCAGGGTCGCGACCGCGATGCTGAGCGCCATCCCCACCGATCGCACAGTCCCGATGCTGGCCGATGCGAAGCCGATGTATCGCCGCTCCACGCTACCCATGATGGAGTTCTGGTTCGGCCCTGAGAAGAACCCGTATCCGATCCCGAGGAGGGCCAGGGCGAGCGCGATGTACCAGTAGGGCGTGTCGGCGCCGACGAAGCTGAAGAGAAGCAGACTGGCCACCTGGAGGGCCATGCCGGCCGACGCGACCCAGCGGGGTTCGATGCGGTCGGACATACGGCCGCCGAACGGGGAGAGAAGGCACTGCAACGCCACCCCCACCACGAGCACGAGGCCGGCGGTCTGAGCGTTCAGGCCTTTGATGAACTGTAGATAGAGGCTCATCAGGAAGGTCACCGCCCAGACCGAGGAGTAGCTGAGCAGCGCCGTCAGATTGGAGAATGCGAAGACGCGGTTCTCGCGGAAGAGGCGCAGCACGATGAGGGGGCTCCGCGCCCGGGTCTGCCACCAGACGAACACAGCGAGTAGGACCAGCCCCACGGCCAGGGTCACAGCGCCCTGCGGGAGGGGGAGCCAGGAAAGCCCAAGCAGAAAGACCGACAACCCTACAGCGTACAGGGCCGAACCAGGCCAGTCGTAGCCGCCGTGCCGCTCCTCCTTCCATTCCGCGCGGCGCAGCAGCCATAGATCCAGGCCGATGATGAAAAAGGCGAAGCACCCCGTGACCAGGAACAGGTTGCGCCAGCCGATGTTGTGCACTATCACGCCGCCGAGCACCGGCCCCATGGTCTGGCCCAGATAGGCCGCGGCCACGCTCACGCCCATGGCGAAGCCGCGCCGCTGTGGAGGGTAGGCGAGAGTGACCATGGCCATAGCGGTACAGAACATGGCGGATGCGCCGATACCTTGGGTGACGCGCAGGACCAAGAGGGGGGCGAACGAATCCGCGAAAACGAGCGCGACCGAACTGAGGGCGAACAGGACGAACCCGCCCAGGTAGAGGAGACGCCGCCCGTAGCGATCTCCGACCTTGCCCAGCGGGAGAAGAAGCACCGCCGAGGCGAGCACGTATCCGAGCGTCAGCCACCCGAGCGCCATGGCTCCCAGGTGGAACTCGGTCTGGATGGACGGCAGGGCTATGTTGATGGAAGTGGTGGTGAAGGCCGCCGTCCAGGTGGCCAGGAAGTTGGCCAGTAGAACATACGCTGGACGGAGGGAGGCGGCGGCGCTTGTGTCGAGAAAGGACGAAGGTCTGGGGATCCTGTGCATGCGCTTAGTCTATCGCCTGGGGCGGTCTTGCATTCACCGAGCCGGCCGGGTAAGATGCCCACCGAACAGTGTTCACAACAACGTCTATCGTTCACTGAACGAGAAGTGTTCGGAAGAGAAGGGACGGACTCGAGACTGGACGCGGAGCCGAGAATGCAGCCCGAGCCGAGGCTCTCCAGACGCGATCGTAGACGGCTCGA
>Ga0209722_1003132_pt1 | contig 11903 bp, 12 predicted proteins | sample BioC12SIPDNA_2_FD_185745 | JGI IMG/M metagenome (GOLD analysis project Ga0209722, IMG submission 185745) | Anaerobic biogas reactor microbial communites from Washington, USA - Biogas_R1_A C12 SIP DNA (SPAdes) (version 2) | ecosystem: Engineered > Bioreactor > Anaerobic > Unclassified | place... | reverse complement strand
TCGAGGTGTAAAACCGGCGGAGTTCCCGGCAGTTATTTATATTGACCAGCATGATAGGCCGTGCATGCACCACTTCGTGGAGTGGTTTGAGCGTTTCACCTACCTCGTGCTCATTGTGTTCCTGGTAGTGGTATTACTCTTTACGCTCCTCGAACTGGGGTGGCTGACATTCATAGGGCTGTTTGAGGTTACTCCCCTCCGGCTTGAGAGCCCGGAGTTGTTCGAACTCTTCGGGTACTTTCTGCTGGTCCTCATCGGCCTGGAACTCCTGGAGACAATAAAAGCGTACCTGGAGAGGAGAGAGTTCCATGTCGAGATCATCATCCTTGTCGCAATCATCGCTATCGCAAGAAAAGTCATCCTCCTGGGTTCGGCAACTCCAGGCGAACTCATCGGTATCGCGCTGATCATCATTGCTCTCTGCGGCGGTTATTACCTCCTGCGCCGGGCAGGACTGCCGTATTCTCTCTCGCCGGATAACCGTATGTCCTCATCCGAGAGGCGAGAAGAACTCTAAAAGGACAGCCGGCAAAAATTGAGGGTTCCAGCGAACCCGCTCTACGATTATTCCGGCAACTGCAAATCAGGCTGGTCCGGGGCCTGGGGAACCGGACCCGTGGGCAGCAGGATCGCGGCCACAAGACCGATCACCGCAAAGGCCGCCAGAACAACCAGAGCGAGGGCGTAGCCCAGATTCCCCGTGACCAGGCTGGATACGATGACGGTTCCGGCGATGGCTACGCCGAGCGAGGAGCCCAGGTTTGAGACACTGCGAGACAGGCCTGATATCTCTCCCTGGTCCTCTTCGGGAAAGCTGGATTGCACGACGTTGACCGAGGATGTCAGCATGACCCCGACGCCTACACCGACCAGAAAGAGGCCCGGCACAAAGGTAAAGACGTTGGATGTTTCTCGAACCAGCAACAGCAGGAGGAAGACGCCGCCTACCGTCACGACAAAGCCCGCCCGGATCAGTGTTGCCTGGGAACGCCTCCGCGCCAGCCTGCCCGCGGCCATCGAGGAGAGCAAAATGCCGATCGTGGCCGGCGTAAGGATCAAACCCGTCTCGATCGCGTTGTAGCCCCGCACCGTCTGCAGGTAAACGGATACCACAAAGGAGAGGCCGAGCAGGACCAGCCACTGGATGTTCTGCGTGACGAGGCCGAGGTTGGATGTGCGGTTCTTAAACAGCCTGGTGGAGAGCAGAGGTTCCTTGCCCGCCCGCTCCATGGACCTGATGTGCCAGAAGAACCAGGCCAGTAAAACCAGTCCGATGAGCACGAAGACCCATACCGGCGAGATGCCGCCCTGCGGGATCACGACCGTGTTGCCGATGACGAAATCCTGACTGGCCTTAAACCAGCCGTACGTCGAGGCCTGCAGGATGCCGACCACCACGAAGAAGAGTCCTGCCGCCGAGAGGATGGTTCCGACGATGTCTAATCTGGGTTTTGGGCCCTGAACGCCAGGATCGACGATCTTCCGGCTCTGGATGATGACTATGCCGACGACAAGAGCCTGCACGACAAAGGCTGCGCGCCAGCTGATCGCTGTGGTGATGATCCCGCCGACCAGCGGACCCGCTGCCGCTCCGATGCCGCCCGCCGCACTGATCGCGCCGAAGGCGCGGGCGCGTGAGGTGAGGTCGGGAGAGAAGACCGTTGCGAGGATGTACACGGGCGGGATCAGCAGCGCGGTCCCGATGCCTTCGAGGAGCGAGTAGCCAAGGATCAGGATCCCGAGCCCCGGCGCCGCTGCCGCTATCAGCGCTCCCACACCGTAAACCAGGAGGCCTCGCCTGAACAGATACGTGCGGCCCAGGATATCTGTCAGCTTGCTGCCGGGGATCATCAGGGCTGCCATGGTGAGCGTAAATACAGCGATGGTCGTCTGGACGCCGCTGACCGTCGTCCCCAGGTCGGTGGCGATGTTGCTTATGGCCACGTTCATATTCGAGGCAGCGTAACTGCAGATGAACTGGGCCAGCGCAAGCGGCAGGAGCACGCCCTGTGGGGTTGCAGTTGATGCCGGGGGAGCCGGATCTGCGGAGTTATCCATCATATCAGCCCACGATTCGAATGCGTCAGACGGACCCTGTGTATATTAATCTAATTGTCCGGCATGTTGCCGGGTAGTATACCCTTCGTACGGGAGAACAGAGGACCGATCCGGCGGCAGCGACGAGGGCACCTCCAGGTCCGTTTGCCGTACCGGTCAACGTGTGCTCCTGTTCTCACAGAAGCGCGAGATCAAACGCTGCATAGTGCCGTTGGGGTAACCCGGAATTCAATTCTCCGAAAAATATATTATGTGTTGGATGGTCTGGCTCGCGCATGACACCTGCAACGATTGTGCCCGGTACTTCGGAGGGGCAACGGCTACTCGAGATCCGCGACGGCGGTATTCCCTGGCGGCGGTGGGGGCCCTACCTGAGCGAACGGCAGTGGGGAACCGTGAGGGAGGACTATGGGGAGGACGGCAATTCCTGGGCCTACTTCACGCACGACCAGGCACGGTCCCGCGCCTACCGGTGGGGGGAAGACGGGATTGCCGGCATCTCGGACGATGCCCAGTGCCTCTGTTTTGCGCTCGCCTTCTGGAACGGTGTCGATCCCATCCTCAAAGAACGGCTCTTCGGCCTGACCAACGGCGAGGGGAACCACGGCGAGGACGTGAAGGAGTACTACTACTATCTTGACAACACCCCGACGCATTCCTACATGAAGTACCTCTACCGGTACCCGCAGGCCGCGTTCCCGTACAACGACCTTGTAGAGACGAACCGGCAGCGCAACCGGTATGACCTGGAGTACGAGCTCATCGATACCGGGACATTCGACGGCGACCGCTACTTCGACGTCTTCGTGGAGTATGCCAAGGAGTCTCCGGAGGATATCCTGGTGCAGATCACCGTGCATAACCGCGGCCCGGGCGAGGCATCCCTCCACGTACTGCCCACCCTCTGGTTCCGTAACACCTGGTGGCAGGATGGCGGTGCAGAGAAACCGTCCCTGAAAAAGACGGAGGGTCCTCCCGGGACCAGCGTGATCGCGGCCGGCCATCCGGATCTCGGGCAGCGTTACCTCTACTGCGAAGGCGCCCCCGAGCTGCTCTTCACCGAGAACGAGACCAACACGGAGCGCCTGTTCGGTATCCCGAGCGCCTCGCCGTTCGTGAAGGACGGCATCAACAACTACATCGTCGAGGGGCGCACCGATGCCGTGAACCCGGACGGATTCGGGACCAAATCTTCTGCACATTACCGGTTGACCCTGGGTCCGGGGGAGGTGCAGAGGATACGGCTGCGGCTGAACCAAACCCCGCCCTCGGGGGAGGAGGCACCTTTCGGGAAGCCCTTTGAGAACGTGCTCTCGCAGCGAAAGCAGGAGGCGGACGCATTCTACGACAACATCACCCCTCCGTCGGTCGGCCCGGATGCGGCGAACGTGATGCGCCAGGCACTTTCTGGGATGCTCTGGACGAAGCAGTACTACCTCTACGAGGTCGACCGCTGGCTCCGGGAGCATGGCTCGGATGCCGCCGCAGGCCAGCAGATCTCAATCCGGAACAATTCGTGGTTCCACATGGTGAACGCCGACATCATATCCATGCCCGACAAGTGGGAGTACCCCTGGTATGCGGCATGGGATCTGGCATTCCATACCGTTGCCCTTGCCATGGTGGACCCGGATTTTGCCAAAAATCAGCTCGACCTGATGCTGCGCGAGCGATACCTGCATCCGAACGGCCAGATCCCGGCTTACGAATGGAACTTCAGCGATGTCAATCCTCCCGTGCACGCCTGGGCCGCCCTGTTCATATACCGCACGGAGAAGGAACTCCTTGGCACGGGGGACGCGCGGTTCCTGGAGAGGATGTTTCAGAAACTGCTGATGAACTTCACTTGGTGGGTGAACCGCAAGGATCGCACCGGCCAGAACGTCTTCGAGGGCGGGTTCCTCGGCCTCGACAACATCGGGGTCTTCGACCGCAGTGCGCCTCTGCCCACGGGAGGATACCTGGAGCAGGCCGACGGAACGGCGTGGATGGCCCTCTTTGCCCAGACCATGCTGGATATTGCCGCCGAACTTGCCGTCCACGATCCGGTCTACGAAGAGATGGCGACCAAGTTCTACGAACACTTTGTCTGGATCGCATCGGCGATGAACAGCATGGGTGAGAACCAGGAAGGCATGTGGGACGAAGAGGACGGCTTTTACTACGACCTCCTCCGCCTGCCCGACGGGAGCGCAACGCGCCTCAAGGTGCGGTCCCTGGTGGGGCTGCTCCCCTTGGCTGCAAGCACGGTCTTTACCCGGGAGATGATCGAGCAGATGCCGGACTTCGTGGAGCGGGCCCGCTGGTTCAACCGGTATCATACACGTATGGCGTCCACCATCTCCAATATCGGCCGGCCCGGCGTTGGAGGACGGCTCCACCTCTCGCTGCTCACCGAAGAGAGGCTGCGGAGGGTTCTCTCACGGATGCTGGACGAGAACGAATTCCTGAGCGACTACGGAATCCGGTCCCTCTCCCGCGCACACCTGCACGACCCCTATATCTTTTACCAGGATGGGCAGGAGCACCGGGTGCAGTACCTGCCGGCGGATTCCGATACGGGTATGTTCGGCGGGAACTCCAACTGGCGGGGGCCGATATGGTTCCCGATGAACGTCATGCTGATCCGGGCGCTGTTGAACCTCTATGCATACTACGGGAACGATTTTACTGTAGAATGCCCGACCCGGTCGGGGAACCGGATGAACCTCTATCAGGTGAGCGAGGAGATTGCACGGCGCCTGACCCGGGTGTTCCTCCGCGATGAGAGCGGCCGCCGCCCGGTCTTCGGTTATGCACGGAAGTTCCAGGACGACCCCAACTGGCGCGACTACCTCCTCTTCTACGAGTACTTCCACGGCGACAACGGGGCCGGGATCGGCGCCAGCCACCAGACCGGGTGGACGGGGCTCGTCGCCCGGATCATCCAGTTGTTCGGGTACATGAGCCCCGAACAGGTACTCGGGGAGGAAGCGCGCAAGCTCGTCTACAGGAAGGAGGGTTCTCCTCCCCCACCGGTGCAGGGACCTGCTGCCAGGTAGTGAGGGTGGTTACAGTCTGCCCGGGAGGTGCCGCGGACCGTGGATGCACGGTTCGCGATTCACATTTCTCCCGCAAAACCTGCCCCTCGCAACGGTCGGCCCCCGGCAGAACCGGGGTTCCGGGATGGTGGAGTTACATATATATGGTGGCAGTGAGCCCTCCGCATGGTGTTATTATGGTTAACACGCAGTTCGGTGCCGGCACCTATGAGTCCGGCGCTGCTATGGCTCCGTCACGCTGGCTCGTGCTGCTGCTCGGCGGCATCGCGGCCATCATCTTTGCGTTCCGGCTGCCGGGGTGACCGGAGAGGGGGGCCTGAGCGGTGACCCTGGTCTGCAGGCACGACCCCCCTCTTTGCCCGTAAAGTAAGTGTATCCTGCTACTTTCCTCTCCGGTATGAGGGCGTAAGGGAGCGCCGTTACGTGATACCTGGTTCGCCACAATATATTGGAATAATTTTATATGGGTTATGTTATCATCTGGTTCCGGGCAGTCTTTCTGTCCGGGAGATGGGTATGAAGAAAACGGGGATACTGTTCGTTGCGCTGGTCCTCATCCTGGCCTGTGCCGGTGCCGGATGCGTCCAGCCATCTGAAGAGGAGGCGGAGGCGCAGCTCTGTCAGGACCTCGGAGAGCTCGGAGCAGCGCTTGAGGGTATGGAGAACACCAGCCTGAGATCTTCTGTCGGAGATATCCGGGATGGGCGGGACCAGGTCCAGTCCGCCATGGAGAAGGTCAGGGATTCCGCAGGCCAGGTCGCCAACATCCGGCTCGACAAGCTCAACGCGGCGTATGAAGACCTCGACCGGGCCGTGCAGGACCTCCCCGACGATGCGACTGTCCCTGAGGCCATCCAGACAATCCGCCCGTATGTGCAGGCCGTCCGGGACGAACAGCGGAGCCTTTACGCAGACCTGAACTGCACGGGGCAGTGAGCACCGCGAGAGTTGGTTTGCAGCAGGAGATGTGAAAAGAGACCTGGCGGGTATCGGAAGGGGAGATGAGAACCATGATGCGAAGAAGAACGGAAGGCGGCCGGCGGGGGCGTGAAGAGGCCGGCGGGACGCACAGGTACAGGATGCGCGAGAAACTCGTCTCCATCGGGGACGACTACTGGATCGAGGACGCGGCGGGAGAGCGGGCGTTCAAGGTGGACGGCAAAGCGCTGCGCGTGCGCAATACGCTGGTGATCCAGAGCAAGGAGGGGAAGGACCTCTACAGGATCCAGGAGCGGATGCTCCGGATCAAGGATACGATGGAGATCGAGAAGGGCGAAGGCGGCACGGCAGCGACGATCAAGAAGGCGCTGATCGCGCCGCTCCGGGACCGGTGGACGGTCAGCATCCCTGGAGGTGAGGACTGGGAGGTCCAGGGCAACATCCTCGACCACGAGTACAGGATCGAGGCCGGGCGACGGGAGCGGATTGCCGAGATCTCGAAGAAGTGGTTCCGGATCCGGGACACCTACGGCGTGGAGGTAGAGCCGGGGCACGACGACGCGCTCGTCCTCGCGGTTACGGCGGCGATCGACCAGATGGCGCACGATTAAGTCGCAACGGATGAAGGGAGCGGTGTGCAGCAACGAGTCCGTCGGGACCGCAGGACAGGAGTGCCGGAGGGCACGGAGTCTGACCGGTGAGGAAGCGCCCTGAAACCAGAAAATATCCTGAGCCACCCCAGATATACAACTCCTATTTTATATTTGATACCTTATCCTTGTCCGAACCCGCCGCCGGTCTGCACGCTGTCGGAGATAGGTGACGACCGCAGGGAGAGGTACTCTACTATCTGATGCCTCAGCACGAGGGCAATGGATCACGGTGCGCGGGCAGGCAACCTCTGCATGAGAGTCAAGGGGGAGTATGGAAATGGCTGATGTTCTGTATGGGCCGATGCACCTGGTGGTCGTCGGGTTTGAGAACCTGGACTTCCACAGCCAGATTTGGGCAGGAAACCAGAGAGTACGGAAAGCGGGCCTGGTTTTGGTTCTTTCTTCCCCACTCGACGGCACCTGACGCGAATCCGGCGGAACGGAGTAACCGTATGGTAGAAACCATATCGTTCACGATCTTCCTCGAGACGATCGGCGTCCTTGCGACGGTGATCTTTGTGCTCTCGAGCATGCTTGTCATGGGATTCTCCCTGACCCTGCGCGAGATCGTCGAACCGTTGAAGAACCTACGGCTTATCCCCGGATCACACGCGTCATACGCGTTTGCTAGGCCGGTATGATATCCGCGAATACCGATGAGCAGCCAGCAGGTGCCGGCTCGACCTGATCGCTATGCCGGGAGACCAAGGGCACCAGCGATCTCGTCAAGGGCTGCCTTTTCCGGATCGCTGACAACAACACCGTGCTCTTTGGCGGCTTCGGCCACCTTTTCCCCTATCTGCAACAACCACTTTTTATAGGCCTCGGCCTCGTCGGGAGGCACCGCAGAGAGAGCGGCGGCAGCGGATTTGCATGCCTCGATGGTCCGGCTTCTATAGCCCATCTGATCCTGTTTCATCAGATTCTGCTGCTCTTTGATCAGATCCTTCGCATTGGGTTGCATATCGGCAGAGACGAGGCTGACCAGTTCGCTTCCGCTCGCTGCTGCCAGCTTGGGAGGTTCCTGGACCATGGCTTTGGTTTCGCCCCATGCACCCAGGATAGATGGTGCTGCGGCCATAACCGTCATGGAGACCGCGTACGGCAGACTCACGAGGTTCTTCCAATCATTCTCTCCAAATTGTTCCTTCATGGGCATGGATACCCGATGCTGCAACGGATATTTATAGGTACCTCAACAAGTTCCGTTGCCCATGTGGGATTGTATCGATTGCAGATTGGGTGTTGTGTTGCGTAGACTCTGTATTTTAGAATATTTGAGGGAACGTCCGGTAGTGCTCTAGTGGAGTATTTCATCTAATATTTCACGTGGCATCCCATCAACTCACGCGAAGACGCGAAGTCCGTATACCTCCCCCAACCGGAACCCTTCGCGATCTTCGCGGCTTCGCGTGAGGTGGCGGTCTGCATCAAGACCTGCAAGATAAGGTGAAATGGTCCACTAGTGCACCGATTCCAAATTAGCAGATCATATCTGGCCTTCGTCCCATCCCCCGCGGAGCGCTCCCCTCCGTCCCCCCACCCTGCCCGGCCTGCGGCCTCCTCCCCCGCCCCTACCGGGGGCGGGGGCAGTCATGGCGATATCCGGTGGAACGCCGCGCCAGGGGGTGGTGCTGACGCCGGTTTCCCGAAAGATCGGGAAGAATCGGCCAGCAAGAACCGGCTAGAAACTGGTTCTTCCCCGGGATCTCCCCGTGCAGTGGACCGTGGTGGATATCGCCATGGGGGTGGGGCTGACGGGGAGGGGGCTCGCCCCCATATGCGCTAACTTTAGCTATGAGGATCCGAGCGGATAATGCCCTATTCGGTGAAATAGGGCCAATTTGACGAGATATCAGCAACACAACTCCGGTGGTGTGCGGCAATGCCCCTCCTCCGCTGAAAACGATAGGGATCATGGAAATCTCATGGGAAACGGATTGCCTTGGGGCAGAGATGAGAACTCGCCGATTGCCTGGTACTTGCCGGTATCACCGAGAATGCATTCCACCCAACTGGTAAGTTAACGCCTATGGGGCTCGCCCCCTCCCCTGTCTCTGCCTCGTGTCTTCAGCGTCCAGACTCTATTCCTACAGATTGCCATACGCCTGTAACCCCCTCCCCGCAGGCGGGTACCCGTACGTTCCTCCTCAAAGCCCCCGCCCCCGGAAGGGGGCAGTATGTGGGGATACCGGGATGCAAACCCCCCGGAGAGTGTGAAAAAAGATCGATACTCTCCTCCGTTGAGAGTGCCGGTAATTTGGAATCATTGTACTAGTGCTCGTTGTCATCTTACATTCAGAGATCCTCGGGGGTCCCCCCTGTCCCTCTTCGCGCCCTCCCGCGTGCTTCCGCGTGAGGTCATATTGCCGTCTTTACGTGTGGTTATTGGCGTTACATCTCACGCATCAAAATCTTCGGAAAAAAGGTGACACGATGCACTAGGAGACGATCTCTGCAGTATTGGGATCTTTCAGGAGGACCTCCCCGGGTCAGACTTTTTGTTTTTCCGGGCCAACGGGTATACACGAGAGGGGTTGATGGTGCAGGACAGGAACATGGGTGCTCCCCGACGGGTTGTCGAGGTTGTGCAGGACAGGCATGGGAATCTGATCGAGATATTTGACCCTCCTTTCTACCGGAAGGAGTTTGAGGACGCATACCGTTTCATCATCGACGATTATCTGGTGGCACCGAAGGAGATCGGTCTCTTCCTGCCCTGTGCCGTGCGGAAACCCTACAGCCAGAGCCCAAGTCATAAACTCTTCCGCGGGATCATCGACGGCGTCCTTGACCCGGAGGACTACCATATCGTCATATTCGGCACCTGCGGGACCGTCCCTGCGGAGCTTGAGTGCATGTACCCTTTCCGGAACTACCACTACATGCTCGGCAAGACCACAGATGGGCGGATCCGGCGGGACTTCCACCGGATCGAGGTCTACCGGCTGAAAGGCTACCTCGAAAAGACCCAAGACGCCTACCGGCACCGGCTCGCCTACTGCATAGGGCCGTTTCGGAAGGCGATGGTTGAGGCGTCAGAGGAGACCGGGATCGTCGTCGACCTGCTGCCTTCCGACCCGATGATCGAGCGGCTCTACGATATTGACTGCCCGTTTCCCGAGGGCAGCCTCTCGATGCAGGGGTATATCGACGAGTTCCGGGAGGGGCTCGTGAGGCTGTCGCGGTCGCTTGCGGGGAGCAGTCGGACCTGATCCGGCGCGCGGCAAAAAACAGTTATTTGGGTTTATAGTAGCCCCACTTCTCAAGGGCTTCCCTGAGTTCGGGAGCCTTCTTCGTCTTCTCCTCGAGGGTCTCGCCCTCGCTCCAGGCCTCAATTGCCTGCATGGTGGCCATGGCGCCGGCCCGCGTGCCCTTCGGGTGGCCGTGGATGCCGCCGCTCACCAGGAGGACGAGGTCGCTGCCGTAGATATCAAGGACGTCCGGCACGAGCCCGGGGTGGAGCCCGCCCGACGAGACCGGGAACGCACTCTTGATTGCGCCCCAGTCCTGGTCGAGGGCCATGTGATCCACTGCGTTCGTATGCTTCTCCCGGACCATATCGGCAAGCACCGTAGCCTCCGCCTTCGTGCCGACCAGTTTCCCGACGGCGGTCCCGGTGTGGATCTGCGCAACACCGATGAGCCGCATGATCTTCGCCAGGAACTGCATCGTGATCCCGTGCTTCTCATCCCGGTCGAAGGCTGCGTGCATCGCCCGGTGGGCGTGGATCGCAAGCCCGAGGTCGGAGCAGTGGTCCCGGAGGGTCGCGACCGCGGCGGTCCCGGTCACCACAACATCGATCATGGCGTAGTTCCAGCCGTAGTCTGCGAGCATCTCCGCCCGCTTCTTCATCGTCTCCGTATCGGCCGTGATGTTGATGAACGCGGACTTCACGTCACCGGTCTCCTGCTCAGCCCGGTCACGCATCGTTGTCATGGCCCGGACACGGTCCTCGAACCGGTTGAACGAGAGAGATGTCAGGTTCTCGTCGTCCTTCACGAAGTCAAACCCGCCCATCCAGGTCTCATACCCGACCTCCGCGTGCTCCTCTGCGGTGAACCCCACCTTCGGTTTCGGCACCGCCCCCGTGAGCGGCCGGCCATGGACCTTCATCATATCCCGGATCCCCTCCATGCCGAAGTGCGGCCCCTTGAAGTGCCGGAGGTAGTCGGCCGGGAGCGAGGCGTCGATCAGCCGCAGGCTCTCGAGCGCCTTCATCCCAAAGACGTTCCCGGCGATGCCGCTCAGGAGCTGGGGAGCGTTGCCCTCCTCCCAGAGGGCGAGGGGGTATGCGATCTTCACATAGTTCCCTTCGATCTCAAACGCCTTCGCCTGGAGGTCCCGCATCCGGGGGGGCATAGTAAAGAGCGTCGTCCAGGTCCCGGTCGAGCTCTCGGATGCGATTCTCCCGACCGCCTCCTCCCTGCTGATCCCGGCCGCGGGTTCGAAGTAGTAGAGGGCTACAAGCTCATCCGAACCGGGAGTGTGGTCTGTGTCAACAAATTCTTCATACCAGTCAATCGCCATATCATCGCCTCATGAAGGAAGGGGCGCGGTGATAGAAATATCTTCCATTTGAGGTAGTGCACCATTTCAGCTAACATTTCCCATGAAGACATCCCCGGTTTGGCGTCGTGCCCCGGGCATGGCTTGTGCGGGGAGGGGCGAGCCCCCTCCCCTGCCCCCACCCCCCGGGGCGATTCCCACCACGGTCCACAGCCCGGGGGAGCAGGCTGTTTTCATGCGTGCAGCCCGAAGAGCGTAGCCTGATGGTTGTTGCATGGGCACCATTGCCTCACGCGAGCGGTTGATGATCCGCACCAGAACCCACAAAATAAGGTGAAATAGTCCACTAGAACCCTCAATATTTAATGCAGTGGCGCGGACTCACACCGTGCCCCCCGGAGAGCAGGCGGGATGGCCCGGGCGATTATTACAATTTTTGCTGCAGATCATAACAGGTAAAATTATTATATACTAAGTTCATACTACTATGTGGCCAGGTAATACTCGTGGTGGAACCCTGCCTGTGCCTCATCAGCATCTGTCCTCAGAGTGGGCTACTGCACGTCCTTCCATACACCCTCACAAACTTTTTTCGGTCCGCATCACTCGGAAACCTCAGCGAGGATCTTCTCGATCCGGTCCACCTTTGCCTCGATCCGTTCCATCGATTGCTGCAACATCTGCAGTTCGACGTCCTTCCGGT
>Ga0209722_1003125_pt1 | contig 11936 bp, 9 predicted proteins | sample BioC12SIPDNA_2_FD_185745 | JGI IMG/M metagenome (GOLD analysis project Ga0209722, IMG submission 185745) | Anaerobic biogas reactor microbial communites from Washington, USA - Biogas_R1_A C12 SIP DNA (SPAdes) (version 2) | ecosystem: Engineered > Bioreactor > Anaerobic > Unclassified | place... | reverse complement strand
CGTGACAAACTCTTGACATTTCCTGTCTATACTGCGGCTTGATGGCGGTGCGGGATGGGTTAACATGTGCGGGGAGGACGGACGATGAAGTACGTCAGGTGGTTGGCGGCAGCGGCGGTTCTGGCGATGCTGGCCTGCGCGACGGCGCAGGCGGAGGAGGCATCGGTCCTGCTGGAGGCGGGCGTCTACGCCGAAGAAGTGGTCGGCGACATCGACAAGGCCATCGAGACGTACCAGAAGATCATCGCGGACGCGCAGGCAAGCCGTCGCTGCGTGGCCGAGGCCCACTACCGTCTCGGCAAGTGCCTGTTAGCCAAGGGGGAGAAGGAGAAGGCGCTTGAGCAGTTCGCCCTGGTCTCCGAACGTTACGCGGACCAGGAGGCGCTGGTGCGCTCGGCTCGGGACGAACTGGCGAAGCTGGAGCCACCGGTACCGGCGTCCGGGCAACTTGTCTTCGGGCCGGTCATCGAACGTTTCGTCAACGATGACAGCGACGGCGTCGACTTCTTCATCGATTTTGACAAGGGCAAAGTCTACTCGCCCCAGGACTTGGGCGTGGGTCGAGCAGCGAGCGAAGACGCGATCTTCGCCGCGATCCGCAAGCTGGGCATAGATGCGGCGGGGGAGACGGCCGGTCCGCAGGGCGGGCTTGCGGGGATCGACGTAGTCGTCGTGCCGTGTCATAGCTCCGAGTGGGACACGATCGAGCCGGCCTTCTTCGAGCAGGAGGAGATGCTCAGCAAGGGAGTGCCGGGCTTCCCCGTGTTCATGAGTGCGAAGGGGACACTTCCCGCCACGTACCTGCTGAAGACCCGCGAGGGGGGCAGAGGCATTCTGCAGATCCTGGAGCTGCGCGATCAGGCGCCGCGAGGTGTCAAGATCCGCTATAAGCTGGTGCAGGACGTTCCGGCCGAAGTGGCGACGCCCGCGTTCCGTTCGATGATCGAGCTGCCGCCCGACTTCGGGCGCGGCAAAAACGTCCTTGTCGACTTCGAGAGCGGGAAGGTTTACTCTCTCGATGAGTTGGATAATAGCGCAGCTCCACTGCGGGCATTCGGCGTGGACGCCGGATGCGACACCGGGGGGGACAAGATGGAGCTGACGGGGTTCGATGCGGCCATTCGGCTTTGCACCCCCGACACGTGGCATGGCCTTTCTGCGGCGGAACTTGCCGCCATGGCGCTGCCCGCTGTCGGTTCCGGGCAGTCGCGCTTCGCCTTTGAACGGGACAGACTGCCTGTCGTCTACGCATTCCAGACAGCGGAGGGAGGCCGTGGTTTGCTGCAGTTCTTGCAGAACAACGGCGGCGGAGCGGGCCGTGTCATGGTGAGGTACAAGATGGTCGGCGCCGCGACGTCCCCCTCCCAGGCGTTCCTTGCCGACCTTGACTCTCTGGGAACCGCCTTGGCCCTGTATGAGATTGACACCGGTTCCTTTCCCACGACGGATCAGGGGCTCGATGCACTCATCGCCCGGCCGGCAGGCGTTGCGGACTGGCATGGGCCGTACATCAGGGCCGTGTCGTCGCCCAACGACCCATGGGGGAAGCCCTACCGCTACGCATTCCCCATCCCCGACGGCCCCGGTCTCTGCAGGCTCACCAGCGACGGCCCGGATGGGATACAGGGCACCGGCGACGACGTCAGTGGGATACAGGGCACCGGCGACGACGTCAGTGGGATACAGGGCACCGGCGACGACGTCATCCGGACTGCGGCAGGCAGCGATGACACGGCTGCGGGCAGCATGGGCACCGCAGCGCAGCTTGCCGACCTGCGCATCCGCCTTGCGGAGGCGGAGGCCGATCTCGTCAAGGGCAGGGCGGAGGTCCATTTCGCTCAAATGGCACTGAAGCGCGCAGAGGCCGCTCACCAGAGTGGCGTCGGCGAGCCGGGCGTGGCTGCGGAAGCGGAACTGCGTTGCGTGCGGGCAGAAGCGGATTATGAAGGCACCATCAAGAAGGTGGAAATCCTGAGGCAGGAGGTCGCGCGCCTGGAAGGGGCACATGGCAAGGAGTGAGTTCAGACGGGTGGGCAGCACGGGCGCTGGGGCAGGTGGCGGGTCGTGGCGCCTGCTCCTCTTGCTGGCGCTGGCGGTCGCCGTGCCGACGGCCTGTGTGCTCTGGTTTATGGGGCAGGCCGTGCGGAACACGCGCCTGGCCGTGCGGCAGAAGCTGATCGACGTGTATGAGCCGCGGCTGCACGCGGCGGCGGATGCGGTCTCGAACCGCTGGAACGACAAGGCCGGCCGCCTTGAACAGACGGCCGCCGAGGCGCCGCCGGCGGAACGGTTTGCCGCGCTTGTGTCTTCCCGCGCGTGCGACGCCGCCGTCATCTATGACGAAGCCGGAGGCGTGGCCTATCCGGCGCCGGCCGCCGTGCTGCCCGCGATCACTCCCCGTCCGCCGGGCGTCTGGGCCGAGGCGCAGTCCCTGGTGACGGCAGGCGACGCCGCGAAGGCCGCGGACCTGCTGGGGGGGCTGTTTTCGGATCCCGGGCAGGCGGAGGTCCGGGATTCCGCCGGCCGTCTCGTCGCGCCTCCGGCCGGGCTGCGTGCGCTGGAACTGATCCCGGATTCGGCCGACGCCCGCCGCCTGGCACTGCGCGAAGCGCTTATCGCACGCCTGAACGACTACGGCCCTCCCGCCATGCCGCCCGCGCAGCGCCGCTTCCTCATGCATCGGCTGCGAGAGACTGAGGGGGAGGCGCTCGCCTTTCCCACGCTCGCGGCCGAGGACCTGGCGGCCGACTACCTGGCCCGCATCCCCACACCGTCTGGCGGCTCGCGTCGGCCGACGGCCGCGTTGTGGGGCTGTTTTGCGAGGAGGGGCTGCTGGACGAGATGCAGCTCCTCGCGCGGGAGACCGGAGCCATGCCCGGCGCGTCGATCGTGCTGCGCCGTCCGGGTGCGCCGGATGGCGGGGAGGCCTTCCTGACCGCATCGCCGGGGGACCGGCTTCCCGGATGGCGGCTGGCGCTGATGCTGGAGGGCGGCGATCCTTTCTCCGAGGCGGCAGGGCGGGAGACGGCCGGCTACCTCTGGGCCGGGCTGCTGAGCATCGGCGCCGTCGTGCTTCTGGCCTTGGTCGGCGGGCGCTCGCTGCTGCGGCAGGCGAAGCTGACGCGGCTGAAGAACGACTTCGTCGCCACCGTGACGCACGAGCTGAAGACGCCGCTGGCGTGCATCCGCATGTTCGCTGAAACACTGCGCGAGGGGCGGTTCGAGAACGAGGCGCAGGCGCGGCGCTACCTGGACCTGCTCGTCAGCGAGAACGAAAGGCTGGCCCGGCTGATCGACAACTTCCTGACCTTCTCACGCATGGAGCGCAACAAGCGGGCGTTCGAAATGGCGGAACTGCATCCCGAGGAGGTCGTTCACGAGGCGGCGAACGTTGTGGCCGAGCGGTTCAGCGCGAGCGGCTGCCGATTCGACGTCAACGTGCCGCCAGCGCTGCCGGCGGTCAGCGGCGACCACGACGCGCTGGTGACCGTCTTGCTCAACCTGCTGGACAACGCCTGTAAGTACACCGGCCGGGACAAGCGCATCGCACTCTCGGCCGAGACGGCTGACGGCGCCGTCTGCTTCCGCGTCTCCGACAACGGCATCGGCATGTCACGGCGTGAAGCACGGCGCGCCTTCGAGCGCTTCTTCCAGGCCGACAGCCATCTGGCGCGCCGCGCCGAAGGCTGCGGCCTGGGCCTGAGCATCGTGAAGTTCATCGTAGACGCGCACGGCGGCACCATAGACGTCGAGAGCACCCCGGGCGAGGGCAGCACCTTCACCGTGCGGGTGCCCATCGCCCGCGAGACGGAGGCCTGAGGCATCAACCATGCCCGACGAGACGATCCTGATTGTGGAAGACGATGCGGCGATGCTCGAGGGGCTGAAGGGCAACTTCGAGTTCGAAGGCTACCGCGTCCTTACCGCCGCCGACGGCGAGACAGGGCTGAGCGCGGCATTGGACGCCCGGCCGGACCTGATCGTGCTCGACATCATGCTGCCCAGGATCAACGGCTATGAGGTCTGCCGCCTCATCCGCCGCGAGGGACTCGAAATGCCCGTCATCATGCTCACGGCGAAGGGGCAGGAGTCGGATGTCGTCCTGGGGCTTGAACTCGGCGCGGACGACTATGTCACGAAGCCGTTCGGCGTGCTGGAACTCATGGCGCGCGTGGCGGCGCTGCTGCGGCGTCGCCGGCGGGAGCGGCCGCAGGTCATCCGGTTCGGTCCGTTCGCCCTTGATCTGCAGGCCCGCCGGCTCAGCCGCGACGGGGAAGAGATCCACGTGACGCCGAAGCAGTTCGACCTGCTCGTGCTGCTGGTCGAACGCGAGGGCCGGGCGCTGACGCGCAACCAGATGCTCAACGCCGTCTGGGGGCACAGCGTCTTCGTGACGCCGCGCAGCGTCGATCAGTGCGTGAACACCCTCCGCCGGCAGATCGAGCCGGACCAGCACCGGCCCATATATATCCAGACCGTGCGGGGCATCGGCTACCGCTTCGACGCGCCGCCGCACGAGAGCTGATGCCGGCATCAGACGACAGAAGGCATCCACAGATTTCACAGATTACGCGGATTAACGGATCCCCAATAGAGAACTGCTGATCATTGTGGGCCGTTGACGAGGCGGCGGTACTGGAGGCTGACCTCGCCGAAGTTGAGGAGCAGGCCTTTCCGGAGGCCGCTCGCCTTGAGGTAGTTGATGACCTGTGCGTTCTCACGCTCAGTCAGCTTACCGAGCGCTTTCAGTTCGACAAGGATGGTCCCCTCACAGATGAAGTCGGCTCGGTAGATGGTGGTGAGCCGTTGATCCCTGTAGTAGATCGGGAGCTCAACCTCCCGCTGAAAAGGAATGCGCTGCCGCCGCAACTCAAGCGCCAACGCTTCCTGATAGACGGGCTCCACGAAACCGCAGCCGAGTTCGGTGTGAACAGCCATTGCCGCCCCGATGATGGCATACGTCTGCGGATCCTGAGTGGCGTCCTCTCCGGCCATCGTGGCCCCCTTCCGGAAGATCAATAGACATACCTCTACGGCACTGCAAAGTAACAAATACATTGAGGACAAGCAAGCGCCAACTCACCGGCCGGGCATCCGCGACCAGAAGGACAGAGCTATCCACAGATTTCACAGATTACGCAGATTACAGAGGAAAAACGGACAAAACAAACAATTTGCTCCGCTGCCCAGCCGTTACGTTCGCCAGGCTCTGTTGTTAATCTGCGTCATCTGCGTAATCTGTGGATGCCTGCCGTTGTTCCTTTGCTTGTTTCACAGCCCGTGCGTGCCTATCATGCCGCTCGCGAGCGGAAGGTAAGCGGCCTGTGGCAGGGGATTCGGCGAATGACTCTGAGAGTGGACGCACCGGAGCGGCAGTTCGTTGTGCGGGAGCCGTGCGACGTCGAGATCGTCTTGCGTTCGGACCGGCGGCTCGTGCCCGGCGACACGGTCGAGGCACAGTTTCCGAACTCCTGGCTGCTTGTGTCCGGGCCGAGTTTCACACGGGAACTCCAGGCCGACGATCCCGATGCAGCGCATTTCGTGCGGGTGCACTCGCCCGGCGGCGCGGCGCGGTTCGACGTCGAGATCCGCCGGCGGAACCTTGCCTACCCGGAAGGCACGTGCCGGCACGGCCGCCACGTCATCGCCACGCTGGCCGAAGGCGCCGTCGAGGCCGGTGCGCCGATCCGAGTGCTGTATGCCAACACTTTCGCTCCTTACACTTCCGGAACCGAGCCGGTCTGGCTGCGCGTGTGCGGCGAGGCGCCCGACTGCGAGCCGCGGCTGGCCGTCGCGCCGGGGCCGGCCGAGACGGTGCGTATCCTGGCGCCCTCCGGAGTCGAGCCTGGACAGGAGTTCGACGTCGTGATCGCGTCGCTGGACCGCTTCCAAAACGCCTCGTCGACGAGCTATCAGGGGCAGACGCTCTCGCTGGACGGCGGAGCGGTGGTCGTGGGCCTCATCGGCGTGCTGCTCTGGTACGGCTCCATCGGGCGTACGACGGCGTCGGGCACGGCTGTCTACCAGTACCTCGTGCCGGGCGTCTCGTGCATCGGGGCCGCGTTGTTCATGGGAGAGCGTCTCGCGCCCATGCAGATCATCGGGATCTCCGTTATGCTCGCAGGCGTCTATCTGGCACGCGTGCCGGACCGAACGGATCGACAAGCGCTGAATGGGGAGGGTGGCTGACCATGGCGAAGTCGAAGCGGCTGTTCACAGTGAAGGACATCTTCGGAAATCGCACTCTGATCTGCCCGACGGCGACCGCGGACGGGCGGCGCGCCGCGTTCCAGGTGACGAAACCGGATCTCGAGAAGAACGAAAACCTCAGCGAGATCCGGGCGTGGTCCGGGGAGCGCGGGGCCTGGCAGGTGACCTTCAGCGGCAAGGCGTGGCAGCCGCAGTTCTCGCCGGACGGCACGCGCCTGGCCTTCCTGTCCGAGCGCGAGGGAGGCAAGGGGCAGGTTTGCGTCATGGAGCGGGAGCTGTCCGAAGGCCGGAAGGTGACCGCCTTCGAGCAGGGCGTCGTGAAGTACGTCTGGAGCCCCGACGGCCGGCACCTCGCCGTCATCGCGCAGCCCGACCGGACGCCGGACGAGAAGAAGAGGGACAAGGAGAAGCGCGACTGGCGCACCGTCGATGCCGACGAGCGCCGCCGGGCGCTCTGGGTCGTCAACGCCGACGGGCGCGGCAAGCCCCGCAGGATCTCGGCCGACGGCGAGCACGTGAGCAGCGCCGCCTGGATGCCGGACGGCCGGGGCCTCGTCTACACAGCCTGCCCCACGGCGACCGTCAACTCGCAGTGGTTCGAGTCCGACCTGAAGGTTGTGGACGCGAAGGGCAAGGGGCGGCGCACGGTCGGGCCGGTGCGAGGCCACCTGATGGAGGCGCCCATGCACGTATCGGCTGACGGCGCGTCCGTGCTTCTCACCGAAGCCTACGATGAACGGGACCTGTTTCACGACACCGCGAAGGTGATCGATCTCGACTCCGGCGAGCGCCGCATGGTTCACCCGGAGGCGGACCTTCGCAGCATCATGCCGCAGTGGCTGCCCGACGGTCGGGTTCTGTTCGAGTCGGGCGTGCGCACCGGACACGGACTCTACGTCTGCGAAGTGGGCGGAACGCCGGAGCGGCTGGATACCGGCGGCCTGGCCGCCCTCGGATCGGCCGTCGCCGGAGACGCCGGCCTTGTGTTCTTCGTCGGTTCAGCGACGCAGGCGCCGGACGAACTCTGTTCCGTGCCCTTCGATGCGTCCCGCGCGTCCGAGTGCCTCACAGACGTCAACCGCGACATGGCGGCCGTGACGCTCGCGCGTTCTGAGGTCGTCACGTGGAAGAGCGACGGCCTGGAGATCGAGGGCATCTTCTACCTGCCGACGAAACCGCGCGCGCGGAAGCCCTATCCGCTGGTCCTGATGCCGCACGGCGGCCCCTACGGCGCCTCGCTGACGAACTACGGGAACGCCGTCGGGCCGAACGTCTTCTGCGCGGCCGGCTATGCGTGCCTGATGCCCAACTTCAGCGGCAGCACCGGATACGGCCGCGCGTTCACCCGCAGGATCGTCCGCAACTGGGGCGATGCGCCCTACAAGGACATCATGGCGGGCGTCGACTCGCTGATCGAACGCGGCCTCGTCGACGGCGACCGGATGGCCGTCTTCGGCGGCAGCTACGGCGGCTACATGACCACGTGGATCATCGGCCACACACGGCGCTTCCGCTGCGCCGTGGCCGTGGCGGCCGTGGTGGACAACCTGGGCATGTGGGGCACGACGGACATCCCGGACTTCCAGCTCTACAGCGGCGGAGGCATCGCGGCGGGCTATGACGACGCGTTCTGGCGCGACCAGTCGCCGCTGCACCACGTCGGCAACGTGACCACCCCCACGCTGGTCATCACCGGGGAGGTCGACCTGCGCGTGCCGCCGGGCCAGTCGCATCAGTACTACCGGGCTCTGAAGGCGCGCGGTGTCGAAACGCGCCTCCTGCTCTACCCGCGCGAGCCCCACGGCGTCCACGAGCCGCGCCATCGTCTGCACTTCCACGAGACGGTGCTGTCCTACATCAATGAACACGTGCGCGGGCGGCGCTGACGGACGAACGGGTCGGCGCCGGCGCGGGTTGCCCCGGCGGGCGATCTGTGTTAGCTTCTGGGGGGGCAGGCGCGGCCCCCTTTCCGTGCGCAGCACGTCTCTTCGCATCAGACCCCGGAGGACCAGACGATGTCGGGATACCCATTTGCCGCTCGGTCGGATGGCCGGCAGTCCGCCGTGAACTCGGTGTGCGACGCGGAGCGCCATCGACAGTGGCGCACGCTGGTCATGATCCCGTCCGAGAGTATCTGCCATCCGCAGTCGGCGGCGCCGCTGGCGGGCGAGTTGGGCAACATCTACGCCGAAGGCCTGCCTCAGCCCCTGCTGAGCCATGACGCGCGGCAGGCCGCCTACGACGTGCCGCGTTTCGCGAGCTGGCGTACCCGCCTGTCCGACAAGCGCTTCTACAAGGGAACGGAGAACGCCGACCGCGTCGAGCTGATCGCCCACGACGGCATTGCGCGCGCGTTCGGCCGGCTGGAGGGCAGTCCGGAGCCGGACGAGATCTACGTGAACGTCCAGGCGCTGTCCGGTGCGGCCGCCAATCTGTCGGTGTATGAGGCGCTGCTGAAGCCCGGCGACCGGATCATGGGCCTCGAACTCGGCCACGGCGGGCATCTGACGCACGGATCGCCGTTCAACCTGTCCGGCCGCACCTACGAGGTGCATTCGTACGGCATCGACGAGGCGACCCGGCGGCTCGATTACGAGCGCATCCGCGCCATGGCGCGCGAGGTGCGGCCGCGGATGATCGTCGGCGGCGCCTCGGCGTATCCCTGGGACTTCGATTGGGCGGCCCTGCGCGACATCGCCGACGAGGTCGGGGCGCTGCTCCTGGCCGACGTGGCCCATCTGGCCGGGCTGGTGGTCGGCGGTGCAGCCGCCAATCCCCTGCCGCACGCCGACGTCGTCACCTTCACGACCCACAAGACCATCTGCGGCCCGCGCGGGGCCGTGATCCTGACCACGGATCCTGCCATTGCACGGCGGATCGACATGGCCGTCTTTCCGGGCCTGCAGGGCGGCCCGCACATGAACACGATCGCGGGCATCGCGCGCCATTTCGAACTCATCCTGGAGGACTACGAGGGGTTCCGGGAGCTGCAGCGGGCGACGGTGGAGAACACGCGGCGGTTTGGTGAACTCCTTTCTGAACAAGGGTTTACGCTCGAATACGGCGGCACGAACACCCACATGCTGCTGGTCGACCTGAAGTCGTTCCCGGTGAAGGGCACGACGCCGCTGGACGGCGAGATCGCCTCCCGCCTTCTGGAACTGGCCGGAGTCGTCTGCAACAAGAACATGCTGGCCGGCGACGCCGACGGCGGGCACGCGAGCGGCCTGCGGTTCGGATTGACCTGGCTGACCCAGCGCGGAGTCACGGAGGGGCAGCTTCGGGAGATCGCCGACATCGTCCGTTCCGTGCTCGGGAGCGTGCACACGTGCACCATCTGGTCGCCGGCGGGCGAACGGCGGTGCCGCGGCCGCGTCCGGGCGGAGGTTCTGGAGTCGGCGGCCGTGCGCACGGAGGCGATCGCCCGGCAGTTGCCGTACCCGCCGCGCCCCGAAGTCGCGGACGAGCCTCCGCCGGCGCACAACGGGCGGGCGGCCCTCCTGCTGCGCGGCGACAAGGTGCGCCTGGCGCTGGGCCAGATGCTGTCGGCACGGTTGCCGGCGGACCGCACGCCCGTGCGCGCGCGCATGTTCAACTGCCGCGGGGAGGAGATCGACGACGTCATCGCATTCGAGGCGCCGTCCGTCGGCCGCGAAGAGCGCTGGTGGCTGTTCCCGCACGCCGGGCAGGCGCACGCCGTCGTGCGCTGGGTGCGCGGCCTGTCCGAGGGCTACCTGCTGTTCGACGAGGGCGACCTGCAGGCGAAGATCGACGGCCCGACGGTCGTCGAGCCCGTGGACGTGCGGTCCCTGCCGGCCGACGTCAAGGCCGTTCTGGAGGACTGCGACGGCGAGCCGGAGGTCGACCTGACCAAGCCCTACTTCATCGGCCAGCCGGTGCTCTACGCCGCCGCGCGGCCGGCCGCGCCGGAGCCGCACGTCCCTGCGATCGAGGAGGGGCCCCTGCGCCGCACGGTGCTCCACTCGGTCCACGTCGAGGCCGGGGCGAAGATGGTGCCCTTCGCCGGCTGGGAGATGCCCGTCCAGTACCCGACGGGCATCTTCGCCGAGCATCGGGCCGTCCGGACGGCCGCCGGGCTGTTCGACGTCTCGCACATGTGCGCGCTGGAGGTCAGCGGCGTGCACGCGCAGGCGTTTCTGGACGGGTTGGTGGCCAGTTGCGTCTCGCGGCTCGACCCCGGAGAGGCCCAGTACTCCTGCATCCTGAGCCCGGACGGCCTCGCCATCGACGACGTCTTCGTCTATCGCCTGGATCGCGAACGCTTTATGATCGTCGCGAACGCGGCCAACGCGGACCGCGTCAAGGACTGGATCCATGCGGTCGCGTCCGGGCGCTGCGCCATCGACGAGGAGATGCCGGCGAGGCGGCTGGACGGCCCGGTGCGGTTCCGCGACCTGCGGGATGCCGGCGAGGACAGCCTGGCCGGGCTGGCCCTGCAGGGGCCGGCCTCGACGGCGACGCTCACCGCCCTGGCCGACGCCCCCGCCGGTCGCCGCCGGATCCGCAACCTGTCCGCGAACCAGCACGCCGTCGTGACGCTGGCCGGGATGCCGGTTCGGGTCGCGCGCACCGGCTACACGGGCGAGATCCAGGGCTTCGAGGTCTACCTCCATCCGGACCGTGCGGTCGAGTTCTGGCAGACCTGCCTGGAGGCGGGCCGCGCGCAGGGCGTCGTCCCGGCGGGGCTGGGCGCGCGCGATTCGACACGCATCGAGGCCGGCTTCCCCCTGTTCGGGCACGAACTGGAGGGCGACCTGGGCCTTTCGATGACCGAGGCCGGCTACGGCTTCGTGCCGCGCTTCCACGTGCCGTTCTTCATCGGCCGGGCGGCCTACATGCGCCGCACCGACGGCCCGCTGCGCGGCATCCTGCGCCTGAGCGGCCAGGGGCGCAAGACGCTCCGGGCCGGGCACGTGATCCTGGACGAGGGCGGCCGGGCGGTCGGGCAGGTCACGAGCTTTGCCTACGTGCACGAGGACCTGACGTTCATCGCGCTGGCGTGCGTGGAGGAGGAGTTCCGGCCGTCGCCGGGCGACACGGTGCGCGGCGCACGCGTGCCTGCAGACGCCTGCACCGGCGCGCCTGAGCCGCGGGCAATCGTCGATTTGACCGCCCTGCGGCGGTTCCCGTCCATCGAGGAGAAGGAGGGCTGGTCGACGCGCTATGCGGAGGCCGCCGCCGTCACTACACCTTAGGGGTTAGGGGTTTGCAGATGACCGCTCTGCCGGATGTCGTGATCGAAGCCTGGGAGAATCGCGAGGGTCCGGCCATCTTCGCCACGGTGGACGAAGACGGCACACCGAACGTGATCTACGTCGGCAGCCTGGGGCGGCACGGCGAGGACACGCTGGTCGTGGCCGACAACTACTTCGACAAGACCCGCAGGAACCTGAAGGCCGGCAGCCGCGGAGCGTTCCTCTTCATGGGCGCCGACGGCAAGGCGTATCAGGTCAAGGGCCGGGTCGAATACCATACCGAGGGCGAGGTGTTCGACGGGATGAAGCGGTGGAACCCCGAAAAGCACCCCGGCCACGCCGCCGCCGCGCTCAAGGTGGAGGCCGTCTACTCGGGCGCCACGAAGCTCGCCTGAGACCGCCGCGGCACGGCCGGGCGGACCTCCGCTCAGCCGTCCGCCAGCGTGGGGCGGTCGTGCAGGCGGGCCGCCATCAGCAGGGCCAGCGCGGCCGCCGTCAGGGCAGTCGGCA
>Ga0209722_1003116_pt1 | contig 11968 bp, 12 predicted proteins | sample BioC12SIPDNA_2_FD_185745 | JGI IMG/M metagenome (GOLD analysis project Ga0209722, IMG submission 185745) | Anaerobic biogas reactor microbial communites from Washington, USA - Biogas_R1_A C12 SIP DNA (SPAdes) (version 2) | ecosystem: Engineered > Bioreactor > Anaerobic > Unclassified | place... | reverse complement strand
ATTCCCTGATCCCGGTGGTCACACTCTCTGGCATGCAGCTGACCATGGTGGTGGGCGGCGCGGTGATCGTTGAGCAGGTGTTCACCATCCCGGGGATCGGCCGATACCTCATCACCTCCATCAACGCCCAGGATTACCCGGCCGTTCAGAGCGTGGTACTGCTCATAGCCATCATCGTGGTGGTGATCAATTTGCTCATAGACCTGAGCTACGGCTGGCTGGACCCGAGGATCAGGTACAACTGATGGGGCTGCGAAAGAGCACCGTGACCGGGCAGGCCGCATCCGCCATTTTCGGTGAAGCGGCCCCCACGTACAGCGAGTGGCGTCGATTTCGCCGAGTTTTCTTCGGGCGCAAGGTGGTGATCTTCGGGACCCTGGTCATCCTGCTGTTCGTAGTGTTCGCCCTCTTTGCACCGCTCATCGCGCCCTACGAATCCAACGAGCAGAACCTCAGGGCCGTGACTGAGAGGCCGAGCTGGGACCATCCGCTGGGCACGGACCAGCTGGGCAGAGACACCCTGACCAGGATCATCTATGGCAGCCGTATCTCGCTGCTCATCGGCGTGGGGGCCGTGGCTCTAGGCAGCATAGTGGGTATGCTGCTTGGGTTGATAGCCGGCTTCTTCGGGGGGTGGCTGAACCAGATCATCATGCGGATCATGGATGCCCTGATGGCGTTTCCCATGATTCTGCTGGCCCTGCTGGTGGCCGGCGTCCTGGGCAGCGGCATCCTCAATGTGATTATCGCGCTGTCCGTCGGCTTGGTTCCCGGGTCGGCGCGGCTGGTGTGTGGCCAGGTGCTGTCGGTGAAGGAGAACGACTATATCCTGTTAAGCCGTTCTACCGGGACCAAGAGTTGGCGCATCATGCTCTCGCACGTCATACCCAACTGCATGCCGCCTCTCATCGTCTTCATCACCATGACACTCGGTGGTGTGGTGCTGGGCGAGGCCGCTCTCAGCTACCTGGGCATAGGCATAACCCCACCGACGGCTACGTGGGGCGCCATGGTGAACGACGGCCAGAACTACCTTCTGACCAACCCAGAACTCGCGTTCGCCCCCGGTATTGCTCTGATGCTCTTGGTCTTCGCCTTCAACATGGTTGGTGACGGTCTGAGAGATGCACTCGATCCGCGACTGAGAGGTGTCCTGTGACGGAGCCACTACTGCGGGTGGAGGGCCTGATGACCGAGTTCAGGACAGAACGCGGCGTCATCAAAGCCGTGAACGGGGTGTCGTACGAGATCCACGAGGGCGAGATCGTGGGGCTAGTGGGGGAGAGCGGCTCGGGCAAGTCGGTCAGTCAGCTTTCGGTGATGCGGCTCGTCGCCAGCCCGCCCGGGTTCATCGTCGGGGGGAAGGCTCTCTTCGAGGGCAAGGATCTCCTGGAATTCGAGGCCAACGGGCCGGAGCTGCGTTCTGTACGCGGCGCCAAGATCGCCATGGTCTTCCAGGAGCCCATGACGTCTCTCAACCCGGTGCTTACTATCGGGTTCCAGCTGCGCGAGATGCTGGAGCTGCACCTGGGGATGCGCACCCAGGATGCCCAGCAGCGGGCGGTCGAGCTGCTGCAGAAAGTGGGGGTCCCCGACGCACAGAACCGACTGGGAGACTACCCTCACCAGTTCAGTGGCGGCATGCGCCAGCGGGTGATGGTTGCCATGGCTACGTCCTGCAACCCCAAGATACTCATCGCCGACGAGGCCACCACCGCCCTCGACGCCACCACGCAACTGCAGCTCCTCGAGTTACTGCGTGACACGGTGGTGCGTCTGAACACCGCTCTCGTCATAGTCACGCATAACCTGGGCGTCGTGGCTCGCTACGCCCAGCGGGTCTACGTGATGTATGCCGGCAGGATAGTGGAGCACGGCACTGTGGATCAGATCCTTCTGAACCCCCAGCATCCGTACACCATGGACCTCCTGCGTTGCGTGCCTAGCCGGAGCGAGAGGGGGGAGAAGCTGATACCCATCGCCGGCACCACCCCGGACCTCATGAATCTGCCTCAAACCTGCAGCTTCTCACCGCGGTGCCGTTACAAGGAGCCGGACTGTGAGGAGAAGCTGTGCCCGGAACTTGAGCAGGTGGAGCCGGGGCACTACGTCGCCTGTCATCTGAGCCGAAGGGACGGTGGTCATGCCGCCGACGTCGCCTGACCCCGGAGTGGGCGCCTGCGGCAATAATCTGGCGCTCAAGGTCGCAGACCTCAAGATGTATTTTCCTGTTACCAAAGGGCTTCTGCGGCGTAAGGTCGCCGACATCAAGGCCGCGGACGGCGTCAGCTTCGATATCGGTAGGGGCGAGACCCTGGGGTTGGTCGGGGAGAGCGGCTGCGGGAAGACCACGGTGGGCCGGTGTGTCATACGCCTTTACGAGCCGACATCGGGTGCGATCCTGTTCGAGGGCGAGGACATCGCGAAGTTGCCCGAATCTCGCCTTCGCCCCCTGCGCCGCAAGATCGCGATCGTCTTGCAGGATCCCGCCAGCTCTCTCGACCCGCGGCAGAGCATCGGCAAGATCGTGGAGGAGCCGCTTCGGACCCATCACTTGGCGGGGAACAAGGCGGGTCGGAGGGAGCGGGTCGCCGAGCTCTTCGAAATGGTGGGGCTCGACCCCCGACTGATGGAGCGCTATCCGCATGAGTTGTCCGGAGGACAGAGACAGCGCGTGGCTATCGCTCGGTCCTTAGGAGGGGATCCTTCCCTCATCGTCTGCGACGAAGCCGTGTCGGCGCTGGACGTCTCGATCCAGGCGCAGATCATCAACCTTCTCAGAGAGCTGCAGGAGAAGATCGCCGGACTCACCTATCTGTTCATCTCGCACGATCTCTGGCTGGTGCACTATCTGAGCACCCGAGTGGCGGTGATGTATATGGGGCGCATCGTGGAGCTCGCCGACGCGGAGGTGTTGTACGACAACCCCGCGCACCCCTACAGTCGGGCCCTGCTGTCGGCGGTCCCGACGGCCAACCCCGTTGTGGAGAGACAGCGCAAGCCGATTGTGCTTGAAGGGGAGACGCCGAGCCTTCTGTACCGTCCCAGCGGATGCCATTTTCATCCTCGCTGTCCCATGGCCATCCCGGAATGCCGGGAGACTGAGCCGATGCTACGCGAGATCGCGACCGGGCACTTGGTGGCCTGCATCAGGGCTTAGAGGCCCCGAGGGTGCGTGAACAGCCTACTCTCCTCCTGTGGGCACATAGTCCGGTGCTCCTGATGTAGAGTGGGGCACGTAATGTAGCAGTCACGACGAGTCACTCGGGAGACATCACCGATGAGCGAAGTCATCCAATACAAGCTGGGCATGGCGAGCGGCTTCTTCGTCAGGGACGAGGGGGTCATCGTGGTCGATTCGGGGTGCGAGCTCGGGCGCGAGCTGTTTCTTCGTGTGTGCGCCGAGGCCGGTGTGGCGCCGGAGGAGATCAGGCTGTTGGTAGCTACCCACGGGCACGTCGATCACTTCCTCAATATGAACGAGATGAGGGCTGTGACAGGTGCTCCGCTCATGTGCCACAAGAACGCGGAGTCCAGTCTCCGGCAGGCCCTTCACCCGAACGTGCGCCCGCGCAACCGTCTTGGGCAGTACATGCTGTCGCAGCTCCCTCCGAGCGAGGAGCCGCTGCGCCTCATGCGCCCAACGGCTCCCGACATCGTGGTGGAGGGTGTGGTCGACCTGCGGCCCTGGGGAGTGGCGGGCCGGGTGGTCGAGACCTTCGGGCACTCCGACGGCTGCATATCGGTTGTGCTGGACTCGGGGCAGGCCGTCGTGGGTGATCTCTTGGTGGAAGACGTGAGGGACGGCACGCCGAGTCTTGCGTATCTCTGTTACACCGATGACATCCAGGCCGCGAACGAGCAGATCTTCGCCAGCGCGGAGTATCTAGCCGCCAACGCCGAGACGTTCTACTCCGGTCACGGAGGGCCTTTCTCGCGAGCCGACCTGTTGGCGGCGCTGGCCGCCGCGCGGGCCGAAGCGGCCGAGTAGCCGCCGGCGCGTGGCGCCCGTCGACGTCCAGGCCGCGCGGCTGCTATCGTTCTTCATATCATGCCCGTGACCGTTGGACAGATTCTCGAACTCGATGTCCTCAAGGAAGCTCGGCTGCTGGCCGGCGAGGATGGGCTCGACCGCAGGGTCACGTCTGTGACGGTAGGAGAGGTCCCCGACATCGCCGACTGGTTGTCGGGGGGAGAGATGGTCCTCTCCACCATGTTCGCGGTGAAGGGAGACCTGGAGCGGCAGCGCGAGTTCTGCAAGCGGGTCATGATGGCCGACGCGTCGGCTCTCTTCGTCAAGACGACGCGCTTCGTGGAGAGCATGCCTGCGGATATCATCGAACTTGCGGACAGGCGTAAGTTCCCCATAGTCGAGGTGCCGCAGAGCCTGCGGTGGACCAGGCTGATGCAGGATGCCACCGAGGTCATCATCAATCGTCAGGCTTCTTTGCTGGAGCAGTCACAGTCTATTCACCGCAGTCTGCTCGGTGTCGTGATACGGGGAGGCGGGTGGCAGGAGTTGGCCGACGAGGCCGCGCGTCTGCTGGGCCGGCCCTTCGTGGCCCTGGACACCTCCATGGAGGTGCTGGCGGCTTCCGGCGGACTGCCCGTGGGTGTCGTTGAGCTGGAAGAGAGGTTGGGGCGGCCCGGCGTGAGGGCGCGGGTGGCCGGTCTGGGAGCCGGACAGAAAGCCTTTCGTGTGAACGAAGAGGGAGTGCCGCCGTTGTTTGCACTGCCCATAGTGTCCAGCCACAGGCGTCTGGGTTACGTGTGCGTCGTGACCGATGCCGACGATCTGTCGGCCAACGAGGTGCTCACCCTGGAGCATGCGGCGACCATCGCAACGCTTGAGATGGCTCAGGACCGGGTGCGCTTCGAGACGGAGGTGAGACTCAAGGGCGACTTCGTCGACGATGTGATCAGCGGCGGAGTCGGGGCAGGTGGCTCGCTGTCTCGTCGTGGAGCATTCCTCGGATGCGATCTCAGTCAAGGCGCCGCCGTAGTCCTACTAGGAGTGGACGAGTTCGACGGAGCGATCACACGCAAAGGCCTCGAACCGGAGGAACTGGACAGGAGTATCGAGACCTTCTTCTCCCAGTGCTCCCGCTACGTGTCGTCTGCAGAGCCCTCGTCATTGGCGAGCCTCAAGTCGGGCCACGTGGTGATCTTCATCTGTGGCAAGACCGCCCACGATGCGGCCACTCTCAAAAAGCTCGCGGGAGCGCTGCAGGAACTGGGCCGGTCGTCCGGCGGACTCAGCATCTCCGCCGGCATCAGCGCGTTCACCGCCGATGTCTCGCTCATGGATCACGGCTACCAGGAGGCCCTTGTGGCGCTGAAAGTAGCGCGCAAGCTGCACGGCCCGGCGAGTGTGCTCCATTTCTCCGATGTGGGCACGTACCGGCTATTGCTCGACATCTGGGAGAAAGACCCCGACGAGATCCGCACGCTCTACGAGGAGACCATCGGGCCCGTCGATCGCTACGACGCGGCGAACGGCAGCCAGCTCGTCTCGACCCTGTCGGTCTTCTTCGCCAACAACGAGAACCTCACCAAGACGGCGGCCGATCTCTTCGCGCACCGCCATACCATCCGCTACCGGCTGGAGAAGATCGCCGAGATCACCGGTCTCAGCGTTTTCCAGACCGAGCACAAGGAGCGTCTGGGTCTGGGGCTGAAGGCCCGCGGCCTGCTCATGGGGTAGCGGTATCGGGCGGTCTACTCGATGGGGCTGCTCCACATGTACATCATATTGCCCAGATTCCTATACGTTTGGCGATAATCCGCCGCCCTCCTTTCCGGTGTAATAGCGCTGTCGTAAGAAACGTGCGGGCTGAACGGTCCAGACTCACTTGCCGATCAGACGCCCGGGCAAAGGAGGTTGAAGATGGCGCAGATCGACACCGGAGACACCGCCTGGATGATCGTGGCCACCGCTCTGGTGATGCTCATGACTCCAGGTTTGGCGTTTTTCTATGGCGGGCTGGTCCGTCGTAAGAACGTGCTCTCGGTCATGATGCAATGCTTCATGCTGCTGGGAGTGATGAGCATCCAGTGGGTGCTGTGCGGCTATACGCTGGCTTTCGGCCCCGATCAGGGTGGGTTCATCGGTGACTTCAGCTGGGCCGCGCTCACGGGGGTAGGAGCCGAGCCCAACGCCGACTACGCGGGCACCATTCCTCACACGCTCTTCATGCTCTTCCAGATGATGTTCGCAGTCCTCACGCCCGCGCTCATCATCGGCGCCTTCGCCGAGCGGATGAAGTTCAGCGCCTTTGTGCTGTTCTCGGTACTGTGGGCGACCATCGTCTACGATCCCATGGCTCACTGGGTCTGGGGCGTCGGCGGCTGGTTGCGTGAACTCGGCGCGCTCGACTTCGCCGGGGGTACCGTGGTGCACATCAACGCGGGTATGGCTGCTCTCGCCGCGGCCCTCGTGATCGGCAAACGCAAGGGCTATCCCGACATCTCGCCGCCGCACAACCTGCCCTTTGCGATCCTTGGAGCCGCTCTCTTGTGGTTCGGCTGGTTCGGTTTCAACGCGGGCAGCGCGCTTGGCGCCAATGGACTTTCTGTGTCGGCCTTCCTGACCACGCAGCTCGGCGCCGCCTCCGCGGCCGTGGCTTGGGCTGTGGTCGAATGGGTGAAGGGCAAGCGTCCGACCGCCCTGGGCACCATCTCCGGCGCTGTGGCCGGCCTGGTGGCGATAACACCGGCTTCGGGCTTCGTGACCCCGCTGGGCGCCTTAGGCATCGGTGCTCTGGCCGGACTGGTCTGCTATCTCGCGGTGGTGATCGTGAAGGGCAAGCTGGGTTACGATGACTCGCTCGACGCGTTCGGCGTACACGGAGTGGGCGGTATGCTCGGGGCGCTCCTCACCGGCTTCTGGGCGACCACTGTGATCAACCCCGCAGGCGCCGACGGTGTCTTTCACGGCAACGGCAAGCTGTTGCTCTGGCAGTTCGTCGCCTTGGTGGTCTGCGCCGCTTACTCGTTCGTGCTCTCCTTCGGCTTGCTCAAGCTGATCGACAAGGTCGTCGGCCTGCGGGTGACCGAGGAGAAGGAAGGCATCGGTCTGGACCTCACGCAACACAGCGAATCCGCCTACACCCTGGTCGGTTAGGCCGGAGAGGAAGGAGCGAAAGACATGAAGTACATAATCGCCGTTATCCAACCCGACCGTCTGGACGAAGTGATGGCTGCACTGGAGGAGGAAGAGGTCAATCTCATCACGGTGTCGGATGTCATGGGCCGTGGCCGCCAGAAGGGTGTTGCGGAGGTCTATCGGAGCCACGTGGAGCGGGGAGGTCTGCTGCGGAAAGTCAAGATCGAGGTCGCCGTGAACGACTCCTTCTTGCAACCGACCGTGGACGCCATCGCCAGGGGGGCGCGCACGGGCCACATCGGGGACGGGAAGATCTTCGTCTTCGACCTCGAGGAGTGCGTGCGTATCCGCACCGGAGAGACCGGGTGTGTTGCGATAGGGTAGACCGCTCGTGGGCTGCGTAGGTCCGGTCTGACGCGGCCTGTTTCGCGGGGCCCCAGCCTTTGGCTGGGGCCCCGGTTCCCGTCTTCTACATATGGCCATTTTTCTGTGCCTGCTCTTGGACTGATGGCGATGTGATTCCAGTCGCAGACGCGATGTAATCGCATGGTCGTCTCTCACGTGGCGTGCGAGGCCCCAATGGGCCGCGCCGGGCAGGAGTCAGCATCATGAAGTACATCGTGGCCGTTATCCAACCCGACCGTCTGGACGAGGTCATCGCCGCGCTGGCGGAAGAAGAGGTCTACCTATTGACGGTCTCCGACGTCATGGGCCGCGGCCGCCAGAAGGGCGTAGCGGAGGTCTATCGCAGCCATGTCGAACGGGGCGGCCTCCTCCACAAGATCAAAGTAGAGGTCGCCGTCAGCAACAACAACGTCTGGCAGGTAGTCGACGCCATCACGCGCGGAGCCTACACGGGCAACATCGGCGACGGAAAGATCTTCGTGCTCGAGATGGACGAATGCGTGCGTATCCGCACCGGCGAGACCGGGGTCTCGGCTCTGGCCTGACGAGGGGGTCCTGTGAGTGTAGGCCGTGCGCATGCGTACCGGTTCCGGCTGCGCACAAAAGCCTGTGCGACTCCTCCACCGATACGCATGCGCACAGCCTAAACCTCACTGTCAGTTCTGGGGGGGATTCCGCGTGCGACCGGTCCGCGGTAGCAGGCCCTCACAGGTGGGTCGGCCTCGCTTCGCTCGCCTTCGCTCCTCCGGCCTCGCTTCGCTCGCCTTCGCTCCTCCGGCCTCGCTTCGCTCGCCGGCACTCATCTCTCTGCCGGCCTCGCTTTCGCTCGCCGGCACTCATCTCTCTGCCGGCCTCGCTTTCGCTCGCCGGTTTCGCTTGCCGGCGCCTGTGGCGGCGCCGGGGGTCTGCTCTGATAGACAGCGTGGCACCTGATCGGTCCAAATCTGACCGAGCACACGGAATCGGCCTACACGTTCCTGGGACTAGCAAGGGCGTGTCGGCGTGCCAGCTGGGCCGGGGGCCGTCGGTGGGTATCGGCGGCTTCTGTCACTGCTCCGGTTCGACCACCGCGGCGGTGCCGTAGGCCAGAACCTCGGTCATGTTGTTGCCCAGGTCGGTGGCGTCGTATTTGACGGCGATGACCGCGTTGGCGCCCATCTGCTCGGCGTGCTGCACCATCCAGGCGAAGGCCTCGGCCCGGGTCTGCTCGCAGAGCTCGATGTATTCGGGGATCTGCCCACCGCCCAGCGTGCGTAGCGAGGCGGTGATCTGGCTGCCGATCCAACGGGCCCGCACCGTGACCCCGCGTACTACACCGAGGGTGCGGGTGACGCGGTAGCCGGGGATGGTGAGGGCGGTGGTGGTTAGTCGATGATCCATGACCTCTCCTGTGAGTGTCGGCCGTGCGCATGCGTACCGGTTCCGGCTGCGCACAAAAGCCTGTGCGACTCCTCCACCGATACGCATGCGCACAGCCTACACCTCACTGTCAGTTCTGGGGGGATTTCCGCGTGCGACCGGTCCGCGGTTGCAGGCCCTCACAGGTGGGTCGGCCTCGCTTCGCTCGCCTTCGCTCCTCCGGCCTCGCTTTCGCTCGCCGGCACTCATCTCTCTGCCGGCCTCGCTTCGCTCGCCTTCGCTCCTCCGGCCTCGCTTCGCTCGCCGGCGCTCATCTCTCTGCCGGCCTCGCTTTCGCTCGCCGGCACTCATCTCTCTGTTGAGACACACCGCCCGGCGGCCGGAGCCGCCGGGCGGACAGCAGGGTGGCTGTTGAGGCCGGGTGCTACAGGATGGGCAGGTAGCGCGAGAGCTCGTATGGGGTGACGAGCATCTTGTAGTCGTTCCACTCGGCCCATTTGTTGCGGATGAGGTAGTCGCAGACGTGATCGCCCAGGGCCTCGCGTACGAAGGTGGACTTCTGGAATTCCTGGATGGCCTGGTAGAGGTCTTCGGGCAGGGAGTCGATGCCGGCCGCCGCGCGTTCCTCGTCGGTCATGTGATAGATGTTGTTGCTGGCCTCGGGTGGCAGTTCCAGACCCTTCTCGATGCCGTCTAGGCCCGCCGCCAGCATGGCCGCGAAGGCCAGGTAGGGGTTGCAGGCCGGGTCGGGGTTGCGGAGTTCGACGCGGGTGGCGTTCTCCTTGCCTGGCTTATAGAGCGGCACCCGCACCATTGCCGAGCGGTTTCTACGCGACCAGCATATGTAGACCGGCGCTTCGTAGCCCGGCACTAGCCTCTTGTAGGAGTTGACCCACTGGTTGGTGACCAGGGCGATCTCTTTGATGTGGGCCAGCAGGCCGGCGATGTAGGACTTACCGATTTTGGAGAGGTTGTACTCGTCGTTAGCATCGAAGAAGGCGTTGCTCTTGCCCTTGAACAGCGACTGGTGGACGTGCATGCCCGAGCCGTTCACTCCGAAGATGGGCTTGGGCATGAAGGTGGCGTAGAGGCCCTTCTGCTGGGCGATCTCTTTGACGGTGAGGCGGTAGGTCATGACCTGGTCGGCCATGGTCAGAACGTCCTTGTAGCGGAGATCGATCTCGTGCTGCGAGGGAGCGACCTCGTGGTGGGAGTACTCCACCTGGATACCGAAGGCGTGTAGCGCATTGATGGTGTCGCGGCGCAGGTCGCTACCCGCGTCCAGGGTGGTCAGGTCGAAGTACCCTCCCTGGTCGAGCACCTCAGTGCTGCAGCTGTCCTTGAAGTAGAAGAACTCGAGCTCGGGGCCCACGTTCATCGTGTAGCCCAGAGACTCCGCCTTCTCGACCACTCTTCTGAGCACGTTGCGGGGGTCACCGGGGAAGGGGTTGCCGTCCGGTGTACGGATCTCGCAGAACATGCGGGCGGCTCCGCCGGCGCCGGCTCTCCACGGCAGCACCGAGAAGGTGCTCGGGTCGGGATAGGCCACCATGTCGGACTCTTCGATGCGCACGAAACCCTCGATGGAAGAGCCATCGAAGCCCATGCCCTCCTCGAAAGCGCCCTCCAACTCGGCGGGAGTCACCGCGAAGCTCTTGAGGTTGCCCAACACATCGGTGAACCAGAAGCGGACGAACTTGATCTGTTTGTCCTCGACGATGCGAAGGACATCCTCCTTGGTTAACTTATCTGCCACGAAGTGCTCCTTTCCGGGTAGCTGTATGCGCCGACCCTGTGCTGTCTCTGGAAGGATAGTTCTGAGTGGTTCTCACGACCCTGTCCGAAAGGACAGAGTTTGATGCCTTCGTCTATACAGATGGCCAAGCTCATGCGGGGCGCTCGTAGTAGCAGAGGACGCTCTGGTCTATGGCGTCGGCCATGAGGCGAATGGAGGCGTCTGTTGTCACTGCCGCCGAGTCGATCACCCGTATTACGCCCTCCAACTCCTCGGCCCCCGGGACCAACTCCAGAAGGCGGCTCGGTGCGTTCTCGAAGAACTCGGTGCTTAGGAAATTGTCGCCTTGCTGGGGGAAGAGGGCCAGATACAGGATGTTCCTCTCCACGATCTCGTTGAGGAAGTGCGTGCCCAGCGAGACGTCAGGTACCAGGTTCTCGTGCATGGCCACGATCTCGCAGAGCACCGAGACCCGGTTGATATCCCTGAAGCGCACCGGCAGACCCAGATGGGGGCTGGTGCTGCCCCAACGCCCGGGTCCCAGCATCATCACAGTGCGGATGTCTTCGCCACCAACGTGATTGATCACGCCGATGATGCGCGCGACCTCGTGCCTGGCCTGCTGCGGCAGGCGGGCGTACAACTGCGGAGAGACGTACACGAAGCGGTCGACCGACGCCAGGAGGCTGCGGCCGATGACCGCGCCACGGGCCGCGATGATGCGGTCCTCGTCTTTCACCTGCACCTTGGGCAACTCGACCATGGCCGCACCCTCCACCTGAAGCGGACGGCACTGAAGCAGGCTGATCTTATAGTCGCCGTCTTCGGTGAAGTTGGCCGTGAATTCCAGGTCGACCGGATAGTCATAGGCCGCTTCAAGGACCTGCAGCATCTCCCGCAGATCCTGCACGAGACCGGTTTCGCGTAGCAACCGGTCGAAGGTCAACACCTGGGCGTCCGGGTCGTCGGGAGCGTGCATGCGATCGGTGGAAGCGAACATGTTGAGCGGCAGGTCGGGTTTGTGCCGGATGAGGTCGAGGAAGTGGCTCGATGCGAGTTGGTTGGCCTCCAGATCGAGGTAGTCCACACGACGCTGGGCGAACTGCGCGATCTCGCCGAAGTTCGCCTCGGGCCGCTTCTCGGGGACGTTGAGGGCGATGACCCGGGTGTAGTCGTCATCGGAACGATTGACGGCCCGGGTGCCGAGGCCGAACACCAGTCGCACCACACCCGCCTTGGGGTCGATGGCGCGATCCCACACATATGGGTTGAACGAGAAGCCCACGCCGGCCATCTGCGGGTAGAAATGGCGGTCGTACATGGCGCCCGAGACGCGCATGATGAGCAGGGCCATCTGCTCGTCG
>Ga0209722_1003081_pt1 | contig 12075 bp, 9 predicted proteins | sample BioC12SIPDNA_2_FD_185745 | JGI IMG/M metagenome (GOLD analysis project Ga0209722, IMG submission 185745) | Anaerobic biogas reactor microbial communites from Washington, USA - Biogas_R1_A C12 SIP DNA (SPAdes) (version 2) | ecosystem: Engineered > Bioreactor > Anaerobic > Unclassified | place... | reverse complement strand
TGTTCCGGATGCTCACAACATCCTCGCTCCAAATCATCAAGCGAGCCGGACCCGTCCGTCTCACCCATTGCCATTGTATCATTTGCCTTTCAAACAGCAATGAGCCAATGCCTTCTACCGCTAACCTCTCAGGGGGCGTCTATTCGGCTTTGGTCAGTGCGACAGGCGCAAGATCACTCTACGGGATTGCCCCACAGTTGGCAAACGCCTCAATTCCTGGTAGACTGTGTCAGAAGCAGGCGGTGGGCCTTGTCTTGACAGACGTATGAAGGGACGCCGTTTCGTTAGGAAACGTGGGCAGTCGCAGGAGGCGCCCTGAGGCGTAACGACATGAGGAAGCCTGGCTTGTTCGATATACGCATCTTGATCTCTCTCGCCGCCGGAGGCCTTGTCGCGGTGATTGCCTGTCTCGTAGCATGGCTGCCCATGCGTTGGATGCCGAACTTCGGGCCCAAGGTGCTGTCAACGCTGCACACCTTCTCAGCCCTCGAGTCGATGCTGCGGGAATATCAGCAGGACACCGATGCACTGCCGCGATCGCTCGCAGGACTCCGTCGTATCGACCCGCCGTACGATGAACTCAACTGGGATCAGGACTCCCATCCACTCGATGCATGGGGACGACCCATCATGTACTCCGTCGATGGGGGCCAGTTCACGCTCGCGTCGTTCGGTCGCGACGGCAAACCAGGCGGAGTCGGCCTCGACGCTGACCTTTCAAGACCTGATGCAGACCCGGAAGAATTCATGATACCGTTTCATCAATTCATTCTCCACGAGCCCGCCCGGGGCGTCGTCGCCATTTGCCTGGCCTGTGGCGTCGTCGTCTTCTTCATCGGCGTGGTCACCATTGATCCATCCGCAATACAAAGCAAAGCGGGTGTTGTGGCCGTTTTGACGAAGGTGGTCGCGACGATTCTCGGCGCGGTGATAGCAGCCGCGTTCATAACGGTTCTACATATCCCGAACCACCACTGAACCATGACCTTCAGATATCTTAGCGATCCACTGTTCCTCTCTTGCTTCGTGCTGTACTTCACGAACCGCTGGGTGATCAAACCGCTGCTTCCCAACAGCTTCAGCCAGGACCATCTCAACGATTTGATCTGTATTCCGTTCTGGGTCCCGATCATGCTGTTCATGATGCGCAAGCTGGGCTTGCGCCGAGACGATGTGCCTCCCCGGGGATACGAAATCTTGATCCCCCTGATTCTCTGGTCGGCTGTCTTTGAATTGTGGCTGCCCAGGTTCGCCCCATTCAGGGACCTGGCGTTCTCAGACTACGTTGATGTTCTGTTCTATGCGATTGGAGCTCTGTTGGCCTCGCTGTTCTGGAAGCAATGGTACCGAGGCAAGGCTTCCATTCCGGACGTGTAGCGCAGGCGACATCCCGTCAATTCCTGCGCGGCGGATACTCGCGACGGCAAGACGGATCCAGGAGGCGGATCTTCTGGAGGACGAGGCCGTAGTGGCTGCCGGGAGGCGTTTCCTGCATGACCTCGCCGCGCCAGTCGCGTGGGGCGCATGCGGGACCCCTCACGCTGACCACCGCGAGTCCGAGTTCACCATCCCCAAGCTGCGCTTGAGGCTGCCACGCACCCGATGGTTTGGATCATCGATTTCGTAAAACAGGCGGTATGAACCGACCCTGATCCGCCACCCTGCCCGTCCGCTCAACTTCTTCGAGCCCTGTGGTCTTGGTCGAACGGAATGGCTTCGCCGCCTGCGGCCTTGGCGGCATCGTACGCGCGAATTGCCTCCAGTTCTTCCGCCTCCTCCATGAGGTGGCGATACTCAGCCATGTCCAGGATCACGCCCTTCTTTTCGCCGTCATCGTCAACAATGAACTGGTGTCTGGGAGTCGCCATATCCAGCGCCTTTCATTTGTCGCCGACTCGTACCCACTGGCCCTGCACTGCCCCTAGTATACTCTCTCCCGAAGCCGCCGCAAAGCCATCTCGACCGGAGGCTCTCTTTTCTTGTCACCCTGAGCGGAACGAAGTGGAGTCGAAGGGTCTGGCGCCGAAGAAGTCAGTCGCCCGACCCGTGTCTGGTCCCGTGGAATCAGTGACCCGTTGCTGCATCCCGAAAAGCTGCCACGAAACGCAGGGCACGGCCACTTCGGTGCCAGATTCCTCCATTCCGCTCCGCTCCAGTCGGAATGACAAAGAGCGTACGCCAGACACAAGTGCCATTGTATTCCGCCCATGCCCGGTCAGGCGAAGAGGGCTTCGACGAAGGTGGCGGGGTCGAACTCGGCGATGTCGGTGGGCTTTTCGCCGAGGCCGACGAACTTGACGGGGATGTCGAGCTGGTCCTTGATGGCGATGACGATGCCGCCGCGGGCGGTGCCGTCGAGCTTGGCCAGGAAGATGCCGGTGACATGGATCGCCTCGGTGAACAGTTGCGCCTGCGAGATCGCGTTCTGTCCGGTGGTCCCGTCGAGGACGAGGAGCACCTCGTGCGGGGCGTCGGGGATCTTACGGGTCACGACGTCGCGGATCTTGGTGAGCTGGACCATGAGGTCTTTTTTGGTGTGGAGCCGGCCGGCGGTGTCGAGGATCAGGATGTCGGCGTCACGGGCGACCGCCGCCTCACAGGCGTCGAAGGCCACAGCCGCCGGATCGCTGCCGGACTGGTGCTTGACGATCTGCACGCCGATCCGCTCGGCCCAGATACTCAACTGCTCAACCGCCGCAGCGCGGAACGTGTCACAGGCGGCGACGATCACCTTCTTGCCGCTTTTGTGCAGGATGTAGGCCAGCTTGGCGATACTGGTGGTCTTGCCGGTGCCGTTGACGCCGGCCACGAGGATCACGGTCGGGCCGCTGGGGGCCACGTGCAGTTGCCGGTCCTGATCGGGCCAGTAGCTCTTGATGTGCTCCTTGAGGAACGGAATGACCTCCTCGGAGTTGGAAATCTTGCGGGCGCGATAGGCGTCGCGCAGCTCGCTGATGAGCTTTTCCGTGGTCTCGACGCCGATATCGTCGCGGATGAGCGTCTCTTCGAGCTCATCCAGCAGATCGTCGTCGATCTTCCGGCCGAGGCTCAGCACCGTCGAGAGCGAACTGGCGATCTTGCTGCGGGTCTTGCCCAGCCGCTCCTTCAAGAAGTCGGCGGTTTTCGAGAATATGCCCATATATCTTCCTATCGCATGAGAGTCTGGGTATCTTTCACGCCGATGGTATCGTCATCCGGGGGAAATGCAAGCCTGTGGCGGCAAATCGGCCGGGCCGGCGCGACGATGTCGCCAGGCGGCCGAGCATTTTGCCCCTCCGCTGCGACAGGGTTTTTCTTTGACAATCGCCCTGCCCGAGGCTAAAGTCAAATCCCCGTCTTGTGTCCCACACGTCGCAGGGGATGGGCTCGTTCACGGGGGCAATGCCTTATTTCTCGAATCCGGATACTGTGGCTTATGGCGTTGAGCGTTTCAGCGGTTTTCAACATGATCGATAGGCGGCGAAGTGCACCCAATGGCGACAGCGAGGTTTCCATGAGCGCCGTCGTGCAGGAGGCAGGCGTTGTCGGCACATGAGGTGGCGAACATCTTTACGGATATCGTCGCGCGGGCCCGCGCAACGGACCCGGCCAATGCGCGCAAGTGGTTCGACGATCTGACCGTGGTGCGTTTCGACGGGGGCTCGATCGCCATCGGCTGTCCCGATGAATCGAACGTTCGATTCCTCCATGAGAACTGCCGTTCGAGTTTTACGCGGGCGGCCCAGCAAATCACCGGACACCTGGTGACGGTAGACTTCGTCGTCGGCACGGCGGATCAGCCCGCCGAGACGGAGTACATCGAGCGAGGCGGTCCGGCCCTGCATCCGGACTACACCTTCGAGAATTTCGTCGTCGGGCCGAGCAACCGCCTGGCCCACGCCAGTTGCGTCGCGATCAGCCAGTCGTTGGGCCAGACGTACAACCCGCTGTTTCTCTACGGCAGTGCCGGCCTGGGCAAGACCCACCTGCTGCACGCCGTCTGCCACGAGGTGCAGCGACGCATCCACGGTTCGGTGATCCAGTTGCTCAGTTGCGAGGATTTTGTCAACCGGTTCATTCGCGCCATCGAGCAAGGCAGCATCACGGGGTTCCACAGCCAGTTCCGAACGGTCGATGCCCTGGTCATCGACGACATCCAGTTCCTGCGCGAGCGAGAGCAGAGCCAGGAGGAATTCTTTCACACGTTCAACGCGCTGTACAACAGCGGCAAGCAGATCATCCTCAGTGCCGACAGTCCGCCCAACGAGATTCCCTCGATGGAGGCGAGGCTGATCAGCCGGTTCAACTGGGGCCTGGTCGCGCGGATCGATCCGCCGAGCTACGAGACGCGAATGGCCATCGTCCAGAAGAAGGCGCATCTGCGCGGCCTGGAAATCAGTGATGAGATCGCCGAGTACATCGCCCGGCAGGTGCAGGCCAACATCCGCGAATTGGAGGGCGCGTTGACGACGATCTACGCCCTGGCGACAACGCTGGGCGAGCCGGTCGATCTGCACCTGGCCCAGACGGCGTTGGAGGGCCAGATCAAGCTGGCGACCAAACACATCAGCATCACCGACATCATCGACGCCGTAACGCGACACTTTGACGTCCGCCTGACCGATCTTCAGAGCAAGCGACGCAGCCAGAGCATCACCGTGCCGCGTCAGATCTGCATGTACCTGGCTCGCAACCTGACGAGGCACAGCCTCGAAGAGATCGGCGGGCATCTCGGCGGACGCGACCATACCACCGTGATGCACGCGTGCAGCAAGATTGCCGAGGCGCAGCAATCCGATCCGAACATGCAGGCGCTGCTCAGCGAGCTGACCAAGCGCATCACGCAGGGCCAGCAGGTCGCCTGATCCGGCCCGCGCCCGAGTCTCGGAATCTCCTGCCTGCTCCAGTTCCCATTGCTCGGAGCGCCAATTCGCGCGCAAAAAGTGAACCTCCCAATCCCCCAGCGCGACTATAATGCCAGATTGTGCGGATTCACCGGAATGTGTCTAAGACCGTGGGCCGCACGAAGAGGACGCATGAGCGGTGACGGAGAAAGAGGAGATCTATTGCGAGCTGTTGGTTCTGCGGTGCCGCCAGGGACAGCGGGCGGCGCTGGAGGAACTGGTTCGCACCTGGGAGCGGCCGCTGTTCTACTACATCCGCCGTCTGATCGACGACGAGGACGAGGCCCGGCAGGTGCTCCAGCAATCCTGGGTCGGTGTCTTTCAAGGACTCGCCGCGCTGCGCCAGCCGCGCAGGCTGCCCGCCTGGCTCTATCGCATCGCACGAATCACAGCGATGACGCACCTGCGCAAGCGGTACGGGGAGCAAACGCTGCGACGAGACAGCGATACGCCCGCCAGCGTCGACGTTCCCGACGGGCAACTGGATTTCGACAACGCCGAACAGATTCACTATGGACTGGCCCGGCTCACACTGATCCACCGGGAGGTGCTGACGCTGTTCTTCCTCCAGGATCTGTCTCTGGAGGAAATCGCAAGCGTCCTGGAGGTCCCCGTCGGGACGGTCAAGTCCAGACTGCACCATGGCAAACGGATGTTGAAGGCGATCCTCGTACAGGAGGAATCGAGCCATGAATAGTAAACCCAATCGAACTCTGCGTGAAAGGCTGCTGGAGATGGAGACGCCAAACGCGGCACAACAAGAAGCGCACCGCCAACGGGTACAAGTCATCTTGGACACCAGACTCAGCGGTGCCAAGCGAGTCGGATTCGCAGCACTGGCCCTGGTCGGCCTGCTGACAGCTATCGCTCTCGGTAGCCCCGCATTTGACCCACCCCGCAACTGGGACGAGTCCTTCGCGGCCCTTCTGTACCGATTGTTTGCGATCTTTGGCTTCCTCGCCTGCGTAGCGTGGATCATCTTGGCGAGTTGGGCAGCCTATACCGGCGTGCTCCGCCGTCGGCATCGCCCCTGGGTTATGACCACCACCCTGGCGATGGGCTTCGTTTATCTGGCCTTGCCCGTCTTCACATTCGTCGTGCCCCTTTCGCATGAAGGAGGCCCGGCGTTGCTGGGCACGCAACTGTCTCTGATGGCATTCTCCCTGCTCAACACGCTCGGCTTGTGCGTGATCCTGGGCGTGGTCTACCGGGGGCAGTTCAAGAGCCAGGAGAAGCTGCTGGAGATCGAGTATCGCCTCGCCGATCTGGCGGAGAAGATCGAAGAGCGCCTGAAATCCTGACGCGGCTCCCTATGCCCTGCGCGACGCTCAGTTCATGATGGCGTTGAGCATGTCGAGGTAGTCCGACAGCAGGCGGGTGATGAGAAACTTCTCGCGCACCGTCTCCTTGGCGTGGCGGCCCAGTTCGATCGCCTCGTCGGGGCCCTTCAGCAGACGCGTGATGCGGTCGGCGAATCCTTCCGTGTCCTGGGGTTCGAGCAGATAGCCGTTCCTGCCGTCCTCGATCTGGCTGGGAATGCCGCCGACGTTGGAGGCCACCACGGCGGTCCCCTTCCACATCGCTTCGGTCACCGCCAGACAGAACCCTTCCTTGATGGACTTCTGAACGATGACCTTCGAGTGCCGCTGGATCGCGTTGACCAGCTTCTCGCTGTTGCCCACAACCAGAAGGATGTCTCCGGTTTCCAGCATCTTGTTGGCCTTGCGCTGAACCTTCTTGTACATCTGGAGTCCTTCGGGGTCGTCGCTGGCGACGTTGTAGCACAGCACAAGCCGGCAATCGACCTGGTCCCTGACCATCTTGAAGACGTCGATGACGCCTTCCGGGTCCTTCCAGGGATCGAGCCGGGAGACCTGGGTGATCAGCGGCTTGTCGATCGGAACCCCGGTCCTGGCGAGTTGGTCCTCGATGGTCTTGTCGGAGATCATCGTATTCTTCGGGCTCAGGGGATTGATCGCCGGGTACATCAGACGCTGATCGATCGGAAGGTCCTTCTTGAAGTACTTCTCGCTCGACATCACGACCTGGTCGTACTTGAGCACAAATCCCTTGAGAAAGTCCCACAGTTCCGCGTGCGGCTCGGTCAGGTCGATGTGACAGCGCCAGATCCACGGCTGCGTCTTCTGATACGAGCGGATCAGCGCCAGCGGCTGCGGATCGTGAACGAGGATGCAGTCGTGGTCGAGGTGCGTGAAGCGCGCAAAATCCTCGTTGACCCTTCGGTAGATGCGCTTCTTGCGATCGGAGAGGTTCAGCTTGGCGCCCTGCAACGCGTTGTGGAAACTCTTGGTGATCTCGAAGAACTCCTGGCTTCCGTGGAGGATGCGCCAGCCGGCGTCGATGCCCACGTCGTTCATCAGCATGACCAGTGAATACAGGATCTCCGCCACGCCGCCGCCCTGGTAGGTGGCGTTCAGATGAATGATATGCTTGCCGTAGAGGCCTCGGGCCCGGGCGTAGATTTCGGCGAGCGTTTCATCGGGTACGATGTGGCGAAAATCTTCGAGTCTGAGCATCTAACTCCCCATAATTTGTTTTAGCAGATTCCTGAAATCCACAACGGTGTCGACGTTGAATCGGGCCTTCGATATATTCAGGCCCACCTTGATCGAGTATGCCTCGTCGGGCATGACCGAGAACATTTCTTCATCGGTGTAATCGTCACCGGCCGCCAGGATGAACGCACACGGGTCCCGGCTCATCAGGAACTCGGCGGCGCGGCCTTTGTTGATTCCGTGCTTTCGCACTTCGAGGATCTTGCTGCCCTCAAAGACCCCTACGTCCATGTTCTCGGTCAGGTTCACCAGCGCATCGCGCAATTCATGCGTTCTGACGCACGCCAGGGCCGGGTCGGCCCGACGGTAATGCCACACCAACGAGAAATCTTTCTCTTCGACCAGTGACCCGGGTGTTCGGTCCGAATAAAGCTCCATGATCGGCCGGATCGTATGCTTCCACTGCTCGTTGACCGGCTGGAAGCTCCGCCATGACTCGCCGATCTCGCGGAGCCAGCCGCCGTGCTCGGCAATGAGGTGGACGTGCAGTCCGCCCAGCCACTTCTCCAGAGTCTCCTTGTCTCTTCCGCTGATGATCGCGACGCGGTTGTTCTCCACAGCGGCGAGGCGTTCGAGAATCACCAGGATCTCCTCGTCCGGCCCGGCCTTGGTCGGACGACCCTTGAAGCCCACGAGCGTCCCGTCGTAGTCCAGAAGGAACAGCCTCTTGTCGGCGGCCCGGTACTGCCGTAGAAGCGTATCGCGGCCGGCCTGGCCCAGCTTGTGTACGGAGACCCCCTGCTGCCGGACCTCGATTTCACGCAGTGCATGAATGAAATCCGTGCTCCATCGCGTGATGTCATAGCGCTTCAAACGTTCCTGCATGACGCGATTGCGTTCACACTGCTCGGCGACCGGCATCTCCAGCGCCTCACGAATCGCGTGAACGATGGCCGCCTTGTCGTTGGCGTTGACGGTCAGGGCCTCTCCCAACTCGCTGGCGGCCCCGGTCATCTCACTGAGGATCAACACCCCCGGACCGTCGTTCTTGGTGGCCACAAATTCCTTGGCGATCAGGTTCATCCCGTCTCGCAACGGAGTGATCAGCGCGACATCAGCCACATTGTACAAGGCGGTCAACTTCTTGAACGGCATGAACCGGTAGAGATACCACACCGGCATGTAGCCGAGCGAACCGTGCTCGCCGTTGACGCGACCGACAAGTTGTTCGAGGTGTCCCCGGAGTTGCTTGTAGTCCTCGATACCCGATCGGGACGGCACGGCCACGATGACCAGTGTGACCTGGCCTTTGTACTCGGGATACGTGCTGAGAAACCAGTCGAAGGCCTCCAGCCGCTCTACGATGCCTTTCGTGTAGTCCAGGCGATCGATGGAGACGATGATCTTGCGATCGCCGACAATGGTGCGGATCCGGTCGATCTCGGTCCTGACCTCCGCATCATCAATCGCTCCGGCGTAGCGGCTGTAGTCGATTCCCATCGGAAAGGCATCGACCTTGAGGATCCGGTTGTGGGCGTTGACCTCACCCAGCGTATGCTCCAGACCCGTGATCCGGGATATGCTGCTGAGAAAGTGACGCACATAATCGTACGTGTGAAATCCGATGAGGTCGGCCCCGAGCAGCCCGTCCAGCACCTCTTCCCGCCACGGCAGCAGGCGAAACAATTCGAACGAAGGCCAAGGGATGTGATGGAAGTACCCAATGGCCAGATCGGGGATCTTCTCACGAAGCAGGCGGGGAAGCAGCATCAACTGGAAGTCGTGCACCCAGACCGAGTCACCCGGCCGGGCCACCTTGAGCAGCTCCTCGCAGAACAGGTGGTTGACCTGCTTGTACGATTTCCAGAATTGCTGCTCGAACACCGTACGAACGGGAAAGTAGTGAAAGAGCGGCCAGATCGTCTTGTTGCAGAAGCCAAGATAATACTGATCGATCTGCCTCTGCGACAGGAAGACAGGCACGGAGTTCTGCTGGCGTAACGATCCTCGAATGTGGTCTTTCTCCTCGGGCTTGAGCCGCTCGCTGGAGATCCCGGGCCACCCCATCCAGAGTCGCTCCAGCGAATCGGGCAGAGACGACAGCCCGACGGCCAGACCTCCGGGACTGGGGCGAAACTGGTACTGTCCGTCCCGTGTGGAGACAGTGACGGGCAGGCGGTTGGCTGCTACGATGAGTTTTCGCATATCGGACGCTCCACAAAGCGGGATGCCGCTGTCATCGCCTGCCGGGGGCAAAACCACGCGACCGGCGCATCCCCCCGGACTAAACCCATTTCGACTCCGTAGGCCGTATCACCCCACTATAGCGGTCGTGCAGTCGATCGCAAGACTCATTCGAGCGAGCCCGAGTGAGCCGGGCCAAACCGGCCCGGAATCCCTTGTGGATATGTGTGAAGGCCAATGGCGTTCATACCGATAGAAAGGTTGGTTGCGCCGAAGAATCCGTTTGCCCAACCGGCATCTCGTACGTTATGATGCATGTGGTTGGGCACGTTACGGGAACTGTCGCGGTCCGGCAGGGATTCGAGAGCACTTCTCATCCCGCCGCGGCCGTAGGTGTCCGTTCGGTTGGAGGTCCTGACGCAAGGTGTTCTGCCACACACACAGCAGGGCCGGGGCGTTGGGTGCGGAAGCTCCTCGCATCGCAGATTCGGTACACCCATTTCGCAGGCCGCTGGTTCTCTATGGAAAGGAGGTGAACGCACACGTTCTCGCTCGTCTCGCACACAAAAACAACCGGGGGACAGACGCGGTTTTGGCGCGTAACCAAGACGCAGGTATGGTGTGGTTCAATCGTTTGCTCGAAGGAGGATCACCATGAACAGAAGAGTCTGCACACTGATGCCCCTGGTCATCCTGGGGCTGGCCCTGGCAAGCGTCTCCGACGCCGCGCTGGTGGGCTGGTGGAAATTCGACGATGGATCGGGCACAGTCGCCAAGGACAGTTCCGGCAAGGGCTACCACGGCACCATCACCAATCCGCTTTGGGTCGATGGACAGTATGGCGGAGCTCTGAATTTCGAGGGGGATTCGTATGTGGACGTGCCCCCCGAATCGTGGTCCACGATCGAACGGCAGGCCACCGTATCGTTCTGGGCCTTCGGCAATCCGGACCTGCAGCCGCAGGCCAACTTCATCTTCGGGGCGTTTTCCGATCCCGCCGACAACGAAGCGAGGCGCATGTGCGCCCACGTGCCGTGGAGCGATGGAACGATCTACTTTGACACCGGCGGCCCCAGCTACAACCGCATTAACAAAGCAGGCAGCGCTGCCGATTATGAGGGCACGTGGACCTTCTGGACCTTCCTCAAGAACGCCGATACGGGCGATCAGCAGGTCTATATCAACGGCGAACTCTGGCACAGCGGGACTGGCATGACCAACACCATGGAGGGCGTCACCAAGTTCACCATCGGCACCAAGCCGAGCCTCGCCGAGGGATGGTATCAGGGGATGATCGACGACTTCCGCCTTTACGACCACGCGCTGACGCTCGACGAGATTCAACTGGCCATGACGGGACGCGGCCCCGGCCTGGAACTGGCCTCCAACCCCGTCCCGGCAAACGAGGCCAGCGATATTCCTCGCGATGTGGTTCTGAGTTGGGACGCCGGCGAGTATGCGGCGAGCCACGATGTGTATTTCGGGACGGTCTTCGACGACGTCAATACCGCCAGCCGGAGCAATCCGATGGATCTGCTCCTCAGCCAAGGCCAGGCCGGCACCACGTTCGACCCGCCCGGCATCCTTGACTTCGGCGTGACCTACTACTGGCGGATCGATGAGGTCAACGCCGCACCGGACAACACGATCTTCCAAGGTGAGGTCTGGAGCTTTGCGGCCGAACCGCTTGCCTATCCGATGGCCAACGTTATCGCCACCAGCAATGGGATTTCGGACGCAGGGGCGGATCCGGAGAATACGGTCAACGGCTCCGGCTTGAACGCCGACGAACAGCACTCGACCACCAGCGGTGACATGTGGGTGGCCAAGCCCGTCGAGGGCGAGTCTCTGTGGATTCAGTTCGAGTTCGATCGCCTCTACAAGCTCCACCAGATGATCGTCTGGAACTACAACGTCCAGTTCGAGCTATTGCTGGGCTTCGGGCTCAAGGACGTCACGGTCGAGTATTCTCAGGACGGCGCCGAGTGGACCGTGCTCGGGGATGTGCAGTTGAATCAGGCCACGGCCAGTGCCACCTACACAGCCAATACGGCAATCGACTTCGAGGGCGTGGCGGCTAAGTTCGTCCGCCTGACCGTCAACAGTGCCTGGGGTGGAATGGGCCAGTACGGCCTCAGCGAGGTCCGCTTCATGTATATTCCCGTGCAGGCCCGCGAGCCGCAGCCGGCCGACGGTGCTGTAGAGTTCGGCGTGAATAATGCGCTGGCCTGGAGAGCCGGGCGCGATGCCGTCTCGCATGAAGTGTATCTGGGCACCGACCCCGACGCGCTCGAGCCGGCGGCAACCGTTGCCGGCACCAGCTACGCCCCCGGCGCGCTGAACCTCGCCACAACGTATTACTGGCAGGTCAACGCGGCGCAGGAGACCGAGTCGTGGGAAGGCGCCGTCTGGAGCTTCGCCACGCAGGAGTATCTGGTCGTCGATGACTTCGAGAGCTACACCGACGACATCGACGCCGGCGAGGCGATCTT
>Ga0209722_1003079_pt1 | contig 12081 bp, 10 predicted proteins | sample BioC12SIPDNA_2_FD_185745 | JGI IMG/M metagenome (GOLD analysis project Ga0209722, IMG submission 185745) | Anaerobic biogas reactor microbial communites from Washington, USA - Biogas_R1_A C12 SIP DNA (SPAdes) (version 2) | ecosystem: Engineered > Bioreactor > Anaerobic > Unclassified | place... | reverse complement strand
ACTTCCACGGGAGCAACCATCATCAGATCCGCCAGTTCATCTATGACGATAACTATATAAGGCATCTTTTTATCAGCCGACTGATTATAGCGACCTATGTCGCGTACGCCTTTTTCGGCAAATAGACGGTAGCGCTTCTCCATCTCCGTAACCATCCAGCGTAAAATCACGGCAGCTCTCTTGGGATCAGTTACTACCGGACACATAAGGTGAGGTATACCGTTATAAACGGTTAGTTCCACCATCTTGGGATCGATGAAAACCAGTTTCAATTCCTCGGGGATAGCATTGTATAACAGGCTCATAATAATGCAGAACACATACGCTTTTACCGGATCCCGTTGAACCGGCAATAAGTAAATGGGGCATATCCGCCAATTTGGCAACCACCGATGACCCAGAGATGTCTTCTCCCAGAGCAAAAGCCAAGGGTGAATTCAGCCGCCGAAAAGCCGGTGATGACAGCAGACTCCGCAATCCCACACTCAATATTTTACTATTAGGTACTTCTATTCCAACTGCCGATTTACCAGGGATAGGTGCTTCTATACGAATCCCTGGAGCAGCCAGATTCAACTGCAAATCATCGGTCAGACTTATAATTCTGCTTACTTTCACTCCCGGTGCCGGGGTCAACTCATACCTGGTCACCGCAGGACCACAACTTACCTGATTAACCTTGACCCCGATACCAAAATTAGCAAAGGTCTCTTCCAGAACGGAAATACTCTCTTTAATGTTTTTCTTGTCAATACTTCTCTCAGAACTGATCTCGCTAAGCAATTCCAGGGAGGGTTTTTGATAATTAGGGTTGTCCTCCCTTTTTACTTCCTTTAGGGGTTCTGACGTCGGTGGAGGGGTAATAGCCTTTTCCCGCCCAATTTCCAGGTCTGGACTTACATTCATCTCCACCCAATTATAGCCTGGTTTTTCTGCGGTTGGAGTTTCTATGCCGTGATCTATTATTATAGGTTCGGTTCTCCGGGTAGCAGGAACGGGCTTTTCTTCCTCTTCCACTTCATAAAACATGACCTTACTTAGCCAGTCTTTAGTTTTTGTGAACCAGGTCGTTATAAAAACACCGATTTCTACTAAAGGCTGGTTGATAATAAACAGTAAAGAAATACATATTCCTAAAACCAAGAAAATGACTCCGCCTACTTGTCCAACTAGCTGGATAAAAATGTAGGCGATCCCCCCGCCTAACAATCCGCCTCCCATGCCTCTTTGGCCTGCTGTCCAGGGATTAAGACCAGAGGGTATATCATACAATCCATAGTAGATCAGAACACAAATAAATAAAAGAGACACACCCCACATCCTAATCGACCAAGTTTGCTTGTACATTCCCAGGTGAATCGCCCAGGCCAAAAGGAGAAACGAAACTACGATAGCCCCTTTACCAAATGCCATTTCCAATCCGACAGCTACTCGCGATCCCATCCAGCCGATAACCTGAATGTCTTCTGGTATACCCTGAGCTTTACTGACGGATATGTAGATAAAAAGAGCCATAACAAAAGCTATAATGGAAAGGACTTCATTTCGCAATGTATTCTGTTGAGGTGTTTCTTTCTTTTTAATACGGGTTGGCTTTTTATTAACTTTCCTTTTTTTTGTGGTTGGCATCTATCTTCTCCTGAGTGATTTGTCTCGTATTCATTAGAAATGCAAGTGAAATTGAAATGATTGGTAACTTACTATTATATTACTCTAGGTACATTTCTCCTGATGAAGAAGAATTCCTGCTCCGACTGGAAAATACTGTTTCGCCTCAATAACCAGAAAAAAGCCCCAAGCGATATAAAGGCAGAAGGCGCCCAACAGTAATACTGACCATGATTGACCAGTTTTGAAAACTCCCCTATTGTCCAATAATAAAAACTGCTGCTATCAGAGGCCCAATCAATAACGAGTGTCATCACTACCCTTATAAACTATGCTCAAGCGAGGGAGCTGCCTATGACCATTTTAAGATAAAGATGGTAAAGATCAATCCCTATCCCACCACCAGCAGAGAATCGATAGCTTTTTCAAAATAGGGCGCTAGAAATAACCAGCCGGAATAAACCCAACTACAATTAGATAAGTAAAACGTGTAAAGGGACGGCATAGAATCCCATAGTTTCTGGTCAAAAGGCAATAAAAACCGCCACCAATGTTCCCATATGCTCTAGGTAGAAGGTATGCTGGGATTCACTGATAGCGGACAAGGGCTGAAATAGAAATTGGTCGGAACTACTCCTCGTAAGGAACTCAGTCAGACCCTAAACCATTCCTGAAATCAAAGTTTATAGACTAGCCAATTATTCCCTTTCATGTTATACCTTGTTGAAGTACAGCATAGCTTGCGTCGATATCGAATAGGAAAAGGCAAACCCTATTAGATATTGGGTAATAAATCAATAACACTGCCGGGTTGAAATTTTACGTTAATATAATCCATAGGCTCAGTACTCCTTATATCTATGACCCGAACCTGATTTTGGCCACATACTTCAACCACCAGTTCACCTCCGGAAGGCAGTTTTAGAGAGAACGACTGTTCAGACTTCTTTTCTTCGGTTCCAAACTCAAAAGGCTCAGGTAAGTATAGAATCACTGCAGTACACCCCCGGCCATCTTCAATTCCTCCAATTTGCTCAAAGCCTCGTTTATCCCGCCAACTTGGTCTATTAAGCCGTAGTCAACCGCATCATTTCCAACCACCACTGTGCCAATATCCCGAGCTAGTTCACCGGTTCTAAACATCAGGTCTCTAAACTGCCCTTCACTGATGCGGGAATGCTCCACAACAAACTGCACCACTCTATCCTGCATTTTATCGAGATATTCATAGGTCTGCGGTACACCGATCACCAGTCCGGTTAAGCGAATGGGATGTATGGTCATAGTAGCTGAGGGTGCAATCAGCGAATAATCCGCTGCTACAGCAATACTAACTCCAATGGAGTGGCCTCCACCTAGTACAATGGAGACAGTAGGTTTGGTCATGCTGGCAATAGCTTCAGCTATGGCTAACCCGGCTTCCACATCTCCACCCACGGTGTTAAGCAAAATCAATAGCCCCTTAATGTTGGGATTCTCCTCTACGGCAATCAACTGAGGAATAACATGTTCGTATTTGGTGGTTTTATTTTGTGGAGGAAGAACCATATGTCCTTCAACCTGGCCGGTAATGGTCAAACAGTGGATATCGCTCTTATAGGACGGTATTTCTAACTGCCCTAATTCCTTAATGTTATCAAGTTTTTGCTCTTGATTAGCCTCTGGTTGTTGTTGCTGATCTGAAGTCAAAGCTACTTCTCCCTTCCTCTTCATGATTAGGATTAGGTTATCCGCAGTGTTGATAAATAATACAAATATAAAAGGCTGGTCTTCTTTTTGCCAGAAAACCAGCCTATCCTCCACTACCTAGTTCTATGTGAAGCTGTAACTACGTCAGCTAATCCTCCACATGGTCTTTGTTGCACACCTCGTCGAAATTCAGCGATTGGTCTAGGTACCATTCACCCTCAGCTTCTCAGAATCTTTTCCAGTGGCTTGCCTTTTGCCAATTCATCTACCAGTTTGTCAAGCCACCTAATCTTCTGCATAAGCGGATCTTCGATTTCCTCGACGCGAACACCGCAGACTACTCCCGTTATTTTTGGGGTGTTGGGGTTGATCTGCGGGGCTTGGGCAAAGAACGTCTCCAGGTCAACCCCCTTATCGATTTGCGCCTGCAAGCCCTGCTCGTCATATCCAGTCAGCCAACGAGTGACCATATCGACTTCTTCTTTTGAGCGACCCTTTTTCTCTGCTTTTTGGATATACATCGGGTAGATGCTTGAAAATGCGGTCGTAAATATTCTCGGTTTCATGGCTTTTCATCTCCCCGTTCTTTTTGGTCTTGTTCCTTCTCTATCAGTGTCAGTGCAACCTTGAGGGCAGCTATGCGCCGTTTAAGAAGAGTCTGCTGTGACTTGCCCAGTTTCGTGGCATCTATCTTCTCGCACTTGTGAAGCGTGGACAACAAGGCGCGATGCGCATCGCTCAATTCTTCGGATGTATAATCTGGCATATTCAATCCTCCGCTTGATTCGGTCTCAACAGTTTAGCATAATAATTTCCACATTTTTCCCTACTGACACAATATGAAGAATTCTTATTTATCATTATTCGGGTTTCATGACGTCTGCAGTCCTTTGCAGCACCTAAGGCAGATCTGAGAAAGCGGTTTTCCCGGTTTTCCAGGCTCCATCGACATATCTGTAAGTAGTATGCAGATAGGTCAAATGATGTGGCAGGGTGGCCGCAATTACCTCGGTGCTAACCAACTCCGGAAGCTGTTCTCCCGGTGCGTTTTGCAGAATCATTTCGATGAAGAAATTCTGGCAAAACTCATCCCCGTATTGTTTATATCCCTGTAGCTCCCAGTCCGAAAGAGGCACCACCGTAACGGCATGGTTGGCTGTAATCTGTGCTGTTTGCTGGTTTTCATGCACTTTTATGGTGAAAGGCGTGCCCTTAGTTATGTTGGAAAGATCAATCTGGTTAAACGCTCCATCCTTCAGGCTATACAGCTCATAGCCGCATCCACCGAAGGGCATGCTTCTATAATCGGTGGCCAGCAGAAAATCCATGGAATCATGGCCGATTATATGACCCGCGTAAATTGTTGATGCTCCAAAACCTTTGGCATCTTCTTTGAATATTTCAACAGCGGCCTCTGAGCTATCTTTTTTTACGATTAGTTTCCACTAATTGTTATCGTTATTGCCAGTGATTTGCACCGTTTCATCTTGGCCATCTCCGTCAATATCAGCATTTTGGTAATCCATTAGGGAATTGTCTCCGTCAATGATCCCATAGCCACTGGATTGCACTAGTTGGCTAATAAACCATCCTTCCCGGCCATTAGAGGACATCTTCTCCACTACCATTTTTTCGGTTGCTATGGCATAGGTCTGGCCAGAAAAGATCTCCGGGAAAGAAATGGTATACTCGGCTTTAGTATCGCTGAGTTCATTTCGGCTTTCTATAGTTATCGGCCCTACCTGGGGACTCGAATATCCGGTAACCCAATAAGATTGACGGACATAAGGGCTTTGATCCGCCTCTTGGCGCAGCTGAGGCGACAAGGCAGCATATTGCAGAGCTCCATTGCGGGTTTGCATGCCCCGGCCCCACAATTTTATGGCTTCATCGGCACTGTCAGGAATAAGTACGTTTTCTATCCGGGCAATTTCGGATTTGATTTGCTCCGGGTCGGGGGTTTGAATGGATAGTATATTGGCCGCTTCATTATAACTAACCCGAGCATTAAAAAGGTATTCCAGCCAGTCCATAGGCAAATAATAATGACCCTGGTGGTTTTCGATGCTGTGTGCCACGCTACTATGCTCATAAGTGCCGTCCGGGCTGGTAATAGTGATAGTTATATAAGAGCTGGGAGCGGGCAGGGTTAGTCCTTCGCTTTTCGGCTCAAACTGTTCCAGATTCAATACGAAATGCCGGTCGGACAACAATTCAGGTAGCCCCATGCCTTTTACTTTATCCGGCAAGGGACAGATTTGATCGTTAAGTTCTTCAATAGGAGACTTTAAGGCCCTGGCATAAGCGCTGAATTTCTCCATACTATAGAAATCCTGCGGAGTCGTGATAGTTACCGTGCGGGCAGCTTCGTCCCATTCTACCGAAGTGGCTCCCAACAATTCGGCTGACCAGCGCAAGGGTACCATTACCTGCCCATGGGTTACACTCATGTAGGGGGGAGCATTTACTATGGAACCGTTTACTTGCACCTGCAATGCTTCACCTATCAAGCTTATCTTACTAATCTCGTTGCTTTTGATATCTCTCAGAGTCTTTTCGGCTTCTCTCATCTGTGACTCAGTAAAGGGGATTTCCAAAACAGCATTGGGATTATTAGCAATATATTCAGCTACGATCCGGTCTCTATCTTGCATTTCATCATCCGAGCCAGAGGCGGCAGCATTGGCAAAACCGCTGGTATTCACTGCAAAAAGCATGAATACTAACACCAAACCGGACATTAACCATCTTTTCATTATAATGATCATTCCTTTCTCCTACTTGTGCTACAACTGTTTTTCAACCGAGTATCGGGATCAGGTTGTTTTTTGGTTGGACACGAAGATATAAGCTCCATCCTGCTCCTTAAGTGTGAGTGCCTTTTTCCCATCACCCATAAACCTGTCATCATAGAAAAGGCGGATAATGTTGCCATCCCGTTCTCCGCTAGCAAAAGAAACCTCCCCTCGATAGTTGGTGTCGCCGTGGAAATCGTAGTAGGCATCGTACTCCTCCAGATAATTGAAATTTTCTAACCCAATTTTTTCTGTATCCGCAAGAGGTATTCCCATATGTTTCGTAAGCACCGCATCCATGTTGGCTCTGCTAATTTTTGTATAGGGGCAGATTGGCTCCCTTTCCCCAGTAACAGCCGCTGATTCTGCCTCTGTAAGGGTCTCCTCAAACCCGCTGCCGCAGTAGAATAGGTTAAACAAATTGACTTTCTCCGGCACATCGTAGAGCGAGCTTAAAAACTGGTTTCGGATATTCATGTATTCTCCGTTAAAAAACTCATCACCGTTGAAATACTCCAGTTCTTCCGCAGTCAACGGGGTTATTAACGTATGGGAAAGAAAGACTACTGCGTCGGTGGCTGGGTCTAAGTAATATTGAAAGCGTTCCGTTTGTAAGGTTGTCAAAGCTGATAGGTCGCCAGACACTATGCTCTTTTTAATATTGTTCATATCATCTGGGGTAGGTATGACACCACCAAAGCTACATTGATCCATGGTGATTTCAAAGACGGTTCGCTGGTCTTGGGTATATGCACCATAGGTCTTCAATAGATAAATGGGCTCTTCATTTACACCTGCTGGATGAGCAATATATTTTTCGCCATCGTAATCCCAACCTCTCTCCATAGGTCCATGGCTTACACTGTCTACTTCAAAATGGGTTTGAATAACTTGCTCCACATAATCTTTGGTCATGATGCCCTTGTCATCACCCCAGTTATCTAAATTTATTATAAATGCATAATAAAGATATTCTTGACTTTGGGTAGGTGTTTCACCTTCTTCGAAAAGGGGTACATAATCCAAACGGTTTTCAATGGCAAATTCAAAATACTCTTTTCGTAATGCTTCCATGTCATTTGAACGCTCATTGCTAACCGGCGGTATAATTGATCCTTGTGGTTACGTTGGTTGGTTTGAGCACCCCGAACAATAGAATAATAAAACTACGCCAATAATTATAAATACCTTTTTCATAAAATTGCACCCCCAACGCTATCTTTTCCCCTATGTAATTAATGCACTTTCTTCAGCGACTGCCCATTGCCTTCAAATGCCCTCTGCAGATATGGAGTATAACCGCGCAGACAGGGTCGTCTGCCCCTACTGTCAGCCAGGCTTCATAATATATGCCAGATCTATTTCAATAATCATCTAATAATGTTTACGGTTGGATATTGGTATTCTTACATGCTTTTTGGGTAAACCCTAACGGAATTTGAACCAGAATACTACCCCTTCATCATGGTTTTTAGCGCCATAGGAAAAACCGTGTAATTCTAAAATGGTGCGGGCTATGGCCAAGCCCAAGCCGGTACCTTGGGAGTGACTACGGGACAGGTCAGCTTTTTTAAAGGGAAGCCATATTTCGTTTAGGCGATCTTCCGCTATGTGGCTGCCGCTATTAAAGATTTCAAATAAACCGTCAAAGATTCTGATGTTGATCGAACCGCCAGCCGTGGTATTTTCCAGGGCATTGACGAAAAAATTGTCTATTACTCGCACTATCATGGCATGATCTGCCTTTATCACGGCCTCCCCTTCGATGTCAACCGTGATCGATCTTTCCTGGCAAATTGCCCGGTAGCGGTCAAGCACCTCATGGCAGGCTTCTGCCAGGGATAGCTCCTCCCGTTTCATTTGCAGGGAATCCGATTCTAATCTGGTCATCTCCAGCATGCCACGGATGATCTTATCCATTCGGTCTACATTAGCCTGGATATGGGCGGCATAATGCTCCCGCTTCTCGGTGTGGATGTTTTCCTGTAAATTCTGGGCGTACCCAGAAATAATGCTCAAAGGGGTTTTTAAATCATGGGCCAAGGCATTGGTCATTTCCTGACGCTGTTTTTCCAGTTCCTCTCTCTCCCGATAAGTTTTATAAGTTTGCCGGGCAAGGATGAAGGCCACCCCCACAAATATGGCCAAGCACGTAATCCAGACAAAGACCAATGTAGTGGAGCATCGCTCCCACATATTGATATCACGAGCTATGACCGTCCAAAAGTCACTATAATATTTTTGATCTATACCCTGAATCGTGTTCTGATAAGGCATGGACAAATAATAACGATAGGTGGTCAAGGCGATTCTTTGGGCGGGACGCTCCAGCTGTTGCATGATTTTGGTTTCTTTCAACTTCTCCGCATCGGTTACTAATTGCCGCAGCCCAGCCTGTTTTTCACTGCTGCGATAACTTTGAGCTGCCCACCAGATGCCACTTCGCTGAACAAAGGCGAACCCTATATCACCATGGGAGAAGTAAGGTAGATCCCTGGTGTTTTTGTATCCGGAAGTATAGACAATTTCATCGGTGTGGGCCCCGCCACCTGAACGGACATTGCCCTGTTCATCAAAAGTGCTGGCATACATAGGATTGACCGTTATTTTATCGGGTATGACCATTTCCCCATCTAGCCAAAAACCCTGCAAGTCAACTTCGTAAAACCAGAGATCACCGGCCTTTTTCGGCTGAAGATCGGCATGCATATAGTTTTCCAGCTCTGAAATTTGCGCTTCACTAAACCACCCACGAGGATCTAAGTATCCGTAATCTGCATCATCCAGTCGTTTTCCTTCTACATACGCTGGAAACCGGCATATCCAGTAATCATTGGTATTAAAAAGCAGTTGATAATCGCCAGTGAAAACCGCCACCTCTGTCCCTAACATAATAAAGTGATCTGTATATCTGATTAATTCCTTTTTTAGGGGAACCAGATCCATAACCTGATTATTACCATCAATATGATTCTTTAGGACATCGGCGACTTGATTATTGACACCGTTAGCATAGGTTCTGAATTCCATTCCCGCCACCTTCTGCTCTTCTGATATAACGAAAATGCTGAAGCCCGTCATCAGCAACAAGTAGATAGCCAGAAACGCACTGAAGATACGAGTATAAATGAGGCGTTTGGTGATGTTTTTCTGCATTTACCTCTCCTCCAATTTATAACCGATTTTAAACACAGTTTTAATTTGGGCGGCGCTATCGCCTAAAGCCTTGCGTAGCTTTTTTATATGGTTATCCACCACCCGGTCATTGCCATCGAAATCATATCCCCATAACCGGATGAGCATACTATCACGGCTTACGGCTTTTCCCTGATTTTCGATCAGTATCTTTAGTAATCCAAATTCCAGGGGAGCCAGGATAACCTCAGCTTCATCCACATATACGGTACATCGATAGGGATCCAATTTTATGCGACCGACGGACATCACTTCATCTCTTACCATCCCTTTGGCACGTTTCAGTAAAGCCATCACTTTGGCATAAAGCTCGGCTAGCGAGAAAGGCTTGGCGATATAGTCGTCACAGCCGAGATGATACCCATATAAACGATCATTTTCCTGGTGCCGGGCGGTAATGAAAATAATCGGAACATCACTATTTTTGCGTAGCTCCCGGCAAATGACAAACCCGTCCACCTCAGGCAGCATAACATCCAAAAGCACCAGATCATATTCATCTTCCAGACACTTTTCCATTCCCTCATTCCCGGTCTCTGCAGAGTCTATAACAATCGTCCCGTCACTTTTCTCTAAAAAGTAATCGGTGATGATCTCTCTTATTTCCGCATCATCTTCCACCAAAAGCAGACTGAAAACCATGTTTTCACCTCCAGGCCTAGTTTACCAATTAAATATATCTTTTTTATGTCCTTCTAGGTTCATTGGTAACTTTTTGTAGATAGACAGAATAAGCAGTATCTTAACTGGGCAGAGAATAAAAATAATAAGCCCGCAATATATCTTGCAGGCAAATCCCCATTTAATTACTGCCACAAAAGCCCTTCCAACTCATATCAGCAACAAAACTCTGTATTTATCAGAAAAACGGAAAACTACACATTATTTAATATAATTTCTTTGACTTATCGTAAATTTCGAATCATAATTACTTTAACAATAATATTTAAAAGGGGGCCCGGATGATGCACGAAGCAACCAAGCATCTACCAGTCTGGCGCGACTCAGACAAAGACTGGCACAATGAATTCGAGAAATATCTATCTGAGAACAAGACCCTCGCCTATATGATGCTGAAAAATGCTAAGATCTTTCAGGAAAAAATCATCTTAACCCAAAGGAATCACAAAGGCGAGTGGGAATCACTTAACTGGATCGAATTTGCCGATAGGTTTTCGGGACTGGCAAAAGCTTTGATCGACATAGGAATAGAAAGTGGTGATAAGTGCTCCATATTCGCCAGAAACTGTTCAGAGTGGGCTATTTCAGATATGGGTATTTTGGCCACACGTGCTGTCTCCGTCCCTATTTACGCCACCAACTCCAAAGAAGAAGCTGAATATATCATCAATGATGCTGAAGTAAAAGTAGTCTTTGTTGGAGATCAGGAACAATATGATCGGATTGCGCAAATAATACCTGATAACCAATACCTGAAACTAATCGTTGCCATGCGGGACAATATAACCATCGCTGGTGACAAAAGCGTTTATCTGAACCAGCTGATCGAAAAAGGCCGCCAATTGAATAATGACAAAGAATTTGAAGACCGTATCAATAATGTACACCCCGATGACATTGTGACCATTATATATACTTCGGGCACTACTGGAAACCCCAAGGGAGCCGTTCACACCCACCGCACATTCTTGTGTGGAATATTTTCATCAATGCGCTATCCGGAAGCCGGGCCTCATTATACTTCTCTTTGCATCCTGCCGTTGTCACATGTATTTGAAAGATTATGGTCATACGGATGTATGAGCATCGGAGTTAGAATTGGTTACTGTCCTGACCCAGCCGAATTTCTTGAATACATGAACCACTACAAACCACATTTCATGACCAGTGTACCCAGGATATGGGATAAAGTTTACGGTACTATCCATGCCACTATGAAAAATGCCGGCGGCATGAAGTATAAGATGTTTGAATGGGCCAAAGGAGTGGGAATCGAGGCCTATAGAAACAACAGTTACGGATTGAAATACAAAATCGCCGACAAATTGGTCTTCAGCAAAATACGGGCTATGCTGGGCGCCGAAAACTGTAATATTTATCATGTGGGCGGGTCTGCCTTTGCCCCAGAAGTAAATGAATTTTTCTTGGCAGCCGGTATCAACACCGCCATGGGCTTCGGACTAACCGAATTCTTTCCAGTTTGTGTAGGTTACAGGGATAATGCCCTCCCCGGATATTGCGGAGTTGTGATTCCTATGTGTGATGTTCGCATTTCAGATGAAGGTGAAGTACAGCTAAAAGGTGGCATGTCCATGGTCGAATACTATAAAAATCCTGAAGCTACCAAGGCAATCTTCACTGATGATGGTTGGTTTAAGACCCAGGACGTTGGCGAACTTCGTTATGTAGAAAAGAACGGTGAAAAACTAGGATATATAAAGATTACTGATCGTATCAAGGAACTTATCATCACCGCCGGTGGCAAAAATATTTCCCCGCAGCAGATCGAATCCCTTGTGGGCAATGAAATCTTTATCTCCCAGTTCGTCTGCATAGGTGAAGGAAGGAAATTCTTATCCGCCCTGGTGGTACCAAACTTCGAGATTCTAGAGGATTACTGCAAAAACAATAATATTGAATATACTTCTCCGGAACAAATCATTCAAAATCCTGAGATCTACAAATTGTATGAAAAACTAATTGAGGCAAAAACCCAAAGCCTAGGCCAGGTGGAGAAAATCAAGAAATTTGTTCTGCTACCTGAAGAGCTTACACAGGAAACAGGTGAATTGACTCCTACCCTGAAACTTAAACGTAAGTTGATCGATCAGAA
>Ga0209722_1003068_pt1 | contig 12101 bp, 8 predicted proteins | sample BioC12SIPDNA_2_FD_185745 | JGI IMG/M metagenome (GOLD analysis project Ga0209722, IMG submission 185745) | Anaerobic biogas reactor microbial communites from Washington, USA - Biogas_R1_A C12 SIP DNA (SPAdes) (version 2) | ecosystem: Engineered > Bioreactor > Anaerobic > Unclassified | place... | reverse complement strand
ACCTTCTGTGGGGCATTCCCGCGGAGAAGCTCACCGATGATCGCTTGGCGCGATCGCTGAGCGTCTTTTTCCTGCAGCGTCACTCCGTGGCAGCGCACGTGGCCCTGCGCGTATCTCGCGAGTTCGGTGTGCCTCTGTCCGAGGTGCATTACGATCCGACGCACATCTTGTTCCACGGCGTCTACGAAGACTCTCAGTCTCGTCCAGGCGTCGTGGACGGCGAGCAGGTCCGCAGTGACGATCAGCTGCTCCCAGCTCACATCACCAAAGGCCGTGCGATGGACGACGCTCCCGATGGAGCGAAGATGATCCATGGCGGGCTATGTACCTACGTGGACCAATTCGGCCCTCTGCCGCTGTTCGGCCATACCGTGGATGGCAACCAAAATGGCCACACCGCGGTGGCGGAACAGTTCGCCTTGATGCATCAACACCTCAAGCCCGCCGAACTGACGATGATCTCCGACCGCGGTACTTTCTCCGTAGGTCATCTGGCACGTCTTTGGGCCGAGGGCTTCTACGCCGTGTGCTCGGTGCCTTGGGACGAGGTTCGCGAACTGTTCGACCAAGAGCCAAAACGGCTGACTTGGAAGAAGGCCAGCTACTTGTCGATCGAGCAACAGCGACGCCGCAAGAGGAAGAAGAAAAACGACCTGCCCCTGGAACACTATGAACTCGCCGTGACGGAGCATACGTGGAAGGATGAGGAGAGCAAACAGCTCATCCCTTCGCGCGTGATCTTCGTCTTCAGCACGGCCGACCAGAAGGTGGTCCGTGAACAACGGCAGAAGCAAATCAAGAAGCTTCAGGAAGGTCTCACAAAACTCCAAGAGAGCGTGGCCCAGGGGAATCGCTCCACCGATCCGCAGTCGGTCAGTCGTCGCGTCAACAAGTTGTTCGGCAAGAAGCAAGCGGCCCGTTACTTCACCTGGGAGATGACGCCTCTCAGCTCGAAAGAAGAATCGCGACGGGTGCGGCCGAAGCCTGGCTGCAAACGCCCGACGCATCGCTTCACGTTCGTGGGGCGGCCCGAATTCTTGGAGACTGAATTGCCGCTGGGGTCTCAGATTCGCTGAACCGCTACCCGGCCGCCAGGGCAGCCCCGCCCCCTTGCAACCCCGCCCTTGGAAACAAGAAAATAGGACCCCGCCCCCCCTCTTTGTTGCGCGCCGCGGCACGTGCGTTATTTGGGTACGGGGAGAACGAAAAGGGGGCGGCGCGGACGAGTCTTTCCGCGGCACGCCCCCGACAGAACTAAGCGTCTTTCAGAATCATGTCTATCGAAGAACAAGTCAAGTCCCACACCCGGCGGGTGGAGGCTGGTGAGCCGATGCGATATGGGGAAGTGTGCCCGCATTGCAAGCACTCCGGGGAGTTTGACGTGCATGACTGCCGGTCGCGGACCTTTCGCGTGATCGTCGCTGGGTGCGTCAAGGTAGTACGTTCCGGAATCTGGCGTTGGGTCTGCTTGACCTGCGGGGGGCGGTTTACCGATTACCCCCGTTTGCCTTGCCGTACAAACGCTTTGTGAGCGAGGTCGTATGTGATCGCTCGCAAGCTTTCCTGGGATCGGACCGGTCGTATCGAGACAGCGTGCGACCGGAGGGCCGGGAACTGGTTTATGACGACCGCCAAGACGAAGCCCTGGCCCGCGACGGAGCCGCGCTGTCGCCCAGTACCGTGTGGCGCTGGTTGTCATGGCTGGGCGACGGCTTGCGGGGCACGTTTCGGAAAGCCTGGCGGCTGATCTCCGAGCGGGAACCCCGCAGCACGCTGCATCGCCAGGACTGGAGCGTGTCGCCCGCCAAGTACAAGTCCGATGCGCGTCGGCAGACGCTCCAACGGGCTTTACAGGCGCTGGTGGTCACGAAGATCTTCCAGGATTTGTTCGGCAAGGCGATTTTCCCCAACTTTGCAATGGCGGCCGGTTGGCGCTGACGTAATCTCCTGCTCGTCACTTTCACCCTTGACGAAAAGGAGGTTCCGCATGTCCAGTCGTCGCGAACGCCACGAGCGGTGGGCCATTTTCTGGTGCTCCCTGCTGGCGCCGCTCCTCTACGGCGAGATTCCTGCCGCAGAGGCCGGTCGTTTTTTGTCCGAACTGTCCCAAACCGAGTGCGATTTCCCCAATGGGAAACGCGGCAAGCCTTCCCGAGCCACGCTGTGGCGGAAATGGAAGCGATATCGCGAGGGCGGTCTCGATGCGTTGATGCCGCGCCGCCGCAAGGATCGTGGCCGGCCCCGCCGCAACCGGGCCGCCATGATCGACAAAGCCATCGAACTGAAAAAGGATCAGCCGCGCCGCGCGCACGGGGCCATCAATGACTTCCTGAAGGTCGAGTTCCATGCCACGATCCCCAAGTCGACCCTGTACCGCCATCTGAAACGGGCCGGGGCTACGCGGCGAAAGTTGGGCATCAGCCAGCAGAAGATCCGCTGCCGCTGGACGCGCGACCAGAGCAACGCGTTATGGGTGGGGGACTTCGAGGACGGCCCGTATGTGATCGAGGGCGATCGCGCGGTCGAAACCCATCTCTCGGCGTTCATCGACTGCCATAGCCGCTACATTGTGGAGGCCCGCTACTACCTGCGGGAGAACCTGGACATCCTGATCGATTCCCTGCTGCGGGGCTGGTCCGAGCACGGGGCCAGCCGCGAGTTGTACCTGGACAACGCCAAGATCTACCATTCCCACGCGCTGAAGCGAGCCTGCTGTGCGTTGAACATCCGGCTGTTGCACCGGGGCGTCGGGGATCCACCGCCTGGCGGTCTGATCGAACGCTTCTTCCGGACCGTGCAGGATCAGCTGGAAGCCGAACTGCGAGCCGGCCCGCCGCTGACCTTGGAGCGGCTGAACCAAGCCCTGAAAGCTTGGCTGGAAGTGAGTTACCACGAGCGTCCCAACTCCGAAACGCAGCAGGCACCCCGGCTCCGCTACGAGCAGGGCTTGGCGTTCACGCGCCACGTCGATCTGCCGCAGGTGATGAACTACTTCCTGCAGCGAGAACGCCGCAAGGTGGATCCCACCTATTCCGACGTCCGTCTGCAGGGCCGATTCTTCCGCGTGGACCCGCAACTCCGCGGCGACTGGGTGGAAGTCCGCTACGATCCCTTCACCGAATTGGAGACGGTCTTCCTGTACTCCCTGGAGGACGAGTACTTGGGCCAGGGCCAGCGGTATCACCGCGAAGGACCGGCGACCCAACCGCCTCCGGCCCCACGGCCCGGACAGCCGAAGTACGACTACATCGAACTCCTCATTCAGAAGCACCAGGAGTCCTTGCGGCAGCGCAGCAGCGGCATCGACTACCAAGCCGCCCTGGCTCGCGGCCAACGCCGCTGGCCCTTTACCGAGTTCGTCAAACAACTGGCGGCCTATCTGGGACAACCCGGCGGCTTGTCGGCGTTCCGCACCGACGAACTGGAGACCTTGCAGAAAGTCTATACGCGGCTGACGCGGCTGGACGCCGGCCTGTTGGAACGCGCCTGCAGCCGCGCTCGCCAGCGAACCATTCCGGAAATCGTGTTCCTGTTACAGCAACTCCATGATGAAAGGAACCTCTGATGTTCTTGACCCATTTCAAGCTCACCTCCCAGCCCTTCGCCGAACGGATCGCCGCCGACGCCCTCTGGCAGGACGACCGCATGCGGCAAGGTGTGGCCCGCCTCCGTTATGTGGCCGAGGAGGCCACCGTCGGCCTCCTCACGGGCGCCAGCGGAGTCGGGAAGTCCGCCGTGCTCAAGCGATTCGTCCACGAATTGCCGCGGCCTCAGCATCAGCCCGTCTACCTCCACCTGACCCGCCTCCCGTCTTCAGCGTTGCTCAAACTCGTGGTGACGCAACTGGGAGAAGTGCCCCGGCGGGGCAAGGAACGCCTGTTCGAGCAGATCCTGGAAAAAGCTCGCCAACTGGAGGGTGCCCTGGTGCTGATCCTGGACGAGGCTCACCTGCTGGACGGCGACGCCCTGACGGACCTCCGCCTGCTGATCAGTTCCGCCTTGGACGACGCACCGCCGCTGAAGATCGTGCTCGCGGGCCAGGAGCCGTTGCGGAACACCTTGCGCCAGTCCCAGCACGCCGCGCTGCTCAATCGGATCGCGGTCCGGCATCATCTGTCGCCCCTAGCCAAGTCCGAGACGGCCACCTACATCGACTTCCAGATCAAACGGGCCGGCGGTTCGGAAAAACTCTTCGAGGCGGCCGCCAAAGAACTGATCCACGACTTCAGCGGAGGCGTCCCGCGTCAGATCAACAACGTGGCCACCGCCTGCCTGCTGCAAGCGATGGCCGACAACGCGAACCGGGTCAACGAAGCCATCGTTCGGCAGACCCTCAACGAATTCACCTTACCTTGACCCTCACCCTCACCCACAAGGAGCCACACATGACCAAGTTCTTCCCTCGACAACTCTTGTACCGCCTCCGCAACGAGATTCCTGTCGTCAAGCTGGTGCCCCAACTCGACTGGCCGCACAAGCACCGCGAAGGGCGATTCTGCTTCCTCTGTCCTCGCTGCGGCGAGTTCCTCACCGCAGTCAATCCGCGGACCAACCTCGCCCGTTGCTTCCACTGCCAGACCAACTTCAACACCATCGATCTGGTGATGGCGATTCAACGCTGCGACTTCGTCGCCGCCGTCCACTTCCTCGAATCTCGCCTACCCGCCTCCACAACAGCCTGACCACCAGGGCCTGAAACTCCGGGACACGGACGTCCCTCTCTTCCTCTTCCGCCCCAGCGGCAGACCTGCCACTCTCGCCCGTTGCTTCGCCTGCGAGACCAACTTCAATGCCATCGATCTGGCGATGGCAATCCAACGCTGCGACCTCGCCGCCGCCGTCCACTTCCCCGAATCTCGCCTACCCGCCAGCACCACCACGGGCTGACCACCACGGACAGAAACTCCGGGGCACGGACGTCCCTCCCCCCCTTACATCTCCCCGCCAGAACAGCCATCTCCGGTTATTCTTAGCCTGTCTCACAGATTCTGGCACTTCCAATCCCAAAGAATTCGGGGCGCATCAGCAAGACCATCTTCACCTTCCGAGTCGAAGATGTACTACCAGCTCGGCAACTTGAGCTGTACCTTGCTCGCCAACAGTGGCTTGACGGATTCCCTCCGCCGATCGATAGACAGCTCGAACGACTTGCTTCTTCAATCTCGTCACTGCTGGATGTGGTCGAAGTGGAGGAGACACGAGAATCCGGATCCTCAGGCCGCCTCATTGAGCCGAGCATCACTAAGGCAAAGGCCCAATGGCCAGCCCGCATGCTAGTTTTCTGCCCTATGTGCAACGCAGTCCTGCTGCCGCCCGACCTAACGGGCCTTCAGGTGTGTACCCACTGCGCATGGTCGTCGAAGGCGAGTGGGACCGATGCCGATACCGCGGATCAGCCAGTTGCGGACACGCGGCCACCGAGCCTGTCCGACCATCCCATTGAGCCTGGCACCAAAAAGACAGACGTCCAACGCTTGATGGGCAGGCCAGCGGGCGTCCTATACCGAGACTCGAATGCGGGACAGGAAGAGGCGTGCCTTCTGTACCTGCGCGGCGATCTACGGTTCAAGGTTTATATCGACTCGTCAGACGACGCGAGAGTTGACCAGATCCACGGCTGGGTGTACGACGCGAAGGGCAATCATATATGGCAGAAAGTCAAGGGCATTGATGTCGAACGAGGCAGCATAGTGACGCATTTCTACGACCTGCTCGTAGATGATCAATGGCCCGACGAATATGCTGCATTAGTGGCCAAGCCAGCCGTGACGTCTTCGCAGGAACGGGGACCTGATGCCACCTGCCGCGATTCAACTAAGATCTTGTTCATCGCAAACTACTCGCCGAAAGGGGAGCAACTGCCTGCCCATGCCCTAGACCAAATCCTCAAGGGTACGTGCGCGACAGGCTACGCTCGTATTGTCGTAGCCAATCTCAGTTCCCCTCTGTCCGGTGACCATCAGGCTAAGGAGCTTTTCGCGGATTGGATACGGGACCAGGGATTGGCATTCCCTTCGCGGTTGGAGAGAGTTCAAATCAAATTCAACAATGGCACTGTCGACTGGATGGTGTGTGTTCCCGACTTACTCGGTACGACGAGCAGGCGGGGCAGATATCAGTGAAATAAGAAGTAACAAGCGCATCTACGTGCGGATCGCCATTTGCCATCACGCCGGGTCCACCTGCCCGTGTCGCGTCCACGGACGGAATTCGCGTCGTGTAGCCCCGCAGCCCCGGCGTCGCGACGTGGGCGACGCAGTTGCCTGGCAGCGATCCGGCAGGTGATGGCCCCGCGTCCCGCCGTTCGCCCGTGCCGCGTTCACGGGCGTTGTGGCCTGTGGCCCCGGCGTCGCGACGTGGGCGTTTGGCCGCGAGCCGGCATCCGGACGCTCACACGATAGGCCCCGCCTGTGAGCGTCAGCCGCTTGGCCGCGATCCGGCAGGTGCCGCCATTCCCGCCCAGGTCGCCCACGTTCGTCCGTGTCGTATTCACGGGCGGATGGCAGTCAGGGCGTCGCGACGTAGCCGCCTGGCCGCTTGGCAAAGGTCCGAAGAATCGTTATAGCCAGAGCGACTGCAGTCGCTCGGCTTGACGCAGCAACAGCCGCTGCCCAGGAACTGGGAAAAAACGGGACTCACAAGTACAATCGAGATTCCGTTACAGAGTCCCCTCTTTTCACGAGCGTCGCTGGCATTCAACATCTGCACTATCGGAGCTGTTTCTTGTCGCCGATCACCCTCTGGGCGTGTCTTGCTGCCGCAGTCATCATGTCCGTCGGGCGACGCTGACGCCGCTGTCGCGTACCCGCCTGGTCGCGATCCGGCAGGTGCTGACCACATCGCCGCCCCGCCCCCCGCCGTTCGCCCGTATCGCGTTCACGGGCGTTGTGGCCTGTGGCCGCGGCGTGCCGGCAGCCGCTTGGCCGCGATCCGGCAGGTGCCGCCTGTCGTCTCTGGCCAAGCCGCCGTTCCCGCCCCCGTGTCCCGCCGTTCGCCCGTGCCGCGTTCACGGACGTTGTGGCCTGTGGACTGGCATCGCGACGTAGCTGCTTGGCCGCGATCCGGCAGGTGCCGCCATTCCCGCCCCCGTGGCCCCACGTTCGCCTGTGCCGCGTCCACCGGCGGAAGTCGCGTCCCTGTAGCCAAGTGGACTGGCGTCGCGACGTAGGCGTCTGGCCAGAATCCGGCATCCGGACGCCCACACGATCGGCACCGCCTGTGAGCGTCAGCCGCTCGGCCGCGATCCGGCATCCGGACGCCCACACAATCGGCCCCGCCTGTGAGCGTCAGCCGCTTGGCCGCGATCCGGCAGGGTGCTGGCCGCTGCCCACGTCCCCAGGCATCCGGACGCCCACACGATCGGCACTGCCTGTGAGCGTAGGCTGGCCACGATCCGGCAGGTGCTGGCATTCCCGCCCGCGTTCCCAGGCATCCGGACGCCCACACGATCGGCACCGCCTGTGAGCGTCAGCCGCTCGGCCGCGATAAGGCAGGGGCTGTGGCCAGTGGCCCCGGCGTCGCGACGTGGGAATGGGACGACGTAGCCGCCGCGATCCTGCATCCGGACGCCCACACGATCGGCCCCGCCTGTGGGCGTAGCCGAATGGCCGCGATCCGGCAGGGAGCTGGCCACGGGGTTGCGGCCCTGCTGGTCCGAGCCACCGAATAGCTTGTGGGACACAGTGTCCCACAAGCTACTCCGGCATCCGGCCCGGCACCGCCTGTGAGCGTGGGCAGCTTGGCCGCGATCCGGCAGGTGCCGGCCGCTGCCCATGTCCCCAGGCACCCGGACGCCCACACGATAGGCACCGCCTGTGAGCGTACCGGACGCCCACACGATCGCCCCCGCCTGTGAACGGCCCCGCCTGTGAGCGTCAGCCGCTGGCCAGAATCCGGCATCCGGACGCCCACACGATCGGCACCGCCTGTGAGCGTCAGCCGCTGGGCCGCGATCCGGCAGGTGCTGGCCGCCCACACGTCCCCAGGCAGCCGGACGCCCACACGATCGGCCCCGCCTGTGAGCGTCAGCCGCTTGGCCGAGATCCGGCAGGTGCTGCCCCATCGCCGCCATTTACGCCCCCGCGTCCCGCCGTTCGCCCGTGTCGCGTTCACGGGGGGCAGTCGCGTCTGTGTCCACAGCGGGACTGGCCTCGCCTGTGAGCATAGCCGCCTGGCCGCGAGCCGGCAGGTGTTGCCCACAGGATCGCGACCACGCCATTCCCGCCCACGTGGCCCGCCGTTCGCCCGTGTCGCGTTCACGGCGGTAAGTCGCGTCCCTGTGGCCAATTGGACTGGCGTCGCGACGTGGGCAGTCGCTTGGCCGCGATCCGGCAGGGGCTGGCCGACGTCCGCGTCCTCAGGCATCCGGACGCCCACACGATCGGCCCCGCCTGCGAGCGTCAGCCGCTTGGCCGCGATACGGCAGAGGCTGGCCCCGTCTGTGAACATCCGCCGACTGGCCACGTCCCCAGGCAGCCGGACGTTCACACGATCGGCACCGCCTGTGATCCGGTAGGTGCCGCTCTTGCCGCCCCGCGTCCCCACATTCGCCCGCGTCGTGTTCACGGGCGTTGCGGCCAGCCGCCCAGTAGGAAGTTCAGGTTCCTGAGGAGACCGCTTGCAGAGCAGCTGGACGCTCTGGACCGACGATTTCGGCGGTACCGTGCATTATGCGTTGCTGTTGGGCAAGTTGGATCTGTTCACCTCGCCTGACGGCACGCTCGATTCCCACCAAATATCGGTTGTCGCTTTGGACCTCGGCGGCCTGTTGGTACAGGGCGTGCGCGGAAGCAAAGTCACCGCGAGCTTCGGCCGCGACCCCCAGATTGTAGATGGCCGCATGATTCTTAGATTCGGAGGCCAGGGCGTCGTGCCAGCAACGCTTGGCCTGCTCCCAGTCGCCGTTGGCGGCCCAAGAATTTCTTTCATCTACCAAGCCTTGCCGCCAGCCCCAAACCGCCAGCGGGACTTCGATGGGCTCGTCGTGAGGGGCCAACCTCCTGGCGAGTTGCCGAGCGCAGATCGCCAACGCCGGCTCGATTGCGCTCTTCTCTCGCCCGACAAATGTCTCCCAGCGGAGCGTGTTGGTGTCGCGGAGGAAGCCGGTGCGCGCTTCCACGAGCTCGTACTGCAACTGGGCTCCCGCCGTCGGTGAATCAATCTTGAATCCGCCGTTGATGCGTGAATCGAGGCGTATCACCGTGCCGAGCAGGAGGGCGTCGGCCTGTAACCGCTGTGCTGCTTCGACGGCAATATACTGCTTGACACGACCACTGCTGTCCTGCAGGGGTTCACGAGCCGCGGCCTGAAGCGCGACTTGCGGAATCAACACGAACCGGCCGGTGTGCTGCAACTCCTGCTGCACAAGTTGGCTGGCCAACGCGCCCTGCTCTCCTTGGAAATCCAGCACGGCGATTCGCCGAAAACCCTCGACGTACACGGTAGCTGGCCGCGTGTCCATCAGAGTCACACTCGGAGCTGCGCATCCGCCTAGCGATGCCGCCAGCAGCAACGCGACGTTGGTAACCCGGATTGTGCGGTGCAGCATGGAATGAACCTTGGAATCTTCGAGGCAGGAGGGGGCTGTCAGCGCGAAATGTCTTCGCCCTGGAAAACTCTTCGGACGTTGTCTGAAACCGAGTTTAGCGAATATACGGAAGACTCGGCACGAGCGTTCCTGGGACGATTTAGGCCGTAGCCAGCCGCGCCGGAAACGCCGCGAGGCGGCCGTTTGCTGCAGATGACCGGTCGCCTTGCTGACGTTTTTCGAATGGGTCCGCTGGCCGACCGGCAGCCCGATACTCAGCGGGCCGGAGACGCCATGCCGTGGACATTAGCGATCGATGCCGATCGAGAACACCGGGCCTGCAAGACTGACATCGCCGAGGGTTTCAGGGTCGATGGCAAAGGGCATGTAGGTGTCTGTGCCGTAAACCTGCTGTTCCCAGACAGCGCTGACGAACAAGCGTCCACCGATTCCGAGTTCCCGAGCCCATTCCAGGCCCAACCGCATTTCCGTGATATCGACGAACGTATTGTCCAGCACTGCGGTGCTGGTTGGGGCAAAGGTCGTCTCGCCATACAGGACGCTGTAGCGGACGCCTCCGACCAACGAGATGTCGCGCCAAAGACAACGGCGAACATCGACGCCCATGGTCAAGCCCGCACCCTCGAAATCCATCGGATCAACTCCGCCAAAGTCCGTGCCGTTCAGCTCGATGGAACTCCAGCGCAGACCGCCGAAACCCGTGAATTCCCAAGCGCACACGCTCATGTCCAGGGTCGCTTCTAGGTCGTAGACCTCGATGTCCTGTGTCCGCACCGACCCGTTGTAAAGCTGAGACTCCTCCCACTCGAAAATGCGAGCGCGGATGCCCATACCGTTTGGTCCCTCATAACCGAACCAGATTCGCGCGTCGCCTACGAATCCGTAGTCCGGAAAGTAATCGTCGATATTGCCGACGTTCGAGTCGCCTCCGGCGCCCTGATTGCCGTACAGCCGGAAGGCTGTGATATCAACACCGCCGACCAGGCCCGAGCACTCTGAGGACCACCATTGTGCTTGGGCAACGTCGGCGGTTCCTGAAGCTAGTAGAGCAAAGGCAGCAGCCAATAAGAAGCGTTTCACGTCTTTTCTCCTTGTATGGTTGGGCCGGCAGAAAACGTCCAGCCATTCGAAGCCGCTATAGCAACGGTGGCCGAATTCCTTGGGCTCGAACGGGTAACCGGCCTGCGATCGCAAATCCGTTTGCGCGGTACGAGGGAGTCTCCTCACCACTGACTCTTCGATTGCGAACCGCGGCTGACTTCAGCCACCCGTAAGAACGTCCTGTTGAATCGGATACAGCGACATTCCAGATTAGCCAGGCTGCACCGCGATTGCGGGTAAAACGCTTGGCCGGAGAAAAGCAGGTTCCGCCCGATTCACTGAGCTGGCGAAGCCGCCCCACCGAATAGCTTGTCGGACGCATTGATCGACAGGCTACTGGGGCATCCGGCCCGGCACCGCCTGTGAGCGTCAGCCGCTGGCCTCGATTCGGCAGGTGCCGCCATCGTCGCCTACGTCCCCAGGCAGCCGGACGCCCACACGCTCGGCACCGCCTGTGAGCGTCAGCCGTCTGGCCGCGATCCCGTAGGGGCTGGCCACGGGGTTGCGGCCATGCTGGTCCGAGCCACCGAGTAGCTTGTGGGACACAGTGTCCCACAAGCTACTCCGGCATCCGGCCCGGCCCCGCCTGTGAGCATCAGCCGCTGGCCAGAATCCGGCACCCGGACGCCCACACGATCGGCCCCGCCTGTGAGCGTCAGTCGCTCGGCCGCGATCCGGCAGATGCTGACCGACGTCCACGTCCCCAGGCATTCGGACGCCCACACGATAGGCACCGCCTGTGAGCGTCAGCCGCTGGCCGCGATCCGGCAGGTGCCGCCCGCTGCCCACGTCCCCAGGCATCCGGACGCCCACACGATCGGCACCGCCTGTGAGCGTACCATCTGCTACGGAAACCAGCACATTGCCGCCGGCATTCTCGACTTCAAGACCGATTCGATTGCCGACGATACCGTTGGCCACGCCCCCCAGGCGTCCCCCGGCATCCGGACGCCCACAGGATCGGCACCGCCTGTGAGCGTCAGCCGCTTGGCCGCGGTTCGGCAGGGGCTGCCCACGACCCCGCCATTCCCGCCCATGTCGCCCATGTTCGCCCGTATCGCGTTCACGGCGGGAAGTCGCGTCCCTGTGGCCAAGTGGACTGGCGTCGCGACGTGGGCGACGTGGGCGTAGCCGCCGCGATCCGGCATCCCAGCCACACGATGGCCGCAGCTGCGAGCAGAAGCCGCTTGGCCGCGATCCGGCTGGTGCTGGCCGCTGCCCACGGCCCCAGGCATCCGGACGCCCACACGATCGGCCCCGCCTGTGAGCGTCAGCCGCTTGGCCGCGATCGGGCAGGTGCTTCCATCTGCCATCCGGCCGGCACCGCCTGTGAGCGTCAGCCGCTTGGCCGCGATCCGGCAGGTGCCGCCCGCCGCCCACGTCCCCCGGCATCCGGACGCCCACACGATCGGCACCGCCTGTGAGCGTCAGTCGCTGGCCACGATCCGGCAGG
>Ga0209722_1003062_pt1 | contig 12131 bp, 11 predicted proteins | sample BioC12SIPDNA_2_FD_185745 | JGI IMG/M metagenome (GOLD analysis project Ga0209722, IMG submission 185745) | Anaerobic biogas reactor microbial communites from Washington, USA - Biogas_R1_A C12 SIP DNA (SPAdes) (version 2) | ecosystem: Engineered > Bioreactor > Anaerobic > Unclassified | place... | reverse complement strand
TCGCCTGGAGCCGGGCACCATCGACGATCTCCCCTGGCTGATCGCGCTGATCGAAGAGCGTCTCGGCCCACCTGAGGAAGCAGGCAGCTCGGACCTATTCTAGCGGCGGAGCTTGACGGGCAGATACCTTGCCGGTAGGATGCCTCTCGTAGCTCAAGCAGGACCGCGCAGCCGAGCATCGCGCGATCGATCCGCTCAACCGAACGAGGTGGTGTATGCTTTGGAGACCTCCCCGCTATCTCGCTGGCGTCTGGGTCGGCGTGACCCTCATAGCCTATCCGCTTGTCTACCTGCTGGTCTACATGGCGACCGGCAAGTTCCCCAAAGGGGGATTGCTCAGCGGTGGGCGTTTTGCCGGGCTGAACGAGGTGATGCACGATATCCAGCGCTTTGCCCTCCAGTCGAGGGAGGTCGGCCGTGAATAAGTCATTCATCAAGGGTGTGTTCACCGGCCTGTTGGTCCCGCTCATGTTCTTGGGTGCCGCGATCTACTGGGTCCACAAGCTCACCTCCAAGGTGCCCTTTCCCATCGATCGCCCGGCCGAAGGGCAGCTGACTTGGGGCTTAGTCCCCGTGGAAGAGGTGCCGGAGCACTGGGAGCGGTGGGAGCCGGTGGTAGCGCCCCTGCGCTCGCGGATCTATGCCCGCATCGCGCAGGCGCGAGCGACGGTGTTTGGACTGATCGCCGGAAACCCGCCCGCCTAGCCAACGCCTCGGTACCGCCCCGCAATCGCACCAGCGGGGCGGTTTGCCATATCACCAACCCGCATCCTCGTATGCAGAACCAGCGCTGCGCAAAGGAGACTTATGCAGGCGGACGAATCCACTAGGCCCGTCACCGTCCATCTCATCGGCAACGCCCACATCGACCCGATCTGGCTCTGGCCGGTGTCTGAGGGGCGCGAGGAGGTGCTGGGCAGTTACCGCACCGCCATCATGTTGATCCGCGAGTTTGACGGGTACGTCTTTACCAGCGGGGGCTCGGTCACCTTCCGTTGGGTGGAGGAGGACGACCCCGCGCTGTTCGCCGAGATCGTCCAGGCCGTCAAGGATGGACGCTGGTCGTTGGTGAACGGGTGGTGGTTGCAGCCCGACTGCAACATCCCCTCCGGAGAGTCGTTCGCCCGGCACGCCCTGTACGGTCAGCGTTACCTGCAATCGCGCTTTGGGAAGCGCGCCACGGTAGGCTACAACGTGGATAGCTTTGGCCACGCTGGCACCCTGCCACAGCTCTTGCATCTGGGCGGGCTGGATAGCTATGTCTTTTTCCGCCCCGGCCCCCACGAGATGGAGCTGCCCAACGGTCCCTTCTGGTGGGAGGCGCCCGGCGGCGCAAGTGTGCTGGCCTGCCGCCCACCGCTCCACTATGGCAGCCCAGGTGACGGAGACGTCGTCGAGCGGGCCACCAAGGCTGCAGCGTCGGTTCCCAACGGGTTGCGTGACGTGCTCTGTTTCTATGGGGTCGGGAACCACGGCGGCGGTCCCACCCGGCGGGACATCCAGGACATTGTGCGGGCCCAAGCCGAGGGCGACGACCTGGCCCTGCAGTTCGCGGCAGCGGAGGACTATTTCGGTCTGATGCGCCAGGAGGAACGCCAGTTCCCGGTAGTGGCCAGCGAGCTCCAGCACCATGCGCGCGGTTGCTACTCGGTGTTGCTGCGCTCCAAGCAAGAGAACCGTCGCGCCGAGCATGCCGCCATGCAGGCCGAGCGCCTAGCATCGTTAGCCACGTTGCTGGCAGGGCTGCCCAGTGCCCAGGCCGAGATCGACGCGGTCTGGGAGGGGACGCTGTTCAACCAGTTCCACGACATTCTGGCCGGCACCAGCATTCGCCGCGCCTACGAGGACGTCTGGGCCACCTATGAGCAGGGCCGCCAGACGCTGCACCAGATTGCGACCGACGCCATGAACGCGTTGGGCGCCAAGCTGGAGGTGCGCTCAGCCGAGCATGCCTATGCCGCCTGGAACACGCTCCCCTGGCCGCGACGGGAGGTGGTGCGCCTGAGCATCCCCGTAGGCGGCTGGCGCCAGGATCGTCAGGGGCGCGGCATCCCGCGCGACCCCAAAGTCACCGATGGCGAGGGCAACGCGTTGCCATGCCAGATGGCGGGGGTCACCTTTGACGATAATGTCTACATCGCCGAAGTAGACGTACTGGCAGAGATTCCCCCCATGGGCGCCAAGGTTCTCTATCCCAGCCTGAACACCGATCCCGCGGATCCGGACGAGCTGGCTCAGAATCTACTCGCGCCGACTGCCGACGGAATCGCCAACGAGCACCTGCGCGTGCGGCTGGACCCAGAGAGCGGCGCCCTGGCCAGCATCACCGACCTGGCGTCAGGACGTGAGATGCTGGGCGGACTCTCGGCGCTGCCGCTGGTGATAGAGGATCGCAGCGACACCTGGAGCCACGACATCCCCGCCTTTACCGAGGTGGCAGGAAGCTTTGCCGCAGAGGAGCCGCTCCGTCTGGTCGAGCGCGGGCCGATCCGCTCGACGCTACGCTCGCAGATGGTGTGGGGTAGCTCGCGCATCATCATGGACGTCTCACTGACGACGGGAGCCCGCTGCCTCGATATCGACCTCAACATCGACTGGCATGAGCAGCACAAGATGCTCAAACTGGCTTTCGTGGCGGCGGGCGCGGATCACAGCGTCACCTCCTCAGCGCCGTACGGCCACGTGTGCCGCGCGACGACCTGCGAAGAGGAGCCGACCCAGGCCTGGGTGGATCTGGAGGGCAAGGACACTGATGGTACGCCGACCGGCCTGTGCCTGATCAACGATGGGCTGTACGGCTATGACGCGTGCGAGAACGAGCTGCGGCTGAGCTTATTGCGCAGCCCCATCTATGCCTTCCACGACCCACGCGAGGTGATGCCGGGCGTGCGTTACCACTATATCGACCAGGGCGAGCACCATCTGCGGCTGCAGTTGATCCCGCACGTGGGCGGTTGGCGTTCGGTCCTACCCGACCGCGAGGCCTCGGCCTGGCACGAGCCGTTGGTAGCTGTGCAAGCCGAGGCACAGGACGGCGAAGCCACGTCTTTCTCCTTGCTGGAGGCAGCATCAGCGAGCGCCGTCACCGCCGTGGTCAAGCTCGGCGAGGACGGCGGTCTGGTTGTGCGCGGCTACGAGTGCGCTGGCCAGCCATCGGAGGTCATGCTGACCTCAGAAGCGCTGGGGCAGCGGTGGCGCTTTGCCGTGGAGCCCCACGAGATCTGGACAGTGGCACTGGCCCCGGATGGTTCCGTGACGCGGCTGAACCTTCTGGAGGAACCGCTCGCCTAAGGCGGGCGCTGTTTGCTCGTAACTCAGCCCTGCAGCATAATAGAGTGCCTGGCGCCTGAGGCCAGGCGCTTCTAGCGACCCAGACTCAGTTCGGAGGGAGGCCATGGGCAACAATCTGACGCAGAAAATCATCAAGGAGCATCTCGTCTCTGGCGAGATGGTGCCGGGCCAGGAGATCGGTCTGCGCATGGACCAAACCTTGACCCAGGACGCCACCGGTACGATGGCGTACCTCCAGTTTGAAGCCATGGGCATCCCCCGCGTGCGAACCGAGCTCTCGGTGAGCTATGCGGACCACAATATGATGCAGGGCGATTTCCGCAACGCCGACGACCACCGCTATCTGCAGTCGGTGGCGGCGCGGTACGGGATCGTCTTCTCGCGGCCGGGCAACGGGATCTGCCACCAGGTGCACCTGGAGCGGTTCGGCATCCCGGGCAAGACGCTGCTTGGCTCTGATAGCCACACCCCTACCAACGGCGGCCTCGGCGCCCTGGCCATTGGGGCGGGGGGGCTGGACGTGGCCGCCGTCATGGCCGGGCGCCCGTTCTATGTCAAGATGCCCGAGGTCGTCCTGGTGCATCTGACCGGCGCGCTGCCGGCATGGGTCTCGGCCAAGGATGTCATCCTCCATCTCTTGCGGGAGCTGAGCGTCAAGGGCGGTCTAGGTAAGGTGTTCGAGTATGGCGGCCCCGGCGTGGCCAGCCTGGATATACCCCAGCGGGCCACCATCACCAACATGGGCGCCGAGCTGGGCGCCACGTCGTCGCTATTCCCCAGCGACGAACGGACGCGGCTCTTCCTGGCGGCCCAGGGGCGAGAGGGTGACTGGCGCTCGCTGAGCGCCGACCCGGACGCAGCATACGATCGCGTGATCGACGTGGACCTGAGCGCTCTGGAGCCGCTAGTGGCGCAGCCTCACAGCCCAGACAATGTTCTGCCTGTGAGCGCCCTGGCGGGCCAGCCGGTATCCCAGGTGTGTGTGGGTAGCTGCACCAACTCGTCCGTGGCCGATCTAGAGACGGTCGCCGCCATCTTGCGAGGCGAGACGGTTCACCCCGACGTGTCGCTCACGGTGAGCCCTGGCAGCAAGCAGGCGCTGACGATGATCGCCCGGAGCGGCGCTCTAGCCGACCTGGTCGCAGCCGGCGCCCGCATCCTCGAGTCGGCCTGCGGCCCATGCTTGGGCATGGGCCAGGCGCCCGCCAGCGGCGCCGTATCGGTGCGCAGCTTTAACCGCAACTTCAAGGGGCGCAGCGGCACGCCCGACGCCCAAGTGTTCCTGGCCGGCGTCGAAGTGTGCGCAGCCGCCGCCCTGACGGGCACCCTGACAGATCCACGGACGCTCGGCGAACCGCCTGCCGTCGCCGCTCCCGAGCGCTACGTAGCGGACGACAACATGGTCGTGCTTCCGCCTGAGGATGGGAGTAGCATCGAGGTCGTCAGGGGACCCAACATCCAACCGTTGCCGAGCCGCGGCCCGTTGTCCGATACCATCGTGGCACCGGCGTTGCTGGTGATGGGCGACAATGTGACCACCGACGACATCATGCCGGCCGGAGCCGAGATCCTGCCGTTCCGCTCCAATGTGCCCGCCCTCAGCGCCTTTGTGCTAACGCGCCTCGACCCGACCTTCCCCGAGCGCGCCAAGGCCGCCGGCCGGGGCATCCTGGTAGCGGGCGAGAACTATGGGCAGGGGTCCAGCCGCGAGCATGCCGCGCTGGTGCCGATGTACCTGGGGGTGCAGGCCGTCGTGGCCAAGAGCCTGGCGCGCATCCATCGCGCCAACCTGATCAACTTTGGCATCGCCCCGCTCACCTTTGCCGATCCGGCCGACTATGGCCTGATCTCCCAAGGCGATGAGTTGCGGTTGGCCGGCACACGAGGCGCCATCGCGCAGGGCCAACCATTGACGCTGGAGAACCTGACCAGCGGCGCTACTATCACCGTGCGTTGTGAGCTCTCAGAGCGCGAGCGCCAGGTGTTGGTGGCCGGAGGATTGTTGAACGCCATCCGCAATGCGGGTTAGCAGATAGGAGAGTCCGCCATGAGCTATACCATCACCCTGATTCCTGGAGACGGCACCGGGCCGGACGTCACCGAGGCCATGCGTCGCGTGGTGGAGGCCACCGGTGTAGCGGTAGAGTGGGATGTGCAGCTGGCCGGCGAAGTCGCCATGGCCGAGCACGGCACCCCGCTGCCAGAGCACGTGCTCGAGTCCGTGCGTCGCAACCGCGTGGGCATCAAGGGCCCCATCACCACGCCGATCGGCAGCGGCTTTCGCAGCGTCAATGTCGCCATCCGCAAGGCGCTGGATCTCTACGCCAACCTCCGCCCGGCCAAGAGCTTTCCTGGAGTGCGCTCGGCGTTCTCGGACGTGGACCTGGTCATCGTCCGCGAGAACACCGAGGGGCTCTATGTAGGCATCGAGCATGACGTCATCGCCGGCGAGGCGGCCGAGGCTATCCGCATCATCACCCGGCGCGGCAGCGAGCGGGTGGTGCGCTTTGCCTTTGAGTACGCACGCGAGAACGGGCGCCGGCAAGTGACGGCCGTCCACAAGGCCAATATCCTAAAGCTGACCGACGGCCTCTTCCTGGAGGCGGCGCGCAAGGTCGCCAGCGAGTACCCCGATATCGCCTTTAACGACCGGATCGTTGACAACATGTGCATGCAGCTGGTACAGCGACCGGAAGAGTACGACGTGCTGGTGCTGCCAAACCTGTTTGGCGACATTGTCAGTGACCTGGCGTCGGGCTTGGTGGGTGGGCTGGGCGTAGCGCCGGGGGCCAATATCGGCGATGGCATCGCCGTGTTCGAGCCGGTGCATGGCTCGGCGCCCAAGTACGCCGGCCAGAACAAGGTCAACCCCACGGCCACCATCCAGAGCGCGGTGCTGATGCTGCGCTATCTGGGCGAGACCGAGGCCGCCGATCGCGTGGAAGAGGGCATCCGTCGGGTGATCGCCGAGGGAACACACGTCACCTATGACATGAAGGCCGATCGGTACGACCCCACGGCCGTAGGTACCCAGGAGATGGCCGACGCTATCATCGCGGCCATGCCCTAGCAGGCTGCCATCACAACCGTAGAGCTAGCAGATGCGGGGGAGCAACTCCCCCGCTGGCATATCCAGCAGTCGCTGGGTGCCGAACGCGGTGCGCAGGACCACAGCGCCGGGGTGGGCTGTCTCGATTTCGCCGATGATGGCCGCCTCGGCCCCCAAGGGGTGGGCGCGCATAACATCGAGTACCGTCGTCGCAGCATCGCCCGGAACGATGGCCACTAGCTTGCCCTCGTTAGCCGCATAGAGCGGATCCAGTCCCAGCACCTCGCAGGCCGCCGCTACGGCCTCATGGATGACGATGGCCCCCTCATGGACCGTGATGCCCACCCGTGATTGCCCCGCGATCTCGTTGAGCACCGCCGCTAGCCCGCCACGGGTGGCGTCGCGGAGCACGTGTACGCTGGGACATGCCGTCAGCATGGCTTGCACCAGCCCCGAGAGAGGGGCACAGTCGCTCTGGATGGGACTCTCAAAGCGCAGGCCATGACGCTGGGTCATGATGGCCAGTCCATGATCCCCTACCGCACCGTTGACGAGCACCTGATCGCCCGGCCGGGCGTTACGCGCCGATATCTGAATCCCCGGCGGGACGATGCCCGCGCCGGCAGTATTGACAAAGAGGCGGTCTGCCGCGCCGCGCCCCACCACCTTGGTATCGCCAGCCACAATCCGGACGTCGGCTTCACGGGCGGTGGCGGCCAAGGAGGCAACCACGCGCTCCAGATCATCCATCGGCAGCCCTTCTTCGAGGATGAATCCCACGGTGAGGTAGAGCGGCACGGCCCCACGCATGGCAAGATCGTTTACCGTGCCGCAGACCGCCAGCTTGCCGATATCACCACCTGGGAAAAAGAGGGGCTGCACCACGTACGAATCGGTCGTCAGGGCCAGCCGGCCATCGACGGGATCCAGCACAGCGGCGTCCTCGAGAGCGTGCAACTCGCTATCGCCCAGATGGCGGAGGAATAGACCTTCTAGCAGCTCGCGGGCCATGAGCCCGCCACTGCCGTGAGCCAGCAGCACGGTAGCGCCCATCAGGAGAGGCTCCTTCCATAGCGATAATGAGCCGCACAAGCACCCTCGGCAGACACCATGCACGGACCGATGGGCCTGGTCGGCGTGCAGGCTCGCCCAAAGAGGGGGCACTCGGGCGGCGCGATCACGCCCCGCAACACGTCGCCGCAGCGGCACCCACGCGCCTCCGCGCTTGGCCCAGCGGATACCGCCGCTTCGACGGAAAAGCGATGCCGCGCGTCATAGGCAGCGTAAGCCGGGGCCAGGTCAAGCCCACTGGCTGGGATCACCCCCAGGCCTCGCCAACGAGCATCACTGGATCGGAACACCTCAGCCATAAGTTGCCGCGCCACCGCATTCCCGCCTGCGGTGACGCCGCGACGATAGGCATTGATGACGGCGGGGCGCCGCTCGGTCATCGCGACGGCCAGATCTCGCACCGATAGGAGGATATCCAGCGGCTCGAACCCGGAGACGGCACACGGCACGCCGTACTCTACGGGCAAAAAGTGCCAAGCGTCGGCGCCGGTGATGGCCGTAACATGGCCGGGGCCGAGGACGCCATCCACGTGCACCTCGCCGCCATCCAGAATGGCCCGCATGGCCGGTGGGGTGGTCTTGTGAAGCGACAACAGGAAAAAGTTGGTCAACCCCTCTTCCGCGGCCGCCCGGACCGCCGCGGCGATGGTGGGCGCGGTGGTCTCGAACCCAATGCCCAGCATGACCACGTTCGTGTCTGGGTGGGCCCGGGCCAGGTCGAGGGCATCCAACGCCGAGTAGACGATCTCGACCGAGGCGCCTTGGGCGCGAGCGTCGGCCAGGCTTCCGCCGGTGCCGGGCACGCGGACCATGTCGCCAAAGGTGGCAACAGTGATGTCGGGGTGCTTGCCAAGGGCGATGGCGAGATCGATGTCACTGTCATCGGTAACGCAGACGGGACAGCCCGGCCCCGAGAGCAAGCGGATCTCGGGCGCCAAGGCATCGCGCAGGCCGTACCGCATAATGGCATGGGTGTGGCCGCCGCAAAACTCCATGATGGCAATGGGCTTGCGCGCGGCGCCCTTGGCGGCGTCGATCAGCCGCTGCGCCGCGGCCGGGTCGCGAAAGGCCTGCGCGCGAAAGCCTTGGTTCACGACTCGCGACCTTGGTTGGCGTCCATCTCGCGGCTGGCCTCCTCGAGCTCGGCGAAAAGGGCCAGGGTCTCCTGTGCCTCTTGCTCATCGAGGACGCTGATGGCGAAACCGGTATGGATCAGCACATAGTCGCCCACCTGCGCGTCGGGCGTCAGCACCAGGCTGATCTCCCGTCGCAAGCCGCCCATATCCACCAATGCCTGGGTCCCTTCGATGCTCTCGATCCGCATTGGCACCGCAAGACACATCATGCCCCTCCTGCAACGCTCTGCGCCACGGCTACCTGGCCCAGCGACAGCCCGCCGTCGTTGCAGGGCACCTGGCGATGCACCAGCACGGTGAGCCCACGGGCCTGTAGAGCCTGAATGGTAAGCCGTAGTAACAGGTGATTTTGGAAACAGCCGCCACTCAGGGCGACACGATCGATTCCGGCCTCGCTGGCAATCCGCACAGCCAGATCCGCGGCCCAGGCAGCCAGGGTGCGATGGAAACGATGTGAGATGATACCCGTCGGGGTACCAGCCTCTTGATCGGCCACCAACGCCTCAAACAGCGGCTTGAGCAGGATCTCTAGCGCTGGGCCACGGTGCGCCGGCGCCCGCCCCCAGGTGAGCGGTGCGCCCGTCTCCCGCACCTCGTAGGGATAGACGACGCCCGCGGGATCAGCCTCGGCCAGCATTTCCAGGGCGATGGCAGCCTCAGCCTCGTAGGTCACCCGGCTGCGAACACCCAGCAGCGCCGATACGGCATCGAAGAGGCGTCCGGCCGACGAGGTCCAGGGCGTGTTGACCCCCTGGACGACCATGCGGCGCAACAGAGCGCGTTCGCCGTCATCGGCGTCACCGCGCTCCTCGGCCTGGAGATGGTCGAGGTACGCCCATGCCAAACGGTACGGGTTCAGCACCGCTGCGTCGCCGCCGGGCATGGGGAGATACTCGAGATGGGCGAGCCGCGCGAACCCGCGGCGATCTCCCAGCAAGAACTCGCCCCCCCAGATGCGCCCATCCAAGCCATAGCCGGTGCCGTCCAGGATGATGCCCAAGGCGGGCTCGTCGCAGCCAGCATCGGCCAGGCAAGCGGCCAGGTGGGCATGATGGTGTTGCACCTCGACGCGATCCACGCCAGCGAGCCCGCGCGCATAGCGCGACGCGGCATAGTCGGGATGCATATCACAAGCGACGACCTCGGGTTGCACGTGAAACAGGCTCTGAAAAAGCCCAATCACCTCGGAAAAGTAGCCCTGGGTCTCAAGGTTGTCCATGTCGCCGATGTGTTGGCTCAGAAACGCGTGGTCCTCCCGCGTCAGGCAGATGGTGTTCTTGAGCTCGGCGCCCGTGCCGAGGGTGGGCCTGGTCGAAAAACCAAGGTTCACCGGAAAGGGCGCATAGCCGCGAGCCCGCCTGACCGGCTGGGGCGGTCCAACGGCCGGCACGAACCAGACGCTGTCGTCACAACGAGAATGGACCCCACGATCGTGCAGCAGGAACCAATCGGCGATGGCACCCAGCCGCTCCAGCGCCTCGTCGTTGTCACGGGCCAAAGGCTCCTCGCTGAGATTGCCGCTGGTCATGACCAAGGGCACGTCCACCTCGCGCAGGAGCAGGTGATGCAGGGGTGTGTAGGGCAACATCACGCCCAGCAGACGCGTATCAGGCGCCGCGTTGGGGGCTACTCGCCCGCCGGCTAGGCGCTCGAGCAACACGATGGGCGCCGCCACCGACGTGAGCAGGCGTTCCTCTTCCGCGTTGATCTGGACGAGGGCGCGGGCCGCCGCCAGGTCGCTGCACATGATGGCGAGCGGCTTTCCAGGGCGGCGCTTGCGCTCGCGCAGCCGCGCGACGGCGATGGCGTTGGTGGCATCGCAAGCAAGCTGCATCCCGCCTAGGCCCTTGATGGCCACGACCTCGCCAAGCAGGAGACGTTCCGCCGCCTGCACCAGGGCAACGTCGCGCTCGGCCACAACCGAGCCGTCAGCGCCCAGCAGCTGCAATTGCGGGCCGCACACGGGGCAGGCGTTGGGCTGGGCGTGAAAGCGGCGATCCAAGGGATCATCGTATTCAGCCTGGCAGTCCGAACACATCTGGAAAGGCCCCATGGTCGTATTGGGCCGATCATAGGGCACATCGCGGATGATCGTGAAGCGGGGTCCGCAGTTGGTGCAGTTGGTGAATGGGTAACGATAGCGGCGGTCGCTGGGATCGAACAGCTCCCGCAGGCAGTCGGGGCAGGTCGCCACGTCAGGCGAGACCAGTTGATAGGCTCCCGGCTGGGCCTCGCTCTTGAGGATGGCAAAGGCGTCGTGGCCTTCGTAAGCCGTCGACTCGGCGACGATGCTCTCGATATGGGCTAGAGGAGGAGCCTCCGCGGTCAGGGCAGCGCGGAAGGCATCCAGCGCGCCGTCATCAGCCTCGGCATGGATTTCCACGCCCCAGCTGGTGTTGCGGATCCAGCCACGGACCTGGTGTTCGTCCGCCAGGCGGTACACGGTGGGGCGAAAGCCGACGCCCTGAACGATGCCCTTGACCGCGATGCGCCATGCTGCGCCGGGCGCCGTCACTTGGGGAGCTGGTCGCCGAGCCATGTGGTCCACTCGTCCATGCCAGACCCATCGGTCGAGGAGACCGACAGGATCGGCGCATGGGGATTCAGGCCTGCCACTAGCCGACGGAACTGGGGCTCATCAAAGGGCAGGTATGGCAGCAGATCGATCTTGTTCAGGACCACCGCGTCGACGCGCTCAAAGATGGCCGGGTACTTGATCGGCTTGTCCCAGCCCTCGGGCACGCTTGAAAGGGCGATGCGCAACGTCTCGCCAAGATCGAACCCCACTGGGCAAACCAGGTTGCCAACATTCTCAACCAGAATCAGGTCTAGCGCGTCCAGGTCAAGCTCGTCAAGGGCGCCGCGCACCTGGCGGGCATCCAGATGGCAGCCTCCGCCGGTGTTAATCTGCACTGCCGGAAAGCCCTCGGCGCGCACACGGTCCGAATCCACGCTAGAGGCCACATCGCCCTCGATGACGCCGATACGGACGCGATCGGCCAGGCGGTGAGCCGTGGCCAGCAAAAAGGTCGTCTTGCCGGCGCCGGGTGACGCCATGATGTTCACCAAGGCAACCTGATGCTGCCGGCACAACGCGCGAACCTCCGCGGCCACCCCTTCGTTGGCGCGAAAGATGCGCTCGACCACTGGTACGTGCCGTGTAGACATGGGGTTACTCCACCTCGATGCTATCTACGTAAAACTCTTTGCCCGCCACCACCTGCGCCCCAACCGCTCCGCAACGGGGGCAGGTCCAGTCGCCCGTATCGGGCAGCCAGCCATGGCCACAGGTGCGACAGGCCAGCCGGGTCGGTATGCGCTCAAAAACCAGCTCGGCACCGCGAGCGCAGGTATCCTCGCTCAGAAAATCAAAGTAGAACTGCACGCTGTCGTCGACGATGCTGGCCAAATCGCCGATGACCAGATGGATGCGCTTCACCCGCTGGGCGCCGGCGTCGGTGGCGTGGCGACAAACGATATCGAGGATGCTCTCTGTCACCGATAGCTCATGCATAGCCTAGCCATTATAGGCACGGGGAGGGGCCGCTCCAAGAAATGGTCAACGATGCGAAGGGATAGCGCTA
>Ga0209722_1003056_pt1 | contig 12163 bp, 6 predicted proteins | sample BioC12SIPDNA_2_FD_185745 | JGI IMG/M metagenome (GOLD analysis project Ga0209722, IMG submission 185745) | Anaerobic biogas reactor microbial communites from Washington, USA - Biogas_R1_A C12 SIP DNA (SPAdes) (version 2) | ecosystem: Engineered > Bioreactor > Anaerobic > Unclassified | place... | reverse complement strand
TCCCTAATTGAAACTCAAGGCGACTGGTATAAGATTCGCCTCACCGACGGGAGTTATGCCTGGGTAGCTGCCTGGCTGGTCAAGGAAGTGACAGGTACCAGTACTGCTCCGGCTACGCCGGCTCCATCTACTCCCGGTACAGGAACCTCCACCACCCCAGTGGTAAATCTGGATGGCAAACGCTTGAATTTCGAGGTAGCCCCTATTATAGAAAATGACCGCACCCTGGTACCTTTGCGAGCCATATTCGAAGCCATGGGGGCCCATGTGGAATGGGATGCCTCTACTAATACTGTAACCGCTACCCGGGATGGTGTAACAGTGGTTTTAACCATCGGATCCACCCAGCCCACCGTGGATGGCAAAGTGTGGAATCTGGACGTTCCTGCTAAAATCGTCAAGGATCGCACCCTGGCACCCTTGCGTTTTGTGGGTGAAGCCTTCGGAGGTAAGGTAGGATGGGATCAGGCCACCTATACCGTTACCATGACCTCACCAACCAGCAAAGGAATCCCCACCACAGCTATTGTGAACCATGCAGCCGTCAACCTGCGCAGCGGGCCTGATTCCACCTTTGGGAAAGTGGCTCTGGCCGAGCCTGGTGAAAAGCTGTCTGTGGTAGGCGAACGGGATGGTTGGTATGAAGTCAGCCGAGGAGGAACCCGAGGCTGGGTAGCCAGCTGGGTAGTTGATGTGGCATGGGAAGCTAATGAACCCATTCCCGATCCCAACCTACCTCCTGCAGAGGAAACTCCAGAAACACCTCCTACTAAGCCGGACAAACCCGGAGAAGATGTGATTTGGCTGTCCTGCGAAAAGAGTGAAAGCGGCTATATCATAGGCATTGAGTCCGGAGACAGAATCGACGCCAAGATTAAAGAACGCTCCAGTGAAGTGGTCTACACCATCAAAAACCGGGAAGTAGAAGGCAAATACTTATTTGAAGAAACCCTGGGGACTTCCAAACTAACCATCAAGGGAACCCAGGACGGAGATGATGCTATAGTCACCATCAGCTTCCCATCGGGCACAGAATACCGTACCGCCAGTGAATTGGGCGGCAAAAAAGAAACATTGATAGTTCCTAATTTTATACAAAAAGTTGATCGCAAGGCCTTCAGCAGCAATGGGGAACGATTAATCATAACCACTGCTCTGCCAGTCAAATATTCCGCCCAGCAGAAAGGCGACCGCCTAGAAGTGACTCTGGAAGGAGTAGTATTAGGCAAGGCTGATGATAAGTATACCTTTAAAGACAGCGACCTGATCGATTCGGTAAGATTTGAGGCCACCAAGGACTCCACCCTGATTACAGTAAACACTACTGACCTGGGCAAATACTCCCTGGGTCTGGGAGGCAGCCAGGGCAATGAATTCAATATCATGCTGGTCAATAAGTCCGCCGTCAAATCCCGCCAGGACAACCTGGTAGTGATCGATCCCGGTCATGGTGGTAATGACACCGGTGCCCGTGGCACCCAAGTAGATGAAAAGGTATTGAATCTAAAAGTAGCCTTAATGGTAGGGGATATTCTCCAAGAAAATGGCGTAGACGTGGAATACACCCGGGATGATGACTCCACCGTAGGCTTGGAAAGACGTGCCGAAATAGCCAATGCTCTGAATGCTGGTCTGTTTGTCTCCATTCATCATAATTCTACAACCACTTCTGACAAAGCCGGCACCGAGACTTATTTCTATGCACCGCCAGAAAACCCGACCCTGTTCATGCAAAAAGATGAACGCCAAAAACTGGCCAGCGAGATACATAAGAAACTGATCCAGAATCTGCGCCGTACTGACAGAGGGGTTAAACAATCGAACTTCTCAGTTTTAAGAAATACCCAGATGCCCTCGGCTCTAGCCGAGATCTGCTTCATAAGCAACCCAGACGAACAAAGCCAGGCCATGAAAACTTCCTTCCAAGAACAAGCCGCCCAGGCTATAGCCGACGGCATACTGGCGTATATGGGCAAATAGTTGATAAAGACGCAGAAACTAATAATAAGACGCAGCAACCTCAAGTGTGACCGAAGGGAACATCAGGCAGTCCCCGAAGGGGGATTTACGCAGATTTTTATGATTTTTTCTTTTATATATAATCTTATAAAATCTGCGTAAATCTGCGTCAAAAAATAAATAACAAAAGGATCTCATTATGACCAACCCAGATAACAATTATAAGCATACCGACCTAACCGAGAAAATAATAGGCTGTGCTTACCAGGTTTATAATGCACTGGGTGCCGGATTTATAGAGAAGATCTATGAGAATGCCCTAATGATAGAGTTAAAAAATGCAGCATTAACAGCTCAGCAACAGTATCCGGTTAAAGTGTATTACCAGGGAATTCTGATCGGAGATTATGTAGCTGACATTATTGTAGAAGACAAAGTAATTGTTGAATTAAAAGCAGTCAGTCAACTCACAAAAGCACATGAAGTTCAGTTAGTAAACTACTTAAAAGCAACCAAACTTGAAGTAGGACTACTGATTAACTTCGGAGACCAAATCTCCATAAAAAGAAAAGTATTGTCAATAAGATAATTAAAAAGACGCAGATTAACGCTGATCATTTAAGATAACGCAGAAATATATTAGAAAACAAAATCATAAACAATCATAAAAATCATTGTAAATCAGCGTCAAAAAAAGAAAAAACCATAAAGATCAGCGTAAATCCCCCTACGGGAACTCATGATGTGTCCTAACGGACACTAATAAGGTTGCTGCGTCTGAATGAAAAGGATTCTTGCAGGCAGGCCCAATTCCTGTCTGTTTTTGTATGTCTAACCTTTATTTAATCGGTAACTTCATGCAGGACTTTAAGCGAATATGCCGAAAAACATATGTTATGTGAAACTGAGAATGCGGTTTTGAAAATATCTTACACTGCTAAGTCATTGCCCTAAACGATGCCTGATGTTCACTATCGCTCACAATTAAGGTTGCGAGCGCGTATCAATCTCTATACAGAGTCCCGTAGCGGAAACTCAAGTTTCCGCTACTCCAAGAAGAAAGACTCGTAGCCGAAGCTTTAGCAACATTAGTATAGAAGTATTCCCGAAGGGAATTGAAATAAGTGGTGCCCGCAAGGGTGCAACATTAGTATAGAAGTATTCCCGAAGGGAATTGAAATAAGTGGTGCCCGCAAGGGTGCAACATTAGTATAGAAGTATTCCCGAAGGGAATTGAAATAAGTGGTGCCCGCAAGGGTGCAACATTAGTATAGAAGTATTCCCGAAGGGAATTGAAATAAGTGGTGCCCGCAAGGGTGCAACATTAGTATAGAAGTATTCCCGAAGGGAATTGAAATAAGTGGTGCCCGCAAGGGTGCAACATTAGTAGGTCAGCCCTGCGGGCGTAGTATCAGTAGTCCTTGGAAACGGCTTTGGCGTCTTTTGCCGGAGGCGAACGCCCCTCGCATCTATAGGGTATTATTCTTCATTGTGGCCTGCACACAGATGACAATTGCGAAAAATAAAAATCAGCGAATATCCGCGTAAATCTGCGTCAAATAAAAGAGAGAAACAAGGCCAAGCACTATAACGCAGATAGACACAGATTACTTAAGATAACGCTAATAAAAAACTAATAAAAAATCATATAAAATCTGCGTAAATCTGCGTCTAATAAAAGAGAGAAACAAGGCCAAGCACCATTACCAAGATAGACACAGATTACTTGAGATAACGCTAATAAAATACTAATAAAAAAATCATATAAAATCTGCGTAAATCTGCGTCTAATAAAGGAATCTTTTAAAATCTACATAAATCAGCGTAGATCAGCGTTTATAAAAAAAGAAAAAATTATAAAGGTGGGTAACACAAAAGCATATGGAAGAAAGAAATAATATGCAAAGTTATTATGAAGACGAAATTGACTTAAGAGAAATATTCGCCGTCCTTTGGCGATGGAAATGGACTATCATAGGTGTCACCTTAGCTTCTATGATCTTGGCTTTCGTGATTAGCAAATTCTTCATGGATCCCGTTTATGAAGCCCATACCGTAGTTGCACCAGCCGCGATGAGCTCCGTAAATGGATCCTCCCTTACCTATGTGGTCAATGCTGAAAACAGTCTGCAGTGGCAGATGGGAGAGGATATGAATTCCGCATTAAAAATGCCCCAAGTTAGTAATCAAAACTTTAATGCGTTACTCGCCTCCCATCACGTGATAAGCAAAAGCCTTAAGGCACTGAACATGGAACAGGGTGTCAACGATATACAGGGTAGGATAAAAGTAAACCATGACTCAGCCACCGCTACTACAGAGATTGTTGTATCTGGTACCGACCCGCAGGAAAACAGTGAATTGGCCAATACTTTGGTAAACCAGACCATATCTTATGTTAAGGAATTGAACCAACAAAGCATGGCTACTACGCTAAATACCTTCGAAAGCCAGCTAAATCAAGCCGAAGCGGATCTTGAAGATGCCCTTAACAAGCCCCAGGAAGAATATGTAAATGAATCCCGTAGAGAGCGGGAGATAGAACGCCGGGAGCATATGGTAGAATTGTTGAGTGGCAAAATCATGGAATTACAGTTACTGCAATCATTCATGAATGACCAAGAGCAGATCATCGTCTTGTCACCAGCCACTCCACCTAAAAATCCCGTTTCCCCGCGGATAATGTTGAATACAGCTATCGCCGCCGTACTGGGATTCATGCTGGTAATTTTCGCCGTATTTATCATAGAATACATGCGCTCCACCCCAGTTAAAGATAAATCTGCATAAATCAGCGTCTAATAATGTCATTGCTGTGAAAATGGTTCTGCCTGTGTCATTGCGAGCGCGTAGCGCGTGGCAATCTCAAACTCAGATTCGTTAAGATAACCCAAATATTAATTATTAATAGAAAAGTAAAAATCATAATAATCCGCGTTAATCTGCGTCTAAATCTAATAAAAAGGAATTTAGCATGACCCATTCGTATAACAACTATAAGCATATAGACCTAACTGAGAAAATAATAGGCTGTGCCTACAAGGTTTACAACGAACTGGGTGCTGGTTTTATAGAGAAAGTTTATGAGAATGCACTAATGATAGAATTGAAAAATGAAGGATTAGCTGCTCAGCAACAGTATCCTGTTAAAGTGTATTATAAGGGAAACCTGATAGGAGATTATGTAGCTGATATAGTTGTGGAGGACAGAGTGATTGTTGAATTGAAAGCAGTCAGTCAACTCACAAAAGCACATGAAGTTCAACTAGTAAACTATTTAAAGGCAACCAGGCTTGAAGTGGGGCTACTGATTAATTTCGGAGACCAGATCTCAATCAAACGAAAAGTATTATCAAGAAAGTAGTATACACGCAGATGAATTTAAAAAATCAGCGAATATCTGCGTTAATCTGCGTCAGAAAAATAAATTATCAGCATAAATCTGCGTCTAGAAATTACTTCCGGAGATAACTATGGCTAAAAAGAAAAAAAAGCAAACCAAAACAATAGAGATAAACCCGCAACCAAGCCACCTCCCCAGGTGGCTTCCTGTGGTAACCTTTATTTTTCTAGGTATCCTGATATTCTACCCTCCATTTTTCCGCGGTTTATTCTTCAAAGAAGACATGTTCTTATACCACATATTCACAGCCGTAGTCTTCCTTCTGATCTGGGTTCAAAAACTATACCAGAAAGACTATACCCTCCTTAAAACCCCTCTGGACTGGGCTGTATTAGCCTATGCCGGAGCTTATCTGCTCTCCCTTATCGGCGCTGTACATCCCGGCGAAGCCTTTTATGGCTTTTTAAGAGTATTAAACTACTTCATGGTCTTCTGGATGATCACCCAGGTCGTCAAAAACTTTCGTGACTATAAAACCATACTGCAGATACTTCTGGCTGCCGGAACCGGAGTAGCCGTGATTGGCATACTGGCTGCTACCGGATATTCCGATTACCCCGCCGCCTTTGATGGCCGGGTGATACTGTCCACTTTACAGTATCCCAATGCTACCGCTGCTTACCTGGCAGTGATAAGCTTATTGGCCATCACCCTGGTTACCGTAGAAAAGAAACTTTCTGTCCGGCTGATTTATACCACTGCAGCCTTTGTCATGATGTTAGTCATTCTGTGCACCTTGTCCAAAGGAGCCTGGCTGATATTTGTTATAGGGGCTGTTTTACTGTTGGCGGTCATGCCCGGATTAAACAAAATAAGCTCCCTCTGGGCCTTGGCAGTGGCTGCGGCAGCAGCTGGAGCAGCCTATACTAAATTCTACCCGGCTATTATAGCCGAACAGGCAGCCCTGGCTTACCTTTTAATAGGCGTATTAGTCGTGGTTGTGGGTATGTTAGTCTGGGAAGGCTTGGTTTATGTACATAACCGAAAAGGATATAAGGTTACCCTGGCTATTGTCGCCATCCTGGTGATAGCAGGACTGGGCGCGGCAGGTATGGTTCTAAGTAATCAAAACAATCCCTTACAGTCCGAAGCAATCGTCGAAGAACTAGCCGGATTAACTGATTTTTCCAGTAACAGCTACACATCCCGGGCAGATTTCATCCGCTGGGGACTGGATATAGTAAAGGACCATCCTATAAACGGTTCCGGTGCTGGGGGCTGGAACGCCCTGTACCACAGCTACCAGGATTATTTGGTATTTACTACCGAAGCCCATAACCATTTTATCCAGGTTTGGGTGGAAGCAGGCACCATCGGCTTGCTGGCTTTCCTGGCTGTCTGGATCTTATTTTTCCGGGCCGCTTACCAAACCTATCGCCGCGCCCGCAGCAGCGGCAGCCTTGAGCAGCAGATCTTAATAGGCGGTACTTTTACGGCGGCGGTTGCTTTAGGTCTTCACGCTGCTATAGATTTTGACCTGTCCCTGGCCGCCATAGCCTTGGTATTATGGATTCTATTCGCCCTTATCAGTGCGGCCCAGAGTATTAATGACCAGGATAAGCCGTCTCCGTACAAATTCGCCCATGTACTGCCGATGGTCAACATCGGAATAGCCGTCCTGTGCACGTTACTATTGTTCATCTATGGCTGCAGTTATTATAGTGCCCATAAGCATGCTACTACTGCCAGTACAGCTATAAACTCTGTTTCATCTGATAAAACAGATCAAGAGCAAAATGAGTTATTCCAAACGGCCTTGCGACACTATGGAAAGGCCACCCAGCTAAATTCGCTCAATGCTGAGTATCAGGCTGATTTAGCCTACGTTTACGCTTTGACCTACCGTAGTTTGAAAGAATCTGGTCATCAACTGGCCGACCAGGCCTATCAGCAAACTGTATCTGCCATAGAAGCAGCTGAGCGTTTGAAACCTTATGATACGAAATTACGCAGCTCATTGTTTAATACCGCCAATATGTTAGGTGATTTTACCTTGATGCTCCAACAGGCCGAGGGTTCTTTGTTACCCAATCCCAATGACATAAATAGCTATGAAGTCTTGGTTAAGGTATTGGCCGCCGGACTAGAGTATTACCAGCAGGAAGGTGATGAAGAACAGACCGCCCAGCTAGCCCGTAAAATGGCGGATGTACAGCTTAAGCTGGAAGAGCAAAAGGCTGGCATTAATAAGGATAGACGCTGGAATGGCAAGCCTCTGCAGTTAAATCTGGAGGCCGAATACAACATTGCCCGGGCCCATTATCTATTAGGCAATTACCAAGAAGGCTTGGCCATATTCAAGCCTTATGCCACTAATTTACTTCAACTGGAATTCACCGATACTGAATTCACTAATACGTCTTTAGAAAACGAAAACTGGATTCTATCCACTGTAAAAGATAAGGAAGCCGTAAACGGCACTTGTCTCAAGGCTGTGGCTCAACAAGACCAAAAAGGCTGGCCTACTGTACTGAATCTGGCTTCCAAGATTCCGGTTCAGCCAGGCGCTGAATATTTATTGGAAGTCAGGTATAAGATTATTAACTTTACCCCTGGGGCCATAGCTGATACAAGAAACTGTGCCGGTATCTGGGGATCGACCAGCGGCGACAAAGAATCTAACAACACCTCCTTTACGTTCCATAACGGCTCTGTCAACACACCCCAGACTTCCTGGAATACAGTCCAGCAAAAATTATTAGTAGATGAAGGCCACCAATATCGTAAATTTTATATAGGTACAGGCAGTGTAGGTGCGGGCAGTACTTTCTTCATAGATTATGTCAAGTTTTACCCCGTATTGAACGAGAACACCCCCCAGCCCGTACTAGACCAATTTACCTGGTACGCCGCCAGTTTATATAAAACCGGCGCAACCGCTGAGGCTGACAACATAGCCCAGCAGTTAAAAACCCTGGATACCCAGGCATACTCGACTTATGAAAAACTTATTAACCAAAAGCCTCTTCAATAACAGCTCGCATATGTCATTGCGAGCGAAGCGTGGCAATCTCTATAATCTTTACCACTAACGGAGGTATTCTCCTAACCATGAATCAAACCATACGCACAATAGCCCTAATGTTCATAGATGCCGTATTTATCGCCTTGGCCTTACTCTTAGCCCTAGTGTTAAGGTTCGAAGGCGATCTATCAGGTCAGTATGCCCAGTATGTCACTAATGCCATCTACCTTTTACCCTATTACATAATCCTCACCATGGTATTTATGCACATATTCAGACTCTACCACCGAATGTGGCAGTATGCCAGTATAGGGGAATTATACGGAATATTGAAAGCTACCACCACCAGTTCGGTTCTTATTGTGCTGTGCATTTATACTATAGACCTGCCCCATCTGCCCCGCAGTGTTTACATATTGACTTGGTTACTTATCTCCATATTTATAGGCGGCTCCCGCTTAGGGTGGCGGATATTGAGAGACTATCTAGTCAATCAGAAAAACAGCCAGGGCAAAAATACCCTCATAATCGGAGCTGGTGACGGGGGAGCCATGGTAGCCCGGGAACTGCTAAATAACAGCAGCCTGAATATGACTCCAGTTGGCTTTATCGACGACAGTCGCTATAAACAGAAGCTAGCCGTTTATGATGTGCCAGTATTAGGGAGACGTCAGGATATTCCCGCCATAGTAAAGGAGTACCAGGTAGAGGAAATAGTAATTGCCATTCCATCCGCCAGCGGCCGCACTATTCGTGAGGTTATGGATATCTGTCGCCAGACCCAGGCTCGGGTACGTATATTCCAGGGAACCAACGAACTGTTAGCCGATAAATATGACTTCAGAGAAGTTCAGCTGGAGGACTTGCTGCGCCGTGAACCGGTACAGCTCAACCTCAATAAAATTTCCGGCTATATCCAGGACAAAATAGTACTGGTTAGCGGAGCCGGAGGCTCCATCGGATCAGAACTGTGCCGCCAGATAAGTATGTTCTTGCCCAAGGAACTGGTGCTGGTAGAATACAGTGAAAACAATCTATTTCAAATAGAATTGGAATTAAGAGAAGTCTTCCCCGGCTTAACCATCCATCCTGAATTAGTAGATATAAAGGATAAAGAGCGACTGCAAAAAGTATTTAAACAGCATCAGCCCCAGGTAGTGTTTCATGCCGCTGCCTACAAGCATGTACCCATGATGGAAAAGCACCCCCGTGGCGCTTTGCGTAATAATGTGATTGGTACTAAAAACATGGCCGAACTAGCTGATCAATATGCAGTAGAAACCTTTATATTTATCTCAACTGACAAAGCCGTACAACCCACCAGTGTCATGGGGGCTACCAAGCGCATAGGTGAATTGGTTATCCAAGAAATGAACAATAAAAGCGGTCACACCAACTATGCCGCCGTGCGCTTCGGCAATGTCCTGGGCAGCAGCGGCAGTGTGATCCCTATTTTTGAAAAACAGATTAAAAAAGGCGGCCCCGTTACCGTAACTGATGCCCAAATGACCCGCTACTTCATGACCATCCCTGAAGCAGTCCAGCTGGTAATTCAGGCCGGAGCCATGGCCCAAGGCGGAGAAATATTCGTCCTGGATATGGGAGAACCCGTAAAGATCATGGATCTGGCCGCTGATTTGATCAGACTGCATGGCTTGGAGCCCGACAAAGATATAAGAATAGATATCACTGGTATTAGACCCGGAGAGAAACTCTATGAAGAATTGTTTAACTCCAATGAGCGTATGACCACCACTTACCACGAGCGGATATTTGTATCAGAAAATGGCCATCAGTCCATAAACGTATTACAATTAGTCGATAAGTTAATCGTACACAATGCTTTCCTGGATTCAGCCGACGCCATAGAGATAATAAGAAAATTCCTGCCCCAATTCCGGGCAGAGCAAAACCTAGTATCTCATAAGGAAATAGCCGCCACCACCATAGAATAACGTATAAGACGCTGATGAACGCTGATTACTTAAGATAACGCAGATAGTAAATTGAAAATATGAGAAAAAATCATATTAATCCGCGTAAATCCGCGTCAAAAAAAAGAAAAAAAAGACCAAGCACCATAACGCAGATAAACGCTGATCACTTAAGATAACGCAGAACAATTAATTAAAAAAGAAAAAAATCATAATAATCAGCGTAAATCTGCGTCTAAAATTTTAAAAATGAGTACAAATGCAGCGGATACTGAGGCCTTGTCGTAGCGCTTGTTCCAACAACAACCGCATGAAAAACCTTCGAAAACGTGATAACATAAAATTATTGCAAGATGAGACGATTATATGAATGCAGAACTCCATAAAAGATCGAGGAGGTGAGTAGATGTCTAAGGTAGAGAGAATAGAAATCAAAAAAGAGATATATCATTGGGCTTTAGAAGAATCCCAAAAAGAATATGAAGAAATCATAAACCGATTTCCCAAAATAGATGCCTGGATTAAGGGGGACAACAACCCAACCTTCAAGCAACTACAAGATTTTGCTGACTTTTTGAAAATTCCCTTGGGCTATTTATTCCTCAAAGAACCTCCCGAAATTAATATAATGGAAGCGGAGTTCCGTTCTATAAACAACCAACTACCGAACATGAGCAAAAATCTCCAAGACACAATAACTGCTATGGATATGAAACGGAATTGGATGAGGGATTATAGAAAAAATTTGGGCTGGGATAAACTGACGATAATTGAAAAATTCAATCAAAAAAAGAACGGCACAATCAGCCATGATGCATCCCTGGCAAAAGAATTGCTAGGCATAAAAGAAGACTGGTACACAACTGTTAAAGACTATGGTATGGCTTATAATTTCCTAAAAAACAAAATGGAAGACAAAGGCATACTGGTTATGCAAAACGGTGTAGTTGGCAATAACACCCGCAGAAAACTTGAAATTAACGAATTTAGGGCCTTTATGCTCTATGATGATATTGCTCCGATAATTTTCATTAATAACAATGACTCCCTGGGCGGTAAAATCTTTTCCTTAGTACATGAATTTATCCATGTGCTATTAGGACAGGAGAATTTGTTTTTAGAAGATGAACTTTATAGCACCAAAGAGAATGAAAGATATATAAATCGCCTGACGGGAGAATTATTAATGCCCCAGGCGCCAATAAAGGGTTTTTGGGATAAACAAAATGATCCGCTAATACAGATAAATAATGTAGCCAGGTTACTGAAAGTCAGTGAAACTGCGCTGGCCATAAAATTAAAAGAGCTAAAACTTATCAGACAAGATACATTGGATGCAGTCATTGACAAGGCAATGAGATATTTTGATACAAATACTAATGAGGGCGCAGGCGGCGGGAATTTTTATAATACTTTTAATACAAGAATTAGTCCAACCTTTACAAAGGCCGTAATAATAAGCACTGAAGCAGGTGATACAAATTATACCTATGCATTTAGATTATTGGGAGGAATCAAAGGAAAGACTTTCGATGAAATAAGGGAAAGAGTTCAGCCGTATGGATAGAAGATTTGCACTTGATTCCAATATACTAATTTATTGTCACAGGCAAATCTATCCCTTTGAAATGGCGCCTGCATTTTGGAGACAATTGATAGAAAATGGCGGACAAAAAATTGAGACTTTTGCATAATACCTAAGGCTGAAAATATCGGGGTTTTAGTCGCACAGAAAAAGGACTTCACCCCCCATTTTGTCGAATTAATAAGTGACTAACAAATAACCCGTGAGAGGAGAAGTCACTTATGAATATTCGACAGAACTGCATTTTCTCCTTTGAAGACGCATTGAAAATGCAGCCAAAATCAAGGCTTGAGAAAATAATTGACACCCTTGATTTA
>Ga0209722_1003043_pt1 | contig 12198 bp, 11 predicted proteins | sample BioC12SIPDNA_2_FD_185745 | JGI IMG/M metagenome (GOLD analysis project Ga0209722, IMG submission 185745) | Anaerobic biogas reactor microbial communites from Washington, USA - Biogas_R1_A C12 SIP DNA (SPAdes) (version 2) | ecosystem: Engineered > Bioreactor > Anaerobic > Unclassified | place... | reverse complement strand
TTGACGATCTGCCCGACGTTCACCAGGGGCAGATCCTTCGATCGATACCGGATGCCCGCAGTGAGGAAGAGCGTCGCGAAGTCGGTCCTTCCGGTGCGGAGATCCCCAATGGCATCAACGTCGGAGCCTCCGCGCCGGATTTCGAGGTCGATGCCGCGGGCAGCATAAAACCCCTTCTCCAGCGCCATGTAATACCCCGCGAACTGTGTCTGGGGATACCACTGAAGGGTCAGGGTCGCCTTCGTCAGGGGGGGAGCCGCTTGCTGCCCCTGCGCTCCTCCGGCGAAGAAGAGGAGGAGAAGGACAAAAAGAAGGAAAGCCGGCAGGCGACGGGCGGCCAAAGAGCCGGGGAACACCTGAGACGCCTCCCTACCTTTCCCGGGGCGTCTTCACCACAATACGGAGACTGTTCAGCGTCCCCTTCCGGGAGTAGTGGACCTCGTCCATCATCCTCCGGACCAGGAGGATGCCCAGGCCGCCGGCATCTCGCTCTTCAAGCGGACGGGTAACATCCGGCTCGTCCACCTCGAGGGGATCGAACGCCACGCCGTTGTCCAGAAATTCGACGGCGAAAGCCTCGGGAGACTCTTCCACCCTGATGGTGAGTTTTCCGGGAGGAGTCTCGTAGGCGTAGGAACAGATGTTCACCACGATCTCCTCAATCGCGACATCCAGGTGCGCAACGCGCTTCGGGGGAAGACGCTCCTCTGCTCCGTTTTCCTCCAGGATGAAGGCCCGGAAGCCGCCCAGGCAATCAAGAGAGGCTGGAAAAGTCCGTTCTCTGACAGTGGATTCCATTCACATCTCCCCCTCTACACCGCTCCGACGATTCGGAGGGCATCCCCGCGGCTACCGGCCACGGGAAGAAAGCTGTCGAAGCCTGAGACACCGATGACTTCTTCAACGACACCGGACATGCCGCAGAGAACCACCTTGCCGCCGGAAGGAGCAAGGCGCTTCGCAAGGACGAGAATGGAGCGCAGACCCGCACTGCTGATATATTCGAGATTCGTGAAGTCGAGGACAAAGTGGACACTCTCCCCGGCCGCATCGACAGCAGCTATGGCTTCCTTTTCAAAATCGGGCGCTGATCCTGCGTCCAGGCGCCCTGTGAGTGAGACATCCCGCCCCCAGGACTCGACCACAATTTTCATTTCGAACATCGTTCATTCCCCCAGGGAGAGCGGCCGAAGCCGCTAATATTGACGATAAAATCCATATGCGGCCATTGTGAGTGTTTTCGCCGGACGTGTCAAGAAAACTTCAGGGAGAGACCATTTCAGAGCAGTTCCAACGAAATTTCATTCTCCCTCTCTATAACCGGCTTCTCCCGGCCTGTCCCGATGTTCCCGTCCGTTTCGTTGACTGGAAGGCAAACCACTCCTTTTTGGAATGTATTCTGCCTGTAAATAAAAGCAGATATTGATCAGGTTATCCGGAGCAGGCAGCGGAAAACAAAAACTCATCAAAACCGCCTAAAGACTAAAAATTCCGATTCTTTGCCATCGAAAAATATTCACGCCCGCCCCTTGTCAAATGCCTGATTTATGGTAATATACTCCCCGCACAACCCATAGCACCATAAATCACCGAAGTTGGGGAATCGTCCAATGGCAGGACGCCTGACTCTGGATCAGGTAATCTTGGTTCGAATCCAGGTTCCCCAGCCAGCAAGCAATGGCCCCATCGACTAGTGGCCTAGGTCGTAACCCTCTCAAGGTTAAAACACGGGTTCGAATCCCGTTGGGGCTACCATAATAGAAAAAAGAGGCTGTCTCTTCGGAGGCAGCCTCTTTTTTGTCGTTCCTCAAAAAAAATTCCTTCCCCGAGGCATTTTAACATTGAGCCTCTCTCCCTGAAGTGCTAGGATTAGCCATTAAAAAATAAACGGATCGAGGTGCTTTCTGCCAAATGTCATTCTGTTATTTCAATGGAGAATTTATCGAGGGGGCCCGCGCAGCGCTTCCTTTTTCCGATCTCGCCATCCAGAGAGGGATCGCTGTCTTCGATTCCATTCGGACCTACGGCGGCAGGCCTTTCGCCATGGACCGCCACCTCGAGCGTCTTGCAGAATCGGCCCGGCTCTCCGGCATCAACCTCCCCGTGCCTCCTGAGGACATGGTTTCCGTCATCCGTGAGGGAGCATCCCGCATCCCCGGCGACAGCATCGCAAAACCCTTTCTCACCGCGGGGGATGTCGAAGAGAACGGCATCTTCCCCCATCCCCGATTCTTTATCCTCTTCTCTTCCCTTTCTCCCGTTCCGGAGGAGGTGTATTCAAAGGGGCTGGCCCTCACGCTCCTCCCCCAGGAGAGGGAGCTCCCCCGCATCAAGAGCATCAACTACATGATTCCCTTCTGCCATCGTGAACCGGGAACTTTCGAACCTCTCTACTGTCCCGGGGGCGAGATCACCGAGTCCGCCACGAGCAGTTTTTTCTCCGTCGCTGGGGACAATCTCATCACGGCGCCGGACCACAGGGTCCTCCGGGGCATCACGAGGGAGATCATCGTGGAGGTCGCCCGGGAGAACGGCCTGAACGTGGAACTCCGGTGTCTCCACCTCGACGAGCTGGAATGCGTCTCGGAAGCGTTCATCACCGGCAGCGTGAAGGAAGTGGCACCGGTGGTGAAGGTCGGGGACAGGGTGATCGGCGACGGAAAGCCGGGCCATGTGACCCGGAAGCTGATCGGGCTGTTCAGGGAGCGGATCCCGCTGTACCTGGACTGAAGAAAAGGTATAATGCTGGCATACGTCAGCTATTGCCCAGTGAAGGAGGGGTTTCCTTGGAGAACATTCTTTATGTCCTGCTTGCTCTTCTTGCGGCGGCAGTACTTTATGCCGTGTACATCTACAACTCCCTTGTCCGCAGGAAGGCCCACGCCGATAACGGCTGGAGCCAGATCGACGTGCAGCTCAAGAGGCGGTACGACCTCATCCCCAACCTGGTGGAGACGGTGAAGGCCTACGCTGCTCATGAACGGGAGATATTCGAACGGATCGCCGCCCTGCGGAGTGCTTCCCTCGCCGCCACCACGGTGGAAGAAACCGCCCCGCTGCAGAACCAGCTCACCGGGGCGCTCAAGTCCCTTCTGGCCGTGTCGGAAAACTACCCCGACCTGAAGGCCAACCAGAATTTCCTCGCCCTCCAGGAAGAGCTCGCCTCCACGGAGAACAAGATCGCCTTCGCCCGCCAGTACTATAACGATGCGGTGAAGGAGTACAACATCGCCATTGCCGTTTTCCCCAACAACCTTATTTCGGGGAAACTTGGCTATGGCCCCAGGCCTCTCTGGGCGGTGGACGACGCTTCCGAGCGGAACGCCGTCGACGTTTCCTTCCGGTAGGGGGCTGAGATCATGGCAAGCTTCAACAAGCTGATCGACCACAACAAGCACATGAGCATCCTCCTCTTCGGGGTCATGGCCGTCCTTTTCGCCTTTTTCGGGGCCTCCCTCGGAGCCTACTGGGGCGGCGACTGGCTCACGGGAGTGATCATCGCCGTGGCTGTGGCGGGGCTGTACTTCTTCATCTCCTGGCGGTTCGGCGCTTCCATGATCCTGGCTTCGAGCGGCGCGAAGGAGATCTCCCACGACGAGGCCCCCCAGCTCTGGAACGTGGTGGAGGAGCTTTCCATCGCAGGAGGGATGCCCATGCCGAAGGTGTACCTCATCGAGGACGAGGCCATGAACGCCTTCGCCACCGGGAGGGACCCCCAACACGCCAGCGTGGCCATCACCAGGGGGCTTCTGGAAAAGCTGAACAGGGAAGAGCTCCAGGGAGTCATGGCCCACGAGATGTCCCACGTGCGGAACTATGACATCCGGTTCGCCATGCTCATGGCGGTGATGGTGGGGTCCATTGTCCTCCTGGCCGACGTGGTCCGGCGGAGCCTGTTCTACAGTTCCTTCGGCGGCAGAAGGCGGAGCCGCGATTCCCGGGGCGGCGGGCAGGCCCAGGCAATCCTCGCCATCGTTGCCGTCGTCCTGTCCATTATCGCCCCCCTTCTGGCGTCCCTCATCCAGCTCGCGGTGAGCCGCCAGAGGGAATACCTGGCCGACGCCTCGGCCGTGGAACTGACACGGAACCCGGCAGGGCTCATCTCCGCCCTGAAGAAACTCACTGCCGACACCGCCGAGCTGAAGGGGGCAAGCCAGGGGATGCAGCACCTCTACATCGTGAACCCCCTCCTCAAGAAAAAGAAGGGGAAAGACAGCCTCTTCAGCACCCACCCGGCCCTTTCTTCCAGGATCGAGCGCCTGGAGGGACTTATGGGAGCATCCGCCTGACGGTGGAACGGCATCATTTTCTCGTTGAGGGAAGGGTGCAGGGAGTGGGCTTCCGCCACTGGACAGCCAGGACTGCCCTTTCCCTCGGGCTCACGGGATGGGTCCGCAACCTTCCCGACGGTTCCGTGGAAGTCCAGGCCCAGGGAGAACGGGAATCCCTGGAGAAAATGGCGGTCTGGCTGCGGCGGGGCCCCTCCTCCGCCCGGGTCACACGATTGACGATCATTGGGAAGCCCCCCCAACGCGGGGAGGAGTCCTTCGTCATACGCCATTTCTGACATTTTATCCGGAGGTTATCCCCCATGACAGGTCTTCTCCTCGTCTTCGCCGCAGGAATCAGCGGCTATCTGTTTTTCCGGCACTTCAGGCTGCCCGTCCCGGGGGTGCTTGGGTCTCTTTGTTTCGCCGCCGCCCTGAACCTGGCAGGTTTTTATCCCGAGTTCCCCCTCCGGTACCTGGTGTGGTTCAGCAACATTGTCATCGGCACCTACGTTGGACAGAAGGTGACCCGCACCTCGGTCCGCTTCCTGCGGGACCTCCCGGTCCCCGCCCTTACGATTTCGGCGGGAATGCTGGCCATTTCCCTTACGGGAGGCACACTGCTCTACTTCATGAGCGACCTGTCCCCCGTCACGGCATTCCTGGGTTCCACCGCCGGGGGCATTTCCGAGATGGCCCTTCTTTCCATGTCCCTCGGCGCGGACGTGGCAAGCGTTACCCTACTGCAGGTGTTCCGGCTTCTCGCCGCCATTCTGGCCACCCCCGTCTTCTGCCGGAAATGGACCGCCTGGCACGAAGGCAGGACGCAGGGCGCCCTTTCCCGGGTCTGCCCTCTCCCCGCGGAAATCGGGGATATAGGCGATGACGACCTTCCTCCCTCTCCCGGGAGAAACAGGCCTTCGGCCCGGGGGTATGCCATCCTGGCCGCCGCAGCTCTCGCCGGAGGCTTCACGGGGTACCGCCTCCACCTTCCGGTCGGTATCCTGACAGGGGCCATGTTCACCGTGTCCGCCATGAACCTGGCCGGGAAGGAACAGCCTCCCCTGCCGGGAGGTCTGAGGACCGCTGCCCAGATCGGTATCGGGATCATCATCGCCGCCAACATCACCACGGACACCCTGAGACAGTTCACCACCATGGCCGGTCCGGTGATTCTCATCACCCTCGCCATGCTGGCGGGCAGTCTCTCCCTGGGCTTCCTGCTCCACAGGATGACGGGATGGAACTACCCCACCTGCCTGCTGTCCACTTCACTGGGAGGGCTCTCCCAGATGTCCATCATCTCGGAAGAAATGGGGGCGGACCCCCTGAAGGTGAGCATTCTCCAGACAGTCCGCCTCGTGACGATTCTGATGGTATTTCCCCTTCTCATGACCTTTCTGTTCGGCTAGGGGCGGGTCACTCCCCCGTTTTCGGCCAGGTCCCTGAAGCGGCGGTTCCAGGGCAGGAATTTTTCGTGGAGGGTCCGGTCGGGAAAGACCATGGTTCCTCCGCCTCTCATGTCTTTCAGCTCTTCCGGCGGAAGGAAGCCCGATGCGGCAGCGGCCAGGAGGGCATCTCCGTAGGAAGCGTCCACATCCCGGTGAAGACGGAGTTTTCTTCCCGTTATGGAACTGATGATCCCCATGAGAATCCTGTCGTTGCAAAGCCCCCCGGAAACGTCAAGGACGTCCGGAACGGGCCGGAATTCCCCGATCTTCGACAGCAGGAAAGAAAGCTCGTAGCCAAGAGCTTCCCTTCCTGCCCGGATCAGGCGCTCCGGGGTCGCGGTACCATCTATGCCCGTGAAGGTCATCTTCCCATCGGGGTTGTGGAAAGGGGTTCTCGCCCCGTCGAGCCACGGGAGGATGAGAATGCCGGTGGGAGACTGCTCCCGCTCCGGATCCCCGGAACGGAACGTCCGGTTCATCCACTGGAGGAACCGGGATCCCGAAGCCGTGGCAGCCCCGATGCGATAGGTTCCCTCCAGAAGGGACATGCCCGAGACGAAACCCGGAACCTCAAGGGGGGTATCCGTGGTCAGGAGCATGCTCACCGTGGAGCCGAAGACCACCACGCAGTCTCCCGGGAAAAAGGCCGTGGCCGCTGCCGCCTCCGCGTTGATGTCACAGGCCCCGACCGCCACGGGAATGCCTTCGGGGAGTCCGGTTTCCCGGGCCGCACCGGCTGTTGTCCTTCCCAGGACGGAAAGAGGCCAGCGGAGAGGGGGGAAACGGTCCGGATCGACTCCTTCGGCGGCGAAGAGGTCCCGGGGCCACTCCAGAGCGGGCCGGTCCACCAGGGTTGTTCCGGCGGCTGAAGGGTAATCCCAGGCCTGTTTCCCCGTGAGGCGGAAGGTAACGAAATTGTTGGGTTCCAGGAAATAGTCGCTTTCCGCGAACACTTCCGGACAATGCTCCCTCAGCCAGAGAATCTTGGGAAAGACGGAATGGGTCGTGAAGGATCCACCGAGCCTGGCCGCCAGTTCCGGGCCGTATTTTTCGTTCAGTTCCTCAGCCTGTTTGACTGCCCGCCGGTCAATGCCGTACAGGATGGCGTTGTGGGTCTGGCGCCCTTCGCCGTCCACCGGGATGAAGGACCCGCACACTGAACTGACGCAGATCCCGGCGATATCCGACAGGGGAACGGAGCGGGAAATCTCCCCGCAGAGGGAAAGGAAGCCCCGCCACCAGCATGCTTCTCCGTCCACCTCGTACATTCCCGGAGCGGGAGAATGAGTCTCCGACGGGACCTTCGCCCTCGCGGCCGTATGGCCTTCTCCTTCGATCACACAGGCTTTGAGGGAGGACGTTCCCATATCCACTCCCAGAAACAGGGGCATAGGCTTCATCTCCTTTGAAACGGGCCGCCCGGAAAGATCTTCCGGCGGCCCGCGGTGTGCTGCTTTTCTTTCCCTTAAGGGATGTTATTCCGGCAGGTTGGTCCTGTCAATGAGAGGAGCGTCCATGTAGAAGATCTTCCGCCCTCCGGTGGCTTCCTCAACGGTTTTTCCCTCCACGGCGAGGGAATTCACCAGCTCGATGGCCTTCCCCGCCATGGCTTCGAAGGGCTGGGCCACCGTGGCGGCCATCTGTCCGGCGCCGATCCGCCGGAAGGTCTCCTGATTTCCGTCAACGCCCACGATCACTGCCTTTTTGTTGCCCCGCTCCTGGAGCACGTCGCCGGCCACGTAGGCAAGCTGGTCGAAGGCGCACCACACGCCGTCGATCTGGTCGCCGAAACGGGTCGCGTAGGTCTCCATGGCGGCCCTGGTGTCATCCATGAAGCGCTTCGTGGCAACCACGCTGTACTCGGCCAGGACCTTCACGCCCGGGTACTCGGTGAGCACCACGTCGAGGACCTTGCCCCTCCGGCGGGTTCCGTAGTGCTTCTCGAACTTGATAACGATGATGTTGCCCTGGCCCCCGATGGTGTCCATCAGGAAGGTGGACGCCTTCGCTCCCATGGCGAAGTTGTCGGCGGTGATGTCCGCCACAACGCCGTCCACGTACCCGGAGTCGATGGTGATCACGGGGATCTTCGCCTCCACGAGCTTGTCAAGGGCGGGGCGGATCTCCTGGGGATGGGCCATGGCCATGACCACGGCGTCAACCTTCATCTGGTAGAGGTTCTCGAGCTGGTTGGACTGGGTCTCGATGGACCCGGCCGAGTTGAGCATCTTCACGTCCCAGCCCTTCTCCTTTGCCAGCTTCTCGAAGGAATTGGCCACCCGTGCCTGGGCTTCCGCCGAGAAGTTCGTGGCGATGAAGCCCACCGAAATCTCCTTCGCCGCACCGCACCCCGCCGCCGCGAGGACAACCGCTATTGCCGCCAACAGTACCGCCGTTCTTTTCATCGTTCTTCCCTCCCTGAATGATGTTTCGTTCCTGATGGTTCGTGCCGGGCGCGGTCAGTGCCGCGCCATCTTTTTCGCCTGAAGGGACGTTATGGTGACGGACAGCAGGATGATGAGCCCCTTCACGATGTCCTGGGTGTAGTAGGGCGCCCCGGCGAGGGTCATGCCGTTGTTGATGACCCCGATCATGAGGGCGCCGACGAAGGTGCCGAAGGGATTCGCCCGGCCGACGCTGAGAACCGTCATGCCGAGGAGGGCCGCCGCGAAGGCGTCCATCATGAAGCCCGATGCCCCCTCGGGATTGGCCGAGCCGAGGCGGGACGTGAGCAGGATGCCCGTGAAGGCCGCCGCCAGCCCGGAAAGGCAGAGGGCAAGGATCTTGCACCGGTCGATGTTGATGCCCGCGAGGCGGGAAGCCGCCGGGTTGGCCCCCGTGGCCTGCATGTATTTGCCCGTGCGGGTGGACGAGATCATCACCTGTGCCGCCGCGACCACGGCGAACATGATGAAGATGAGGGACGGCACAGGCCCGACGCTTCCCCTGCCGAGGGCGAGGAAGGACGGGGGCATCTGGCCGTAGAAGGAGACCCCCTTGGTGTACATGTACACCATGCCCCCAGCAATGATGCCCGTTGCGAGGGTGGTGATGAGGGACGGGATGCCGATCTTGGTCACCAGCAGCCCCGCCGCAATGCCGAAAGCGATCCCGACTCCCAGGGAGATGAGCACCGCCGCCAGGGGGTGCATTCCCCCGAAGATGAGCCCCGCCACGAGGGCCCCGGACAGGCTGGCGATATGGGGGAAGGCCAGGTCCAGTTCGCCCACGATGAGGCACATGGTGAACCCTTCAGAAATGACCGCCAGCAGGGCGATCTGCCGGAGGATGTTCATGATGTTCTCCCCGCCGGCAAAGCCGGGGACGGCGACGGCAAAGCCGCCGGAGATGACGATCAGGGCGAGTATGGTGCCGAACCTCGTCAGCGACCGCTGGAAATTCATTTTTTCCTGGGACATGTCAGCTCTCCTCCCCCATCATGGTGGCGAGTATTTCTTCGCTGTCGCAGGGAGGGCGGAACTCCCCGGCGATGCGATTGTTTCTCATGACGATGATCCTGTCGGCCATGGCAAGCAGCTCCCGAAGGTCGGAACTGATGAACCACACGCCTGCGCCGCCATCGGCGAGGTCTTCCATAATGGAGTAGACCTCCCTCTTGGCGTCCACGTCGATCCCCTGGGTGGGCTCGTCGAAAATCCAAAGTAAGGACAGCGTGCCGAACCACTTCCCCACCGAGACCTTCTGCTGGTTGCCTCCGCTCAGGGTCCGCACGTCCTGGGACAAGCCGGCCGATTTGATGGAAAGCCGCTCGGACACCGAGACGGCATGGCGGGCGGCATCCTTTTTCCGGAGAAAACCCAGGGAGGTGAAATTGCCCAGCAGTGGCAGCACGAGGTTCTCCCCCACGGAGAGGTCGGAAACGACCCCTTCTTCCCTGCGGTTCTCCGGTATCATGGCAATGCCTTTTCCGATGCTCTCCCCGGGGCTCCGGGAAGTGAAAGTTTTCCCGGCGAGGCGCATGGCCCCCTCCTCGAAGGGCAGGCCGCAGAAGACGGCCCGGGCCAGTTCCGTCCGGCCCGAGCCCACAAGCCCGGCAAACCCGACGATCTCCCCCCGGCGGACGGAAAAGGACACATCTCTGAACCTGCCCGCCGCCGAAGAGCATCCTTCCATGGCGAAGACCTCTCCCCCCAGCGCAATGGGCCTCTTGGGGTACTGCCCGGCGAGGTCCCGGTCGATCATCAGGCGGATGAGCCCCTGTTCGTCCACGGAGGAAGCGTCCAATGTGTCGACTTTCTTCCCGTTCCTGAGGACCGTGACCCGGTCGGCAAGATCGAGCACCTCGGAAAGGTGGTGCGAAATGTAGAGGATGGCCAGCCCCCGGGCCTTCAGGTCCCGGATGAGGGCGAAGAGGCTTTCGCACTCCTTCACGCTCAGCGGGGCGGTGGGTTCGTCGAAGATCACCACTTCCGGGTCCCGGAAGAGCACCTTCAGGATGGAGAGCATCTCCTGCCTCCCGCTCCCCATTTCGGACGCGGGGGCGTCGAGCTCCACGTCCATGCCGTATTTTTCAGCGAACCGGAGGGCATCCTCCCGCATCTTCCTCTTCCGCAGGAATCCTGCCGAAGAGAATTCCAGGCCGAGGAACAGGTTCTCCCACCCTGAAAAATGGGGGACGAGCTCTCTCTCCTGGTGCACCACGCCGATACGGTCAGCCGCATCTCTCGGCGACCGGAAATGCATCTCCCTGCCGTTCAGGAGGAAGGATCCCGAGGTGGGGGTGTGAACCCCCGCCAGGATTTTCACCAGGGTGGATTTTCCCGCCCCGTTTTCGCCCACGAGCCCATGAATCTCTCCCTTCTCCAGGGTGAAGGAGAAGTCGGAAAGCGCCCGTACTCCGGGAAATTCCTTGGTGAGGTTCCGGGTCTCGAGGACGGTCATTGCAGCCTGTCCCTGATGTCCTTCGCCCGGCGGATGAACTCGGCGGCTTTCTCCGGGTCCACGGGCCTGAAGGTATCCCTTCCGAACTTGATGCTCGTTCCCATGATCACGCCGTCCGCCAGGGAGAGCATCCGCTCGGCGTTCTCCACACTCACGCCGGTACCGGCGATCACGGGGGCATCCCCCGCCCCCCGGCGGGCGGCCCGGAGGTCGTTCTCGGCGATCTCGCTCCCGGCAGTGGTGCCCGCCAGGCAGACCGCGTCGGCGAGGCCGAACTTCACGGCGCCCCGGGCGATGTCCTCGAGCTTCCGGCCCCCCAGGGGTTCAGTGTGGCCCGAGATGTTGGCGAAGACCTTCATCTTCCCAGACAGGGAGGCTTTGAGCCTCTGGATCTTCCCCGCGTCCGGGTCCACGATGCCCCAGTCGCCCACGAAGACCCAGGAGAGGAAGATCCGCACGAAATCTGCCTCCACAGCCGCGCCGATGGCCACGGCTGCCTCCGGGTCGGCGAGGACCGAAAGGCCGAAGGGCACATCGAAGGTCGCCGATGTCTCCGAGATGACCCTGCTCATGGCCGCCACGGTGGCGTTGTCAACCTTCGACAGGTAGGGCCGGTCTCCCTCGTTGCTGAAGACAATGCCGTCGAAGCCCGCCTTCACCAGAGCTTCCGCGTCCCTCAGGGCCGTGTCGCGGATTTTCTGCATGCCCGCCCCGGCGTCGTAGAGAGGGGATCCGGGAAGGGGCGGAAAGTGCACCATCCCGAGAAGGGGTTTCTTTACCTTGAACAGTTCTTCAAATACCGTCATGTTCCATCGCCTCCAGGTGCAAGAGATATTCGCTCGTCTCGAAATCCGTGATGAGCACGTTCACCAGTTTTCCCGCCAGGGCGGCGTAGATTCCCCGGTACTTCTGGGGACCGCCGCCGATGCCCACGCGGCGGGGAATGTTCTTCAGGGTTTCGAAGGGGATGCTCACCAGCCTGCCGTTGTAGGGGATGGGCACTTCCCTCCCCTTTCCGTCGATGATCCTGCCGAGCACGTCGCCCACGCCTCCCGCTTTGCGGGCCTTTTCCATGTCGAGGTACTCCGCCGGGATGTAGGGAAAGAACATCCTATCCAGCTCCGGGCCGATGGAGAAAAAGGCTGTCTTCACCGACTCCCACAGGCGTGTTGTAAGCTGGATCTGGGGCTCCTGCAGCAGCAGGTCCCGTACTTCCGCTGAACTGACGATGGCCGGTGCCAGCAGGTAGGAGAAAGCGCACCCCAGGATGGTGCCCATGTCGCTGGCGAGGCGGTTCGTTTCCCTTTCGGGCTCCTCCTTTCCCCAACCTCCCAGAAGGGGGACGATCCTGAGGTCGGGGAAACGACGCGACCGGTCCAGGGATTCGATCATCTCCCGGATGGTCACACCGCAGCCGATGCCTATGGTCCCTCCACGGTCGCAGAATCGAGGCAGCAGTTCGCTGGATTTCTTGCCGAGGAGCTTCCGGAGGAAATTGCCGTCGGTGTCCTGGGGAACCTCCACCACCACGGCGTCCAGCAGGCCGAACTTTTTTTTCAGTTCCTCCTCGGCATCGG